>Ga0116144_10004469_pt1 | contig 13236 bp, 10 predicted proteins | sample AD_UKC035_MetaG_FD_89746 | JGI IMG/M metagenome (GOLD analysis project Ga0116144, IMG submission 89746) | Active sludge microbial communities of municipal wastewater-treating anaerobic digesters from USA - AD_UKC035_MetaG | ecosystem: Engineered > Bioreactor > Anaerobic > Digestate | place: USA... | reverse complement strand
TCACGGCGTTCTTCCTTGTTCGCCAACCGGAACACTTCCAACGGCTCGCCGACGATTTGCAGGACGCTCATGCGCGGATTCAGCGACGCGTAGGGGTCCTGGAAGACCATCTGTATACTGCGCCGCATCTCGCGCATCTGGTTGACGCTAAGCTCGGCCAGGTCCAGTCCCTTGAACAGCACCTGCCCCTCGGTTGGATCGTAAATACGAATGATGGTGCGGCCGGTCGTCGTCTTGCCGCAGCCACTCTCGCCCACCAGCCCGAGTGTTTCACCCTGGTATACGTTAAAACTGACGCCGTCCACGGCCTTGACATCGCCGATATGACGCTGGAAAAGCCCACGCCGAATCGGGAAATATTTCTTCAAATCCCTGACTTGCAGGATGATTTTTTTCTTGCTTGGAGTGGTCGTTTGCACCGCTTCGGCCATGTTACACTCTCCTCACTTTATCTTTTTCCCAACATGCCGCAATATGCCCCGGCGCGACTTCTTCCAGTTTGGGAGTTTCCTGCAAACACCGGGGGACTTTGTAGTTGCACCGGGCCGCAAACGCACACCCTACCGCGCCGCCCACCAGGTCCGGCGGCTCACCCGGAATGGAGAACAGGCGCGCGGCCCGCTTGGTGCCGTGGCTGGGCAGCGATCCCAGCAGACCCACCGTATACGGATGATTGGGATTGCTGTAAATCTGCTTGACCGGCCCCGCCTCGATGATCTTACCGGCGTACATCACATTGACGCGCTGCGCTAACCCGGCCACCACGCCCAGGTCGTGCGTGATCCAGATGACGGTCATTCCCAATTTCTGCTGCAAGCGCCTCACCAGGTCTACGATCTGCGCCTGGATGGTCACGTCCAACGCGGTGGTTGGCTCGTCGGCAATCAGAATGCTCGGATTGCACGACAGACCCATCGCAATCATCGCGCGCTGGCGCATCCCGCCGGAGAATTGGTGTGGATAATCGTCCACCCGCTGCTTTGCTTCCGGGATGCCCACGAGGTCCAACAATTCTGCGGTGCGTTCCTTCGCGTGCGTTTTATCCATCCCCTCATGGAGCATCAGCGCTTCCATAATTTGGAATCCCACCGTTTTCACCGGGTTCAGAGAAGTCATGGGGTCCTGGAAAATCATCGCGATCTCCGCGCCCCGCACCCGGCGCATATCATCATCGCTCAGGGTCAACAAATCCCTTCCCCGGAATAGAATCTGCCCGCCCTCAATTTTGCCGGGGGGGGAGGCGATCAAGCGCATAATGGAGAGGGCGTGAACGCTTTTCCCGCAACCGCTTTCGCCCACCACCCCCAATGTTTCGCCTTCATCCAGCATGTAGGAAACGTCATTGACGGCGTGAACCACCCCTTCTTCCGTATAAAAGCGCGTGACCAGGTTTCTGATATCAAGTAGATGCTGTGTACTTGCCATATAAGTCCTCGTGTGTTAAGTGAATATACCAAGCGCTATCAAATCTGTCCGCCTCTATCAACAGATTAGGGACAAAATACTCTCTGCGACTTTGACCGCGTTTGTCACTGGAGAGGCCGCTGGTTCACTCGTGAGCTAAACGCGCAGCGCAGTTTCAGGGGCATTGGTTTTCAATCTGCTGATGAAAAAAGGTAGTTTTAATATGCGGTTAGTATCCTCTGCTACCAATGCCTCAACATCCAGGGGGAAAGGGTAGCATTGCTAAAACGACAACAGGCGATATTATATGCCTGTTCACCCAATTTGCAAAGCACTTTCCCTTTTGTCCTGTTCCATAATTCATACAGTATCCCCCCAAAAAAGGTTCACCAATTTTTATGGAAGTGAGTATCCTCGCACCTCGCCGGTATGCGCATCCGCTACGTACAATGTGTCTTGCGTCGCCGCGACCCCGCTCACAAAGTTAAGACCGCCAGCATCTCGCAAGGCCCAGGCCGCCGCCCCCGCCTCAGTCCACGTCAGCACGCGCCCGTTGAGCGGATCGGTGCCATACACCTGCCCGTTCCTCACCGCGAGACCGGGCGGCTCCTCCGCCCCGACGCCGCCCCAGGGGGGGACCGTCCATTCTTGCAGAGGGATGCCGTCCGATGTAAACACCTGCACCCGTTGATTCCACGTGTCGGCGACGAACACCTGGCCGCCTGCGTCCACCGCGAGGCCGGTCGGTTCGTTCAAACGGCCCAACGCATCGCCCGCGCCGCCGAACTCGGTCAGGAAGCGGCCCTCGGCGTCGAACACCTGCACGCGCTGGTTGCCAGTGTCGGCCACGTAGATCGCCCCCTCCGGCCCGACCGCGATGCTGCGCGGCCCGTAGAACACGCCCTGCCCGCCCAGGTCATACGCCTGCACCTGGGAGAAATGCCCCCAGCTCAGAAGGAACTGCCCCTGCGCGTCAAACTTCTGCACGCGGTGATTCCACGTATCCGCCACATAGACGTTGCCCTGCGCGTCTACGGCCACCCCCCAGGGTTCGTTGAACTGGCCTTCCCCTGCGCCGTAACCGCCCCAATAGTGCCGCACGGCGCCGTCTGCCGCCAGGTGCCAGATGCAATGTTGCGCCGTGTCGCTCACATAAAGTGTGCCGTCGGGCGCAACGGCCACGCCACGCGCCGCCGTCCCCGGCAAGGCCGCACGCATCGTTGCCGGCAGGGCGCGCTCTATACGAGCAAACGCATCCTGGGTGGCGTCCGTCCCAGTCTGGGGCGCGTCACTGACCCCGTTCGCTTCCAGTCGGTAGCGCCACACTTCCGGCGACAGATCGCGCCGCACGTACAGGCGGAATTCAACGCGGTGCGGCCATGTCTGGAACGTAAATGGCGCTTCTGGGTCCCGCAGCCGGGCGTACGCGGTGTAGTCCCGGTCGCGGATGATGTCCATGAGGGCCGCACGCCGGAGGGGATCGGCTAAAGCCGTCTGTATGCGCTCCAGTGTTAAGTCTTTGTAGTCCTCAATCGGCCACCAGATGGATTTGTAGGTGAAGGCTTCGTAGGCGTCGCCAGCGATGGTTTCCACTTCGGCCCACTTATCTCTGCCGACCAGGATCACGGGGCTGTTCAACAGGCGTTCCGCGTCAATGGGGTCGGGCAGCGTGTAGTGATTCGGGTATTGTGTGTCCATGTACCACATAAACGGCCAGGCGATGTCCCAATCGAAGGCCACCTGGACGTTGTGTGGTGTGCCCGTCAACCGCCAGGAGACGCCCTCGATTTGCCGTAGGGCCACTTTCACGTCCGGCGTGGCGTGCGCGTAGACCATGTACTCAGTGGGCAGTTCGGCGTTGATGTAATTCAGCATGATCATTGTGCGCACGGTAAAGCCGGCGATGATGCCCGTGATCGTCAGCAGCGTCAGTTTCCACGCGCGCCGCCAGCCCAGCGCATCCGCCGCCCAGAAGGTCAGCCCGCCGAACAGCAGCACGCCGCTGAACACACCCGACACGGTTCCCAGGGGTTGTAACCGTTCCAGGGTCATCTTGATGCCCTCTTCGCCGAAGAACGCCTCCCGGATGTCGGCGGTGGCGCCCAGGTACGCAGCCAACGCGCGCCATAGGAAAAACAGCGCGACCGGCAGCACCCACCCGCGTCGGGCGATGAGATCGTCCCACGTCACGTCTTCCAACCAGCGCCCCAGTCCCCACGCGGCCAGCAGGAGGTGCGGGAACGCGATATGGACGAACAACCAGGGCATTTTCTCCCCGGCGTAGGCGTAGGCGACCCAGGAAAGCAAGGCCCAGGCCAACAGGAAAAGCGGAAACAGGCGGTTGACAAGGGCTGAGGACTGAGGACTGAGGACTGAGGACTGAGGACTAAGGACTGAGGACTGAGGACTGAGGACTGAGGACTCCGACTCGCTGATCCGCTGCTCCGCTGCTCCGCCGATCCACTGCTCCGCCGATCCGCTGCTTCCTGCTTCTTGCTTCTTGCTTCTTGCCGTGAGAGCGTGCCCTATCGCCGCCACACCCGCCGGGATGGAAAAGAGGAGGGGCAGGTATTCGTACAGCGGGCCGACGAGTCCGTAGTAGTACCAGGGCTGTGTGCCCCGTTGAACGCCCTGCTGCGCCATCCAGTAGGCCAGCCCGCCGATCATGCCAGTGAACATCCCCCAGCCGTAGGTGAAGAAGGAGCTGTAGGTCACAAAGAAGATGCCGTAGTGGATGAGCGCGATAATAGGCCAGCGGGCGGAATTCCACCACAGACCCAGTGCAATCGAGAGGCCCAGCGTCGCCAGCACCGCCAGGACGACGCCGAAGAGGGTGGGGCCGGGCAGGCTGTTGCTCGCCGGCGCCATCAGCGCGGTGTAAAACGTTTTCATGTCCGCGCCGACGACGAAGTTGATGAGGAGGGCCGACCCCAGCGGCAACGTGAGCGTCCCCAGGGTCATCAGCACGTCGAAGAGGCGCAGCTCGCGCATCGTTTCCGCGCCCACCCCGTTGTAGACTACGACCACCGCGCCCAGCGCCAGCACCACCGCCAGCCCCAACGCCGCCCGTCCCCACACCGGCACGATGACGTGGACTTCGTCGGCGCGGTCGGAGCCTTCTTCCTTGTAGATCGTCACCTGCCCGCTGCGGAAGGAGATGGCAAACACCGCTCCCAGCAGCAGCACGACGACCAGAACGATCAGCAGGATTTGCAATAGTTCCGGCCGCGCCCAGCGCGCGCGGAAGACCTGCCAGGCGAACGGCAACGCCAGCAGCACCACGAAGATCGCGGTGTAGATGTAGGCGTTTTCTTTCGTGGCGTACATCAGGGGGAAGAACGCGGCCATCCCATAGAGCCATTTGGGCTTGCCCTCGTCCAGATAGCGCAAGATCGTCCAGAGAAACAGCGTCATGTAGAGCAATAGCGGGATGTCGTGCCGGGTGTAGCGGGAGTAGTAGGTGATGGCCGGCGAAATCAACACCATGAACGAGGCCAGCAGCGCGCCGCGCCGCCCCAGCCACCGGTGGAACAACAGCGGCGCTATCACCAGCGCGATGCCTGCCAGCGCCGCATACAACCGCGCCGTAAAATCGCTTACGCCGAAGAGAAAATAGAACAGCGCGGTCGCCTCAAACAACAACGTTCCGTGCATCAGCGGATCGTGCTGAAACCCCTTCCCGGCGTAGAAATTCCACGAGTATTTGGCGTGCGTCGTCTCGTCGTGACTCACCGCCCGCTCGCCGAGCATGTAAAACCGGCTGACCACCGCCAGAATCAGGATGACGACGGCGATAATTTTCCAGAGATCAACACGTTTCAGGTCAGGCATAGTGCTCCTCGGAAGAATTAAGAGGAAATGAGTAAGGAGTAAGAAGTAAGGAGTAAGAAGTAAGGTCTCCTAACTCCTAACTCCTAACTCCTTACTCGCTAATTGTCTGCGTGCTCATATCCACGCCGGCGCGCAGCTCTTTCTCGTAGATGTCGTACTGCCGTTCAATGCGCATCCCGACTTTCCGGTAGAGGCGCATGGCGCCGGTGAGGTTCTGCGCGTCGGCCCGCAGGCCGATGTTGGGCTTGCCGCGCCGGTACAGCGCGCCGAAGCAGTGCCGCAGCAGCGCCTCCCCCAGGCCGCGCTTCCGCCAGGGACGCCGCACGCCCAGCGCAAATACCCAGCCCAGATCGGGTTCTTCGGCCATCTCCAGGCTGCAAAACGAGGTGCCCACCATTTCGTCGCCTTCCATCGCCACGAACCACAGCGCCGGGTCAATGTGGGGATCGGTGTGCATGAAGTGCATCCACTGCTCGTAATACTCTTCAAAGGGATTGTCCACGTAACCCCAGTGATCCTTGAAGCACTCGCGGATTACACCAATGAAGGTGCGCTCCTCCCCCGACAGAAAGGGACGGATGACGATGCCGGTTGGGAGTTGCGGTTCCGGCGGCGGCGTGGTTTGATCTATGCGCAGGTACAGGCTGTGCCGCACCAACTGATAGCCCTGCGCGAGCAATGCCGCTCGCATAGCATCATCTGTGCTCACCGCTTCCTGCTGCACGCTCACCCGCGCCTCCGACGGCGCTTTAGGGATTACCTCCAGCGACCGTTCCTCGACCCACGCCCCCAAATATGCCCCCAAACCGCGCCCGCCATACTCCGGCGTCACTTCCACCCAGCCAAAGAGGGAGACGTAAGGCGCCTCTTGCCACACTTCCGCCACCGCCGCCAGCGTTCCATCCGCCGCGTAGACCAGGCGCGTGTGAGTCTCCGGGTTGAACACCGGCGACTGCCAGTCGGTGCGCATCTCCTCCACCGCTGTGAATGGCTTGCCCACCCGCGCCACCGCGCAGCGATTGACCACCTCCGTAAATGCTTCCACATCGTCCAGCGTCGCCGGACGCGCTGTAAACCCATCAGGTAAGATCGTCAAGGGGGATTCCTCCGCTAAAAATGTGAATAGAGATGGGTAATCAGGAGGTTAAGAATTGAACGCTCTCTCCTAACTCCTAACTCCTAATTCCTAACTCCTCTACCGTTCCCGCGCATACTCTGCCAGATTTTGCCAGAAGCGCAAGTTATCTGCGGCATCGGTGATGCTCAGAAAGCCGATGTCGGCCAGCGCCAGCACTTCGCCCGCGCCAAAAGACACCAGCCCCACCGCCGGACGGCTGCTGGTGCCGGCCAGGACTTCCCCATCCGCCAGCGCCAAGGGGACGCCGTTGTTATCAAGCCCTGCCAGGCGCGTGACGCCGGCCATCAAGGGATGCGCGCTGCGCACCCGCACCGAGCCGGTAGCAAGGGCGCCTGTTTCGTAGGTGACGCCAAAGCGTTCCGCCAGCGCGTTGAGGTCTGCCCAATCCTCGTTTTCGTCGTAGGGCGTGCCGAAGCGGATGCGGGCCGCGCTGTTCGCCAGCACCAGGAAGCCGCCCTCTTCCACGTAAGCCGCCAGCGCCTCCACCTCCGCCGGCTCCCAGGCCGTGTCGTAGGCCGCGACGCCGTCCGCCGCATCCTCCGCGTTGGGGTGATCGTGCGGCGGCAACACGACGACGAGGGCGGCGTCCGCCAGATCGTCCGGCGCGATCGGCTGGCCGTAGGGGATCAAATCTACGTCGAAGCCGGCCCAGGAGAGCGCCATCCCCACGTCGCTGAAGGAGGCCGGCGTCATGTGGGATGACTCGGTGTGGCTGGCGACGAAGACGGCGCGGCGGTCGGTTGCCGGCGTGATGCGATATTCCGCCGCGCCCGCGTCGAGCGCGGCCCCCAAGGCCACGTGCGCCATCTGTTCCAGCACGTCGCCGACTTCGCGCGCCAGTTCCACCGTATCGTAGGGATCGTGGATGTGCGCGGCGTTGTGGAAGCTGCCGGTGGCCTCCATCGCCTCGGCCTCCTGGTAGATCAGGTCGGCGTTGGGCACGTCGAAGCCGGTAAACGTCGAGTTGTCGGAGTAGGCATAGGGGAAGTCCTGCACCACCGTCTCCAGACCGCGCTGCGCCGCCGTCGCCTGAATTGCCTCTAGCCACGCCATTTGCCGGTCGCCAAAACGGGCATAAGACCAGCCCACCAGGTCTACCGTTGGGTCAAAGCCTTCTACCGGATTCGTGAGGTCATCAATTTGCAGCATCCCCACGGCGCGATCCAGCAATTCCTGGTGCGTCAGGACGAAGTGCGCGCCGCCGTACAGTCCGATCTCCTCGCTGCCGAACCAGACGAGGTAGAGGTCGAGCGGCGGTTGGGTGCAGGTCGCGTTCAGCACGCGGGCGATTTCCAGCAGGATGACGCTCCCGCTGCCGTCGTCCATCGCCCCGGGGACGTTGGGGCTGTCAATGTGCGCGCCGAGGATGACCGCGCGGCTCGCGTCCACGCCGGGGATGTGGACGATGACGTTGCCCGACGCGCCCGGCTGGAATACGTCGGCGTCCCAGGTCAACCGCGCCGCTTCGAGCTGCGCGAGGTCGTCCCAATCAGCGACGCCTGCCGGGGCCAGGTCTTCCAGGCGGACGTAGAGCACGGGCACCGCCGGTTTGGTCTCCGCAAAGTTGAGCACGCTGTTGTCGGCCACCGCAAAACCGTGGCTTTCGCCCTGCACATCGGAAAACTGCGTGACCAGCACCAGCGCCGCCGGCCCCGCCGCCAACACCTGCTCCACCCGCCCTGTGCCGCGCGCCGAGGGCATCAGGGCGCGATCAATCAGGGCGTAATCCAGGAAGGCGATTTTGCCGCGCAGGGCTGTATCATCCAATGCATCCAGGTCTTCTGTTGAGCGAAGCAGCGCCGTTTCGCCCTGCGCCGTCGCCGGGTTGCGGTCGCTGTCGTTGAGCACGCCGTCGGAATCGAAGCGCAGCGCCTGCGGGATGTCGTCGCGCGGGCCGCGCAGGCCGTCGGCGGGGACTTCCACTTCCGCGCCGCCTACCGTGAGCCACAGGCGCGTTTCCCACAACTCCGTTGTCATAAAGACGTTGAACTGCTGGCGCTCCACTTCCAATCCCATGTTTTCCAGGAAGGCGAACGCCTGCATCTGCGCCGCGACGTAATCCAGCGCTTCCGCCTCGCCTTCCGTGCCGGAGTTGCGCCAGCCGGAGTAGGGCTGGATGGCGGTCAGGGCTTCCAGGTAGGCAAACATCGTCTCCTGGCGGATGGCCGCGAAGGGGTCGCCGGGGATACAGGCCAGGTCGCCGAGCGCGCCCATGTCGGTGGCGGCGGGAGATGGCGCGGGCGGGGCGGTGGGGCGCGGCGTTCGGGTGGAAGCAGGCGCTCGTGGCGTTGCCGGCGCGACAGGTGTCGGCGGTGTTGGTGTGAGCGTCGAGGTTTGGCAGAAACAGCCGAGCGTCAACAGCAGCGCAACGATAAGTGCCGCGCGCGCGGTCAACGGCGACCGGGTTGAGAAAAATGCCAACGCTTTCATAGGCCCCTCCCTTTCGTCTATTCAAACAACTCACCCGCCCTATTTTATGCCGGAATGAAGAAACGCCAACAGTTTGCCATAATTGCACAGTCCGACATAATACATTCTCAACGGATAGAACGGATTCAACGGATGGAGTAACTTTTCGTTTCATCCGTTGAATCTTTTTGGAGTGAACTGATGGAACGCAAACGTTACATTTCCGCCCCGGTTTTTCGGGTTATCCTTTTCCTTTTGTTGGGGGTGATTACCGCCATCTGGCTACGCTGGCTGATCCTGGACAGCGGGCCATATCACTGGCTGCAACAAGCCTTGCTGTGGATTGGGCGGCGCGAGAGCCAGATTCTCGGCGCGCTGTTGGCATATCTGCTGGTCTTTATCGTTTGGATGATTCCGACGACGGTGTTACGCTACTTCACAGACATGCCCTGGCTGTTCGGGGAAGAAAGGCGTGAGGCCGTGTCTGCCGCGGCGACTTTCCGGGAAAGTTTCGCCACGCAGCGGCGGCGCCAGGGGGAAATGCTGGAGCGCGATGCCGACGATCCCGCGCGCCGTCGCTTTTTCCGGCAGATGGGCTGGATCGGCATAGGGGTGGGGCTGGTAGCGTTTTTGGCGACCTGGATGGGATGGTATTTGAGCGGTCAGATCTGGACGACGCCATTGGCTGTTGGCCTGGTGGGTGTTTTGGGCGGTCTGCTTTCGGCGCTGACCGGGCGGCCACTCCTCTTCGATCAGGGGAAGATAACCACGATCCGGCGGGTGGTGGCCCGTGGGGTGAAGGTCATTCTCATTCTGACGCTGATCTTCCTGGCCGTGATGTGCGTGTGGCAAGCCCTCCAGTAGCCGCGAAATCCCTTTCGCGTTCCCGCGTCACAACTGACGCACGGATGGCGCTTTTGCACCGCAGAGCACGCTGAGGCCGCTGAGACCCCATAAAAATCTCGGCGTGCTTTGCGTACTCTGCGGTAAATTTTCACCGGTTCGTAAGCCCTGTTGCATCACAAACGGCCAGAAATTGGCCTGAGCCTCAGAGGTACTTACGTCCAAAAGAGCAGGACGCCCACGAGAAATGACGCTCCATTCATCAGCAGTGACGTGATGAAGCATTGCCTTGGCGGATTGCCAGAAGCGTAAGCCAGCAGATACCCCTCCGCAACGACCACCGGAATTTCCAGGAGTGTGATCAATCCCAGGGTCACAGAGACGCCTAGATAGCTCAGAATCAGCAGGAGATAATTGAGGAGCGGGTGGGTGAGCAAGCTGACCAGGGCAACGATCAGCACCTCCCGGCGGCTGCGGAATCCGAGCAGATAGGCCACGCCCCCTTCGATAAGCAGCGTCAGGCCCAGGGCCAGCAAGTAGCTGCTCATACTACTGGTCAGTCAGTCGCTTCTTCTTGATCGCCCGAATCACCAGAATCGAAATGCCGACAATGACAACGACAATGAAGCCGAGCACAATCAGCGCTCCCACTCCCAGCACGATGAAAAACTCCATCGGCGGCGCGGCATCGGCAAATATACCTTGCAGCGGCAGCCGCGCCAGCAACTCCAATCCCCATAGCAGCAACAATCCTGGTTTCATAGCCTCCTCCTATCGTCTATTTTTCAGTACGTCTCTTCTTGTTGATTGCCCTGAGCATTACAAACGCGGCGAGAACCATAATGATGACAGCAAGACCAAGTCCCAGCATAGAATTCGTCGTCGCTTTTACTGCCTCGGCGGAATATATGTCTGGTGGAGGGATGTCAGCGCATGTTGCTTCTGTCAGAAAGGATAGAATACCCATGGATAGTTGCGGGAAAACCGTTTTCATAGCAGTCTCCTTTGCGCCTGGCCCCAGGTTACATTCAACCATGCGCTGAGACGGGCGCGCTAAAGCGATCAGTGTACAACCGCAGCCCCCCGTACAAAGCGACTATGGAGATGAGAATGGCAGCGAAGATGGCTGCCGGATGGCCTGTCACAGTGCGGAGCGGCGTAAAGACGGGCCAGGCGCCGATGACCAGGGCCAACGCCGTCAACCCGAAAGCAAAGCCGCTATACCCCGGCAACATCTCGGAAACACAGATGAGCGTCACCGGCATGGTCAGGTTGAACAAAAAGACGCCCAGGATGGCGAGCGCCGGCGTATGGGCGAAGAACGTGAGCAAAGGGGTTGCGAGGACTAGCCCCGCCACAGCCACTCTGGTCCACCCGAACCGGTCGCCCAGGACACCGCCCAGGGCTTTTCCCAACACGACCGCCGCCGTCAGGATGACCAACAACGTCGGCTCCGACTTCCACGGCAAAACGAGGCTCATGCCTACCATGCCCCGAATCGTCACGGAGACGAGCAGCAACAGAAGCACCGTCTCAAACCAGCCCAGGTCGGCGGGCAACGGGCGGGGCGCGACGGGCGCCGGACGGGGGAGTTTCACCATCAGCCCGGCGGCGGCCAGCAACAGCAGGATGAACGGCCAGGCGATAAAGTGCCCGCTTTTGCCGATCCACAGCCCTAGCGCCAACCCTAATGCGCCGGGCGCCACGTAAATCCCCGGCAGGGCCGCCTTGCCATCGGCCAGCTTCAGGCTGATGGCGCCGCCCCCGACGTGAAACAAGGCATTGCCGATCCCCGTTATCCCCACCGCCAGCAGCGGGAGCGGGAGAACCAACGTGGCCGCTGCGACCAACAGCGTCCCCCACACCGCCGCGTGGACGGGCGCGTTGAAGCGATCGGCCAACAGACCAAAGAGCGGTTGCGTGGCAAAGGCCAGCACGTTGTAGAAGATGATCAGGAAAGCGCTCTGCGGGTTAGTAGGATCGCGCGCGACGATGGCGAAAAGGGTGGCGATACAGGCCGCGTCCACCAGCGCGTGAGTAAGGCCATAGACTGACAGGTTGCTGACTACGGTCTTTCCATTCATGCTTTCAGTATAACACCGGTTGGGGATAAATTACACCGTCTCTCCAAACTTGCCGCTGAAGCGCCGGAAAAACCAGTAGCCAAACAGCAACACTACCAGTGCCGTCGCTCCCGTGCGCGACAGAAAATCCCACCGGGTCAATTCACCGCGGTACAAAATGTCCTGGTACGTGTTGATAATGGACGCCATCGGGTTCAGGCGGAAAATCCAGGTCTGCGGGTTGAAGGTGATGTTCAAAAGCGTCACCTTGTCGGGGAGGTCTTTGTACGAATAAATGATGGGCGTGATGAAGAACCACGCCTGGATAAGCGGGTCCATCAACATGTGCGTATCCCGATAAAACACTTCCAACGTTGAAAGAAACAACACGATCCCGCACGCAAAAATGACTTGAATCAAAATGGGGATGGGCAGGAGCAGCACCCACGGCGTGATCCGCTGGCCGAAAATTAGCGCCAGCAGGAAGAAAACCGGCAGCGCCACCACAAAGTTCACCATATTCGACAGCACCACCGAAATTGGCAGCACCTCGCGGGGGAAATACACTTTCTTGATCAAGTGTCCATTGCTGACGATGCATGGAATCCCCCCCATCACCGAGCCGGAGAAGAAGTTCCAGGGCAGCAGCGCGCTCAAGAAGAAGATGTGATAATTGGAGATGTCCTGCCGCGCCAGCCCCAACACATCGAACACCAGCGTGAACACCAACATCATTAGCAAGGGATTCAACCATGACCACACGACGCCCAGCACCGAATTTTTATACCGCACCTTGAGATCGCGCAGCACCAGATTATAGACCAGCTCACGATAGGCCCACAATTCCTTGAGGTAAGCAATCATTCTTAAATCACTCCACTTAAAAATAGCGAATAGCCAATGGCGAAGTAACGCAAACTTCAGTTTGCTGGGAACTAAAGTTGGCGTTACATTTCATCCAACCGTTGGGGGATTATACCACTATTACTCGCCCGGAGCCTTTTCGTTAATTTCATTGACGCGCTTTCAGGCTGCGTTATACTTCGTATACCTTCCGTTCAATCCGTTCAATCCGTTGAGAAAGGAGATTAAGTTATGTCAAAATTATCCATCCACCGCCTGCTTTATGCCCTCTTGCTGATCGTTCTGCTAAGCGGCTGCGAATTCATCCCTGGCCTGGGGAAAAAGCCGGAGATGGCTCCCGCCGAGAAGCTGTTGCCTACCCTGAGCGGCTACGACGCGATCGAAGGGGAAACCCTGACCGGCTACATTTCCAACCTGAGTGAGGGCGCGGCCCTGCTGGCCGGCCACCCTGAACTTTCCGCGACTATCGCCGGCGTAGACCACATCGTGACCTGTTATCAGGAAATCGGCGCGGTAAAAGCGCGGGTATACAGCAATCAGGAGGAACCGTTGGAGGCCGGGGCGGTCGCTGTCGCCGACAAAAAGGCCTTGCTCGATCCCGTCAATTTCTTCCGCTGCGTCAACCCCACGGCCAAAGAGGGATTCGGCACGCAAGCCATCACCTTCAAGCCCTGCACCGGCAAC
>Ga0116144_10004466_pt1 | contig 13242 bp, 11 predicted proteins | sample AD_UKC035_MetaG_FD_89746 | JGI IMG/M metagenome (GOLD analysis project Ga0116144, IMG submission 89746) | Active sludge microbial communities of municipal wastewater-treating anaerobic digesters from USA - AD_UKC035_MetaG | ecosystem: Engineered > Bioreactor > Anaerobic > Digestate | place: USA... | reverse complement strand
CATGTGACCTTGGACGCCTGCATCCAGGACCATGATGGGCGGGCCGGTGCCGTAGCCTTCGTGCAGCGGTTCGAACACCCCATCAGCATCGCGCGGGCCGTCATGGAGCGGACACCCCACGTCCTCCTCGTCGGCGACGGTGCCGAGCGCTGGGCCTTGGAGAACGGCTTCGCACCGCGCGATGTGGAGATCCCCGAAGTGCGTGCCGCCTGGCTCGAATGGTTGAGGACGGCCGAATACAACCCCGTGGTGAACATCGAGAACCACGATACCATCGGCATGGTGGCGATGGATGCCAGTGGTCGTCTGGCCGGATCCTGTACCACCAGTGGGATGGCCTTCAAGATCCACGGCCGGGTGGGGGACAGCCCCATCATCGGCGCCGGCCTGTTCGTCGATGGGGCAGCCGGTGCCGCCTGCGCCACCGGGGTCGGGGAACTCGTCATCCGCACAGCGGGCAGCCATACCGTAGTGGAGCTGATGCGCCAGGGCATGGACCCGACGGAAGCCAGCAGGGAGGCTGTTCAACGGATCATTCGCCAGAACAAGGACATGGACGGCAAGCAGGTGGGATTCCTCGCCATTCGGGCCGATGGCGTCTTCGGGGGTTGGAGCGTGTACGATGGATTCGACTTCGCCGTGCGCACGAATAATCGGGAAGAACTGGTCCCGACCGGCTACGATCGGACCTGGGAGGGCTGATCAACACCGCGCCATAGGGATCCAAGACTTCTGTGCGGGAGAGAGCGTGGATCTTGCGCTGGCCCGCGTGTTTCGTACCTTTGGTTGATGCGGATCACGCGAACCCCATTGGCTTTCCTCATCGGTGTGCTTTTGTCGGCTGCGCCGGCGATGGCGGGCAATGGCCCTGAAGTGGATGGCAGCTCTTCCGTGAAGGTGGACTGCGAGCGCAATTCAGGAGTGATCAACGTGAGCATCAAGCACCATCGTCGCATCGGCAAGGTGCACCTGGTCTTCCGCGATGCCAAAGGCAAGACCGTTTACGTGGAAGAGGGCAAGGCCATGACCGAGGAACTCGTGCGCCGCTTTGACAAGGGCATGTTCCCGAAAGGAGCCGCGACCCTCAGCGTGCAGGCCCGCGACCTCAACGTCACCCAGACCTTTACGGTCCAATAGGCACTCCTTACCAACCCGATGCCACGAGGTCAAGGACCCCCGGTGCATCGGCCATGCTGCGGCTCGTTGCGGCGCCCGCTTTGGCCCGCTGCTTCGTCTTTGCCACCTTGCCCACCGACTCGACCGCGACGGCGCCGCTGGCGTTGGTGGTGCTCATGTTGCGCGTCAACTCATCCGCAGTGACCACATGGGAAAGGGAACTGGCGTCGTAGAGGTAGCTATCGGCGCCGTCCGGGGCCGCCATTGGGGGCATCTTCTCCGACTCTTCGGCCATGTCCAATGCGGCCGCTTCTCGTACCGTTCCGACTTCTTTCCGGGGGAAGTGATCCGCCTCCGAAGCCTGTTCATTGGTCGCAGCAGCAGCGGCCGAGTGGGTCATCGTCTTGACCTCAGCCCGGGCGTCACGGGTGGTGGCTGACAGATCCTCGATGGGCTCCTGAGCGCTCACTTCCGGGCTGCCCGAGGAAGGCAGCGCCTCCCTCACGTCCTTCGCCTCCTTCACCTCATCCACCTCATTCCGCTCGTTCGCATCCTTCACGCGCACCTCGGCCAGCGCCGGATCCTTGCCCGCGCCCTCGAACTGGCGCACCACCACCACGCCCGCCACGATCAGCAGGGCCAGCGAGCCGAAGGCCAGGGCCGGACGCCAGGCGGCAGCCGCTTCTTTCGGAGCCAGGCAGAGCGAGACGCTGTTCAACCAGATGCGCCAGGCGGGCTGTTGCTGCGCGCGGAATGCGGCCATGACGTTCTCGCGCACCCGTTCCTCGGGCTCGATGCCGCCGCGCTGCCACTCATCGGGGCGTACATAGTGCAAGAGGGCACGCATCCGCTCGTACTCCCCGCGACCGTTCACGTGCCGCAGGACGAAAGCGCGTTCATCGGGCAACAGCTCGTCGAAGCCCCGCTCCGAGAGCAGGCTCTCGATGTCCTCAGGGTCGTATCGTTCGTGCCGTTCCATGGGCTGCTAAGGCATTGGGGTCGAACTCTTTCATGCGCTCGGCCAGTTTCTTCAGGGTGTAGAAGATGCGGCTCTTCACCGTGCCCTCGCTGCACCCGAAGGCCGCGGCGATCTCCTTGATGGGCATATCCTCGTGGAAACGCATCACGAAGGTGGCCTTGTGATCCGGCTCCAACTTGTCCAGTTCCTCGTCTAGGCGGTCGCGGAAATGCGCCCGGTCCACACCGATGCCGCCCACCGCCTCTTCGCGGTCCACGCCGTTGCGCAGGTGGACCGCTGCCTCCCGCACCACCGTTTCATGCCGGTAGGCGTTCTTGCACATGTTGTTCGCCACGCTGAAAAGCCAGGTCTGGAAGGGCCTTCCTGGATCGTAGCTCTGCGGTCGTGTCGCCAGTTTGGTGAAGAGGTCCTGCAGGAAGTCCTGCGCCATTTCCCGATCGCTCCACAACATCCGGTGGAAATAGCTCAGCAGCCGCCGGTGGTAGCGGTCATAGATCGCTGCGAAGGCCTTTTCATCGCCCTTCACCACGAGCTCCATCAAGCGCTCATCGCTCAACTTGCCGTATTCGGTGCCGAAGAGCCGCATGATCAGTGGGGGAGGACACCGCTCCGCAGCAGGGCGTTGGTGGCACCCAGCTGGTTCGCCATGGTGCGCAGTTCATGTTCCAGCCGTGCCGCGCGCGGTTCGTCGCCGATGGCCCGGTAATGTGTCAGCAGCACCGAACCGGGCACCAGATAGTTCCGCGAGAGCGGGCCGGCGTTCAACGGCTTCTTCAATCGGTCCCAGCGGCCCTCGAGCAGGGGCAGGTTGTCCACGGGGGCATCGCTCAAACGCATCGCCAGCCCCGTCACATAGAGGCGGTCCTGCAGCGGCGCCATGGCCTGTGCACCCAGGGCCAGCGAGAGGTAGACCGGTCTTGCCGTGGCGGCCGCCAGCGATCCGATGAAGCTGCTTTCACCAGCCACGGAGCCCCGCGCCTTCGCCTGTCGCCATACGATCGCGCGGTAGCCAGGATCCGCCAGCAGGCGCACATCCACCACCAGCAGGTCCTTGCTGCGGCCGTTGGCGTATTGCTCCACCCACAGGGGATAAGCGTCCATTTCTCCGGCAGCGAAGAGGATCGCGCCGGGCTCCACCGAAGCCAGGATGTCATTCGCCACCTGGTATAGCGGTGGCGCGATCCGGCCGCGCGCCTTCATGTCCTTGGCCCGCACGGTCAGTTCCACGGCATCCCCGGTGCGCGCCGCGTTCACCAGTAACGGGGCGATCAACTCTTCCCGCGCCGCACCTTTATCGGTGGCCTGATCCAGCTCCGCGAAGGCCGAAGGAGCCGGGAACTGGGTGTAGTAGTTCGCCATGTGCGCCTCGAAACTGTTCGGCGCCGTGCTGTTCAGTTCCATGGCCAGCTCCACCAGTCGCCGTTGATCCACGGCGGGTATGTCCCCGGCGTTCCGAGCCAGGCTGGCATTACGATCCCACCGCAACTGGTCCAGCTGCTGTTGCGCGCCCAATGAGGCCGGTCGTTCCAAGTCCTTCCGGCTCAGCTCCGCTTCCTTCCTAGCATCATCCACCGGCACGCTCCACCCGCCTTGGTAGGGCTCTGCGATCGCCGGGGCCAGTTGCTGATCATCCGAAGCCTTCTCAGTACCCGCCTGCGCCCATCCCAGCACGGGGAAGAGCAGGAGCACGAAGCAGGTGATGCGCGTGTGGGGCATGAACGTGGTCACTATACGGTGCCGTACACGGTCAACCCCGAAAGGTTCAACGGCAGGGCTACCTTTGCAAAGGTCACCATGTTGAGCGAGGAAGCGAAGGACAAATTGCGGCAGACCCTGGAGAAGATCCAGGCCTGGCCCTCGGTGTACATGTTCAAGTTCATCCTAGAGCCGGACCAGGAACGGGTGGACCGCCTAGTGGCGCTCTTTCCGACCGAGAGCGAGATCCTGCGCAAGTACAGTGCCGGGGGCAAATACGTCAGCCTCACCGTTACAGAGGTCATGCTCAACCCGGAGGAGGTGGTGGCCCGCTACGACAAGGCCTCGGAGGTCCCCGGCGTCATCACCCTATGAGCGAGCAGGACCTGCTGAACGTACGCACGGCGCTGATCGTGACCTTGAGCGCCCTGGTGCTCTTGATCCTCTGGCGGCGTCTGCGGCAGCACATCCTTGCCAAGGACATGCCGGCACCCGCGTATGCCGAGCTGATCACCCTGGAGCTCGCATACCACCCGGCCCGGCTGCGCGTTGAGGTGAAAGTGCCCGGACCACAGCTCATCCGAACCCGCCTGCTCGATCAGCGGCATGCCGCCTTCCACAGCTGGGAGGAGGTAAGCCTGGCGGCCGGCGAGCACATCCTGGAGCGCGCCTTGCCCAACCTGCCGGACGGGGTCTATTTCCTGGAAATGGCGACCGCCACACAACGCACCGTGCGCCAGTTCCGTCTTCAGCAGGCATGATGCACCGCACGCTCTCCACGGCCCTGTTCATCAGCGCGCTCAGCCTGCAGGTCGCGGCACAACGCCTGCCGGATGTCTCCTCCACCATCAAGGGCAACCTCATCCTGCCGGTACCCCTGGGCAATCCGCTCTTCGAGGCGGTCACCGAAAGCGTGGGGCAGGTGGATGGTTTGATCCAATTCCCGGTCTACAAAGGGCTGGGCGTGGGGGTGGGCGGGAAGATGACCTGGTTCCAGGTGAACGAGCGGGCCCTGGCACCCATCGTTACCACGGGCGAGATACGCAGGTTGGCGCTGTACGGCAAACTGTCCTACGAGCGGTACACCGGCGATCGGACCTTCTACGAATTGAACGCTCGCGCGGGCTCCAGCACGTACTGGTTCGATTGCCCCACGTGCGGCGATAGCAGGGCGGGCGGCTTCCACTGGGGCATGGGTGCGGGTTGGTACCTGCACGCCACGGACAATCTGGCCTTCGGCCTCACCCTGGGCTACGAGCGGGATGCGCACACCTTCGGCGCCACGGACCTCGGCCTCAACGAGGGTTTCCCCGGCCGCCCGGACCGTTTGGAAAAGCGACCCATGCAATACCTGCTGGTGGGCATGGGCTTCAGCACACGGTTGCGCAAGGCGCCGGATAGCGGGCCGGGGTGGTAAGGATTCACTCCAACTCACTCCACCACCACCTTCGCCCCGGCGATCCAACGCGCCCCATCAGCGATGTGCAGGTAGTAGACACCCGAGGGCCAGCCACTGGTGGAAAGTTGACCAACGCCGGATAGTGACTCTGCATGCACTTGCCTACCCAGTGCATCCAGCACCACGATGCGCAATGGCCCTTTGGCCGCAAAGCCATCCGGCGGATCGAAGCGCACGCGCAGTGTACCGCCCTGTGCGACCGGGTTCGGCGATACCGTCAATGCATCACTCAGCCCCAGCACCACCTCTTCGATGCCCACGGTATGGCAACCGGGCACCAGGCAGCCGTGCTCATCCAATTTCAGAAGCCAGTTGCTCTGCATGTAAGGGAGCGGGTCGGTGATGCCCTGCCTGGTCATGCCACACATGACAAGGCCACCATCGCTCGTGCTGCGCACAGAATAGGCAAAACTCTCCGCATCGTTCGCCGAGTAGTACCAGTAGCGTCGCATCCAGAGCGAATCGAGGTTCTCGTCCAGCTCCCATAGGAGCATGACCGCATCGGGAAATTCGTATTGGAACATCGAGCCGACCATCCAAGAATGTCCGTCGCCTTTATCCAGGATGTTCCTAGCGGCCGCGTGACGATTGTAAAAATAATCCCGCCTTTCGACCAAGGTGCCGGAAGGGGTGTATTCATAGAGCGATGCCCAGCGATCCAGGGCACTCCACAACGGATCCGGATTCCAACTACCCGGAACCAGCACATTTCCTGTATTGTCGATCAAGGCGCGTTCACCACTAGTCAACGAATACAATCCATGATATTTTGTCCATTGCACCACTCCGAGGCTATCTGTGCGGATCACCACCGCCTTGTCCAAGTTGCCGTTCCGCGTGCCGCCCAGGACGAAGCCACCATCTTCAAGCTGGATGGCATTGTTGATCGTATTCGTATTCGTGTAGACCTTCTCCCAAAGGACGGTACCAGTACTATCCAAGCGGGTGATGCAGCCGGTATTGATCGGATCGCTACACCAGCCGCAGTGCAAGTAACCACCGTCGGACAGGGCGACCAATTGACGGGTCTGGTGGTTACCGCCATTCGATGCGCTATCGGATTTGAGGAATCGGGTACGTATCGTATCGCCACTTGCGTTGAACCAGTAGAGGAATGTGACATTGGGCGAATCGCCTCCATAGGAGGTGACAGCAGCCACATATTCATCATCTTGCTGACAAATGGGGTCGATCACACCGGGATCAACGTTCCGGCCTGTGCTAAATTCCCGTTGGAAGAGCTGAACGCCTTCGGCGTTCAACAGTGTGGTATAGAGCGACGTGGACGTACTATCACTGCTCCACTCCAAACTAAAGAGCAAATACCCTTCGTTCAATTCAAAGATGCTGCGCCCTTGAGCGGCCAACATGTTCGCATTGTGCTGCACCAGGTTGAAGGTGGTTTGCGGCACGGACACAATACCTGCGAAGAGCAGCGCACTTGACAGTACGGAACGGATCAATGGTATTGGCATACGAAGGAAATTCAAACCTGTCCTTGGTCTTCCGCAGGAGACCCTGCACCTGGAAGACGAAGCTAACCGGATCGATGGTCCACCGAATGCCGTTCCTCGTTCACTCCACCACCACCTTCCCGCCCGCAAGCCATCGCGCATCATCGGCGATGTGCAGGTAGTAGAGACCAGAGGGCCAGCCACTGGTGGAAAGTTGACCAGCACCGGACAGTGTCTCCGCCATCACTTGCCTACCCAGTGCATCCAGCACCACGATGCGCAATGGTCCTTTAGTCGCAAAGCCTTCCGGTGCCGCGAAACGCACGCGCAGTGTACCACCTTGTGCGACCGGATTCGGCGATATCGTCAATGCATCGCTCAGCCCCAGCACCACCTCTTCGATACCCACGGTATGGCAACCGGGTACCAGGCAGCCGTGCTCATCCAATTTCAGCAGCCAGTTGCTTTGCATGTAGGGTAGCGGGTCGGTGATGCCCTGTTTGGTCATGCCACACATCACTAAGCCGCCATCGCTGGTGCTGCGGACTGAATACATGAAGTTCTCCGCATCGTTCGCGTCGTAGTACCAATAGCGTCGCATCCATAACGAATCCAAGTTCTCGTCCAACTCCCACAAAAGCATGACCGCATCGGGAAATTCGTACTGGAACGTCGCGCCGACCATCCAATAATGTCCAACGGCCTTTTCAAGGATATGCCAGGCAGATGCGCTACGATTGTAGAAATAGTCCCGCCTTTCGACCAGGGTTCCGGAAGAGGCGTATTCGTACAACGATGCCCAGCGATCCAAAGCACTCCACAACGGATCCGGATTCCAACTGCCCGGCACGAGGACGTTCCCGGCGTTATCTATCAAAGCTCTGTAACCGGCGGTAATTGAATAAGATCCATGATACCGCGTCCATTGCACCACACCGAGGCTATCGGTGCGGATCACCACTGCCTTGTCCAAGTTGCCATTACGGGTGCCGCCGAGAATGTAACCCCCATCTTCAAGCTGGGTGGCATTGTTGATCGTATTCGTATTCGTGTAGACCTTCTCCCAGAGGACGGCACCTGTGCTATCCAAACGCGTGATGCAGCCGGTATTGATCGGATCCCCGCACCAGCCACAGTTCAAGAAACCGCCATCGGCCAAGGCCACCAACTGCCTGGAGCCGATATTGCCCTCGGTAGCGCTGTCCGATCGGAAGAAACGCGTGCGGATCGTATCGCCCTCGGCATCGAACCAATAGAGATAATTTGACCTTGCGATCTGACTGGCATTCCCAAACTCCATTAAGGATGCCACGTACCGCCCACCGGTGATCGCAGCCACCGGGTCGATATATCCAATGGACACATCGTACTCACGCCTATGCTCTTTCAACCATTGGAAATTCCCCTCGAGGTCGAATTTTACAATATGTATGCCGCTTGAACTACTGTCCAATGCCCAGCCAATGCTGAATACCAAATAGCCATCGGATTGTTCATTCACGGATACAGCACCATTATAGGACAACGTGCTCGGATGGTGCTGCACCACATTGAAAGTGGTTTGCGGCACGGACACAACCCCTGCGAAGAGTAGCGCACATGATAGTACGGAACGTATCAATGGTAGTGGCATAAGAAGGAAAGTTAAGGAAGAAAGACGAGCCGGAGGCCAATTACCTCCGGCTCGCTCTTCTCAGTGTTGCAGAGTGAGCTTGGTAGCGGCGAGTTTGAAGTCCCCAACGAAGAGTTCGATCACATAGAGGCCATCGGCCAGTCCGCTCAGGTCCAGTTCCAGCAGTTGCTGGTTGGCGCCCACGGGCAGGGTCCGGATCAAACGACCCGTGGGGTCGGAGAGGTGCAGGCGCGAAGCCTCATCCACGCCACTGCCGATCACCACCATGCTGCGGCCTGAAGTGGGGTTCGGGTGGGCTTGCAGCATCTGCAGGTCCACCGTTCCCGTGTTCGTGTGCCGAGCGGGTTGGTAGCGCTTGGTCGCTGCGGGGAAGGGCAACAGGGGTAGATCCTGGGTTTCGCCCAGGTGGTAGCGGATGGCCCAGGCATACGCGGATCCGGGATCCTTCTTTTCCGCCAGTTGCTCCAGACGCGCCCGCTGGTCCGCATCGGCCTGTTGCCAGTCGTTCCCGACCTGTTCGTGCATATCCACCAATTCGCGCAGTACGTCCTGACCCATGTCGCGCGCGGCGAGCAAGCTGTCCAACCAGGCTGTGGCCGTTAGGTGGTCGCCCTGCGCCATGGCGATCTGTGCGAGGCCGTACAGGTCACCGCCATCGGGTGCATAGGCCATCATGGCAAAGAGCGAATCCGTGGGGGAGGCCAGGGTGGAGTCCGCCAGGATCTCATCCAGGGCCAGCACGAGGTAATGGGCCTTCTCCGAACTGCGCTGCGCCAATTCCTTTTGCAGGAGGTCCTTCACCGTGGGACCGTTGCCTGCATTGCGCACGATGGATAGCATGTAGGCGTTCAGGAGCTCACTGCGCTCCAGGGCCTCCATGACGCGTGGGCTCAATCGGGCATTGCCCAGCATCACCTGGGTGATGTGCCAGGGTTCCATGGGCTCCTCCCTGTAGATCACTTCCAGCAACACGGCATCGCTCAAGGGGCAACGTGCCAGGAGGTAGTCCCGCAGGGTGTGGCTGGGCAGCACCGGGTCGCGCTGCTTGATGGCCTCTTCAATATCCACCTTTTCGCCCGTATCCACCGTCCCGTTGAAGTTCGCCTTCACGCTGCGCATTTGCGCCGAGGCCAAACGATAGCCGCTCACCCCGCCGCCTCCGCCGATGTCCGACAGAAATCCGTTCCCGCAGGCAACCTCCTTGTCGAAGGAATTTGCCTCACTGATCCAGATATCATTGAAATAAGGGTTGTTTTCATCGTGCGGATCACACTCGGTCACGTTGTGCCTGATGTAGTTGAAGAAAGGAGCGTTGGCACCCTGGGGCTGCACCGTGGAGATGCTGATGCCCGGGATACCACCGTTGAAGAAACGGTTGGCGGCGAGTTGGGATTCGAATTCACTACCATTCCACGCCCCCTGCGCTGCATCGATGTAGGTATTGTCGCCGAGTAGGTATTCGTAGCCGCAATCGCTGTAGTCACCACAGAGCAATTTTAGACCGGCAAATTCCTGGCCGAAGTTCGGGTCGTAGCCTTTCTGGCGGTCGTTGGTGTAGGTGCCAGCGGCGAGGCCGGTAAAGTTGTTGTTGTAGATGCGGTTGGCGTCGCGTACGTCACCGCGGATCAGCAAGCCCACGTTCATATTTGCGAGGCCTCCTCCTTGGAAATCGTTCTCCTCGATGAGGTAATGGGAGCTGCCGTGCAGGATGAGCCCGGTGGGTGGATAGTCCGAACCTGCGCTGGGCGGCACGAAGAAATGCGAACGGCTCACCTCAGGCCCACTGGTGCATCCTTGCATCAACGCCCCTACGTAATTGTTCCTGAACCAGGAGCGGCGCACGTTCGCTTTGCGCACTGGCCCAGTGGCGGCCACCACACCTGCGGTGAGCCCTTGGAACAAGCTGGCATCCTCGACCTCGGAACCCTCCACATCGAAACCGGCGGCGAAACCGAAAATGCCCCAGCCCCGATCGAACGGACCGAAGGACGACGACGCATTGTTCAGGAAATCGCATTGAAGAAAGCGAACACCCTGAACATCGTACAGATCCGCGTGATAGCGCGGTACGTTCATTCCGAAATCCGGCCAATCGCTATTGGTCTCGAAGGTGCAATTGGCGAATTGGCACAAGTTGGATAGCACGGCACCGGCACTGCTCATGCGCTGATACCGTTCGATCCTGGTCCCGACGAGGCAGTTGCGCAGGGTGGAGTTCGTTGCGCGGAAGACGCCGCCAAAATGTGTTCCGGTCGCAAGGCCTGGCGCCACCTCGCGCGCGCACCACACACCGATCTCCGCGTTCTCGATGGTGCTGACGTCCATCTGTAGCCAGCCTTGGCGTCCATCGACAGGAGATCCACTTTGTGTTTGCACAGGGTTGCTGGTGTTGCCCTCCACGCGGATACCTGGCCAGCGCTTGTTCGGGCAAGTGAGACTCGTGAAGGTGGTGTTATTGCTGACCAGCTTGCCACCCCGCTCCACCACCACTTTCGCATCGGGCGCGAAGCGCATGTTCAAGTGGTTCAGGTACAGGCTGGCACCGGGTTTCACTACGAGGTCGCAGGTGAAGATCAGCTCCTGCTGGTCGCCATAAGGGTTCGCCTCATCGGTCCAGACCCCATAGCCCAGTTGCTCGTGCTTGCCGACCACACCACTGCCATGGGTGCCCAGGAATACGCAGCAGCTTTCGCGGTTGGCGGCACTTAGGTAACGATCGGCCGCAACGCCAACGTTGATGTACCGGGGCTTGATATGACCGGAGTTGCCAAGGTTGTTGAAGCTGGTGGCCTGAATGCCATCGAATACATCAGCATCGAATTCGAGATCGTTCGGATCCTGTATGCCCACCAGAGCGCCCACTGTTGTACCACCTGGCAGATAGATAGCGTTGCGTGGGGGGGCTGGTTCATCATCGATCACGTGAGCTATGTTGTTCCTGTAGATCCTACTACGGGTCAGGCTGGCCGGAACTGCCTGTCCGAAGGCGTAAGTGACATCAGTAACCGCCCCAGTACCAATGGCCACATGGGCGGCGAAGGTCTCCCAGTTGGTGCAGTCCGGGGTTCGTTCGCCTAAAACATATACTCCTGATCCATCTGCGGTAAGCGCGCATCCGCGCAGTCCGGGGGCAACGCCAACGGCGGGTTGCGCCGCAGAACATTGTGACGGGTTCAAGAACAGGCTGTACGCTGTGCTCGGTGCGGCTAGGTAGGCCCCGGAGCTTCCACTATACCGATGCACCAGCAGATTATAACTGGTACTGACATCCGGCCACAGTTTCATCCCGTCCCCATCTGTCATGGCAAGTACGATCACCTCGTCGCCTGTCATGGGATCCACGGTCATCACAGCATCCGCGTCTCGAAAATAAGCCTTACCCGTAGGGTTCAGGCTGAAGGTCTGCACCCAGTTCCTATTTGGATCATTCGGCAAGGCATCGATCAGCTGTATGCCAGAGGCAGTGATGTGGTACAAATGCACCCGATCGTTCATCACCACGAATAACCAGCTAGAGCCATTCGCACTTTGTACCACACGCATCATGGGGGTAATGGACTGCGAAAAGGTCGGTGCGCTCAGGTAGCCTACGCGATCGCTCGAATACAACCCAGGATCGCCCAGTGCCTCCGAATACACGTCGAAACCCTGGAATTGAGGCATCCCTAGGATCTCCTGATGGGTCATCAATCTACCTCGCTTGGGACAGTAGTATGGGTTGGTGGGATCCTCCGGGAATCTGGGATTCTCGGCATCAAGATCGAGGATGCTCCATTGAATATGGCTTCCGAAGTAAGTATGGGTCGCATCCACGGGCCCTGAAGCTGCAGCGCTCAGTAGATAGAACAAGTTACAGGACCCGGGAACGGGAACACTGATGAACTCCATAGCTCCTGGTTCCACACAATCCTGGCAGCCTTGTGCCCGTGCATCGGCTATCAGCCATCCCTGTCCATCGTACACATTGCCATCCACCTCGAAGAAGAGGATGCGGCCATCCCCAGTTGATCGTACGTGCTGGGAACGTTGGGCTGGCTGGCCGGTGTACGCGTTGGCTGTAGCAATGGGGTGTGCCGGGAGCCCTGTTGGGGCCTCCGGATCAGGGCTGTCGATCTGGGGCAGTATGGCGTAACTGCTCCCAATGGCCCAAGCATCAGCTTGAGCACATGCTGTTTCGATCCCGACTCCTGTCAAGACCAGTGCCGCACCGACCGCCATGGCCAGCGCTCCTCGTTCTCTCGACTTCATGCTGTTAGGGTTTAGATCGCGGCAACAGCGCCGCTCCCCAAACCTTCATCGCCGTTCGCGCAGATCTTCTTGTAATTCCTTCAAGTCCCATGCGTTATTGGCAAGTGTTCCTGCCGTTCCGGCAAGTCCACTTGCTATTCTCGCAACTCGCTTGTAGTTTCAAGCCCTATCCACTATGCGAATGCTCCATCGCCTCAACCAGTATCAACATGTCCATCGGCGCACGGATCAAGCAGCGTAGAAAACACCTGGGCATTACACAAGCCCGTTTGGGAGAGCACGTAAGCGTGAGCGAGACCGTCATTTCCCGCGTGGAGAATGGAGAGCGTGAGCCGGACATGGCCCTCATTAGGCGTCTGGCCACCGCACTGAACACGTCCACGGCCTACCTCATGGAAGGGATCGATCCAACCGAGCCATCGAATGGGGCGAATGGTTCCCATACCGAACGGTCCGCAATGCTGGAGCAAAGGGTGCAACACTTGGAGGAGGAGGTGAGCGGTGGTCGCCGTATGATCGCTTTCCTTCAAAGCGTCATCGATCGGTTGTTGCCCGGTTCACGCGGGGGGGGGGGGGGGGGAAAGGGTTAAGGGGGGCCACCCCCTGCCCCGGGGGTGTGGGGCAATACGGTTGTTTTTGGTTTAAAAACCTTCCGGTG
>Ga0116144_10004465_pt1 | contig 13243 bp, 10 predicted proteins | sample AD_UKC035_MetaG_FD_89746 | JGI IMG/M metagenome (GOLD analysis project Ga0116144, IMG submission 89746) | Active sludge microbial communities of municipal wastewater-treating anaerobic digesters from USA - AD_UKC035_MetaG | ecosystem: Engineered > Bioreactor > Anaerobic > Digestate | place: USA... | reverse complement strand
CGGTCAATATGATCGCCGGTGGCCGCAGTCAGCCGTGCCGGGATACGAGCAGCCAGCTCTTCAAAGCAGATATACTTTGTCAGGGAATCTCCCCACGCAGACCGCGGCTGCAGGCGATTCCCTTCACCATCCCTCGTCTGCAGCCTGCATTCGTCCTTAGACATAGCAGCAGATTCCTCCGAAGCAGCATTGACTGCTCGTTTTCATCTCAGACGAAATGTTCCGGCTTCACCTTCCTCCCGAAAGCATACAGCAGTTGTCTTGTGAAAAACAGCGTATATCAGAACTTCTTTCCCGTTATCTTCTCGTACAGACTGATATACACTTCGGAAACATGGGCAATCACGTCGTCAGGCAGCGGGGGAATATCCGGCTCCGGCTGGCCCTTGTCGCGTGCATCATAGAGGGCATCCTTGTAGCCGATCTTCCGGTAATACTGTCGCACCACTTCCTTGCTCAGCTCCACCCATTCGCCCCGGTTGTATTCAGCTGCATCCCAGAACCGGTCTTCATCAGCAGTGCCGAAGACATCAAGGATCATGAGGCTGCGGTTCTCATCGAGACCGAACTCCTTTTTTCCGTCTACATGAATCAGGCCCCGGTCGGCAACCTCGGTATTGATGCGATCATCCAAGCGCAGGATGGTTTCGCGGATGGTATTCAGCGTTGCCTCATCGATACCGGAAATCGTCATTGCTTCAGCAAAATCGATCTTGCGGTCGACCCGTTCCAGCTTAGTAGTGGTTTCAAAGAAAGGCTGCGGAAGTTTCTCCCCGTACTGAATCGTCCGAGCTTCCCTCCATCCGAGCTCTTGAGCCGTAACCTGTCCGCTCTTGATCCGGTCATTGAGCGAGCCGGCAACGTAATAGCGGGTGATAAATTCACACGGCACCAGGTAATTTACCGTACTCGATGTCATCTTACTGTAATCTCGAATGATATCGACCTGCTTGACTCGAATACGGTGTGAGGAAACCTGCTCGATAAAGTGAGTCTTGATTCCCATGGTTTCAGCGACCCTAAACCAGTGCACTGCAGTACGGCACAGAGTCTCCCCTTTATGCGGAATGAGGGATGGGATAGGTTTGTCGAAAACGGATATTTTGTCGGTAAACTGAAATTCGACTTGCTTTTTGCCGGGCACTTGATACATTTCTTTAACCGAACCAGAGTAAATAAGCTCCATGATTATTCCCTCATAGCTGTAAGTGTTGACCGGTTCCTCGCAACAAGAAAGGTAGTAGAAATAATCGATAAATCAGCCTCTCTTGTCAAGTGTTTTTGGCCCCTTTCCGAACGGAAGAGCGACAACGCCACCGCAGCACACGCACACTGTGAACGTTCCCTCTCGAAAACAACGGACTCATGCATCGAGGGATGCTGGTTGAAGCAGAGACCATTATCTGGTATCCTTGGCGTAGGTTATTATTTCTATGAGAGTTTAGAACATGATCGTAAAAGCAAACAGCCGCCGGAATGAACGGAATGCGACCGTACGATTCCGGCTCAGTGTCATTCTAAGTTGCCTGATTATTGTCAGCTGCACCATTGGCTGTGCCGGTATCGTCAAAGACTCTGCCCCTCAGCCGCAACCCCAGGCAGCCGATCCAACAGGGAGTACAGTACACGCCGCAGTCTCTTCTCCGAAGAAAGACAACAACGCAGTGCAGGCACAACCAATTACCCTCCCGCTTAGGCCGGCTGCATACAGACATTTTATCACTGCCCAGCTCCTCAAGAAAGATGAGCAGCTCGATGCAGCACTGCGGGAGTTTCGCCAGGCACTCGTCAGCGATCCCGGCTCAGCAGTCATTCAGACTGAAATGGCGATGGTGTATTTTCAGCAGGGAAAACTGAAAGAAGCAGGCGACCTCTGTCGAAATGTGCTCAAAAGAGATTCCACTCGCCTGGATGCTCAGCACCTGATGGCACGTGTGTATATAGCGAACGACCAGATTGATGAAGCTGTTGCCCAGTACGAAAGCATTCTGGCTAAGGAACCGGACAAACAGCAGATCTACCTCTATCTCGCCAAATTGCATGCAAAAGAGGAAAACTATCAGGCCGCCATCGATGTTCTCAACCGGCTCCTTGCCCGGGATCCCTCTTCCGTTGTAGGCCTGTACTACCTGGGTGAAGTGTACGGAAAGCTCAAGTCGTATGATGAGGCTATCGCCTATTACCAGAAGGTGCTGGAAATGCGGCCTGACTTTGAATCCGCTCTCATTGACCTCGCCCTCGCCTTTGAAATGCAGGGCAACATGGGTGAGGCGATCAAGACCTATGAGCAGATGCTCAAATACTACCCTGATCATATACTAGTGCTTGATCACCTGAGTAATCTCTACGTCAAACAGCAAGAATGGGAGCACGCGATCACCACCTTGCGCAACCTTGGCGACAACCAGGAAGCGATCTTCAAAATTGGTCTCATTTACCTGGAAAAAGGTGAGTACGATAAGGCCATCAGCGAACTCCAGCCGTTGGCAGAAGACATGCCGGATCCGGTCAGGATTCATTATTATCTTGGAGTCGCGTATCGGGAAAAAGGTGATGGTGATCGCGCCATTGAGGAGTTTCAGAAGATCCCGTCAACCGCGAGAGAATACCCGGATACCCTGATTCAGATGGCGAGCATCTATGAAGAGCAGAACAATATGCCGAAAGCAATTGAGCTTGTCCGCGGATCACTCAAAAACGATCCTGAGTACCTCACCCTCTATCGGTTCCTGGCCTATCTATTCGTTCAGGCGAAACAACCCGCAGAAGCGGCTGCTACCCTCAATCAGGCGCTCAACATCAAGCCCGATGACGTCAAGCTTTACTACCAGCTTGGCACTGTGTATGAAACCGCCGGAGATTTCGATCACTCTATCCAGGCAATGAGGAAGGTTATCGAACTCGACGCGGAGAACGCTGATGCCCTCAATTACATCGGCTACTCCTATGTCGAGAGAAGCATCAATCTGGAAGAAGCTGAACGCATGATCAAAAAGGCGTTAGAGATCAAACCGGGAGACGGCTACATTACCGATAGCCTCGGATGGCTCTACTATAAGAAGGGATTGCTCAAGGAAGCAGTCGAAACTCTCGAGGAAGCCGTGAAGCTCACTCCCGGCGACCCTACGATTGCCGAGCACTTGGGCGATGCATACAAGGAAACCGGTGATCTGGAAAAAGCTCGCAGGCAATACGAACGATCCCTGGAGATCGATCCAGAGCGCGCCGCCCTCCGCGAAAAACTGGAAAGCCTGAGCAAAGAATAACGAAGAAATTCAATATCCAACATTCAAGATTCAACATTGATGAAGTCGTAAAAAGCTAAGGTATACCGCTTGGCGGCAACCTATGAACAACGAAGAGATGCCCACTTCGTTGGAAGTCAGCACTCAGCTAATTCGTCATTCCTTCGGTGGATAAAGAGCTGATGCGCGACCCGCGAAATCCCGCTTCGCGGGACTGCGCGGGGGTGACAGCTTTTCGACTTATTACGATTTCATCAAGATTAATAAAAACATAGCGGATGAAAAAAACCGCCTAGTAGATAACAGCAAACCGTCATGCTGAGCTAAATTGAGCATGGCGGTTTGTTGTGTTTTCGAAGGCGATACGTATCAGCGCGACATTTCTTCATTGCTCCCTCCTTTTTTAAAGGAGGGAGCACACCATCATGAGACCTTTCCTGGTACTCGTTTCAGGACCAACACTCAAGCTACTGTCGTCCTGAACTTGTTTCAGGACCTATCGACTTCGACTGGCACAGAAATAGATCCCGAAACAAGTTCGGGATGCTGGTGTTAGTTCAGGATGACACCTATCACACCATCGCTGTCCTTCAATGGCCTTCCCCCTCGTGAGCAAAGAGGGGGAAAGGGGGAGTTCGGTCTTACAATCAGTGCGTCTTGTTTTTGCTTCGAGCAATCTGGCCCCGCCTAGAGGCTGTGCTTACTCCTAACTCCTGACTTTATACTCTTTACTGTTCCACCTGCAACAGGCTCTCACTCCAGCCGCTTTTTAGCCAAATCCACAAACGGTTTCATTATGTCAATGGGTAAGGGGAAGACGATGGTTGAACTATTCTCCGCAGATATCTCGGAGAGCGTCTGCATATATCTAAGCTGTAAGGCAACCGGCTCTTGAGAGATCTTTTTGGCAGCTTCCGCGAGCTGCGTCGCCGCCTGAAACTCACCTTCCGCATGAATGACTTTTGCTCGCCGCTCCCGCTCGGCTTCCGCTTGCCGGGCCATGGCCCGTTTCATTTCATCAGGCAGGTCAATATGCTTCAACTCCACATTGGACACCTTGATGCCCCAGGGGTCGGTCTGCATATCAAGGATCTCCTGCAATTTGGTATTCAGCTTTTCCCGTTCTGCCAGCAGTTCGTCGAGCTCCGCCTGACCGCATACGCTTCGTAGCGTCGTTTGAGAGAGCTGTGAGGTTGCGTAAAGGTAGTTTTCCACTTCCACCAACGCGTGATTAGGATCCATTACCCGAAAATATACAACCGCGTTTACCTTGACTGATACGTTATCTCGCGTGATGACATCCTGCGCCGGAACATCAAGCGTGACCAGCCGCAAATCGACCTTTACCATTCGATCAATAACAGGGATGAGAATAATCAGGCCAGGGCCCTTTGATGCAATCAGGCGCCCTAATCGGAATATGACTCCGCGTTCATACTCATTGAGCACCTTTATCATGGAAAAAACAAGCATCAGAACAAACGCTGCAATAACCAGATAGAAAATCATGCCTCCCTCCCTTCCTCTGAGGTTAATGAAATGTCCTGCCGCTCAAACTTCTCCAGCTGTTCAAACCCCGCGTAGAGCAGGGTTTGAACCCTTATCGTGAATTACTCTTCCTCACCTTTAGGCGCAGGCCCTGCATACCAATAACCGTTACCGGCTCTCCAGACTCAATCACCTCATCGCTCCAGGCATCCCAGTACTCCCCATGCACGAACACCTTTCCTTCCGGGTCAATCCGGCTCTTGGCAGTACCGTGAAGACCAAGCATACCTTCTATCCCCGACGCCGGTTTGCGCAAATGCGCCCGAAGTGCCATTCCGGCAACAATCATGAAAAACCCTGTCGCCACTGCTACGGTTCCGATGAGCACGCTGAGCGATAAGCGGAGATACGGGGCTTCCGATTCAAAAAGCATGAGCGAACCTATCACCAGGCTGATGATGCCGGCAACGCTGAGCAGACCGTAACTCGCAACTTTTATTTCCAGAATAAACAGGCCTACGGCAAGAATAATGAGCAGCAGTCCGGCGTAGTTAATCGGCAGGGTCTGGAGCGAAAAAAAGCCCAGAATAAGGCAGATGGCGCCGATAACCCCGGGGAATATCGCTCCCGGAGACATGAGTTCAAAGTAAATCCCGGCGATGCCGGCCATGAGCAGCAGGTAGGCGATATTGGGGTCGCTCAATGTAAACAGGATCCGCTCGCGCAGACCCATGGTAATCTCCTTTACTGGTGCGTCCTTAGTGGAAAGAACTCTCTTCTCTCCGTCGATTTCGATTGCCTGGCCGTCAAGCTGACCGAGAAGTTCCGGAAGGCTTGCACTCACGTAATCGATAACCTTCAGCTTGAGAGCAGTCTGAGCATCCACCGACGCACTCTCCCGCACCGCTTTTTCCGCCCACTGAACATTACGGTTCCTGCGGGCAGCTATCCCCTGGATATACGCAACTGCGTCGTTCTCTACCTTTTTCACCATCGTCTCGTCCATCTTCTCCCCACCCAGTGAGACCGGATGGGCGGCGCCGATATTCGTACCCGGCGCCATCGCCGCCTTATGAGCAGCCATGGTGATCATTACTCCCGCAGATGCTGCCCGCGCGCCGGACGGCGCAACATAGACTACCATTGGGACAGGGGTGTTAAGCATTCTCTTAACCACATCCCGCATGGAGGCATCAAGGCCGCCGGGGGTATCAAGCTGGATAATAACACATTGTGCGCCAGCAGCTTCTGCTGCCTCGATCGAGTTAACGATGAACGCACTGGAAACCGGATTGATCGCGCCTTCGACCTTGGTGAGGTAGATCGTACGGTCATTTGCCGAGACCGTTCCGAGCAGGAACGCACACTGAACGAAGAGCAGAAGGAGTGCTCGCGTACAGATTTTCCAGATCATGCTGACGGCTCCTTCAACAGTTTTGCGACCAATTGGATATCGTGCCACACATCCCGCTTCCACTGCGGATTGCGCAGCAGGCTGGCAGGATGATACGTCGGGACGATCCTGCTGGTGCCGCATTGATAAACGTTACCGCGAAGCTGGGAGATGGGCTGCCTGGTGTTCAGGAGCGTATGGGCCGAGATACGTCCCAATGCACAGATCACCTTCGGCTGGATGACCTCAAGCTGCTTCCGGAGAAAAGGAAAACAAGCCTGGATTTCCTCCTTTTCGGGATCGCGGTTTCTCGGCGGTCGACATTTCACAATATTGGTAATATAGACCTCATCCCGCTTCAGGTTAATCGCCTGAATGATCCGGGTCAGCAGCTGCCCGGCTTTGCCAACAAACGGTTCTCCGCTTTCATCTTCTTCCTGACCGGGAGCCTCTCCGATCAGCATAAGTTGAGCTTTGGGAAAGCCCCTGCCAAACACCAAATTTGTCCGCGTCTGTCCCAGACGGCAGCGGCTGCAATCATGAAGCTCACATTCAATATCAGCCAGCGTGCTCGCAGACTCAGGCAATCGAACCGACAGGCCGGTGGAAAACCGTTGGCTCAGGCTGTCCAGCTCGCTCGCGATCACAGCCGCTTCGGATTCGGACAGAAAGTCAAAGCCAGCACGACAATGCTGACGCAGACAGGCGGCAAGCTCCTCGACTATATCATGCATGGTTGTCAGCACATCATCAGACATTGCTACCAGCCGCTTTCAGGCTCCGGATGCTATCGAGAATCCGGTGAGCCACCTGCTCCTTGCTTTGCAGAGGAACACTTTCGCGAGATCCATCGCGAGCCAGAATCGTGACAATGTTCGTATCAGTGTCAAAACCCGCTCCCGGTGCGGTAAGATCATTTGCCACCATCAGGTCGACGTTCTTGCTTCTCAGCTTCTTCTCCGCATTGGTCAGTACGTCGTCAGTCTCAGCAGCAAATCCAACCAGAACGGTTCTTCCCTTCTGCTTACCCATTTCAGCCAGAATATCGGGATTTCTTTCCAACACGAGTGTCAGTGTTGCATTGGTCTTCTTGATTTTGGAGGAAGAGCGCTGAGCAGGATGATAGTCACCCACTGCAGCCGCCATGATCACCACATCCATGGCCGCCGAGCGGCTCATACATTCTTCGAGCATTTCTGCAGCCGTCTTGATTCGAACCAGCTCGACACCGGGATGAGGCGTCAGGCTGGTAGGACCGCTGATGAGGGTGACACTGGCACCGCGCATGCAAGCTGCCTGGGCCAGTGCGTATCCCATTTTCCCTGAGGAGTGATTGCTGATATAGCGCACCGGGTCAATCGGCTCCCGGGTAGGACCGGCAGTGACAAGAACTTTCTCGCCGGCAAAGTCCTTAAGCCGAGAAATCGAAGCAATGAACGCTAAAATCTGAGCCGGCTCTGACATACGGCCTCTTCCTTCCCAGCCGCAGGCCAGATCGCCTTTCTCTGGTCCCACAATGAGGAAGCCGCGCTCTTCAAGTATTCGAAGATTGTGCTGAGTAGCCGGATTGGTATACATGTTCACGTTCATTGCTGGCGCAATGACGACCGGAGCCTTGGTGGCAAGCATAGTAGTAGTGAGGAAATCGTCGGCAATCCCGTTCGCACATTTTGCAATAACATTGGCAGTAGCTGGTGCGATAACCATCAGATCAGCTTTATCTGCCAACGATATGTGAGCCACTTCGGTTTTCTCCACCGGAGCCCACATGTCACTGATGACCGCGTTGTTGGAAACCGTCTGGAAAGTCAAAGGAGTTACAAATTCCCGGGCATTTCTGGTCATCATCACATGCACTTCACAGCCTTGCTTTCGAAGGCCTCTGACCAGTTCGGGTATCTTGTATGCTGCGATTCCTCCGCTTACACCAACAACAACTGTTTTGTTCATAATACACTGACAGCCTCTTACGTTTGGTTAACTTCTCGCGCTGGGAATAGTCAATAGTGAGAAGTAAGGAGTAAAGAGTGGGGAGTATATGCCCTCGCTGCCTGCCCCTGATCTCGCGCAGGGAATAGTTCTATGTTTCTTCCTCAGCGTCTCAGCACCAAAGTATGGGTAGTCACCAGGGAAGGATCTCCTTACTCCTTACTCCTTACTCCTTACTCCTTACTCCTTACTTTTTACTCTAAGATACCATGACGAGCCGAGAATTTAAAGGCAAAAAGCTGCCCTAGGTTCCGGTCAGGAAGCGTTTCGCCACGGTTTCGATTTCCCCAAGCCTGTTTTGTGCATCATCAAACCAGATAATAGTCGGGTCGCTGCCAAACCACGTCATCTGTCGTTTTGCATACCGCCGGGTGTCTCGTTTCATGGTTTGGACCGCCTCCTCCAAGGACAGTTTTCCCTCCAGCCAGGAGCAGAGATGACGGTAGCCGAGTGTTTGCATTGACTTGAGGGAGCAGTGATACCCGCGGTACAGCAGCCAGCGGACCTCCTCCGGAAATCCCAGCGTTATCATCCGGTCACACCGTTCATTAATCCGCCGATAAAGCTCAGCCCGATCAAGAGTCATCCCAATCTGGAGACAGTTGTATGGCGACTCCTTGAAATCGTGTCCGGCTCGGTATTGGGAGATCGGCACACCGGTTTCGCAATAGACCTCTAAGGCGCGAATGATCCGGAAGGTATCGTTCGGATGAATTCGACGAGCCGAGTCCGGATCTACCCGCTTCAGCTCTTCGAAGAGCGAGCCTTTTCCCTGAGTCGCGACCCGTTCCCGCAGCTCTTGACGCGTGGCCTGCGTACCGCCGGTCTGTGCAACCAGTCCCCGGGTAAGCGCTTTGACATAGAGACCGGTGCCTCCGGAAACAATAACCGGTTTGCCGCGAATGATTATCCTCTCGATCGACTGCTGTGCCTCCTGTCGATATTGGCCGGCGCTGAAGTCCTCATCCGGGTTCACCACGTCGATGAGATGATGGGGTACCCGGGCCTGTTCTTCCGCTGTGGGCTTGGCTGATCCGATATCCAGATACCGGTAGACTTGTACTGAATCAGCTGCCACAATTTCAGCGTCAAGCCGCTCCGCCAGGCTGAGCGAAAGCGCCGTCTTCCCTATTCCGGTAGGTCCGACGATAATAATGATTTTCTGCTTTAAACGTCGATAGTCGGTGAACATGATGCCTGCTCCCGGCACATGCGATCTGGGATGCGGGTTATGGGATGTGCGCTAACAATCGAGCGCTAAGCGAGTTCTCCTATCCGATAGCTCACATCGCATATCCCACATCATAATTCTTAAATGTCAAGCCTTCAACCACTAAAGCCTTTTTCAGCATCCTGCACCACTAGTTTTGTAGTCTGGGCAGAGCGAAGCGAAACCCGGGGATATGGTACGAGACCTGAACCCCCGGCTCCTCTTTGGAGAAAAAGGGAGAGCAGAGGTAAGGCAAAGAGCATCGAGCGAAGAGCCTGCAACAGGAAGCAGGGGCCGATGTCCGCACCAGTTGATGACCAGATGCCCCCTCGTGAGCAACAAGGGGGTTAAGGGGAGTTCGGTCTTACAATCAGTGCGTTCTGTTTTTTCTTCGCTCTACCTGGCCCCTGCGGCGCCCAGAGACTTTCGCTTACGTCTTACTCCAACTTGAACTTTGAACCACTGACGCTTTTCTTCAACACCTCTGCTCGAGGAAATCAGCTCCCGTACGGATGAGCGCACTTCTTTATTACCATATGTGGCTGATTAAGAACAAGATGTCCGGATCAACCGGTCCCCAACGACTATTTTTCTCATGGACACAGTTCTCCTTCTGTGGTAAAAGTCAGTTGACACGATAAGGGTCAGAACCATTAGAGCTTCCTTTCGAGCATACTTCATGCTCACGCCTCAGCCGATAAGATCCCGTACAGGTTTGGTCGATGTTGCCCATAAAGAAAATTGGAATTATTGCCAAGCGAAACAAGCCCGAGGCTACCGAAGCTGCCCATGACCTTGTATCAAGGTTGAAGAAGCAGCACATCGATGTGTTCATTGATGAAGAAATTCAAGAGACGCTTTCCGCCTCACAAAATCTCCTCAATAGGGAGACAGTTCCTTTGCTTGACCTTCTGGTGGTTCTTGGAGGTGATGGAACGCTGCTCGCCGCAGTCCGCCTTATTGGTCGAAACAACATCCCGATTCTCGGTGTAAACCTGGGAGGACTGGGATTTCTCACTGCCTTCAGTCTTGATGAACTCTATCCGGTGTTGGAGAGAATTCTTTCCGGAACGTATGAAACCGAGCGTCGGATGATGCTGAACAGCCAGGTAATCCGCGAGGGCCGCATCCTGGCTCGGTATACGGTGCTGAACGATGTGGTCATAACCAAAGCCGCTCTGGCCAGGATCATCGACCTCGCGACTACCATCGACGGGCAGTATCTTACCACCTTCAAAGCTGATGGTCTGATTGTTTCAACTCCCACTGGATCCACCGGATACTCCATGTCGGCAGGGGGACCGATCGTGTTCCCGTCCCTGCATACTATTATTCTCACGCCTATCTGTTCGCATACTCTGACGAATCGTCCTATACTTCTTTCGGACACTTCGGAAATCGATATTATCATTCAGTCCACCAATGAAGGCGCCTTCCTTACCTTTGACGGGCAGGTAGGCAAGGATCTTAACGGCGGAGATATCATCAAAGTCCGGAAGTCCCGTCACACGGTGCAGCTTATCAAGTCTCCCTTCAAAAACTACTTCGAGGTGTTGCGAACTAAACTTCGATGGGGTGAGCGGTAGACGATGCTGAGTGATCTGCAAATAAAGAATTTTGCGATAATTGACGATCTCCACATCTCATTTCCTCCAGGGCTCTCCATTCTCTCCGGCGAAACCGGCACAGGCAAATCGATCATTCTGGGAGCCATCAACCTGGTTCTCGGCGGCCGGGCCAGCAGTGATCTGATCCGAACCGGTGAACAAGAAGCGGTAGTTGAAGCCCTGTTCGACCTGTCCGATGCTCCCTTGTTTCGCCGTCGGATCGAGGCAAAGGGGATAGTTCCTGATCCCAGCAACAGTCTGCTGATTAAACGGCTCATCTCCCGGGACGGGAAGAACAAAGTGTTCATCAACGGCAGTCTCTCCGTGCTTGCCATCCTCACCGACATCACCGAAGCACTGTTGACCATCTCCGGACAGCACGAACACCAGGAACTCCTTAGTCCGCAAAATCATCTGGAGATGCTCGATCATTTCGGCGGCCTACTCCAGGAGAGGATGCTCTTTCGGGAGCACTATTTCAGGCTGCAATCGCTGAAGAAAGAATGTGAGATTCTTCAAAATCGAGCCCGTCAGGAATCCGAGCTGCAGGAGCTCATTCAATTCCAGGCCCGGGAGATCGAAGATGCGCACCTGATCCCGGACGAAGAAGAGGAGCTGAGAAGGGAACGTACAATCCTTCAGAACGCGAGCGAGCTGATTCGTGCCAGCAATCGGATTTACGAGACCGCCTATGGGGCAGATCAGTCACTCGTTACCGAACTCAGCCGCATCGTCAAGGAACTGCAAGGGATCGGAGAAATCGATCCTTCCCTTAGGACGCACTGTGAAGCAGTAAACACAGCTGTTGCCCAGATCGAAGATGTAGCGTTTTCACTGCGCGACTACGGCCAGCATTTGCAGTTCGATCCGCAGCGCCTTGAAGAGATTGAAAACCGGCTGGACGTGCTTCACCGCCTCAAACGGAAATATGGCCCCACGATTGCCGACGTTTTGACGTTCCAGAAACAGATTCTGGAAGAGCACGAACGGTTTTCTCATGCCAGCGAGCAGGTGGAGCATCTGCAGGCGGAATATGCCGCTCTGCGGAAGGAGGTCGAAGCCCAAGCGGCTGAGCTTTCTCGAAAAAGAAAGAAAGCCGCTCAGGAACTATGCCGGCATGTAGAGCGTGAGCTGACCTCACTAGGAATGAAGGACACCAGGTTTGAAGCCCGTTTCACCGAGAGCGAGCCTCCGACTCTCGATGACATGGGATTCGACCGGATGGAGTTTTTCTTTTCTCCTAATCCGGGAGAAGAACTGAAGCCTCTTTCCCGTATTGCCTCCGGAGGCGAGTTATCCCGGGTGCTGCTCGCGTTCAGGCACATTTTTGCGCGTGAAGGCGGAGTGGCGACGCTCATCTTCGATGAAGTAGATGCCGGCATTGGAGGTGCCACCGCAGAAGTGGTGGGCGAAAAGCTGTATGAGATAGCTGCATACCACCAGACGATCTGCATCACGCACTTGCCCCAAATCGCCGTATATGGAGACACACACTACGCCATTACAAAAAAGGTGATTCAGGGCCGGACTCGAACCGAAGTACGACACCTGACTGCTGATGAGCGGATTGAAGAAATCGCTCGGATGCTCGGAGGCCAGGAAATAACCCGCCAAACTCAAACCCTGGCCCGGGAAATGCTGCAGCGAACAAACACAAGGAAAAGGAATCCCCAGTGAAATGGTTATGCCTGTCCCCAAACATGGGAATGGCTGAGCAGAGGGCAAGCAGTGAAGGCATTGATGGTTCCAGGTTCAACGTTCAAAGAAACAGTAAAAAGTGAGAATAAAAAGTAAGGAGTAGCAAGATGATGATTGATTCGTGCCTATTTTCGGTTCTAACGTCTAACTTCTTACTTCTTGCTCCTAACTCCTCGTATGAAACTGACGATTATGCATCATCGTTGTCGGATGCAGGTGATGTCACGCACACGTTAGACATTCGCGGCGAGGACGCCGCTCCCACCGGAAAGTAAAAAGTAAGAAGTAAAAAGTGAGCAGTGAGAAGTACAAAGACGAGGAGTGAGTCGTGTCTATTCGTTCTAACTTCTAACTCCCCGTATGAAACTTAGCGATTTTCCGTCATTCCCGCGGAGGCGGGAATCCAGATGGTGCGTCTCGGCCACCAACGCCCGGTCGTCGAGTGGCGAACGCGGTGCGCACGCCGCGTTCGACGTATCGAGACGACGGGCGATGGGGAGAACTGCTCCACAAACGTGTCAGAAGATTCTTGGCTGCGTCCACCGTGCGGACGGCGCTAGAATGACGCGCAAGGGAGCGCTGGTGCAATCTGGATTCCCGCCTTCGCGGGAAT
>Ga0116144_10004459_pt1 | contig 13257 bp, 10 predicted proteins | sample AD_UKC035_MetaG_FD_89746 | JGI IMG/M metagenome (GOLD analysis project Ga0116144, IMG submission 89746) | Active sludge microbial communities of municipal wastewater-treating anaerobic digesters from USA - AD_UKC035_MetaG | ecosystem: Engineered > Bioreactor > Anaerobic > Digestate | place: USA... | reverse complement strand
GCGGTGCGGAGCACGAACAGCAGCGCGCCGATGCCGCCGGGAATCAGCGCCCACCACGAGCCGAGCATCAGCGGTGCGCCGAGGTGGTGCAGAATCCCGCCGACGTAGCCCGGATGCCGCACGAAACGATATGGCCCGCCCGTTTCCACGGTGTGCCCCCGATCCGCCTGGATGCGGATCACGCCGGAGAAGAACTTGTTCGCCACCATCGCCCAATCCGACAGCGCAATACCGCCCACCATCACCCCCAGCCCCACGATTGACAAAGCCGGCGGGAACGTTTCACTCCACCCCCTGCCGCGATCAAATCCGGCGACGAGGTACACCACCAGCGGCGCCAACAAGGCCGCGACGCTGGCCAGGACGATGTCCCAGCCTTTGCTCCCTTCCTGTGGCTTGGAGCGTTCCGCGAGCAAATCGCGCGGCAAAATCGCGGTCAGGATGATCTGGTTGATGACGTAGATAGCCAGGTAGCCCCATCCCCAACCCCATCCCAGGTCGCCGGATGGGACGAACAAGGCCAGCCCGAAGAGCACAGTATACACGATGCTCTTGAAAATCCACCGGGCGACGCCGCGTTTAGTATCTGAGTTCATAGTTTTTCCCTCCATAGCACAACGGATTGAACGGATTCAACGGAAGCATCCGTTAAATTCCGTTCAATCCGTTGAGAAATTCATTGATGACGGCGCGATACTCGTCCGCCTGTTCCCAGGATGTGGCATGTCCTGTCCCCTCAAAGAGATGGACTTGCGCCTGTGGGTAGAGCCGGTTGAAGTCCACGCGCACGGATTCGGGCGTGGTGCGGTCGTTTTCGGTCATCATGATCAGGATGCGGCCCGGCCAATCCGCCAGATCGTCCGGCGTGAAACGGTGGCTTTCGTAGTCCACCGTGCGCGCCAGGATGCTGAGGAAGTGCGCTTTGGTCAGGCGGACGCGCAGCAGTTCGGCGTAGATGGCGAGCGGCAGCGCCACATCCGGCGTTTTCTTCGGCATGAGTTTGCCCAGGCTGAGGGCCATCGCCCAGCGCAACGCGCCGGTCGGCAAGACCTTCATCCAGCGCAGCATCCGTTGCAGTTTCACCGTCCCCTCGTCGTCGGGATAGGTAGGCTGCGTGTGAGAGAGGACGAGCGAGGCGGTCAGCGCCGGGTAGCGTCGCACGAAGATTTGCGCGACGAAGCCGCCATACGAGCCGCCCTGGACGTGCGCTCGCTCGATCCCCTCGTGCCGCAGAATCCCGGCGAGGCCGTCGCAGAGCTCGTCCATCGTGTCCACCGGCGGATAGCACGGCGCGATGACGCGATGCGTCTGCGCGAAAGCCAGCAGGTGATGCCAGTCGAAGTAGGGGATGCCCAGCGCGCCGGTCAACATCAGGCGGGTCTCCGACCCGCTGCCGAGGTCATAATACTCCCACGCCACGCCATTCAGCGTAAGGTGCTTAAAGGCGTGCTCGTTGCGGAAGCGCCGGTAAGGTTCGAGTTGTTCCGGCGGGACATCCTTGTAAAGGTTCGCAATCTTGGGATTTTCCAGAAAGTCAGCCATTTTCTCCTCCTTTTTGTCAACGGATTGAACGGATTAAACGGATTTTATCTGAATACTTTGACAGCCACGGCGATGCCCAGAGCTGCCAACCCTATCCAAACAAGAACGATGACGACGGCGGCGGCGCGGCTGACGGGTTTGCCGTTTGCCAGCATCTCCTGCGCCCTGGCGCGGCTGTCGGCCATCACCGCCGGCGGAATCAGCTTGAGCGCCAGCCAGGCGCCGAACGGGACGAGCACCAGGTCGTCCAGATAGCCTAAAACCGGGATGAAGTCGGGAATCAGGTCAATTGGACTGAAGGCGTAGCCTACGACGACCGCAGCGACTATCCGCGCGGGCCAGGGCGTGCGCGGGTCACGGTACACCAGATAAAGCGCGTAGGTTTCCGCCTTGAGCTGGCGCGCGCGCTGCTTCCACGTTTCCATTTCCGTTCAATCCGTTGAGGACTTCAGGCTTTTGATAAGCCAAACCCCGGCCGCAACGACCGCCGCCAGCGCGCCAGCGCCGATCCACACGCCCCGCCAGTCCAGCGGAATCTCCTGGCTGCCATCGGGCAGCAGCGGCGTCGCCGGGTCAAGATGGGGGTACAGGCGGTCAATGGCGGGCGTCGGCACGTTGGTTGCGCGCGCCAGGGTCAGGAACTCATCGGTGAGGTGCTTGATCTCGTCGCGGGCGGCGTTGGCGTGGCGCACCATCGCGATCTCCATCCGCGCATCGGCGAAGCGTTGGCGGAAGACCCCCACCAGCAGCGGCTCCGGCAGCCAGGCGAACAACCGAAAACTAGAGGGGGTCAACGGCAGCCCTTGAGCCTGCAACACGCGGAACCCCTCGCGGACGGCGCGAATCGCCAGCACCAGCGCGTCCCGCGTGCGCAGCAGCCGCAGGCGATCCGTGCCGCAGGCATACAGCGCCGGGGCCAGCGAGGGCATCAGCAGCGCGACGTGGTATTTGTGCCAGGCGTCCATGTCTGTGCGAATCTCCGCCTTGAAGCCCGGCGCGGCGTCGAGCGCGGCGGCGATGCGCCGCGTCCGTTCCGTAATGCGCCCATCCACCTCGCCAAAGGGGATGGGGTAGGATTCCTCTTCCGTTCCCGTCAGACAGTGGATGACGTGGCCCTCGCGGTATCCCGCCGACGCCGGGAAGCCGGTCAGCACGCGCTCTTTGCCGAGCGCCGCGACCAGGGCGTCCGGCCCGGCGGCGTTGTTCATCAAGAAAAGGATGTCTGGCGTGCGCGTATTCGCTGCCAGGATCGGCAGGATGTCCAGCGCGTTGTTCTTCCGCATGATAACCATAATCACGTCATAGGCATCGTCCGGGGCCAGTCGCTCCACCACGTTGACCCGCGCCGTCACCCATTCGTCGGTGGTGACGTTGTGGATCACCACCCCGTGCTCGCGCAGGTCGCTCAACCGCTGCCCGCGCGCCAGAATCGAAACTTCGTGGCCGCCCTGATGCAATTTGGCCGCAAAGACACTGCCCAACGGCCCTGCGCCGTAAACCAGGATTTTCATAGCACCCTCCTTTGCAAAATTCTGTTTCACGCAAAGGCGCAAAGGCGCAAAATGACTAAAGAACTTGGCGTGCTTTGCGCCTTTGCGTGAGAATACCTCACGCCTCACGCCTCACTCGCTTCACCGTCCTTCGTCGTGAGCCGCCAACGCCCCCTCCAGGGTGGTGGTGTCCGCTTCTGCCGGCGCGGCAAACGAAGCGCCCGCCGGGTTGACCTCGGCTTGCAGCAGGGCGAAGAAGGCGTTGCGCCAGCCGCCCGTGAGCCAGCCGGGGCAGGTGGTCATCGGCTTGCCCTGGTAACGATTCGACCACTCGCGGTGGCCGTCCACGTTTTCCAGGGAGATGTTCAGAGTGCGCATCAGGTAGGCGCACAGCCGGGCCACGGCTTCCAGTTGCACACGCGGCGGCGATTCTTTGTCCCATTCGCCGGCGACGCCCACGGCGATGTGCGTGTTTTCGTCGCCGCAGTGATCGTGCCACGGGGCTTCGGTCAGGTCCACGCAATACTTGATGACGCCATCCGCCTGCACCCAGAAGGCGTACTGCGTCGTCGGATAGCCTTTGCCACCCTTGGCGCGCGGCTTGGTGATGTAATTGGCGCAGGCCATCATGTCGTGCGTCATCGTGTGATGGATCGTGACGCCGTCAATCTGGCCGAGCGAGCGCTTCCACCAGCCGGTGCGGCCCTCATCAATCAGCCACGGATCGTCGGGTTTGGGATTGATCGGCATCTGGTTGCGCACGTCCACCCAGGGCGGCGTATCCGCCGCAGCCGCCGGCGCGTGGATGGCGATGCTTTCCCAGGCCTGAAGTTGCACTTCGCGCGGCGTACCGGTCGCGGCCGGCGCGCACACGGTGACGCTTTCGCCTGATTTCAACTGAATCTTGCTTGCCATTGCTGCCTCCTTACTTTGGGATGAAAATGTTTGAGGGATTCATACCTATTATTGTAATGGCATTTGGGGCGGCTGTCTACCTTTTTTCCGGCGGCTCTAGCCGCAAAATCTGTCCGGTGAACGTGGCCTGATAAGAATGACAAAATCCTGGGATTGGGGCAAAAACCTCTTGACATTGCCGAAGAATTGGAGTATACTTCTTTTAAGTTTGTGACACAAACCAGTTGTTTTAGAAAACCAAAGGAGGAATGTGATGAACGAGTTGAAACGGGTGCGGATGATGACAGCCCATTATCGCAGCCTGCAAGGGCTTAGGATGTTGCCCTGGTTCTTGTGGATGCTGGCATTCAGCGCCGTGAACCCCCTCATGGGCCTGCCGCAGGGGCGGCTCGACTATCAGCTTCTATTTATCGTGCCGGGGCTTGTCGTGCCCTGGACGCTGTCCAGGTTAATCGGTACCTATTACGATCGCGTCTTTGGGCGGGTTGAGGGATTGCCGTCGCGCAATCGCCTGGTTGACGTGCTGATCGGGGTTGCCTTCGTGATCCTCGCCTACATTGGCTTCTTTGTGGATTCGCAGGAGCGCTGGCCCGTGAGCGTGTTTGGCCTCGTGCTGGCGCTGGCGTTTTTGGTCCAGTGGTGGCTGTCCGGCCGCTTTCTGACCCACTGCGTGGTAACTGCCACACTCCTCGCCATCCTCTCATTGCTGCCGTTGGTCGGCATTCCGGCGGATGGGCAGGAGCTTGGCGGCTTTATGTTTCCCATTATCCTGGGGATTATCCTGAGCATCGGCAGCGTGCTCGGCCACATCGTGCTGGTGCGCAATTTGAAATCTTTGCCCCAGGGGGAACCATGACCGAGGCTTTTGAAGTTCTGGCCGGTCTCGATAAGATCGTCCACGAGCCGGCCCGGCTGGCGTTGCTGACCGCGCTTTCCGCGTGTAGCAGTGCGGATTTTGTGTCCCTGCAACGCCTGACGGGGCTGACCAAGGGCAATCTCTCCACGCATCTCTCGAAGTTGGAGGAAGCCGGGTTGATCGCGATTGAAAAGCAATTTGTCGGCAAGAAGCCCAACACGCTCGTGCGGCTCACACCGGAAGGCCGGACGGCGATTGACCAGCACTGGCAGCAGTTGGAACGCCTCCATCGGGACGCGCAGCAATGGCAATCAGGGTAACGGCGCGTCGGAGGGGCGGTTAAAAAAGCAAAACTCGGCGAATCGAGTTTCCTCAGATTCGCCGATTCTTGTTTCTTGCTTCTTGCCTCTTTACTCTACCGGCATCAGCCAGCCATGCCGGTCGGGCAATTCCCCGGAAGCGATGCCGAAGAACTGCACCTGGAGCTTTTCCGTGATCGGCCCACGCCGCCCGCTGCCGATGGTGATGTGGTCAATGGAGCGGATCGGCGTGACTTCCGCCGCCGTGCCGGTGAAGAAGACCTCGTCGGCCATGTACAGCATCTCGCGCGGCATCATCTCTTCCTTCATCGTGTACCCCAAATCCTGCGCCAACTGCATCGCGCAGCGCCGGGTGACGCCCTCCAGCACGGAGGCGTAAAGCGGCGGGGTGCTGATGACGCCGTCGCGGACAACGAAGATGTTCTCGCCGCTGCCCTCGCTGACGAAGTTGTTGATGTCCAGCGCGATCCCCTCGGCGTAGCCGTTGTCGGTAGCTTCCATAGCGATGAACTGCGAGTTGATGTACTGCCCCCCGATCTTGGTGGCCGCCGGGAACGTGCCGGGCGCCATCCGCCGCCAGGAGCTGACCCCCACGTCTACCCCCTGCTCGATGGCCTCCGCGCCCAGGTAACGGCCCCATTCCACGGTAATGATGATGACCTCAACCGGATACTTGCGCGGATCCAGGCTGAATCCATCCGCGCCCCGGAAGACCAGCGGGCGGACGTAGCAGGATTTGAGGCCGTTCTTCTTGATGGTGTCCACAATCGCCTGCTTGATCTCGTCCTCCGTGTAGCCGATGGGCATCCGGTAGACCTTGCACGAGTTGAACAGCCGCCTGATGTGCGCATCCAGGCAGAAAAGGTGCGCTTTGCCGTCCACCTCGTAGGCGCGAATCCCCTCGAAGACGCTCGACCCGTAGTGCAGCGCGTGCGTGCTGACGTGAACGTTCGCCTGATCCCACGGCGTCAACTTGCCATTCATCCAAATGAATTCACTTTTTGTGAAGCCTGCCATGATAATGCTCCTCCTAAACTTGGTATATTTTTCAGGGTTGGGCAAGGAGACCTTGCCCCTACTTTAAAATTGCACCCTCACTGGCCGATGTGACCATGCGGGCGTATCGCGCCAGCCAACCATGCTGAATTTTCGGCGGATTGGGCGTCCAACTGGCGCGCCGCCGGGCGATTTCAGCGTCGTCCACGTGCAGCGTGAGGGTGCGGTTGGGGATATCAATCTCGATGGCGTCGCCCTCCTGCACCAGCCCGATGAGGCCGCCGCCCGCCGCCTCCGGCGAGACGTGGCCCAGCGCGGCCCCTCGCGTCGCGCCGGAGAACCGCCCATCGGTGATGAGCGCAACTTTGTCGTCCAGCCCCATCCCCGACAGCACCGAGGTGGGCATGAGCATCTCGCGCATCCCCGGCCCGCCGCGCGGTCCCTCGTAGCGGATGACGACCACGTCGCCCGCTTTGATCGCGCCGCCGAGGATGGCTTCCAACGCCGCTTCTTCGCCGTCGAAGACGCGCGCCGGACCGCGATGATGCCGCATCTCCGGGCCGACCGCCGCCGCCTTCACCACCGCGCCGTCGGGGGCGAGGTTGCCGCGCAGGAGCGCGATGCCGCCCTCCGGGCTGTACGGATCGTCCGCCGGGCGCAGCACGTCGGTGCGCCGCCGCGCCGCCGCGAGGTTCTCTCCCACCGTCTGACCCGTCACCGTCGGCAGCTCGGTGTGCAGGAGGTTCTTGCCGCGTAATTCCGCCATCACCGCCGGGACGCCGCCCGCTTCGTCCAAATCCTGGATGTGATGCGGCCCCGCCGGACTCAGCTTGATGAGGTACGGCGTGCGGCGGCTGATCGCGTCGAACGTCGCCAGCGGCAGCGTCGCACCGGCGTCGTGCGCGATAGCCGGCAGGTGCAACACCGTGTTCGTCGAGCCGCCGAGCGCCATGTCCACCGCAATCGCGTTCTCGAAGGCCGCCGCCGTCATAATGTCGCGCGGGCAGAGGCCGGCCTCGATCAGCTTCATGACCTGCATCCCGGCGTGCTTCGCCAGCCGGAGGCGCGCTGCGCTGACCGCCGGAATCGTCCCGTTGCCGGGCAGCCCCATGCCCAGGGCCTCGGTGAGGCAGTTCATCGTGTTCGCGGTGAACATCCCTGCGCAGGAACCGCAGCCAGGGCAGGCCGCCATTTCCAATGCGGCCAGCTCCGCATCGCCCATCGCACCGGTCTGGTATTTGCCGACGGCCTCGAAGAGCGTTTTGAGGTCAATGTCCACGCCCTCGTGACGCCCGGCCATCATCGGCCCGCCGCTGACGAAGAGCGCGGGGATGTTGAGCCGCCCGGCGGCCATCAACATGCCGGGGATGATCTTGTCGCAGTTGGGGATGAAGACCAGGCCGTCGAAGGCGTGGCCCTCCACCATGGACTCGACCGAATCGGCGATCAGCTCGCGGGTGGGCAGCGAGTAGTTCATCCCGCTGTGGCCCATCGCAATGCCGTCGCACACACCGATGACGTTGAATTCCAGCGGCGTCCCCCCGGCCATACGCACCCCGGCCTTCACGGCTTCGGCGATTTTGTTAAGGTGGACGTGCCCCGGCACAATCTCGTTGAAGGAGTTGACCACGCCGATCAACGGGTGGTTGAGTTCTTCCGGCGTCAACCCCGTCGCATAGAACAAACTGCGATGGGGCGCGCGCTCGAATCCTTTCTTGGCTGAATCACTGCGCATAGCTCCTCTCCTGAAAATTAAAATTTCACGCAAAGACGCAAAGACGCAAAGAAGGAGCAGCGTGAGTATGGCTCGCGTGTGGCGAGCAATGCGTTTAGCGCTGTGCGTTGATTGGAATTGGTGGAATTATAGCCGCAATTTACAGGGAAACAATAAAAAAGCGAGTGCAGAAAATTCTCTCTGCACTCGCCGGCCTGGCATCAATGACGGAACAACAAAAGAGCGCCGCCGCCCTATTCCCACGCGCACAGCGCTTCCACGTAGGCCGCCGAGCCATCCCGCAGCCACCCATCGAGCTGGGCCGGCTCTTTGAGCTGCTGGCCCCGGTCGCGGGGGATGACGACGTAGCGGCACTCGACGCCCGGCAAGGCCGTCATGTCGCCCCACAGCTTCTCGAATTGGGCGACGGGGAAGACATCTTCCTGCCCGTGCCCCCAGCGCTTCTTCACGTCCTTGAGCGTGATGTAGGTCGGCATCCGCGCGGCCACGGCGCGCACGGCAGCGTCCACTTTGGCCGAATCGCCCAAGTCCTCCCGCGTCAGTTCAAAGAGCGCCAACAGGCGCGGGATGCTGATCCAGATCGTGTTCGAGTTGTAGTAGGTCAGCTTGAACTCGTCCTCTTCGTGGGGCAGCGCCAGGCCCTCGATGAGCCGCAGTTGGCCGTCCACGCGCGCCAGCCCGCCGCCGCGATCCTCCACGCGCCGGGTAATGACTTCGATGGTCATCAGCGCGCCACTTTCCATGTGATACTCCAGGATCGCCGGGTCTACGTCCGCGCCCAGGGTGTCAATGTTGTGGAGCATCAACGCCTCAAGCTGCGGACGTTCGTCCAGCAGCCGCGCCAGCACGCCATTCTTGAGCATGTTCGGAATCTCGAACCAGTGGCCGACGGGATGGAGGCACTGCTGCGGGACATTATCGCGGTAATCGCTGCCCTCGCCGGCCTGCTCCGCCCAGCCGATGAGCGCAGCGTGGAGGCTCTCGCGCACTTTCTGCGCCTGCTCGTCGAGCAATTGCTGCGGCATCTCCTCCCAGGCGAAACGCAGGTCACGCGCCATCGGGATGAGTCGCAAGCCCACCGCCCGCCCCGGCGAGAGGATGGCGCGTTCTTCGCGCGGCGACATAGTCTCCAGATACGCCTCAATCGCATCGTGGGTGAGATAGCTGGTGGTGATGACGTGCGGAATCGGAGTCCCCGCCTGCCGCCCCACACGGCGGCTCTTCGCCAGATGCACTTCCAGGAAAGAGCGATGCCGTCCGCCCAACTTGCAGAACGGATGCAGCGCCTTCACCACCCCCGCCCCGTGCGTCCACCGGCTCCCCACCCCGGCGGCCAACGTCACCACGGCAACCTTGCCATCCTGAAGGGCACGCAGTCCCATAGAATTTTGTGCTGAGTGCTGAGGACTGAGGACTGAGGACTGAGGACTGAGGACTGAGGACTGAGCGCTGATCCGCTGACCCGCTGATTCGCTATTCGTAATTCGTAATTCGTAATTCGTAATTTGCACCACATCCCCCGGCGCCACGTCCTCAATCACCGTGCTGGCAGGGAGGCGGTTCTGCGCCAGGCCGATGCGCCCGCTGCGCAGGTCGGCGCGGATTTGTTCGTGCTGGATGCGGTCGAAGCCCAACTCGGCCAGGAGCGCGTCAAGATTTTGCGTCGCGCCATCGCTTTCCTGCGGGCGGGGGATGATGCGGTCGAACAGGGCGGGGATCATGCCGGACAGAGCGGGGTCGGTGCGCGCGGCGGCGCCGAAGGCGTCCAACTCGGCGCGGCGGGCCGGGGTGAGAGCGTACCGCTCCTGCTTGAGCAATTCGGGGATCATCTGCGTGTAATACGCGGGCGATAACAACGCGCTCGCCCCGACGCGCAATTCGGCGACGGTGCCGTTCCCGTTGATCGCAAAATCGTAGACCACCGGCTCCATCGCAAAGGGCAGCGCGGTTTGCAGCTCGCGCTTCGTCGCCAGCATCAGCGCGTGGAGGCGCTCCTGGGCTTCCGCCTTGCGCGCCGGGTCGAAGATGAAACCCATCCCGCCGCCCGACATCCCGCCAAGCATCCAGAAGCCCCAGAAATCCGCTCCAAATGCCGCGCGCGTGCGGTCAATGATCGTGGTGGTGTACAGGTTGTTGGCCCAGGGGATGATCGTCTGGATCGGGCCGAAGAAGTTGCGCGTGGTCGCGTCGCCGATGCCGCGCACGTCGCCCCGGTGGAGCAAGGCCACGATTTCGTCATAGATGCGCATGGCCTGCTGGCGTCCCCCCCACTCCGCCTCGGAGCGCAGCAGGTACTTTTCCGTCACCATTTCGAGGATCGGGCCGACGTCCTGCGCCATCCCGCCGTGGACGAGGACGAGGCTGCTTTGGAGGCGCTCGCGCGTCTCGGCGCTGACCTCGGCTTCGTCCATAATGTGATGGCCCGGCAGCAGCCGCCCCCGGCTGATCCCGTACTCCGGGTCGTCCAGCCCGGCGAGCTGGCCGGTGATGAGTTTCATGCCCGGCCAGACGCCGCCGGAATCCTGCCAGCCGCCGCCCGATCCGGCGAGCCATTCGCCGAGGATGGCGCGCGCCGCCACAAGCCGCCGTTCGTGCTCTTGCAGCGCGCCGGTGAGGGCCTGCGTCTGCCCGGTGGCGCGCATACAGACGGCGATGAGGCACGCGAGCAGGTTGGTGGAGACGGCCAGCCGCGAGCCTTTGGGGATACCGTTAACCTGGCTGACCAGCTCGATCCCGCGCCCCGCGCCGACGATGCGCGCCAGCAAGTCTTGCAGGCGCTCTTCGGAGCCTTCCATGCCCGGCGGGACGACGCCGGCGGCGATGATGGCGGCCTTGAGCAGGCCCAGGTAGTCGCGGGCGAAGTCGAAGACTTCGGCCAGCTCGCGGATTTCGGCCACTGCGCCCAGGTCAACGCTGACCAGGCGCAGGATCGGCGCGTCAATGACGCGCAGGTACGCTTCCACCGGCGGCTTGGGGGCCGGGTCGCGCCCGTGGACGGCGAGGTCAATGGATACATTGAGGACGCGCGCGCCTTCCGGGAAGTCCATCCCCAGGAAGAAGATGTCGCTCCACCCGCTGTGCGAGAGGTCCATGCGGACGGGCGTGGCCTCGTGCAGCACGGGGAACAGGCCGGCGTCACCCCGCTGCGCCAACTCGCGGCGAATGCGGAGCGGATGATCCATCGGGTGGCCGGTGCGGAACATCCACTGGTTGCCGCGCACAGAGCGCACGCTGCGGCGGACCTGGTCGGCCAGGGTTTGGAAGCCCAAGCGGTGGTACGCCTCGGCCAGCGCGCTGGAGATGGCGTCGTTAGGGCCGGCGGCGGCCTGGATGGAGAGGAAGCACTCGATGGCTTCCTCAAAGCGGCGCTGGAGGAGGTGCGTGTAGCCGTCGTAGGGAATCAGGGTGCTGCGGGATTGTGCGTCCGCAGACGCACTGAGTTTGTTGGGCAGGTGGAAGCGGTGGATGGCGTAGAGGAAGAAGAGGGCGCGGACGCGCTCGTAGAGGTTGTCGCTGGCGCGGCGGAAGGCTTCGAGGGCAGCGCACTCGGCCAGCAGTTCGTCGAGCGAGGCCGCGCGGCAGAGGGCGTCGAGGGACTGGTTGCGCACCTCTGGCTCGGCGGCGGTGATGATGGCGATCAACCGGCTGCTCATGCGCCCCTCCGCAGTTCACGGGCGCTCAACAATTCGAGCAGCCGCGTCAACACCTCGTCGTGATCCGCCCCGTTGAGCGCCAGCGCCAGTTGCGCCGTGAGCAGCCCGTACTTCACGCCCACGTCGTAGCGCAGCGCGTGTTCCTCAAGCGCCAGATATTTTTCACGGGTCGCCAACACTGCCAGCGCATCAGACAGCGAGATGGGTTTGAGGGCTGAGGACTGAGGACTGAGGACTGAGGGCTGACTCGCCGACTCGTTGATCCGCTGATCCGCTGATTCGCTATTCGCCGTTCGCAATTCGCTATTCGCTATTCGCCCCCCCAGTATCTCCATCACCGTCGGGGTCAGGACGTGCATCCCAAAGAAGCAGAGGTAGTGTCCGGCGCGGAGGCCGGGGACGATGAGGCGCAGTTCGGCTTCGGTGGGGGTGGGCTTCTCGATGACGGTGTCAATCTCGTAGAGGTCTTTGCGGCCGGCCACGCGCTTGCCGCCGACGGCGCCGTAGTAGGGCAGCAGGTGCTCGCGGGTGGCCTGGACGGCGGAAACGGCGCAGGCTTCGGCGGCGGCGACGGTCACGAGCTGCTGCGCGCAACTCTGCGCGTCGCTGCTCACGTAGAGGTGATCGCCCACCAGGTGCAGGAAGGGCGCGTCGCCGACGAAATCCTTGGCGCAGTAAATGGCATGACCGTAACCGCGCGGCGCGGTCTGCGGGATGAAGTGCAGCCGCCCGGCGTGATCGCCGACGACGTCCGCGTAAGGCTTCTCGTCGCCCGGCGCGACGACGACGGCGATCTCCTCGATGCCCGCGCTGAGAGCCTCCTCAATCAAGATCGCCAGCACGGACTTCTCCGCGCCATCGCGGTCAATGAGTGTTTGTAAGGGCAGCGTCCGCTGATTGCGTCCGGCTGCGGTGATGACGGCTTTGGTGATGTGCATAGGTTCCTCCATCGTTATGGGTTATGAGTAATGAGTAATGAGTAATGAGTGCTGAGGACTGAGGACTGAGTCGCTGATTCGCCATTCGCCATTCGCAACTCGCAACTCCTCACTCCTAACTCCTCACTCGCACCTCGCTACTCCTCATTCTGCCTGACAATAATTTCCTCAATTGTCCAGTAAAACGCCTGCTCAAGTTCGGGGCTGAGGGCGGCGGGGCGACGTTGCAGGCGGGTGAGGGTGGCGGCGTCGCCGATGACGCGCAGGGCCTCCAAGGCTCTGCGCTGGAGCAATTGCGCGTCGGGCGGCAGGGGTGGGGCGTCTTCCGGCAGGCCGAGGCTGGAAAAGTCGCCCAGGGCGATGTCCTCGAAGCGCTGCTTGCTCTTCAGGTCGTACATCCAGCCGAGGGATTGCAGCGCCAGTCCTTTGAGCTGAATGTCGGGGTCCTCGCGCAGGCAAGTGTAGAGGAAAGCGCGCGCGGGCGGCTCCTGAAGGCAGACTTTGCCGATGAGGTAGGCCAGCATCGGCTTCCAGGGCGTCGGGTCGGGCGTCCGCTCCGGATCGAGCAGCGGCAACACGACCTGCTGCGCGACGGTGTTGGCGTCCAGCAGGCTCAAGCCGGTGACGACGTTGCGGCGCACCGTGGCAGGGAGTCCAGGCGTCATGAACAGTTTGACGAGGCCGCGCGTCGTCTTGAGGTCGCCCAGAGCAAATGCGGCGATGGCCTGGCTCTCCGCGTCCTGCTCGTCCTGCTTAAACACGAAGGGCAGCAGCGCGTCTACGTCCTGCCTGGCCCACAAATTGAGCAGTTC
>Ga0116144_10004452_pt1 | contig 13267 bp, 5 predicted proteins | sample AD_UKC035_MetaG_FD_89746 | JGI IMG/M metagenome (GOLD analysis project Ga0116144, IMG submission 89746) | Active sludge microbial communities of municipal wastewater-treating anaerobic digesters from USA - AD_UKC035_MetaG | ecosystem: Engineered > Bioreactor > Anaerobic > Digestate | place: USA... | reverse complement strand
AGAACTGGAATCGCTGGTTGTTCCCTTTGGGGAGGGCATTGTGGGTGAGGCCGCGCAAACGGAGAAAACGATTCGTGTGGATGACACCCAAAACGATCCCAGATTTATTGCGATGGAGGAGAACGTTCGCAGCGAACTTGCCATTCCGATTCACTTTACCGATCAATTTATTGGCATCCTCAACCTGGAAAGCAAAAAACTGGCTGCTTACGACGAAAGCGACGAGCAAATTCTGGAGGCTCTGGGTAACAACCTGGGGGCAGTGATTTCCAATGCCCGCTTGGTGCGACAGATCCGTCTACAGGTTGAACGTCAGCGGCAGCTGTATGAAATAACCAGCAAGATCCGCCGCTCCGCCGATCTGCAAACCATTCTGCGCACATCGGCAAGTGAAATTGCCCGCGCGTTGGGTGCGACTCGGGCTGAAGTACGCCTGTCGAGCCGATTAGTGGCGGAAACGCCAGCCGACGGCGAGCCAGTCAGTCCGGATGAGGTTGACCGTCAAGATCCCGAAATTTAGAAACAGAGTGTCGCCATGACAACAACGACAAGACCCCTTCGATCGCGAGCCCGCCTGCAAAACAGAATCCTGTCCCTGATTCTTGGGATTGTAGTCCCCATTCTGATTGCCGTTGTCCTGGTGTCCCTGCGGTTCACAGAACGCACCGTGACGACCCAGGCTGAACAGCAATTGGTCTATGTCAGTCAGGGGGTTGCCAACCTGCTGGACAGTTGGCTTAGCGTGAATAACAATCAGCTAAAGAATTTGGCCCTCCAGCCAGGCATTATCAGCATGGACCCGGCACAGCAAAAGCCAATTTTGGAAGCCATGGCTGCGGCAAACCCATACATGTACCTGGTCAGCACGACCAACAAAATTGGGATGAATGTGGCGCGCAGTGATGACAACGAATTAATCAATTATCTTGACCGGGCCTGGTTCAAGGGGGCCATTAACGACTACGAATTCACCTATCAGATCCTTCAGGGGCGCACCAGCGGGGCGCCAGCTCTGGTGATGTCAACACCAATCAAGAAGGATGGCGCCATAGTCGGAGTTGCAATGTTTGCTGCGGAACTGACCCAAGTCACAACCGCCGTATCCCAGATCAAAATTGGCGAATCCGGATTTGCCTTTGTTGTGGACCCCTACAACCGGGTCATGGCGCACCCCAATCCGGAATATGTGGCCGGGTTGCAGGACCTGCAGGATTATCCTCCCGTCGCCGCCCTGCGGGCAGGCAATGCGGGCATTTACAACTTTACCGATGCAGAAGGCCGCAACTGGGTATCGCATTTGACCTTAACGCCGGATGATTGGGGCATCATTGTCCAATTGCCTCAATCCGAATACATTGCTCTGGTCAACAACCAGCGCTGGACCGCGCTGATCATTCTGTCTGCCGGGGTCCTGCTGGTGCTGGGACTGACCAGCGCCATTTTGCGCCAGGTCATTCGCCCGGTCAAAGTGTTGACCCGGACCGCCGTGGCCATCTCCCGGGGTGATCTCACTCGCACCGCCCCCGTTGAAAGCGACGATGAAATTGGCGCACTGGCCCAAACATTCAATAAAATGACAGCTCAGCTGCGTCAAACTGTGGATGACCTTCAAATCCGGGTGGATGAGCGTACGGCAGAACTTGCCCAGGCGCTTTCCCAGTTGCGCACTGCGGCTGATGTCTCGCGTTCCATCACCAGGGTAATGGATGTCCAAACCCTCCTGCAGGAAGTTGTGGATTTGATCAAGGAACGGTTCAACCTCTATTACGTGGGCGTCTTCCTGCTGGATGAAACCGGCGAGCAGGCCATCCTGCGGGCCGGGACCGGGGAAGCAGGCTCAAAAATGGTTTCCGCCGGCCATCGCCTGCTCAAAGGGGGGGCCTCCATGATTGGTTGGGCCATATCCAAGGGAGAGGCCCGGATTTCCCAGGAGGTCGGCACCGAAACCGTGCGGTTTAAAAACCCCCTGCTGCCGTTGACCCGTTCGGAGGTTGCCATTCCCATCTTCGGGCGCGACCGGGCATTGGGTGCTTTAACCATCCAGTCGACAGAAGCCAACGCCTTCGACCAGGACGATATTGTAGTGCTGCAAGGCGTGGCCGACAGCCTGGCAGCCGCCTTGGATAATGCCGCCCTCTTCAACCAAACTCAGGAATCTCTGGATGAAATCCGGGTCTTGAATCGAGCCTACACGGAGGAGGCTTGGGCGCGCACTCTGGCTAATTACGGCAACATTGCCGTCGAACACCATAATCCCGCGGCGACCCCGGGTGATCAACCCATCCGGCAAGTGCGCCTGCCATTGATGCTGCGTGAGAATCCCATCGGGGAAGTCACGCTTGACATGAGTGGACGGGATTTAACCCCTGATGAACTGGAGTTTGTGGAATCCATCACTGCGCAAGCCGCCCTGGCGCTGGAAAGCGCCCGCCTGCTTGAGGAATCCCAGGCTTACGCTCTGCAAGAACGCAAGATGAGTGAAATGACCAGCCGCTTCTCCCGGGCCAGCAATGTGGATGACATCTTAAAGGCTGCGGTATCCGAATTGGGCAATCTGCCCACAGTTGCGGAAGTGTCCATCCACCTGGTATCACCCGACAAGACGGGCGGAGAGTGAGGATAACATGAATCATGCAGGAACCTCCCGACAAACCCGACCCCAAGGATACCAGGAACAAGGCGATATTCTGCAGCTTCTACGCGAACGGATCCTGCGCAACATCAATGTCGGAGCGCTCATCTTCGGCACGATCATCTTTGCCTATGCCAGTTTTGTTGCTGCTTCCCGGCAGTTATGGATCCTGTTAGGTTTTTATGCGGTGACATATGCAATGCTGCTGGGGGCGACACTGATCACCCGGCTGCCCTATGGCTTTCGCAGCACCATTCTCATGGTTGTCCTTTACCTGCAGGGCACCATCAGTATGGCTGGCAGCACGCAACCCGGCGCAGGAATGATATACTTGCTGACCTTGACCGTCTTGGGGGCGGTTTTGTTTGGGCTGCGAACCGGCGTTTGGATGCTGCTGCTCAGCATCTTGACCCTGATAGGCATCACCATCGGTGTGACCACCGGGACGGTGCCCATCGCGGACATTTCACTGCTTGTGGGCACGGTTAATCCCATGGTGCCCTGGATCACCTATATTCTGCTGTTCATCCTGTTGGGAACTGTTGTGGTAACTTCCATCGGCAGCACCACCAACGGTTTGAATGTCAGTTTGACCAACCAGCGGCATCTGACCCGGGCACTGGCGCAGGAACGTAACACACTTGAGGGCCGTATTCAGGAACGCACCACTGAACTCGAACAGCGGGCAGCCCAATTAACTGCCGCCAGCGAGGTGGCCCGCCAAATGTCCGCCGAAACAGACCTGGATCAACTGCTAAAAAACGCCGTTCAGCTAATCAAGGAGAAATTTGGACTGTACTACACCGCAGTGTTTCTCTCCGACACAAAAAACGAATTCGCCGTACTGAAATCCGGAACCGGCGATGCCGGTCAGGCCATGCTGGAAGCGGGTCATCGTTTGAAAATTGGCGAGGAGGGTATTGTCGGCAATGTGGTTTTTCGCGGTGAACCACGCGTGGCCCTGAACGTGGGGACGGATGCAACCCACTTCAAAAACCCCCATCTGCCTGAAACGCAATCGGAAGCCGCGCTTCCTCTCCGGGTCGGCGAAAGGATCATCGGCGCGTTGGATGTGCAAAGTGAGCGGTCACAGGCATTTGCATCCGAAGACATCAAGGTTTTACAGACCATCGCTGATCAATTGGCGGTGGCCATTGAAAAAACATCCCTGATGGAACAATTGGAAGACAGCTTGCGTAGATTTGAAGCCCGAACCCAGGAAAGCACCCTGAAGGCCTGGCGCACCCATATCCGCAGTTCCCGGCGTCCTTTTGCCTACCGATATCACCAGGCAAGCGCTGAAATTGAGGCCGCACCACCCATCAGTGACACCGCCCGGGAGGTCTTGAGCGCCGGGGCTCCCATCGTTCGAAGCCTGCCAGATGAAACCGGCCTGCCCGCCGCGACACTGGTATCGGTGCCCATTAAAATGCGTGATCAGGTATTGGGAGTCTTGGATGTCCGATTGGATACGGCTGCGGCATCCCAGGATCTAATCAATTATGTCCAGATGAGTGTGGATCGTCTGGGAGTAGCCCTGGAAAATGCCCGCCTGTTGGAAGAAATCCAGAACCGGGCTGAACGTGAACATCTGGTCAGCGAAATCACCGGTCAGTTGCGTAAATCCAGTGAAGTGAACACCATTCTCAGCACCGCTGCGGTTGAACTGGGGCGGTCGCTGGGTCTGTCTGAAGTAATGGTTGAACTCCGTCAAACGGATGCGGGCCAATAGATGCCAACCGGAGATTTATCATGACTCAATCCGCACCCCAAATCGTAAACCCTGATCCTCAATTCCAATCCCGCGACACACCATTACAGCTTGATCGCCGGATAGGGTTGTACACCGGCATAGCTGCCGGACTGATTGGATTGATGTTTCTCAGCCAGGGAATCACCCAACCGGTCATACAATTATTCATCATCGCCGCGGTCTTTATGTTGACGGCCCTGATTAATATTTTCAGCCTGGAAACGGTCAACTTCAAGGACCCCCGGGTTGGCGTTTATGTGGGCCTGGGGGCCCTGCAGCTCTCCCTGATCATATTTGCCCTGCTGTTTACCAACACCTCGCTGATTGCCGCGTCGCTGATCATCATCACCGGGGTTTTTGTCATCAGTGGACAACTACGCGGCCGGGACGTCGACTGGGGGGTGGTCATCACCCTGGTTGCCGCCATGATCTCCGGCCTGGCGGGGATCATCACCGCCATTCCACAATACAACCTGAGCAATCTGTCCTTTCAACTGAGGTTGTTTCTCATAATTATCGCCGCAGCTTACGTGATTTTTCTGGGGGTCCTTACGCTGCGAAATCTGACCAGCACGATCACGGTAAAGTTGATTACAAGCTCCCTGGCAATCACCCTGATCCCCCTGTTGCTGCTGTCGACCATTCAGACCGATTTCATCCGCAACATTGTGCAAAACCAAACCAATCAGGCGCTTAAACTGGCCGGCGAGGAAACCGCCAACCGGATTGACGATTTTTTCAGCGCCAATTTGGATCAAGTTGAACGGGCGGCCAGCCTCTCGGCATTCATCAACTATCTCAATCTTGATCCGATGGTGCGGGAAGGCAGTTCCCAGGAACAGCAACTGGCATTGACCATTGGCTCACTCAAAGCCCAGGAACAAGCCTATCTGACCTCCATTGGCCTGTTGGACTTGCAAGGGCGGAATGTTTACGACTCAAACCCCGCCCTCACCGGCGGCAGCGAGGACACCGGCGAATATTTTGTCCAACCGCTGCGGACCGGGCAAATTTTTGTCTCATCGGTCCTGTTCTCCGATCAGAATGGGGATGCCTACCTCTACTTCAGTGCTCCGGTGCGAAATTCCTCCGGACAGTTAATGGGGGTGCTCCGGCTCCGTTATGATGCGTTGATCTTGCAGGAAGAACTGGGGGCTTCAGTCAATCTGCTGGGTGCGCGAACCTACCCCATGCTGATTGATGAACTTAACATCCGGATTGCCGACCTGGCCCGCCCCAGCGAGATCTACAAGGCCATTGCCCCCCTCACAGCGGATCAAATTGCCAGCATTCAAGCTCAAAAGCGTCTGCCGGATCTGCCCCCCGAGCAGTTATACACCAATCTGCCTGATTTTGCGACCAGTCTGGAACAGGCGGGGGCCAATCCGTATTTCAACACCTATCTGTATGAAAGCGGCACCGCGGCGCGCGGCATGTCTGCCGTTGCGATCCGTCTGAAAAACAAACCTTGGAATGTCGTCTTCCTGCAGGAACGGACCGCCCTGATCAACCTGCTCCAGGAACGCAACCGCACCTCATCCCTGATCGCCATTCTGTTGGCTGGCGCTGTGGGCTTGATCACCGTCCTCTTTGCCAGAATTTTCAGCCGCCCGATCCTGTCACTGCGGGAAACAGCTGCCAACATTGCAGCCGGCGACATGAATGCACAGGCCACCGTCACCACCCGGGATGAGATCGGCGCGTTGGGCCAGACATTCAACCTGATGACGCAGCAGTTGCGCGGATTTATTGGCGAGTTGGAGGACCGGGTCAACGAACGTACCGTCGAACTGGCCCGTCAGAATGATTCCCTGCAACTGCGCAGCCAGCAGCTCCAAACAGTTTCGGATGTGGCGCGGCAAATTGTCTCGGCCCGGGAACTGGAGACATTGCTCAACCAGGTTGCGATCCTGATCAGCGAACGCTTCAACTTCTACCATGTGGGTATCTTCCTGCTGGATCAAAACAGCGAATTTGCCCTGCTGCGGGCAGCCAACAGCGCCGGCGGCCAGCGCATGCTGGCCCGCGGCCACAAACTGCGGGTGGGCGAGGTGGGCATGGTGGGTTTTACCACCGGTTCCGGGCAGGCGCGCATTGCCACAGATGTCGGCAAGGATGCGGTCTTCTTCAACAACCCCGATCTGCCTGAAACCCGGTCTGAAATGGCCTTGCCGTTGAAGGTCGGCGACGAAGTGATTGGCGCATTGGATGTGCAGTCGGTGGTATCCAACGCCTTCACAGCGGAAGATATCAGCCTGTTCAGCACACTTGCCGATCAGGTCGCCATCGCCATCCGCAACAACCAGCTCTATTCAGAAACAATGCGGGCGCTGGAAGAATCCCAAAAGCTGCATCAGCAGTATTTGCAGCAGGAATGGGGCCAGGAAGCCAGCGAACGGGGTGATGTGGCTTACATTTACACCCCCAGCGGTATGATGGTGCGGCCCTATGTCAGCACCCCGGAAGTTGACCGGGTCTTTGAAACCCGCCGTCCGGTCATCAAACAGGCGGAGGGCACCGGTGGACGCTCGGTCATGGCCATCCCGGTCATGCTCCGCGATGAGGTTATTGGTGTAATCCATCTGCAGGAAGCCGAAAACACCAACCGGGAATGGAGCGGTGAAGAGGTTGCGACCGTGCAATCCGTGGCCGATCAGGTTGGCCAGGCACTGGAAAATGCCCGTCTCTTTGAACGCACCGTACGCCGCGCCGAACGGGAACGCAAAGTGCTTGACATCACGAGCCGGATCCGGGCCAGCAATGATCCTCAGCGCATGGTTCAAATTGCCTTGGAAGAATTACAACGTGCTCTGCGGGTTTCCAGAGCCCAAGTGCTGATTCAAACTCCCCCAACGCTGTCAGAAGACGAGGATGTTTCGGACAGTGAATCACCGGCTGAATAATTCAGGAAGTGAGGTCAGGGTATGTCATACATCATTGCAGTTGCCAACGAAAAAGGCGGCGTCGCCAAAACAACCTCCAGTATCTCCCTGGGGGCGGCATTGGTCGAGAGCGGTGCCCGGGTTTTATTGGTGGACCTGGATTCCCAGGCAAACCTCACCCTGGCATTGGGCATGGAACCCGAGAAAAATCAACGATCGCTGATCAGCGTCATGCTGGAAGGGACTCCACTCTCTTCAATCTGGCGGGAAAGCGGCATTCCGGGGCTTTTTGTTGCGGCCTCAAACTATGAAATGGGGGTAGCCGAAAGGCTGTTGCCCACCCGCCCGGGTTATGAACTCACCTTGCGCAAAGTCCTGCTGCAACAAGCCGGGGATTATCAGTTCGTTGTGCTGGACTGCCCGCCGTTCTTGGGCGCGCTGACTTTAAATGCGCTCACCGCGGCCAATCTCCTGATGATCCCCACCCAGGCGGAGTATTTTTCCATCTATGCCATTCGCAACATGATGGGATTGATCCGCCGGGTCCGTTCCCAACACAACCCCGACTTGACCTACCGCCTGTTGCTGACCATGTTTGACCGGCGCAACCGCATTCACCGCACATTGGCAGAGCAGTTGCAGGCAACCTTTGGCAACGGCCTGCTCGAGACCATTGTTGAAACTGATACCAAACTGCGGGAAAGCCCCATTGCGGGTATGCCCATTATTTATCAATTCCCCAAGAGCCGGGCCGCCATGCAGTATCGCGCCCTTGCCCAGGAGATCATGCAATATGCCCAAGAAACAACAGCGCACTCGAATCAATAATCTTTTCAGCAACCTGGGCGAAAGCATCACCCCACAGGAGCAGGCCGATTCCGCCGGGCTGCCTGGCTGGACATGGGAATGTGATCTTGACGGGAAGTATGTACACTGCAGCCCGGAGGTCATGACCTGCCTGGGCATCCGGTCGGCCAGCTTTATTGGGCAACCGCTGACAACCTATGCCATCCCGTCAGAATATTCCCTGCCACTGCGTCAGGTGCTGCTGGCGGACACGTTCCCGGTTAGCGTTGTGGTGTACCATCAATCCGCAGAAGGGGCCTTCATCCCGATCCAGATGCAAATTCAACGGCGGTATACCGCCGCCGGTGCCCCTGACGGTTATGCTGGTTTCAGTGAAGTTTTAAGCGAATCACCCGTAGTGGAAGAGGCTGACTCTGTCATGCACCCATTGCCTCTGGCAGGCGAACCCAGCACCCCGATCTATCCATCAACAGCAACCACAACCGCCCAGATTCGCGGGGTGGCCATCAGCGATGGTCAGGTCTTGCCCGCGATTGATTTTTGGACCGAAGCCGGCCGGGAAAGTAAAAACCACAACACCCTGGTTGCCCACGCTCCTGGGAAAAACCAGCCCGCCGCCATTGCCGTACCCTTTGTGCTGCAGGATCAGGCGGGCGGGATTGTTGAACTTGTGGATGAAACCCGCCGCAGGTCCTGGACGGAGGATGAACGCCTCCTGGTGCAGGATGTTGCCAACCAACTTGCCCAGGCGCTGGAAAACGCCCGTTTGTATGCGACCGTTCAACAGGAACTCCGTCAAAGGGTCAAGGCGCAGCAGGAAATCACCCGGCGCAACCAGGATTTGGCCACGATCAACCAGATCGGCCAGCAGTTAAGCCGACTGACCGGCGCTGAAGAAATATTCGCCCTCGCCTACGAGATGATCGGCCAGGTTTTGGATAATAATAACCTTGTCATTGCCGCCTATGACGCCCGGCAAAAAACTCTCAGTTTTCCGGTTGCCGCACAATCGGGTCAGAAAATTCAACTCCCCTCCCGGCCGCTGGGGCGGTCGGTCGCCGATCACATTATCCGGACCCAGGAAACGCTGTTGATCAGTCGGGGAATGACTCGGGCGCTCCAAGCCAGGGATATTGATCTCCCCGAACCGTTGCCGGTATCGCTGCTGGGTGTTCCGATGCGCTCCGGCGATCGCCCGCTGGGGGCGGTCATCCTGCGGGACTTTGAAAAGGAAGGCGTCTATACGCAAGTTGAGGCGGAAATTCTGTCCACAATCTCCTCCCAGATTGCCAACGCGTTGGAAAATGCCAATCTCTTCCAGGATGTCCGCAACGCACTGCAAACCATTGAGAACCGAGAAAGATACCAGTCCGGCGTCGCCAAGGCCGTGGCCACGCTGGCACAGTTTGGTTCACGCTCCATTGTGGAGGTCCTTGAGCTTCTGGGCACTGCTGACGAATGCGAAGTCGCCTTCTTTGCCCAGCCTCAGGCGGGTGATCTGCCGGTCCAGTGGGAATTGATTGCGGACTGGTATGCCAGCCTGAGTTCACCGACCTTGCGCGCCGCCGTCATTCCCATCTTCACCCGCTGGGTCAATGAACTGCGTGAAAATGGATGGCTAAGCATCCAGGCGGCGGATTGTCCGGTGGATGAGCAGGCTTATCTGACCGGTGAAGGCTTTAAATCCGTCCTGCTGCTATCGGTACCGGGCAAGAAATATACGCCCGGATTTCTCGCCTTTGCCGAGCGCGAAAAAGAGCGCTCCTGGTTGACTGAGGAGATCAATGGGCTGCGGGCAGGCGCGGACGGTCTGGCCAACACCTTTGTCCGCGAAGATCTGGTCCAGCAAATTCAAGACACCCTGAATGAAACCGAAAGTCTTTACAATATCAGCCATCGTCTGGCTTTGGCCAACACGTTTGATGAAATGATCGAGGCGCTCATCTTGGGCTTCCGCATTCCCACCATCAAGCGGGCCAAACTGGTGCTGTTTGAGCGCGACGCCGCCGATGTGATCGTCGGCATGGATGTGGCCGGCAGTTGGCCGACCGTACAACCCGCCTCCGGGGAGGTTGTGGCGTATATTGATCCGGCCTATCGCAAGTTCTTTGCCATCCAGACACCCCTTTTCCTGGATTCCATCCAACAGGCCGAGGTTCCGCTCTCCATTCAGGCGGAATTGCGCTCCCGGGCGGTGCAGACCCTGGCGGTCCTGCCGCTGTGGACCAGCAAACGTCAGCTGGGGGTGCTCGTGCTGGAAGGCGACGAGGCCTACAATTTCACGAACCGGGAGGTCCGTTCCCTGCCGCCCCTGGTGGATCAAATGGCCACATCGGTTGAAAACCGGCAGTTGTTTGAGCAAACCGAGGTGGCCCTGTCTGAAACCGAACTGCTCTACAAAATCTCGAGCGGCATCGCCCAGGCGGCCAATCTGGATGATCTGGCCCGGATGGTGGCCACCACCGTCATGCCGCGCCACGCAGAACGCATGTCGCTGATGACGGTCAACAGTACCGCCGATGGTGAACCGTTGGATATTGAGGTATCTGGATTCTACGACGGGCAGGGCGAATTCCAGCGCCTGGGCGTCAAGGTACCGATTGGCAACCTCCCCATTATCCGGTTGATGGCCAACGAGCCTCTGATCATCAGCAATACCACCGAAGACAGCATGGACTCGGTTTCCCGCCGGACGCTGCTGCAGTTTAATATTGTATCCGGTTGTCTGATTCCCCTGCGAAGTTCTGGCCGCCTGATCGGTCTGTTGACGGCCACCTCACGCCGTCCAGCTGATTACAGCATGGAGGATATCCGGATCATGACGGTCACCGGCAATGGCGTTGCCGTCGCCTTGGAAAGGCAGCGTCTGCTGCGCGAGGCGCAGCGCCGGGCGCTGGAACTTCAAACTGCGGCGGAAATCGCCCGCGACACAACCAGCACACTCTCCCTGGACACCCTGCTCAGCTCGATTGTCAATCTGCTGCTGGAACGCTTCGACTTTTACTTCGCGGCCGTCTTCCTGCTGGATGAAACCGGTAATTACGCCATGATCCGGGAAGCCACAGGTGATGCCGGGCGCGAACTCAAGGATAACGATTACCACCTGGCTGTTGGTTCCCGCTCCGTGGTGGGCTCGGTCACCAGCAGCGGTTCGCCCCTGGTGCTAAACGATGTCAGTAAGAGCCCGCTGTTTCTGACACACCCCCTGCTGCCGGACACCCGCTCCGAGATGGCCCTGCCACTACGCGGCGCGGGCAAAGTGATTGGGGCGCTGGATTTGCAATCCAATCGGGTCAATTCTTTCTCGCAGGATGAAATTGCTGTCTTCCAGATCCTGGCTGACCAGCTGGCCATCGCCATCGAGAATGCCCGGGCTTACCAGCTGTCTCAGGAAGCCTTTGAAAACATCCGCGAGATGGACCGGCTGAAGAGCCAGTTCCTGGCCAACATGAGCCATGAACTACGCACCCCGTTGAACTCCATCATCGGTTTCTCCCGGGTCATTCTCAAGGGTATCGATGGACCGATCAATGACACGCAGCGACAGGATCTCTCAGCCATTTACAACTCCGGGCAACATCTGCTGGCGCTGATCAACGATGTGCTGGATCTATCCAAGATTGAAGCTGGCAAGATGGAACTGGCCTTTTCCGAAGTTAACGTGGGGGACATTATCGTCAGCGCGATGTCGACCGCGGTCGGGCTCACCAAGGACAAGCCCATCCAACTGCGGCATGTCATCCCGCCCAATCTGCCTCCAGTCCAAGCCGATTCGACCCGGGTTCGCCAGGTTCTGATCAATTTCATCTCGAACGCGGCAAAATTTACCGAGGAGGGTTCCATCACAGTGGAAGCCCTGTTATCCACCAGCCCGGCCGGTAATCCCGAGATCATGGTCACGGTCACCGATACCGGACCTGGCATCGCGGAGAAGGATCAGGTCAAGCTGTTTCTGGCGTTTTCACAGGTGGATGATTCACCCACCCGCAAAACCGGTGGGACGGGCTTGGGGCTGTCCATCAGTCGCTCGTTGATTGAAATGCATGGTGGCCGGATTGGCCTGCTAAAATCCGTGGTTGGTGAAGGCAGTACCTTCTTCTTTACCCTGCCGCTGCCCAAACCGGAGCCCGAGCCGGAATCGGTCGAAGAGGGCACCAATGTCATCCTGGCCATCGATGATGACCCCCAGGTCATCAGTTTGTACGAACGTTTCCTGCAGCCGCAGGGCTACCAGGTCGTTCCTCTGACCGATCCCACCAAAGCGGTTGAGCGGGCCCGCGAGGTGAAACCGTTTGCCATTACCCTGGACATCATGATGCCGGAACGGGACGGCTGGCAGGTAATCCACGACCTCAAAAGCGACATTGAAACCCATGGCATTCCAGTGATCATCTGCAGCATTGTCGAGGACGAAGAAAAAGGATTTAGCCTCGGCGCGGCTGACTATCTGGTCAAGCCCTTCTTGCAGGAAGACTTGACCAATGCCATCATCCGACTGAATGCCGATGGTAACATCCACCGGGTGTTGGTCATTGACGATGATCCGGATGACCTGCGGCTGGTTCAAAAAATGATCGAGGATGGCGGCGATTTCCAGGCGCTGCTGGCAGAAAGCGGTGAACGCGGTCTGGAGATGTTGGAAAATATGCGTCCGGACGCCATCATCCTGGATCTGTTCATGCCGGGATTGAACGGGTTTGCCGTGCTGGAAAAATTACGCTCCGACCCCAAGCTGGGCAGCATCCCCGTCATTATCCTGACGGGCGCGGATCTGACGGCCGACCAGCACAAGCAGCTGGCTGAATTTGGTAAACGAACCCTGACCAAAGGCATGTTGCGAGAGCGTGAATTGATCACCTCACTTGAGGAATCACTGCGCAAAATCAAATCTCAACGTCGCGAGTAACCCCCATGTCTGCTCAATTTATTGTTGAATGTATTGATTGCCACAATCGCGGGCCATTCTTTGTCAACAGCACCAGCTGCCCCAATTGCGGGAGTGCCTGGCGCGAAGCGCGCTACGACTACGAAACCATTGCCCGGTCCCTACCCCTGGTGCTGCCCGAGCGGCCTTTTGATTTATGGCGTTACCGCGAACTTCTGCCGGTGCGCAGTCCCAACCCGGATCTGTCATTGGGCGAGGGCGGCACCCCGCTGATTCGGGCCACCAATCTGGGGATGATGCTTGGCTGT
>Ga0116144_10004451_pt1 | contig 13267 bp, 10 predicted proteins | sample AD_UKC035_MetaG_FD_89746 | JGI IMG/M metagenome (GOLD analysis project Ga0116144, IMG submission 89746) | Active sludge microbial communities of municipal wastewater-treating anaerobic digesters from USA - AD_UKC035_MetaG | ecosystem: Engineered > Bioreactor > Anaerobic > Digestate | place: USA... | reverse complement strand
CTACTTTACGTGGGGGCGTCACATCAGCCGCAAGGGACACCATCGCGCCCTGTTGATCTGCACCACCTGCCTGGGACTCTACCCCGTCCTGACGGGCCTGATCCCCGACCCCACCTGGTTGCTGCCGGTTGCCATCGTGCAGGGCTTTTTTGTCACCGGCATTGACATCTCGTTTTTCGACACGTTGTTGACGGTCACACCGGCGGCGCGCCGCCCCAGTTTTGTCGCACTGGATTCGCTGCTGGCGAACCTGACCATTTTCCTCGCGCCGCTGGTCGGCAGCCTGCTGGCGGATAGATGGGATTTCCGCACCGTGTTCTTCATTGCCGGCGGCATCCATCTCCTCGCCGCCGGCCTCTTCTGGAAGTTGCGGGTGACGGAATCCGAAGCGAAAAATTAAACGCAAAGGCGCAAAGACGCAAAGTTTTTCGATTTCTTTGCGCCTTTGCGTCTTTGCGTCTTCGCGTTAATGTTTTAAAACGCCAATTCTTTCAAGCTCTCGATCAGCTCGCGCGCCTTCTCCTCCGAATCCGCCTCCACGAACAACCGCAGCACCGGCTCGGTGCCGGAGAAGCGCAGCAGCGCCCAGTTGTCGTTTTCCAGGTACAGCTTGAAGCCGTCATACGTGGTGATGCGCGTGACCTGGAATTCGCCCAGGCGCGCGGGCGTATGTTTGTGTGCTTCCACCAGCGCGTGCATCCGCTGCGGGATGATGATCCGCATCTCCGGCGTCGCCGGGAGGTTGGCCTCTTCGCTGTACAGCCGCCCGGTGATGTCGTAGACGCGCCTCCGCAGCTCGGAAATCTTCTGCCCGGTGCGCGCCAGCATCTCCACGATGAGTCCGGCGGCGAAGATGCCGTCCTTCCCCAAAATGTGCCCCCGGATGGTCAGGCCGCCGCTGGATTCCCCGCCGAGCAGCGCGTCGTGCTCCACCATCGCGGACGCGATGTGCTTGAAGCCCACCGGCGTTTCGTAACACCCCTCGTTGAAGTGCGCCGCCAGCCGATCCAGCAGATGCGTCGTTGCCAGGTTGCGCACCACGCCGCCGCGCTCCCCGCGCACCGCGCGCAGATACCAGTACAGCAGCAGCAAGATGTCGTTGACCGGGATGTATTCTCCCGACTCGTCCACGATGGCGATGCGGTCGGCGTCGCCGTCGGTCGCCAGGCCCAGGTCGTAACCCTCGTTGCGGATGTGGGTGACGAGCAGCCGCAGCGCGTCCAGGTCCGGCGCGGGCGAGCGCCCGCCGAACAGCGGGTTGCGCCGTTCGTTGATGAAAGTGACGCGGCAGCGCGCTTCCGTGAGGAGGATGCCTAGCGTGAGTTGCCCCACGCCGTACATCGGGTCCACGATGACGCGCAGGCCGGCGTCGCGGATGGTTTTCAGGTCAATCAGCCGTTCTACAGCGTCCACATACTCGTTGGTGAAGTCGCAGCGCCGGGCGATGCCGGCGTCCAACGCGAGATCGAGGTCAATCTTCACCACGTCCTGCGGGCGGAGGCGGTTGGCTTCGGCCTCGATCTGGCGCGTCTCCTCATCCAGCAGCAGCGAGCCATCTTGCCGGAAAACCTTGAGGCCGTTCCACTCCGGCGGATTGTGGCTGGCGGTGAAGCCTAGCCCATAGGAAGCCTTTTGCAGCGCGGTGGCGTAGGTAATGAGCGGGGTGGGGGCGTCTTCGGAGAGCAGCATGGCGGGGATGTTGTTCCCGGCGAACACCTCGGCGGCGGCTTCGGCGGCCCGGTCGGAGAGGAAGCGCCGGTCGTAGCCGATGAGGACGCCGCGCTTCTCCTCGCCGCGGCGCGTGATGGCGTTCGCCAGCGCCTGGCTGAGCCGCCGGACGTTGTGCAGCGTGAACCCCTCGCCGATGACGGCCCGCCAGCCGCCGGTGCCAAAGGCGATGACGTTCTGCTCATCGTTGCGGCGCGGGCGGTAGAGCCGCTTTTGCAGGACGAAGGCGGCCTGCTCCAGGTCGCTGTGGGTGTTGATGCCGAGCACTTCCCCCTCGTCGTAAATTCGATAACTGTTGACGCGCTTCCCGGCGTGGATCAGGCGATGCGCGCAGTCGGTCAGCCGGTAATCGCCATCTACCGGCGACGGGGCCAGCGTCTTGAGCGTCGCAAACAGCGCCGGCGCGCGCGCCACGTATGCGCCGACATTCAACTCGCAGATTTCGCGCACTTCCGGCGAAGCGTCGGTGTATTCGATGATGTCCATAATCCGGCCGGCGGCGTCGCGGATGATGCGCCCGTAGGGCAGGGGGTGGTCCATCACCGCGATGAGCAGGGTAAGCTGCGCCTGCTTGAGGCGATGGCGGTTGAGCAGCCCACGAATCGAGGCCGGGCGGAACAACGGTGTGTCGCCGTAGAGGATGAGCAGATCGCCGTCGAAGTCGGCCAGCAGCGGCGCGAGCTGCAAGACGGCGTGCCCGGTGCCCCGCCGCTCCTGCTGCACGACGAAGTGCGCCGCGACGCCCTGCGCCCGCAGATGCGCCGATACCGCGTCATCGTCGCCCGCCACGATCACGAACAGGTCTTCGGGCATCGTCAATTGCAGCGCGTTCTGCACCACGTAATCAATCACCTTGTGCTCGCCGAGCGGCGCCAACACCATCGGGATAGCATCCTCGGCAATAGACTCCTGACCGGCGGCCAGGATGACCACTTTTAAAGTTGGAGCGCCATAGGTCATGCTTACCTCCACAGATTTTGGATTGGTTGAAAGTGTAGCCGGGTGAAGGGGTTTTGTCAATTCTCACACTCATGCTAAGATTGCGACAGAGCCGTGACTCTCCTGAAAAAAGGCAGAAGTTTCACGCAAAGGCGCAAAGGCGCAGAGTTTTTTCGACTATCCGACTAACGACTATCCAACTATTGAGGAGGTCTCCGATGGATTTCTTTGAGGTCATTCAACAGCGTTACAGCGTGCGAGGGTATAAATCTGACCCGGTGGAAGAGGAAAAGCTCTTGCAAGTCCTGGAAGCGGCGCGATTGGCCCCGACGGCGGTTAATCGCCAGCCGTTCCGGGTGATCGTCATTCACACCGCCGGCCGTGAGGCCGAGTTGGCGCGGATTTACAAGCAGACGTGGTTCACAAGCGCGCCGCTGGTGCTGGCCGTCTGCGGCATCCCGGCGGATGGCTGGACGCGGCGGCAGGACGGCAAAAATCACGTGGATGTGGACGCGGCCATCGTGATGGATCACGTCATCCTGGCGGCGACGGCGTTGGGGCTAGGGACGTGCTGGATCGGCGCGTTTGACCCGGCGGCGGCCCGCGAGGTCTTGGGCCTGCCGGACGGCGTCGAGCCGATCATTTTCACGCCATTGGGCTATGCGGCGGTTGACCCCCATCCTAAGACGCGCAAGGCGCTGGCCGACCTGGTAAAATACGAGCGATGGTAGACACCCCTGAAGTGCAGGAGGCCATCCAGGCCTATTATCGCAACGACGCGGAGCGGGAATGGCAGCGCATGGAGCGTCATCGCACCGAGTTCGCCGTGACACTGCGCGCGTTGGAGGCGCACCTGCCGCCCACGCCCGCCCGCGTCCTCGACTGCGGCGGCGGGCCGGGACGGTATGCCCAAGCGTTGACGCAGCGCGGCTACACCGTCACGCTCTTCGACTTGTCGCCTGACCTGCTGGCGCTGGCTCGCGCGCGCGCCGCCGAGGCCGGCGTGACCATTGCCGACTTCGCGCAGGGCACGGCCACCGACTTGAGCCGTTATCCCGACGACACCTTCGATGCCGTGCTGCTGATGGGGCCGCTCTATCATCTGCTGGAAGAGGCCGAACGGCGGCAGGCGTTGGCGGAGGCTTATCGCGTCGTCAAACCGGGCGGCCCGGTCTTCGCGTCCTTCATCTCGCGCTATGCGGGCCATCGTTACGCCGCGCGCGCCGAGATGGAATACCTGCTGACGCGCCCGGAGGAAAGCGAGGCGCTTCTGGCGCACGGGACGTTGCCGCCCCGGCCCGATGGCGGCTTTATCGCTTATTTCGCCCACCCGTTGGAAGTGACGCCGCTGTGCGCCAGCGTGGGGCTGGATGTGGAGACCGTGCTGGGCGTCGAAGGGCTGGTGAGCATGATCGAAGAAGGCGTCAACTCATTGGAGGGTGAAGCCTGGGATGCCTGGGTGGACTTGAACTACCGGTTGTCCGCCGATCCCTCGCTGCACGGCGCGGTGGAGCACCTGCTGGCGATCTGCCGCAAACCGTGCTGGCGGGCGGCGCTGCGGTCTATCGCGCAGACGCTCGCCTCCGCCGGCATTGACTACCGCGTGGTGGGCGGCGCGGGCCTGGCCTTGCGCGGCCTGCCCATCCCCGTGCGCGACATTGACCTGGAGATGACGCCGGCAGACGTGTACCGCTTTGAGACGTTGTTTGCCGACCGCGTGGTGGAGCGCGTCGCGTGGAGTGAGGGCGTGGAATGGCGCTCGCACTTCGGGCGCTTCGACTTCGACGGCGTCACGGTGGAAGTGATGGGCGGCCTATCGCGCCGCGTGGGCGATCACTGGGCGCCTTCCTTCCTGATGACGCGCGCGGACGTGGCGTTTGAGGGCCTGTCTGTGGCGACGTCAACGTTGGAGGAGGACGCCCTGTCCGCCATCCGTCGCGGCCGGCTGGATCGCGCCGCCGTCATCCTGCCGCATTGCGACCCGGAACGGCTGCAAGCCCTCCTGCGCGAGGCGCTGGTCAACGAAATGTTCTGATTTTGGAATTCGTCAGCAGATGGAGCGGATTAAGCAGATTTTTAAAGCATCCGTTAAATCCGTTGAATCCGTTGAGACATTTTTGGAAGGCCCGATGACAGATAGTTGGGAGCAACTGGAAAAGGACGTGACGACGTGTACGCGCTGTCCGCGTCTGGTGGCGTGGCGCGAGGAGGTGGCGCGCGTCAAGCGGCGGGCGTACCGCGAGTGGGACTACTGGGGTAAGCCCGTCCCCGGCTTTGGCGACCGGCAGGCGCGCTTGCTCATCGTGGGACTGGCGCCGGGCGCACACGGCTCCAACCGCACCGGGCGGATGTTCACCGGCGATAGTTCCGGCGAGACGCTCTACGCCGCGCTGCACCGGGCGGGCTTCGCCAGCCAGCCCACGTCAGTAGCGCGGGACGACGGCCTGACGCTGCGCGGCGCGTTCATCACCGCCATCGGGCGCTGCGCGCCGCCGGACAATCGCCCGACGCCCGAGGAGTTTGCGAATTGCCAGCCCTTTCTGGCGCGCGAACTGGCGCTGTTGCCCGAAGTGCGCGTCGTCCTCGCATTGGGTCAACTGGCATTTGATGGTTACCTGCGGCTGTTGCGCGAGCAAGGTCATCCCGCGCCGCGTCTCAAATTCACCCATGGCGCGCGCTACGCTCTGGGCGACGGCCTGCCCGTGCTGCTGGCGTCGTATCATCCGAGCCGCCAGAACACGCAGACCGGACGATTGACGCCGGACATGCTCGATGCAGTGCTGGCAGAAGCCAAAAAATAGGAGTTAGGAGTAGCGAGTTAGGAGTTAGGAAGAGTCCGTAATTCGTAATTCGTAATTCGTAATTCGCAATTCACAACTCCTAACTCGCAACTCGCAACTGTTGAGGGAGGAGACGATGAAGACATTAGGATATAAGGCGCATCTGGGGAAACTTTCAGGGGCGGTGGAAGCCACATTGGCCGAATTGACCGCCCAGCGCGTCATGCCGCGTATCTGGGCGCGCGATCATACCGTGTGGAAGCCCGAACCGACAGAAATTACTAACCGCCTGGGCTGGCTGACGATCATGGAGCCGCTGCTCGCCGCTCTGCCGGACATTGACGCACTGGTGTCGGAGTTGTACGCGGAAAACTACGCGCACGCGCTCTTGCTCGGCATGGGCGGATCGAGCCTCGCGCCGGACGTGTTCCGCCGGACGTTTGGCGCGCAGCCGGGGTATCTGGAGCTGGGCGTGCTCGACAGCACCGATCCCGGCGCGGTGGCGGCGCAGGCCGACGCCTTTGACCTGCACCGCACGCTGTTCGTCGTAGCGACCAAATCGGGCGGCACGGTGGAGACGTTATCCGCGTTTAAGTATTTTTACAATGAACTGCTGAAGCTGATGCCGGAAGCGGAAGCGCGCCGCCACTTCATCGCCATCACCGACCCCGGCAGCGGCTTGGCGCAGATGGCATCCGACATGGGGTTCCGCAAGACCTTCCTCAACGATCCCAACATCGGCGGGCGATTCTCTGTGATGTCGCATTTCGGGATGCTTCCCGCAGTCCTGCTCGGCCTGGACGTGTCGCTGTTGCTGACGCGCGCGCAGGCGATGGCCGTGCGCTGCGGTTCGAACGTCCCGCCGGCGGAGAATCCCGGCGCGTGGCTTGGCGCGATCATGGGCGCAGCGGCCCTGGGCGGGCGCGATAAGCTCACCTTCATTATTTCTCCCACGCTGGAAAGTTTTGGCGATTGGGTCGAGCAGCTTATCGCCGAAAGCACCGGCAAAGACGGCCAGGGCATCTTGCCGGTGGTGGGCGAGCCGGTGGGAGCGCCGTTTGATTATGGCGCTGACCGTTTCTTCGTCTACCTGCGGTTGGATGGGGATGGCGTCTACGATGCGGAGGTGGCGGCGCTGGTCGCTGCCGGGTATCCGGTGCTCCAGTTGAATCTGGCCGACCGTTACGACCTCGGCGGGCAGTTCTTCCTTTGGGAGATGGCGACGGCGGTGGCGGGGCACTGCCTGGGGATTCAGCCGTTCGACCAGCCCAACGTCGAAGCTGCCAAGGTGCAAGCGCGCAAATTCGTGAAGACGTACCAGGAGCAGGGAACGCTGCCTGATATTCCGGCTGTGGCCCCGGATGCGGCGGCGCTGCGCGCTTTCCTGGCGCAGGGGAAGCCCGGCGACTACGTCTCCATTCACGCCTACGTCACGCCGACGCTGGAGACGGATGCGGCGCTGCTCAAGCTGCGGGTGGCGCTGCGCGACGCCACGCGGCTCGCCGTGACGACGGGCTACGGGCCGCGCTTCCTCCATTCGACGGGGCAGCTCCACAAGGGCGACGCCGGCCATGGCCTGTTCGTGCAGATCATCTCGGACGCAGCGCACGACCTGCCCATCCCCGACGTGGCCGGTAAACCGGAAGCCGCGTTGACCTTCGACGTGCTCAAGAAGGCGCAGGCGTTGGGCGACTATCAAGCCCTCACGGACGCCAATCGGCGTGTGCTGCGCGTGGCTGTGGGCGTGGATGCGGCGGCGGGGATGGCGGCGCTGGCAGCGAGCTAGGAATTACGAATTACGAATTACGAATTACGAATTATGGGGTGGGGTGAAATCTATGGGTTTGTACTTGTATGATACTTACACGCGAACGGTGCGGGAATTTACGCCGATTCATCCGCCGGAGGTGGGGCTGTATACTTGCGGGCCGACCGTCTACAACTACGCGCACATCGGCAACCTGCGGACGTACATTTTTGAGGATGTGTTGTGCCGCGTGCTGGCGTTCAACGGCTACCGCGTCAAGCACGTGATGAACATCACCGACGTGGGCCATCTGACCTCCGACGCCGATACCGGCGAAGATCGCATGGAACTGGGCGCGGCGCGCACGGGGATGACGGCCTGGGACATCGCGGCGCTGTACACGCAGGCGTTCCGTGACGACATGGCGCGGCTCAACATCCAGGAGCCGACGATCTGGTGTAAGGCCACCGACTACATTCAGGAGCAGATCGAGACGGTGCAGTGTATCGAGGCGCACGGGTATACCTACCGCACGTCGGATGGCATCTACTTCGATACGTCAAAGCTGCCGGACTACGGCTACCTGGGGCGGCTGGACATTGAGGGCTTGCAGGCCGGGTCGCGCGTTACCCTGGGGGAGAAGCGCAATGTCACCGATTTCGCCCTGTGGAAGTTCAGCCCACCGGGGGCGCAGCGGCAGATGGAGTGGGCCAGTCCGTGGGGCGTCGGCTTTCCCGGCTGGCACATCGAATGTTCGGCGATGTCGGCGAAGTACCTGGGGCCGCTCTTCGACATCCACTGCGGCGGCGAGGATCACATCACGGTGCATCATCCCAACGAGATCGCGCAGACGCAAGCGTGCTACGGCACGCGCCTGGCGAATTACTGGATGCACGGCTACTTCTTGCAGATCAACGAAGCGCGCATGGGGAAGTCGGTGGGCAACTTCCTCACCGTGCAGACGTTGGTGGACGAGGGGTACGATCCGCTGGCCTACCGCTTTATGTGCCTGGGGGCGCACTACCGCTCGCGGTTGAGCTTCAACTGGGAGGCGCTGGACGGGGCGACGACCGCGCTCAACCGGCTGCGGGCAGCGGCGCACGAATGGGGCGCGCCCGGCGCGTTGGACGAAGACTTCATGGATCGCTTCGCCGCGCCGGTCAACGACGACCTCAACATGCCGCGCGCGCTGGCCGTCGTGTGGGAGCTGGTCAAGAGCGACCTGCCCGCCGCGACCAAGAAGGCGACGCTGCTGGCCTGCGACGCCGTGCTGGGCCTGCGCCTGGACGAGTGGACGCCGCCGGTGGACGTGATCCCCGACGCGGTGCTGGCCCTGGCTGAGCAGCGGCAAGCGGCGCGCAAGGCTAAAAACTGGGCGGAAGCCGATGCGCTGCGGGCGCAGATCGCCGAGGCGGGGTACGAAGTCAAGGACACACCGCAAGGGCCGACGGTGACGCGGCGCGCATAAGGGAATTCATCATTGACCGGCCGTTCGCCCGCGGTTATATGAAAATTTTCACCACAAAGGACACGAAGGACACAAAGGGTTTTCTCTGTGAACTCTGTGATCTCTGTGGCTATGTACAGAGGAGGGAGCAATAGAAAGATGATCCATTTGGTCGAAGTCAACCAGGATAACTGGCAAGAATGTATCAAACTACCCACATTGGCGGAGGATACACAGTTTGTCGCGCCCAATGTGTACTCGATTGCGGAGTCCAAGTTTTACCCGAAGGCCAAAGTCTGTTGCGTTTACAATGATGAAGACGCCATGGTGGGCTTTGTGATGTACGGCCAGGACGAGGACGACGACGCGCTGTTCTGGGTGGATCGGTTGATGATCGCCGAGGGGCAGCGCGACAAAGGCTATGGTCGCGCCGTGCTGACGGCCGTGTTGGCGGAAGCACAGCAGCGCGGCTTCAAGCTGATCGGCCTGAGCACCAAGCCGGACAACGCGCGGGCCATCCATCTTTACGAAAGCCTGGGCTTCCACGCCACCGGCGAAATGACAGGCCGCGAAGCTATCTATACCCGGACATTGCCGTAGCAACTCCACCGGGCCATTTGCGTATAGTTCTGTGGGGAGTAAGGAGTAAGAAGTAAGGCGTAAGGAGTAAGAAGCAAGAAGTAAGGCGTGAGGATAATCCAATCCTCAGTCCTCAGTCCTCATTACTCATTACTTATTTCTCATTACCCCTCACCATCCAATTAACCATTCCAAGGAGGGATAAAATGACACAGAGTCACGTTGTTGATTATCAAGTTTACGGGGACGACCTGCAATTCGTCGAGGTGGAGCTGGATCCGGGCGAAACCGTCATTGCCGAAGCCGGCGCGATGATGTACATGGAGCCAGGGATCAGGTTTGAGTCCAAGATGGGCGACGGCTCCAAGCCGCAAGCCGGATTTATGGACAAGTTAGTGAGCATCGGCAAGCGCGTCATCACCGGCGAATCGCTGTTTATGACGCACTTCACCAACGGCGGCGGGGGCAAGCAACACGTCGCGTTTGCCGCGCCCTATCCGGGCAAAATCATCGCCATTGACCTGGACGAAACCAGCGGCGAACTGCTCTGCCAGAAGGACTCGTTCCTGGCGGCGGCGCTCGGCACCGAGATCAGCATCGCCTTCAACAAGCGGCTGGGCGCGGGCCTGTTCGGCGGCGAGGGCTTTATCCTGCAAAAGCTGCGGGGCGACGGGATGGTCTTCATCCATGCCGGCGGCACGATCATCGAGAAGCGGCTGGAAAACAGCAAACTGCTGATTGACACCGGCTGTATCGTCGCTTTCGAGAGCCACATTGACTACAACATCGAGCGGGCGGGCAACCTCAAGTCCATGGTGTTCGGCGGCGAGGGCCTGTTCCTGGCGACGTTGCAGGGCACGGGGCGCGTCTGGCTGCAATCGCTGCCGCTCTCGCGCCTGGCCGACCGCATCACGCAATCGGCGCCCTCACATGGCGGCGCAACCGTAGATGAAGGCTCCGTCATCAAGGGTCTGACGAAGCTGATGGGATCGTAATCCGTATTGCGTAATCCGTAATCTAACCTCAGTAGATGATCTGTTTGTAGTAACCGCTTCAGCGGTCTTTTGGACGGTTAAAGCCTTTACTACCAGCCTAAATTTGAACCTCCGGGGGACCTCGGAGGTTTTTTGTTGCCTGTCGTCTTACACAATTTACGCAGTATAATAGCAGAGATTTACACCAACTTTTAACTTTCAACTTGTAACTTTTGACCTGGAGGCTATAACGTATGAAGGTGTTGATTACCGGCGGCAGTGGACACATCGGCAGTTTTACGACGGCGCATTTACTGGCGCAAGGGCACAGCGTGCGGGTCGTGGATCGCAATCCGGCGAGTGAGTTGCCGCCCGACGCGGCGGAACGCATCGGGGGCGCGGAGTACGCGCAGGTGGACATCACCGACTTCGCCGCCTTGCGGGCGCAAGTGGAAGGAATGGACGCCATCGTACACCTGGCGGCGATCCCGCACCCCATCCCCGGCAAAGATGCGGAGATTTTCGGTATCAACGTCGGTGGGACGTTCAACGTGTATCAGGCGGCGGCGGACCTGGGCGTCAAGCGCGTGGTGAGCGCCAGTTCGATCAACGCGCTCGGCAATAACTATGGCATTCGCAACATTGACGTTCACTACTTCCCTATTGACGAGGATCACCCCGGTTACACGACCGACGTGTATTCGTACTCCAAGCAAATTCTGGAAGAAACGGCGGCCTACTTCTGGCGGCGGAATGGTATTTCGGGCGCGTGTCTGCGCTTTCCCTTCGTTTTTAACCCGGAATGGTTCGCGCAGCGGCGCTGGGGCGGGGATCGGGACATGTTCCGTCAGCACCTGCTGGAGGCTTTCGAGAAGTTGATGGCGTTGCCGGAAGACGCCCGCCGCCAGGAAGTGGCGGCGTTGCGCGCGCGCCTGCATGAGTTGCGTGAGCGCGGAGAGCGCGGTGACCTCTCCGAGAAAGAAATCCACGCGGAATTCCGCAAGATGCCCCACGCCGTGATGTTTTTTAGCAGCAACGACTTCTGGACCTCCCTCGACGTGCGCGACGCGGCGCAGGCCATCGGCAAGGCGTTGCTGGCGGACTATGAGGGCAGCCATCCGCTGTGGATTGTGGGCAGCCGCAACTCCGCCGGCCTGCCCTCGATGGCGCTGGCGTCGCTGCTGTACCCCGACGTGAAGACGTGGAAGCGTCCGGTGGCGGGCGACGAGTCGCTCATCAGCATTGACAAAGCGCGCGCGCTGATCGGCTTTGAGCCGGACTATGTGATGGAACGTTAGATGCAGATATTGCTACGTTATGGTCGTACTGGTCTGACCGTGGCCTTGCCGGATGACGTGGCCGTGCTCACCGCGCGGCCCGCACCGGGGGTGGGGGATGAGACTGCCGTGATCCGGCAAGGCCTGCGCGCGCCCATCGGCTGCGCGCCGCTGGCGGAGAAGATGCGGCCTGGCGACGCCGTCGTGATCGCCCACAGCGACATCACGCGGGCGACGCCCAACGCGCGCCTCCTGCCGCCGCTGCTGGCCGAGTTGGAAGCCGCGGGCGTGCGTCGGGACGACATCACCCTGCTTAACGCGCTCGGCACGCACCGCCGCCAGACGGGGGCGGAACTGCGGGCGCTGTTGGGCGATGATATTGTGGACGCCTACCGCTGCCTCCAGCACGACGGTAACGACGACGCCGGGCTGGTCGCATTGGGCGTCACGTCCTTCGGCCATCCCGTGCGCGTCAACCGGCGCTTTGTGGAGGCCGACGCGCGTATCCTCACCGGCCTGATCGAGCCGCACTTCTTCGCCGGATTCAGCGGCGGCCCGAAGGGCGTGCTCCCCGCGTTGGCCGGCGCCGAGAGCGTGCTCACCAACCACGGCGTCACGATGATCAACCACCCCAACGCGACGTGGGGCCGCACGCGCGGCAATCCCGTGTGGGAGGAGATGCTCGAAGTCGCGCAGATGGCGCGGCCCACGTTCCTGCTGAATGTGACGATCAACGCGGCGGGCGCCATCACCGGTGTCTTCGCCGGCGATTTGGAGGCGGCGCACGCGCAAGGCTGCGAATTCGTGCGCGCCCACGCAATGGCGGCGGTATCCGCTCCTTACGATGTGGTCGTTGTCACCAACGGCGGCTATCCGCTGGATCAGAACCTTTACCAGACGGTCAAGGGGATGAGCGCGGCGCGGCAGATTGTGCGGTCGGGCGGCGCGATTCTGATGGCGGCGGCCTGCGAGGATGGCATCCCCGCTCACGGGCGTTACGCCGCGCTGCTGGCCGAGGGCGGCTCGCCACAGGGTGTGCTGGAGATGGTGGCGCGCCCCGGTTTTGCGGCGGCGGATCAATGGCAGGTGCAGATACAGGCGCTTATCCAACGGCACGCGGACGTGTATGTGTACAGCGACGGCCTGACGGACGCGCAGATCGCCGCCGCGCTGCTGACGCCCTGCCGCGACATCCCCGCGACGGTGCAAAAACTGCGAGCGCAGTACGGCCCGCGCGTGGCCGTGTTGCCCGAAGGGCCGTACATCGTGCCATACATTCCGTAAACCGTTCGCTGGGTAATCGTCATCTATGCGTCAAGTCATTTCATTGGGAGTGTGGTATCTTAAGCATGGCTTAGGGATTACGATGATTCTCCTCCTTCTGAAGAACCGGGGGCTATGGGACAGCCCCCGGTTTTGTTTTGTGAGGAGTGGTGTATCATGAACACAACTCTGGCGTGAGAGGTGTTCAAGGTACTGGTGAATCTTAAGCTGCTGATGATTCCCCCGTACTCACCCCCCTTTGTTTGTGGGCCGCTCGCCGGGTTGTTACCAATATTTCAGGAAAGTTCATTCCCTTTTGAGACGGAAACGACTTTATGGTGAACGAAGATGGATAAATCGCAAAATGCTTCAATTCTGGTAGTGGATGACACACCTGAGAATTTGCACTTGCTGTTTCAATTGCTGACACAGGCCGAGTACAAGGCGCGAACGGTGAATAGCGGGGAACGGGCTTTGGAAGCGGTAAAGGCTATGCCGCCGGACCTGATTTTGTTGGATATTATGATGCCGGT
>Ga0116144_10004450_pt1 | contig 13267 bp, 14 predicted proteins | sample AD_UKC035_MetaG_FD_89746 | JGI IMG/M metagenome (GOLD analysis project Ga0116144, IMG submission 89746) | Active sludge microbial communities of municipal wastewater-treating anaerobic digesters from USA - AD_UKC035_MetaG | ecosystem: Engineered > Bioreactor > Anaerobic > Digestate | place: USA... | reverse complement strand
CGGGCGGCTTGAAGAGCGAGAACTGACCGTACCGTTCGCTTTTCACCGAAAGTCCGGTAAGATCGTAGAGATCTATGAGTATCTTATGATCGAACACCCCGCGCAACATGAACGATATCGAGTCGCCGGGCCGGAGTTGATGCAACAGCCCCCAGTCCCACTGCATGGCCGGGCGTATGAGTTCGTAGAATTCGGGGAAATCACGCGAGAATTCGTCGTGCATGACGAAGGTGCGGATCATCGTCTGTTCCTCGAGGATGATGGGTGCCTTGGTCAGCCGCCATTCCCGCCCCCGCTGTCGGAAAGTATAGGAGACCCCCGACACGCGAGACAGATAATGGTGCAGAGCTACCGAAAGCATCGCGTCGCCCTTTTTCTTGACGACGAGGATGTCTCCGGTCGGGAACACGGCGATACCCGCCTTTTTGCGGAACAGATCGGCTATCGTCTGCCACGCCGTTTCGCCGAGGAAATCGGCGAATAGCGACTCGTACCCCCTCCCCGGCACCATGAGCACCGTCACATCGGGCGGTATGCTATCGGAGGATGCATCCCAGCGGACGGTCACCCGACCGCGGAACGAGCGGTCGGAGAAGTAGGGAGCGAGCAGCACCGCCGCGAAGACGAGCAGAAAGAATGAGAGCAGTAACGGCATCCTCTGTTCCACGCGGCGCTCCAAAAACGAAAGACCGCAGGATTGTAACGGCCGTGCGGCGGAAAGTCAAATGTACTCATTTTTGTTGACAATCGGACGGTCACCGGTATATTCCTTCCGTTTTTATGGTTCATATGAAGGAGTTGCCCCATGATGCCGACATATCGTCCGAGTCGGGTGCACCGCAAGAAGACCCACGGGTTCAGACGGAAAATGCGCACCGCCGACGGTCGCAAGGTCCTGCAGTCGCGCCGCCGCAAGGGGCGCAAACGCATCGCCGTTGACATCTACAAGAAGTGATCGATCGTCGCGCTCCGTGGGGACCTTTTCCTTTTCACGCGCAGAGCGGATACGATCGCGAAAAGAATTTCAGGGACTTAAGTCAAAAGGGGCGGTTTTCAAAACGCGTAAACTGGTTTTCAACTTCGCCGCCACGACAGGCCCCTCGCGACTCGGCGTGGTCGCCACGAAAAAGATGGGGAATGCGGTGTTCCGCAACCGGATCAAGCGGTGGCTCCGGGAGGCGTTCCGCCTCAACAAGCAGGCGATGGCCCGGCCGATGGACCTCGTGATCGTGCCGCGCGTCTCGGAACTCTCGTTCGCCGATATCGAGCAGGACCTCCGCTTTTTCCAGCAGTGGCACAGGGAAAAAAATGAAAAGAACGCTCATCGCGCTCATTGAGGGATACCGTCGGTATCTGTCGCCCCACCTCGGCAGGAACTGCCGGTTCTATCCCACCTGCTCGGCCTATACCATCGAGGCGATCGAAAAGAAGGGGGTGGCGAAGGGGCTCCTGCTCGGCGCGTGGCGCATACTCCGCTGTAACCCGTGGAACCCCCGTTTCGGACACGACCCCGTGAAGTGAGGTGATCCGATGAACAAGAACATGATACTGGCGGTCGTCCTCTCGGTCGTCGTCCTCTATGTCTGGGGCGAGTTCTTCGCCCCCAAACCTCAGCCGCTCCCCGAACAGTCCGGCTCCGTTGAGAACTCCGCCGTAACAAGCCCGGACAACCAGAGCGCGAAACCGCAGGAGAAGAACGACTCCGCGCTCCAGCAGGGCCCCGACGCCGCCACGCAGCCCGGCGCCGCCTCCGGCTCCGCCGTGGCAAGGCCGGCGGACGGCGATCTGTTCCGGCACGGCACCCTCGCCGTGACGGCGCAGAACCCCGCGCAGAACGGGGCGCTGAACGGCGTGGCGATGACGATGGAGTACACATCGAAGGGCGGCCGACTCACGGCGCTCCCGGTCACCGGCGAGAAATACCGGAACAAGAAACTCGACATGCTCGCGGCGCTCCGCGACGACGCCTATTTCCCAGAGATGTCGTCGGTCTTCGCCGAAGAACCTTCCTACGCCGTCGAAGAGGCGTCGGGCGACGCGATCACCTTCCGCTACGAACAGGAGGGACTCATCGAGTGGAAGACCCTGCGATTCTCGGGTGACTACCTGTTGACCGTTTCGAAAAAGGTGATGAATAACTCGGTCGCCCCGATCAACTGGCGCCCTGCGCTCCGGTACCGATCGATACACGAGAACAAAGAGGTCTTCAGTTCCTACGGCAAACGGTTCGAGTTCCTCGTCAAGACCACTAGTGAAGGGATGAAGGAACCGTCGAGCGGCGAAAAACTGAAAGAGGAGACGCAGGGACGGCAGATACAGTGGGCAGGCATCAACTACGGTTTTTTCCTCTACGCGGCGGTCGGAAAAGAACAAGAGGCGCTAACGGTCGACGGCGTCATAGACTCGAAGCAGAATCTCACGGTGCTCACCGCAGCGCACGACGAGTTCACCATCGCCCCCGGCCAGACGGCGGAAGCGGTCTTCACCGTATTCCTCGGCCCTAAGGAGGTAAGGCTCCTCGAACAGGCGGGCAACGATCTGCGCGCCTCGGCATCGCTCGGCTGGTTCGGCTTCCTCGCCGAGCCACTCCTGTGGATACTCAACTTCTTCTACGACTTTGTGAAGAACTACGGTATCGCGATCATCCTGCTGACCATCCTTGTGAAACTCCTCCTCTGACCGCTCTCCGACGCATCGTACAAGTCGATGGCCAAGATGAAGAAACTGATGCCGAAGGTAGAGGAACTCAAGAAGAAGTACAAGGAGGACAAGGAGACGCTCAACAAGGAGATCATGCTCCTCTACCAGAAGGAGGGGGTCAATCCGCTCGGCGGCTGTCTCCCGATACTGATACAGATGCCCATCTACATCGCGCTCTACTCCATGCTCAACAACGCCGTCGAACTCTACAACGCCGGGTTCCTGCCGTTCTGGCTCGTCGACCTGTCGGAAAAGGATCCCTACTACATCCTGCCGGTCGCGCTCGGCGGCTTCATGTTCCTCCAGCAGAAGATGACGCCGACCCAGATGGACAACCAGCAGGCGAAGATCATGCTCTATGTGATGCCGGTGATGTTCGCCGGGTTCATGCTCTTCCTTCCCGCCGGACTCAACCTCTACATCCTCGCCAACACACTCCTCGGCATCCTCCAGCAGTGGCTGGTCACGAAGCGGTACGGCTGATCGAGGACGCGCGGCGCGGCACCTTGCTTTCCGGCCCATATCGATTAGAATGCGACCGTCACTTTAGCGGGAGGTCCCCCTTGAGACTATCGCTCGGCCTTTTGTCGTTGCTGGCTCTTTTTACGATTGCCGCCTGCGAGAATGATGTCCATTCCCTCGCCCCGTGGAGCGCCGATTCATATTACGGCGACCCCGAGGGCTACGACTGGGATACCGACGCGGCGGGGATGTGGGACCGGCGCCCGAACCTCGCGGCCTGCTCGAACGAGGATGTGAACCTCTGGATACTCGACAAACTCTGGGACATGTATCTGTGGTACGACCATCTCGCCGACGACATCGACTTTCGCGTCGAACTTGAGCCGGGCGACTTCCTCGGCGCCGTCAAGTACAAGGAATCGGATCATTTCAGTTATCTCTCGAAGAAGGAGGACCACGACGACTACTACGGCGGTCGGTACTACGGCTTCGGGTTCAGTTTCCGCAAGTTCCCCGACTATGTCGTGTATGTGACGCTCGTCATCCCCGGCAGCAACGCCGAGACGGCGGGGATGCGCCGCGGCCAGCGCATCATCGCGATAGACGGCAAGACGGTGCAGGAGATCGAGGACAACAACCTGTGGAGCACGGTGACCTCGCGGCCCGAGGATAAGAAGGACATCCCGCTCGAGTATGTCGTCGAAGAGGAGGGTGAGGAAAAGACGCTCACGCTCTACGCGGGCGATGTGACCGCGCCGTCGATTTACAAGACGGACATCCTCGATGACGACGACCGGAAGGTGGGCTATCTCATGCTCAAATCGTTCATTAACTCGACCAACGGCGAACTCGACACCGCCTTCACCGCGTTCAAGGCGGCGGGGGTGACCGATCTGGTCGTCGACCTGCGCTACAACGGCGGCGGCTGGCTCGACGGTTCGGAGCATCTCGCGAGTCTCATCACCGGCGGCGAACTCAAAGACGAACTGTTCACGCGGCTCACCTACAACAAGAAACATCAGGACTACAACAGCGACTACCACTTCAAGGACTTCGCTCAGAGTCTCGGCCTGCAGAAGGTCGTCTTCATCGCGACCGGCGGCACCGCGTCGGCCTCCGAGGTGGTCATCAACGGGCTCAAGCCCTATGTCGAGGTGGCGATCGTCGGCGGCAAGACCTACGGTAAACCGGTCGGGATGAACCCGATGAGTTACTGCGACTACACGCTGGTGCCGATAACCTTCAAACTGGCCAACGCCGACGGGTACGGCGACTACTTCACCGGCATGCCGGCCGACTGCGAGGCCGACGACGATGTGACGCACGATTTCGGCGACGCGCGGGAGACCTCGCTCGCCGCGGCCCTTTCCTATCTCCGCGACGGCACCTGCCCCGCCGCCCCGGCGGTCTATGCGTGGAACCCCGACGAGATAGATGTCCGGACGGTCCCCTACCGGCTCGGCTGGCTGTTCTGACGATAATTCCCGAAAAAGATCAGTTCGGCGTGAAGGTCAGCATATCGCCGCCGACCTCCATGAGCGTGACGATCTCGTTATCCCGGGCGTACTGCGTGATGGTCACATCGCCGGAAAGATCGCCCATAACGATATTCCCGGTCTTGGTCCAGCGGGCGTAGTTGTTGGTGCCATCGAGCGAGAATGTCTTCGGTATCGACCAGCCGATCGAATAGGCGCGTAGCTGGAACTCTATCTTGCTCCCGTCATCGGTCGTGCCGTAGAAGGTGGTGCGGAAATAAACGCCGCCGGTGAAGGGGGTTCGCGTCATGAGGTCGGCGGTCGGGAACTCGACCGTTGCGTCGCCGTTCACGACGACGACCTTGGCCTCCGGTGCATTCATCGTGCTCTGATCATAGTAGAAAGAGAGCGTCGAGAATTTCTCTTCCTTGCATACCCCCTCGTACATGACCGAGAACCCCGCCTGATTGGCCAAACATTCATTGTCATAGGTCACCATGTCACAGCCGCAGACCGGCGAGTAGATATCGCCGCACATCGCCGGTATCTCGGTGCAGGTCCCGGGTCCCGTGCAGACGCCCGTCTCGTACAGGCAGAACTGGGGATCCATCCCCGAACCGTCATTGCACTCTTCGTTCGAGTAGCAACCGGGGTTCGTCCCGCATTCCCCCGCGTGGTCGACATTGACCCCCGCGGCATGGGCATCGCAATCGCTGCTGTAGGTGTTACCGTCACAGCCGCAGACCGGCGCATAGAGCGGCGGGCACATCTGGGGCCGCTCCTCGCAGGTGCCGGCGAGGAATGTCATGCAGGTGCCGTCAGGTTTGGCGCAGTATTCGGTCTCTTCACAATTCTCGTTACTGCCACAGGAATTCACCATATCGTCGTCAGGCCATTCGCCATCGGACCAATCGGGCCACTCACTGTCGGAGCCGTCGGGCCACTCGCCATCGGACCAGTCGGGCCATTCGCCGTCCGAACCGTCGGGCCATTCACCGTCGGACCAGTCGGGCCATTCGTCATCCGAACCGTCGGGCCACTCGCCGTCCGAACCGTCGGGCCACTCGCCGTCCGAACCGTCGGGCCACTCGCCATCCGAACCGTCGGGCCATTCGCCATCAGGCCATTCACCGTCATCGGTAACGACCTGCCCGTCGTCGTTGATGACCTGCCCGTCATCATTGATGATCTGGCCGTCATCATTGATGAGTTGGCCGTCATCGTTGATAAGTTGACCGTCGTCGTTGATGAGTTGGCCGTCATCGTTCAGCAGTTCGTCGCCGCCGGCGAGTTGGTCATTGTCGGAAGGGAACTTTTTGTATGTCGTGCCGCTCTCGCAGGCCGCGAAAAGGGCCAGCACACAGAATCCGAATACGAACCTCTTCATGGTATCCTCCGTTATCGGTTCTCCTCAAAGGTCAGTTCTTTTCCTCCCATCTCTATCAGCGTGATGGTGTTGTCGTTCCGCTGATACTGCGATATGGTCACCGCACCATACAGATTACCGATGAGTTCGATCGGACCACCGCCGTAGAAGTTGGTCCACTGGGCGTAGGAATTCGTGCCGTCGAGCGTCGCCGTCACCGGCAGTTGACTACCGGCGGCAAGCCGCAACTGAAGATCGACCACCCCGCCGCCGTCGGGCCCGTAGAAGGTGGTCCGCAAATAGACATAGGTGTTATCGGCCTCACGACTCACGATATCGGCCCCCTCGAAAGTGACCGTCCCGTCGGCGGTGTAAATGATCACCGTCGCAAGCGGCGGCTCGTCGGTGTTCGCGTCGTAGTAGTAGGACAGGGTCGAGAACTTCTCTTCCCCTCCGCACTCCCCCTCATAGGCGACATTCATGAAACTGGCATGCGCCGTGCACTCGTTGCCGTAGGTGTTCCCGTCACATCCGCAGACCGGCGCATAGATCTCGGCACAGCCGGTCTCGGGCATCACGCAAACGCCGGTGCCGTTCTCGCATACGCCGACCGCTTTCTGGCAGTGCATCGCGACGAAATCGCCGCATTCTTCGTTGGTCGTGCAGGTGGTGACGGTACCGCACTGGCCTTCGTAGGCAACATTCACTCCGGCGGCCTGCGCAAAACAGGGATGCTGGTAGGTCACATTGTCGCAGCCGCAGACGGTGATGATGGCCGAGTACATCCAGCACTCCTCCTCGGTCGGTCGCACCGTGCAGGTGCCGGCCAGATAGGCCTCGCAGGTCCCGTTCGGTTTGGCACAGTATTCCTGCTCCTTGCAATTGGCGTTGCTTCCACAAGCGCCTTCGATATCGCTGTCGGGCCACTCGCTATCAGGCCACTCACCGTCGGGCCACTCACCGTCGGGCCACTCACCGTCGGGCCACTCACCGTCGGGCCACTCACCGTCGGGCCATTCACCGTCAGGCCATTCACCGTCAGGCCATTCACCGTCGGGCACCTGCTCATCGGCGTCGGTGAGGGGAACATCGGTGACGGGGTCGTCGGTGGCCAGATCATCGGTGACAACGGTCTGATCGGTGTCATTCGGCGCATTGTCGGGGATCGGCTTCAGAATGGTGGTGTTGTCACAGCCCGCCATCAGGAGCAGGGCGATCGCCGGCACAAGCGCGATCAGGCGATATTTCGTCATGGGCATCCTCCCGAAATCAAAGACCGGACGATTTAGTACTCCCTGTGTGACGGCTTTATTATACCACTATTTATTTTTTTGCAAGTGGTATGTTGTCTGGGGACGGGAGAAAAGCCCTTCAGCGGGCCGGGGTCTTCAGCGATGATTCGACGAGGCGGTAGATCTTCTTGCGGATCGCCTCCTTGTCGCTCTTCTCGGCTATCGAGAGTTCGGTGGCGAGTATCTCCTCGGCATCATGGAGCATCTTCTCTTCGCCGTAGGAAAGCCCTTTTTTCCGTTTGAGGTACAGCAGGTCGGACACCACGGAGGCGACATCGGTCGCCTTGCCGGTCCGCATCTTGTCCTGAAAATAGCGGTACCGTTTGTTCCAGTTCATTTTGAGCAGGAGCGGGTTGCGCTCATGCAGGCAGGAGTAAACGGTCGCGGCCGAGGTCTTCTCGACGACATTCCGCAGGCCCATGCGCGACGCCGAATCGACCGGCACGAAGACCTTTGAACCGGAATGCACCATGTTGACCACATAACACTTGACGGTGTCGGCGCCAAGCGCCTTCTCCTCGATGGACACGATCTCACCGACGCCATGATTGGGATAGACAGCCAAATCGCCTTTCTTGAAAGTCATCACGGGAACCTCCTTCGCCAAGAGATCCGTAAAAGGGACGAGAGAACCTTTTGAATGTAACGGCGAGAGGGTGCGAAGTCAAGGAATTTCTTAAAATACTTTGATTTTTCAATTTGTTGCGCTCGTTATATAGGCCGTTATGTCATATAAAAAGAGAGGTCCGGGAAGGGCACCGCCTTAACCGTGGACAGCTCTTTTATCTTTCTCTTCGGGCAGTTGACTATTTGACGGCATAACGGATCGCTTTACTTTAAGGTAACGGCGACGAACATCAGCGGGCGGCATATTCTTCGGGCGTCTGGTAGGAAAGACCGTCCTTTTCGTGTATCCGCACCACATAATTTGCCGGTATCTCATTGAAAGTACTCGATGATCCTTTCTTGTTCGGCCAGCGGACCGTTATCTCGTCGGCCACGCAGGCCTCGCCTGCGCCAACGATGATGAGCGGGTCGTTCTGAAACCCGAAAAGCCCATAACCACCTTGATATTCACGGATAAATGTTTTTCCACCCGCCTTGACGGTGATACGGGCGCCTATCGCTGCCCGGTTGGTGCCATCGACCGTACCGGCTCCTTCGAGAAGGAACATGAAGCGGTTCGCCGCCGGCGCGGTATCGTTGCGGAGCACCTTGACCCACGGCTGTGACGGCGCGGGCGGCACATCGGAGGCGCTCCAACGCATGAGCGAGGAACCGACGACCATGTCGTAGTCACCGTCGCGGTCATAGTCGATGAGCGTCGCGCCATGGGACCGGATGACGCGGACCCCCGCATCCGAGCCCTTCTCGGCGAAGGTGCCGTCGGCCTGCTGTTGGTACAGCAGAGCATAGGTGCCGGGGTAGTCGGAACTGAGGACATAGAGATCGATGCGGCCGTCGTTGTCGATATCGTCGGCGAGCGCACCGAGGTCCCCTTCGTTCCACCCCGAGACATGGGTCCGCAGGATGCCGGTCGCCTCGCGGCCGGGGCGGACGAACGGTTTTTCGGGGAACCCGTCGTTGCGCAGTATCTCGGTCTTGTCGGACGCCTGCCCGATGTGCCAGTGGGCCAGTTCGACCGCGAGCAGGTCCATGTCGCCATCGCCGTCGATGTCGGCGCAGACGGTCGCCGAACTGTTGCCGCCGAGCCGCGCCGGATGGTCGCTGAAGCCCGGCTCCCACGCCTCCTCGAGTCCGGTGCAATCGATCGAGGGGCTCGCGGCGTCGGCGCAGTAGTCGCCCGCGTCGGTGTGCGACTTGCAGTAACAGAGATACCACTGGTCGTCGGCATAGTCGAGCATCTCGTCCTCGGCGAACTTCGAGGAGATCGAGAGGTCCTCGAAGGTGCCGCCCTTGTTGCGCCAGAACATGTTGAAGCCGCGACCGTAGGTGGTCGTCATGAGGTCGGTCCAGCCGTCGCCATCGACATCGCACGCGGTGACGCCCCAGGTCGGTTTGTGATTCTTCCCCGACTTGATGATCTCATCGGTGGTCCCCTTGAGCGTCGTGAGCCCCGCTTCGTCGGTCGCGTGGGTGAACTTCCCGGCGCCGTCGCCGCGGTGGAGCGTATCCTGTTCGGCCATGTTGAGGTAGCCGTATTTGCCGTAGTGATGGCCGACGAATATGTCAAGCAGGCCATCGCGGTCATAATCGAGGAACGAGACGCCGGCGACCGGATCGAGGTAGGTCGTGAAGAACTCGTGGAGCGGGGCTATCGTGAAGGTGCCGTCGCCCTTTCCGAGGAACACACTGCTCTGGTCGCCCGTCTCGTCGGTGTCGGCGTCGAAGTAGGCGGCGTTGAAGGCGTCCATATTCCCGTCGTTGTTCACATCGCCCCAGACGACGAACGAGGAGACGCGGCCATCCTCCCCGTCGCGCCTCTTGAACAGGCCCGAGGTCCAGGTGGTCTCGGTGAACCCAGTCCCTTTGTCGTTGATGAATAGACGGTAGAGGCCGGTCGGCACCTCGGAGTTCTCGCGGGTCTTCGCCCCTTTCGAGATATAGAGATCGGGCCAGCCGTCGTTGTTGATGTCGGCGCTCGTCACGACCGAGCCGACGACCACGAGTCCCGTTTCGCCGAACCCGATCTCGTCGGTGACATCGGTGAAGACGATCGGATAGGGCCCGACGCCGGGGGTGCGGCAGATGAGCGGCGGCACCGTATCGGCGTCGGAGGTCAGTTCATCGGTATCCTGCGCCTCGCCGCCGCCGCCGGAACAGGATACCCCGACCATAAGGGGAAAAGCGACCATCGCGAGGGCAAAAAGAGACCGCGCCATGACAGATCCTCCATCTTTTATGAACAGGTCACCATCATACCGTTACCGTGAGGCAAAGCAAGGTTACCGGCGCCAGACCTGCATCACATCGGCACCGCACGGCGAAACGGCGTGCAGGCGGAAGCGACGGTCGGCTTCGGCCGGCTCCGCCAACGCTATCCCCTCGCCGAGAGGGAGCGGCGCGATGAAACGGACCATCTCGTCGACAAGACCCTCGGCGAGGAACGAGGTGTGGAGCGCCGCGCCTCCTTCGACAAGCAGCGAATTGATGCGGTATCTTTCCCAAAGAACGGAGAGCGCGCGGCCGATGGATCCCGCCCCCGGAGTCAGCGTCTCGATGCGGCACCCACGCGCGGCGAGCAGCGCAACGCGGTGGCGGTCGGCGACCGCAGTGAAGATGATCGGGGCGCGGTCGAGCACCCTTCGATCGGGCTTGAGCGCGAGCCGTGCGCTGAAGATGACCGGTATCGGGTCGGGACCCTCGACGAGGCGCACCGTCAGGAGCGGGTCGTCGCTGTTCACCGTACCGGCGCCGACGGCGATGGCCATGTGTCCGGCGCGCAGACGGTGTCCTTCGACAAGCGCTTCGGGGGATGATATCGCGAACCGGCCGCCGCCGGGCGGGGCGATGAAACCGTCGGCGGTTGTCGCCGCCTTGAGCGTCACCCACGGCCGCCGTTCTTTCGCGGTGGCGGAGAAGAACCGGTTGAGTTCGGCGAGTTCCTCTTCGAACCCCGGCACGAACTCTACCGCGACACCGTGCGAGGTCAGATAGTCACAGCCGCCGCATGCCTTTTCGGTCGGCTCATGCGAGGCGATATAGACCTTTTTGATGCCCGCCGCGACGATCGCGTGACTGCACGGCGGGGTCCTGCCGAAATGGTTGCACGGTTCGAGCGTCACCAGCATGGTGAGCCCCGTCGCCGATCGGTCGAGTTTCTTCAGCGCGTCCACCTCAGCGTGGTCGCCGCCGCAACACCGGTGCCACCCTTCGGAAAGGATGTTCCCCTCGTCGTCGCATATCACCGCGCCGACCATCGGGTTGGGGTAGACGGCACGACCGCCGTTGCGGGCTATCTCCACCGCCCGCGCCATGAGCGAGGCAAGCGGCGTCCTCATCTATCCTCCGCGTAGGAACGGGGAAGATTCTGTTGTAGGAAGAGGCGCAGTTTCTCTTCCTCCGCCGGGTCCATTTCCTCTTTTCTTATCGTTATCTCCAGCGTGAACGACCCGTTGAGCGTCGTTTCGGCGATGGCGGCACCGGCGGCGAACTTCAACTCCGCGCGTCGCACTCTTTTTCCCTTCCGGTCAGGGCCGCTCTTCCGCATCTCGATGCGATACCTGCCGAACTGATCACCCTTCCCGTCGGGAACGAGCATCGGTATCCGCATGTCGGAGAATCCTCCACCGGTGATCGTCGCGCGATGAGGTCCGGGCGAACGCAGGACGATGCGTTCGGCCGAGAGCCCGAAGAACGACGCGATGTCGGCGGTCGCGCCCGACAGGTCGGCGGCGCTCCGTACCTCGACCGAGAAAGAGCGGTCAGCCTGCACCTGCAGGAGGAACAGTTCCCTGAGCGGGACGACCGGACCCCACGAGCCGTCGCGGAACAGGAAGCGGGGGGCGGCGACGGCGCCCGCCGCATCGAACAACACGCCGTACTCATCCTCGACGAGCACGCGCCCTTCTTCGTCGGACAGTTCGCCGAATTTCGCGGCGGGATCGTACAGCAGGATGCTCTCCTCGCCGTCCACCAGCCGCCACGGCAGTTCGATCGACACGGGGGCGGCGGTGCGGGGCAGGCGTATGGCGACGGCGGCGGGATGGTAGGTCACGCTCCGCTGGCAAAGTTCCTTTTTCTTGTTGAAGAAATAGAACTGCCCACCGGGGCGCATCGCGTCGGCGCCGCACAGATGGGTCTCGAGCCGGGGGCCTCGCTCGGTGCCGCTCAGAAAGAAGCCGGACCCCGGCTCCCGGCGCGACGGAGCGAGCGCCTCATCGGGCGCCGGCGCCGGTACCGGAAGTTCCGCGGCGCACAGCATGACGGTATAGAGCAGAAGCGACAGAGGAATGATACGGAAGATGGGAAGGTACGGTCCGCCGGGGCGTCTCACCGCCAGTCGGTCTTGACCTTTATCTTGGCGGCGTTACCGCTGCGGTTGCGCTGGTAGTAGAGTTTGGCGCGCCGGACGATGCCGCGGTTGATCAATTCTATCTTCTCGATGAGCGGCGAATGGAGCGGGAATATGCGCTCGACGCCGAACCCCGAAGAGGATTTGCGTACCGTGATGGTGGTGCGGCTGTTCGCGCGGCCGTTGTTTATCGCGATGACATCGCCGGTGAACACCTGTATGCGCTGTTTGTCGCCCTCGATGATGCGGGTATGGACCGACACCTTGTCACCGGGCTTGATGAAGTAGTGGTCCACGCGCATCTGGCGCTTCTCGATGTCGCGGATGATCGGGCTTACCATGGTCAAACTCCTTCGTTCCTCAAAAACGGAAGAGGTTTATACTTACAAGAGTGAAGTCTGTCAATAAAAATCGATGCGGCGCTTCGGACACTGAGATGGTTGTATCCGGTACCGGGGTCGATCGGATCGGCATAACCATCAATGATATCATCAAGTTCTTCGCTTATTCCCTCGGCGGTCCCGAACAGGATAAGGAGCGGTCGGTCCCCCAGCGCGACGAGTCGTTCCCACGGGAGGGTCTTGGGCCGCCGCACCGCCGAGGTCGCAAGCAGGAAGGGGCGTTCGCCGTGACGCCGCTCGATGTCGGCGATCGCCTCATCGAGTGTCCGGACGATATGCAGTTTTTCGAGCGCGGTGGTCCGGTCGGGATTGAACAGTCGCCCGGCGCCGTCGAACCAGTGGCTCACGAACTCGGTCGCCAGAGAGCGCATCCCCTCGTCGGGATGGGCGAGATAGAAGGCGCCGAGCCCGTAGGTCGCCGCGAGCCGCGCAAGGTCATGGATATCGAAGTTGGTGACCGAACTCGTGATGGTGCGCCCCCCCTGCCGGACCGGGTAGTGCAGAAGCGCGAGCGAGACCCGTTCCATTGGTCACTTGTCGTCGTCGAAGAAGTTCTCGGGCAGGAGCGCCAGCAGTTCTGGACGGTTGCGGAGCGT
>Ga0116144_10004441_pt1 | contig 13279 bp, 12 predicted proteins | sample AD_UKC035_MetaG_FD_89746 | JGI IMG/M metagenome (GOLD analysis project Ga0116144, IMG submission 89746) | Active sludge microbial communities of municipal wastewater-treating anaerobic digesters from USA - AD_UKC035_MetaG | ecosystem: Engineered > Bioreactor > Anaerobic > Digestate | place: USA... | reverse complement strand
TGAACGATAAACGGAACATGATATAACGTTTGAGCTTGAGCACGGAGGCGGAACAGCTGAAGAGTCTTCATCGTCCTCGTGCTCTCAAAGCCCGTCTGCACACGATGAATCAGATAAAAAGGAGCATAATGACCTATCAGGTACTCGGCTTCACCCTCATGGCAGTGATCTTTTGGGGAGTTACTCCGGTAGTGGAAAAGCTTGGCTTTATTCGTGCCGGCAGCGATGTTGATCCCTTTGTTGCCCTTTCCATACGGAGCCTTGCAGTTTTCGTAGGTTTGATTGTGCTGATTGTCGGAACGGGAAAGTGGCAGCTGCTCAGCGAAACGCGGCCAGTCACTGTTCTGTTCTTTGCTGCCAGTGGCATTCTGGCCGGACTGTTGGGTACCTGGGCATATCTCACGGCAATCAAATCCGGGAACGCAAGCCATGTAGTGCCTTTGTCAGCGACCTATCCCCTTGTCACTGTTCTTCTGAGCTGTATGGTTCTCAAAGAAGACGTTACGCTCGGTAAGCTCTTGGGAACGGTCTGCGTCATTATGGGAGTTTGGCTGCTTAAGTAAGCGTGGACGGCCACGGATGATTCGCGCATGAAGAATATCGATTCACATCCTGAGGGAATTAGGAAAGAAGTATGATCACTACCATTCACCCTTCTGCGAAAGTTTCAAGTGAGCGCTTTCCTTTTGGCACAATAGAGCTACTAGTATTCATGGTGAGTATTCTTGTCCTGCTGGGAGGCTGCGGTGGGACCAAGCTGTATGTGCCTCCGGAAGATCCCGACGCCGGCACGATCGCTATTGTCAATGACATATACAACCCGGGATTCTACGTGGAGATTGACGAAGAGGACGCCGGCTTTCTTAAAAACCAGCGAGAGATCCTGGTGAAGCCGGGACGACACACGGTGAAAATCTTCAACAAAGAAACAGCCGTTGCAGATAATGCTCTGACGACAACACATACGTTTGAATTCGAAATCAAGGTGGAAGAGAACGGCAATTCTCTCATCACCCTAGCCTGGGATGATCCCAATTATCGAAAGAAAGTGGAAAATGCAGCGAAAAGCCAACGCGAGAAGGAGAAAGAAGAAAAGGAGGGCCGGAGGAAAACAACGCCCCAGCGGGGTACACCCTACTGATAGGGCTACTGCCCGAAGTTTCTTGGTTATCACAAGTAGACGACGCTCCCAGGCAGCTGCTCGCTGCAATACTACCGCATACATACCCGCCGTACCTGCTCCAGGGTAGTGAAGCCTTTCAGCACCTTTAGAATGCCATCCTGGAGCAGGGTGGTCATTCCCTCTTGAATGGCTTTTTTCCGTATCTCTTCTACCGGGGCCTTGTGAACCATCAACTCCTTGATGCTATCGGTACCTTCGAGCAGCTCGTGAACCGCGATCCGTCCGCTCAGGCCGGTCTTGTTACATGCCTCACACCCGGCTCCACGATGGAGCATGAAAGCATCATCATAGCCGATTCCAAGCTTGTCAAAAGACTCTGGTCCGTATTCCTGCACCAGCTTATCAAACTCTTCCTTATCAGGATGATACGGCTGCTTACAGCGAGGGCAGATGGTCCTTACCAATCGCTGCGCCAGGATGCCCAGTAGTGCGTCAGCAAAGTTAAAGGGGTCGAGTCCGATGTCGATAAGCCGGGTGATTGTTTCCGGAGCGCTGTTGGTGTGTAGGGTACTAAACACAAGATGGCCCGTGAGCGAGGCCTCAATACCGATCGACGCTGTTTCCAGATCACGCATTTCACCCACCATGATGACATCCGGATCAGCCCGCAGAAAAGCACGCATGGCAGTGGCAAACGTGTAACGATGGCCATCTTGGGTCTTGATATTGGGGTTGATCTGCACCTGGCGCAATCGGTACTGTGAAATTTCTACCGGGTCTTCAGCAGTCCATATCTTCCGATCTTCGGTGTTGATGTATCCGAGTATAGAGTGAAGTGTTGTAGTCTTCCCTGACCCCGTTGGGCCTACACAAAGAATCAACCCATACGGCCGTTCAGCAATCTTCTTGAGCACCTGAATATTGCGTTCCAAAAATTGCATTTTCTCAAGTGGAAGCGGCTCTCCGGCGGTCAGAATCCGCATGACGATGTCTTCATTGCCTCCGGCGGTAGGAACTGTGGCCACCCGAAGCTCGATGTCGCGTCCCTGATAGCGCAGCTTAATCTTGCCGTCTTGAGGAAGTCGCTTCTCCTCGATCTTAAGCCGGGCCATGATCTTATAGCGGGAGATAAGAGCACTGGTATGACTAGGAGGAATTTCGAGGTACTTAAAACAACCCCCGTCTTTCCGGAAGCGAATCTCCGTATCTTTTTTCCCCAGATACGGTTCGATGTGAATATCGGAAATCCCCTGATTATAGGCATCGATGATGACTTTGTTGGCGAGCTGAACGATCTTGCTGTCGGTTTCCGCCATTTCATCATCAACTTCCGCTGGCAGATCCAGATCGACATTCTCAAGGTCTTCCAGTCCACCCAGAATATCCTGGATCTTCATCTCGGAAGCGGATTTCCCTTTCGGCTTGCTGACCGCTCCAGCGCCACTGATCACATCCACTTTGTTGCTGGAAGTCGCAGAGTCAATAAAGCGATTGATATCATCGGGCAGAGAAACGCGATATGCGATTTCTTTCGCTTTAGTCCAATTGAACTTCACCCATTGCTCAATAGCATCTTTTTTCTGAATATCATGAGGATCATCGATAAGTACAACCAGATTTTTTCCATCTTCTCTAAGTGGCATCCAGAGACTCTTCTTCAAAAACTCCGGCCGCAGGAGTCGAGAAACTCGATGATCAACGTGAATGGAGGGGTCATACGGTTGAAATTTGACATTGTAGAAGCTCTCCAGGGACTTTCCAATATCTTCTTTGGAAACTCCGTACCTGGTCATCAGAATAGTGATGACATCCGATTTCTTAAGACGAGCTTCCAGTGTCCCCTCGTCCAGTTCTTTCTGTGAGACAATGCTGTTGGAAATAAGGTAATCGAATTTAGAGGGTTTTTTCTTTACCCGCTTGATCTGATTAAAGAAGGCGAGGCCCAGGACTTCGGCAATTTCCGAGACGCTTTGCCGATCGTCAGCTGTAAAACTGCCGCCGTTTCTCTTGTTAAGAAGCTGAATAACCCCCATAAGGTACTTGTTATAAATAAGCGGAGCTACCAAAACATCATGTGTATTGAATCCGGTTTTCTGGTCCCAGCTCTTGTCAAACTCGATTTCCGGAGAGATCCGGGCCAGCTCTTCGCTGTCGTATGCATTTTCGATCATAAGAATCTTCCCGGTAGTGGCGCAAAAGCCTGCTATGCTTTTACGATTTACCGGCATGCGAATTTCCGTGACCTCTTCCCCTTCTTTCATTTTGGAGTAGATTTCTTTTTTGGCATGATCAACCGCGTACACCGTGACCCGCTCCACATCAAAGAGAGCCCGAACTTTATCTTTTAAGTCTAAGAGTATTTGATCGATGTTCTCAGCAGCATGGATTTCTTTGCTGATGGCCTTGAGGGACTCATTATATTCGACGATTTGGCGTAATTTTTCGATTTCCTCTTTCGTCTTGGCACTGGATGCGGCCATTCTTGTTACTCCTGCAAACTATGGGAAAACAGTATGAGTCGCCACCTGTGAGCGAATATACGTTCTCCACAAAGTGAGTGGATAGAAAGTGGCATGGTAGTTAAATGGCACGAGCGCTGTGATGAAGAACACGGTTGGCATCGTGGCTACACTTCTTAGAGTAATAAAACTATTGATTTTTTTCAAATTAAAGCTGATGCTCATCTTGTTCCGGATAATTCAAATAATATGGTTGGCTTGTAGCAGCACGCGCTCTGCGGGATTTAAACGGTTTGAACGGCTGAAACGGCTTTCCTCAGCCTTCACTTTCGAGATAACGCAGGGCGCGGGCTGCTGCCTGTTCGCCGCTGACGATGCAGTCGCTGATGCCGATACCCCGATACGCTCCACCGGCAAGAAAAAGACCGGGATTGGTAGCAAGCTGCGCTTCAATTCGATCAACTTTTTCTGTATGACCAAGTACGTACTGGGGCATTGATTTCCTCCAGCGATAGGCACGGGTCAGCAGCGGATCCGCAGTTATGCCGAGAATTTCCCGGAGCTCTTTGCGGGCCAGGCTGATCAGATCAGATTCCGGGAGCAAAGCCAGCTCCTCGTGTTGAGCACCACCGATAAAGCAGCGAATCAAAGCACAATGAGGTGGTGTTCGGAAGGGAAACTTCCGAGAGGTCCACGTTGCGGCCATGATTCTTCTTCCTTCCAATCGGGGAACAACAAACCCGAAACCGTTCAAGGGGTGGGCGATATCGCGTTCTCGGTAGGCAAGAGAAACGGTGGCGGTTGAGACATACGGTATGGAGGAAAGCTCAGCTGCAAGGCCGGCATCTGCCTTCTCGATGAGACTGCAGGCAGCAAAGGCCGGGGTAGTAATAAGGATTACCTTGCTTGAAAGCAGAGACCCATCGGCAAAAGTGACCAGATAACCGAAACGCCCAGGAGCAAGGGAACCGTATTCCTTTTGAATGTTCACGACCTCCTTATCCAGTATCACTGTTTGAGGATCAAGAACGGTTCGAAGGGCATTAGTCAATTCTCCCAAACCAGCTTTGAAGGTCATAAACATGGTGTAGCTTGTCTTTCCCGGGCTGTTCTTTCGCAGAGTGTTCAACAACTTTCTTCGTTTCACCATGCCCAGGATAAGGCTCCGGTGCTGCCGTTCGATTTCAATGAAGCGCGGGAAGGTGCTCTTCAGGCTCATGGTTTCCGGATTACTGGCGTGAACACCGGCCACCAACGGTTCGGCAATCTTATGGAGCACTTCTTCGCCCATTCTACGCCGCACGAATTGAGCAAGCGTCTCTTCCTCTTCCGTCTTTTTTGCGGGGAGGATGAGGTCGAGCCCAACCCGCAGCTTCCCGAGCGGTGAAATGAGGCTATCAGTAACAAACGGCATCAGGCTGGTAGGAGCCAGGAGCATGAATCCTTCGGGAAGCGGATGCAGCTTTTTCTTCCAGAGAATATACGTGCGCTGATACTGTTCGTTGGTGCCAAGCAGCGAGGAGCCGAGGTCGAGCTCGCCACTGAGCCTGAGAGCAGCCGGTTTTTCGGAAATAAAGCAGTCCGGTCCGCCTTCGATAAGAAATCCATCCGCAGTTTCCGTGCGGATCTTCCCTCCCAAACGGTTTTCTTTTTCCACCAGGAGGACATCGATCGGAGCACGCTGTTGGGTTCTGTTCTTCTGTATATAATAGGCAGCTGCAAGACCGGTAACGCCGCCGCCGACTATGACGATATCTTTCTTCATTTTTGTTATTGACGGCATCGTGAATCGTTCAACCGCACGAGCCCCGCGTCTCGCGGGATTGAAACCAGTGTAACTGGTGCATCGCGGGAGGCCTTCCAACGAAGTGGGCATCACTTCGTTGCTCATAGGTTGCCGCCACGCGGCTTACTGGCGCTTTTTACGAGGTGATGATTATTGTTTCGGCCAGGCGTCAAGCACAGCGTCAGCCAGAGCTTTGATAAAAAGAGCACTGTCATTGAGCACTGGCGCACGATGGAAATGAATGCCCACCTCTTCGAGGCTTTTGCGCAAGACGATGTCCAGATCATACAGAACCTCGAGATGATCGGCAACAAATCCAGCGGGGACAATCAGGACCTCCTTTGCACCATCGCTGATGAGGCTGTCCACAACTTGCTCGAGGCTTGGTTCCAGCCATTCTTCAGGCCCGCGGCCGCGACTCTGAAAAGCCAGTCGAATTGTCGGCAGGGTCAGATAGCGGGCAACAGCAGCAATCGCGGTCTGGAGCTCTTTCACGTACGGATCATTTCGCACCTGATTGAGCGGCAGACTATGAGCTGTAAAAACCACCGAAAGCGACGATCGCCGTGGCAGCGGAAACCATGCCAATCCTTCCGATACCTTTTCGCTCAGCGCAGCGTAGTAAGACTCGCTCTGATGCCAGCTCTTTACTGGAACGGCCTTCAGCGAACTGCGGGATCGGGCAAGAGAATCCCGAATCAGCTGCTCGTATCCTCCGATAGCTGCGGGAGAGGAAAACGGTGAGAGAACGCAGTACAGAACCGTTCCAAAGCCGCTCGTTTCGATAGCCTTCAGCACATCCGGAATGAACGGATGCCAGTGGCGCATCCCCACGAACACCTCTGCGCTTCTACCGAGCCGCTTCAAATGGTCCTGTAATGATCGGGCCTGTCGCCGGGTGATTTCCAGCAACGGAGAACGGCCGCCGATAGCTCGATACCGTTCGCACACCTGGGCAGTAATCGCCGCAGGCACAGGCCGGCCGGAGAAAATGTTCTTCAAAAACGGTTCTACTTCATCGAGTGAACCAGGGCCACCGAAGGCAAGCAAAAGCACGGCAACGTCTTTCGGGCAGGGCTGCTGATCCATTGCTATCGTTGGCTGAACTCATGGACCATGGCTACCAGTGAGGCAACATTTTCCACAGGAGTCTCCGGAAGAATGCCATGGCCGAGATTGAAAATATGTCCGGGGTGCTGTTCCGCGGCGGCAAGGATTCTCTTCACCTGAGCTTCCCGCACCGGAGTTGGCGCAAACAGCACCACCGGGTCCAGGTTGCCCTGAATACCGACGGCATGACCGATTCGCTCCCAGGCATTACCAAGATCCACGCGCCAGTCCACCCCGATCACGTCTCCTCCTGCCTGCTGCATAAGCTCAAGCAGGGCAGCGGTGCCAGTAGCAAAATGGATTGCCGGGACTCCTTTTTTCAGCTGCTGAAACACGCGGCGGGTGTGAGGCAGAACAAATTCAGCATAATCATGTGGGCTAAGGCAGCCCAACCAGCTGTCGAAAAGCTGCACTGCCTGCACTCCTGCATCGATCTGGCTATTGAGATACCGTACGGTAACCTCGGTAATCCTGCTCATGAGCAGATTCCAGGCTTCCGGCTCCTGATACATCAGCTTCTTCGTATGAATGAAGTTTCGAGCCGCTCCACCTTCGATCATATAGCTGGCCAGGGTGAATGGAGCGCCGGCAAATCCGATGAGCGGAACCCGGCCGTTCAAGGCTCGCTGGACCTTGCGAATTGCCTCCGGCACAAATGGCACATCCTCCTGTGGCTCAAAGATCCGCACCGCTTCGATGTCCCGCCGGGAACGCACCGGATTGTGAATAACCGGCCCTTCTCCCTTGGTATACTCCAGTTGAATCCCCATCGGTTCGAGCGGAACCAGAATATCCGAAAAAAGAATTGCGGCGTCAACCCCGAGAATATCGACAGGCTGCAGCGTCACTTCTGCAGCTACATCCGGAGCTTTGACCATATCCATAAACGGCAGCTTCTCCCGAATTGCACGGTACTCTTTCATATAGCGCCCAGCCTGGCGCATCAGCCAGACGGGAGTATAGCCAGTAGGCTTACGAAAGCAGGCGTTCAAAAAGACGTTGTTCTTGTTTTCCACAGCCCGGTTCTTCCTTTATGTTACACTCTACTATTCCATCACGCCTCAGCTCAATCCCCTCATTTACCCTACAGGTTCTTTTCACTTTTTACCACAACCCGAATCGCAGGCGGCTCTATGTTTTCTACGACGAGATTCTTGGGCAAGGAAAGATCTGACTTTGAAATTCGTGCCTGATACGTACCTTCGTGCAGATTCCAGAGTTTCAAAAACACCTTGACCTTTTTCTTGCTGAGGAAATAAAACGCCCGCTGAGGTCCGGAAAGCGAGACATCAACCTGCGCCGGATCGATCTCTGTCACCGTAAGGTGAGATGGCAGAATTGAGTATTCGACGGGGATAGTAATGGTACGGTAAGCTGACTTCGACCCATCCACCAGGACAAACCAGAGGGCCACGGCAAGGCTAACGGCGATGATTTTTTCGCGGGAATTTTTCTTGCTGAGCTCCGCGAACATGCTTTTTCGAGGCGAGGGATTGATTTCGCGGTAGAAGTTTTCGAGCTCCAGGCTCAGCTTTTCCGGACCATGAATATGGGACAACTTTCCCCTACGAGCAATCGAGACTGCTCCCCGCTCTTCAGAGACAACAATACACATAGCATCAGTCAGTTCACTCAATCCGACTGCAGCTGCGTGCCGTGTTCCCACATTGCCAATGTTATAAAGATCTTTGGTGAGTGGCAGCTTGGCAGCGAAGCGCGTGAGCTTACCCCGCTCAATGATTACCGCGCCGTCATGTCCGATCGAATGAGGATCGAAAATGCTCTTTAACAGCGCTTCACTCACTTTTCCGTTGAGCTCGATACCGCCGCTGAGATGACGAATGATCATATCCTTGCCCCGCAGGACAATGAGAGCGCCAATTTTCTCTTTAGCCAGATCCGTAGCCGTATGGACCAGTGTAGCGATCTCGGGGGATATCGGCCTTCCGTGCCGACGTGTTCTGGAGTGCCGATTCAGGCTCCAGACCGCCACTTGCTCAAAAAAATGTCTTAATTCTTCCTGAAAGATGACAACCACGGCTACGAGAATGATTGCAAAAAAGCCGCGAAAAACAGCTGCAGTAAGATAGAGGTTAAACTGCTGGGCCAGCAGGTACAGTCCGGCAATAATGAGAATCCCGGTGAGAACGAAGGCAGCCTTTGTCCTCTTGAACCAGATAGTCACACTATATATGATCAAAGACATGACAGTGATATCGATGACGCCAGTAACACCTACGTCTTTTACAATATCCAACACATTCATCTGCTCAAGACCTCAGAGGAATTACAGATTCAAAATTCATGGTTCACGAACACTTTCGTCCGCAATAGGCAGTGGAGAACTGATACCGGCTGCTCACAGACACTGTCATCCTGAGCTCCGCTTCCAGCGGGACGAAGATCCGGGGGAAACAGGGCTGCTTTTCTGAAATTCTTCGGTCGTCCCGCACTCCAGCTGTAAGGCGGGACTCCCTCAGAATGACAGGTGCTTCTCTGTCAACCCGAAACCAAAAAAGACCTCCGGAGCACACGCAACTGCCTCAACTTTCTATTTCCATAGCGCTGCTTCCGGCTCTTTGGGACAGCAGTAATTCACGATTGGCAGTCAATCGTGAATCTGGAGTAGTGTATTCCTTTTTTTGACGCCTTATATTCCTACCGAAAAGGATACGTCGGTTCGGCGCTTGCTGAGAGGTGTAGACGGCTGGCGAGCTTCTGCACCAGGGACTTCTCCGTCTCTTCCCACTTGAGTTTTTGCACGCCCCTGCCGATATACATGCTTCCGCCAGCAATGGTCTCATGTCCTCCGGCTTCTTTGGGATCATTGACGATATCGCGCAGTACATTGGCAGCGAGAGCTTGCGGGTTCGCCGCCCGCAACGAAATATACAACCGGTCGCGGTATCGCCCGGTACATAACGCCCATCGCGTGCCTCGAAAGGAAAGCAGGAAATCTGCTATCTGGGAAACGAGATCGGGATTTTCCACATCACCCAAATGCGAGACAATGAGCCGCTGCCGTATGGTGGCGTTCTGGATGCCTCTCTTCAAGGTGACGAAAAAACGTCGGGAACGAGTCGGATTCTGCATTCGGGCCAACGCCCGCATATCACAAAAAGGAAGAACAGCCTTATATATTCCGATGATCTCGCTTCGCTTTGCTCGATACAGATTTAAGGTATCGGTAATGATACCGTAGGCCAAAGCAGTAGCGACCCGCTTTGGAATTTCTTCTTTCAGAGAAAGCAACGCCTGGGCCAGAATGACAGACGTCGCCCCGCAGGTATCGTCTACGATAGACAGCCGTGCAGATGAATAGTTGAGCGGAGGATGCTGGTCAATTACAATGTCAGCTCGCCGAGCGGCAGGAAACGGGTTGTTTTCGAATTCCGGCTGCGTATCGACCAGTGCCACATGCGGAAAACGGGAGAAATCCTGGGGATGAAATTGGTGAACCGGGATCTTCAGAATTCGAACCATCTCTTTATTTTCAGTTCTTCCGATAATGCCGCCATACGCAAGCCGGGCATTGATGTTCAGGATATTCCTGGCAATATGATAGAAGGCGAAACCGCTGGCCAAGGCATCAGGATCGGGAAAATCATGAGTGAGAATCAGAAGCGGTGAAAGAGACTTCTTCTGTTCAAACATGAATCGAAGAAATGTGCGCGCACTTTTTGCAATCGAAGGAAAAGGTTCTCTCATCATACCCGGCCCTGAGAATTTCAAGCGATTACACCGTAACGCCGAGCCGCGGCTAGCTGCCGCAAACATGAGGCATGCTCAGACGATCTTCAGATGATTTTATGGCTCGCAGCATCGCACCGGTGGAGACCAACCGCTGGATACGCCACGGTTTGTAGTCGTAAACTATAGAATAATTCCTTTAAAATTGCAAGGTTGTTTTCTGCTTATGATCTCCGACATATTCCACCGCTATAGTCACACAAAAGCGCTTGTGCTGCATCTGAAAATGAGAGAGAATGAGGATAGCCAATCGCCAGCAAAGATGAGAAAAAAAACCGGTTCAGATGTCAGCTGGTGGAGAAACTCGTAAGAAGCAACGTTTTGTACGGCGCAGTACCACGTTCGCCTGCAATCAGGCAGTTTACTGTGATGTTCACAGCTTATAGTCCCGCTCTGAGCGGGGTTCAGATCATTAGCCGCCGCCGATAGGCGGGATTGACCCTTGACGAGATCGACAACTTTTTAGAGGGAGGGAACAGAGTATGGCTACTGGAAGTGTCTATAGTGTTATTGAGCTGGTCGGGGTAAGCAGTAAGTCATGGGAGGATGCTGCCAAAAACGCTATTGAAACCGCAGGGGAATCACTCAAAGACCTTCGGGTGGCAGAAGTCCTCAAGCTCGATGTCACGGTTGAGGACGGCAAAGTACTCAATTACCGAGCGAGGCTGAATCTTTCCTTCAAGTATCACGAAGAGTATTAACCGCCATTTATCGAAGCACACACTCAAACAGTCTTTGCACGCACCTCCTTACGCCGATAAGCAGTTCGGTGTAAGGAGGTTTTCATGTATATACCGATCATTATTATTCCGTATCAGACTCCGACGGATGTCTCCTCGATTACAGAATTCCGCAGTACACCGATTTTCTCAATCTCCACTTCTACAACATCACCGTGATGCAGCGGCCCTACTCCACTTGGGGTGCCAGTTACAACGATGTCACCCGGCATCAGAGTCATATTGCGGGTAATGAACGCGAGAATCTCGGGGACCGAGAAAATCATATATCTGGTATTTGATGATTGTACCACCTGTCCATTCAGGCGGCACTCCAGGTTAAGATTCTGGGGATCGCCGATGTCTTCAGGCAAAACTATCTGAGGGCCAATAGGCCCATAGGTATCGAGCGATTTGGCGCGAAACCAGCCGGATTTGTCCCGGCGCTGCAGGTTGCGCTGGCTGACATCGTTGAAACACGTAAAACCGAAAATATGGCTCATTGCGTCCCGTGCCGCAACATTCTTGCACCTATTCTTGACGATGAAGGCCAACTCGGCTTCGTAATCGGTACGTATCTGATCGAATCCATAATCAGTGAGAAACGCTGGAAGCATAATCGGTTCCTCATGGCCGATCAGGCAGTTGGGTGTCTTGGGAAACAGTATCGGCTCATCGGGAATCTCTTCCGTGAAGCCTTTTACATTTACTGATGAACTTTCAGCAATGTGATCCCGGTAATTCAGCCCGAGAGCAATTATCTTGGTTGGATTGAGCGGGCAGGTTTCGCTGCGCTTGAAGATAGAAAGTGTTACCATGTGCTTTTCCTTTTTGGGAGATACGTCAGCCGCGATTGTACGGCGCGATGACATGACTTTCAAGAATTATCTGTTGAGGAGATAATCCGGGTGAGGCTGAGGCAGGCGAAGTGTCGTGCCGGCCCGGCTGGAATGAGGCGTGGACATGGTTCGATACAATGGATTGAAGGAGATCGGGTACGATCAGACTCCCGACGTTCAGGCACTTGGGAAGGCGCTGGATTCATGTAACCGGCCGGTGCTCGGCAGCGATGAAGTACGCCAGCCTTCTCTCGTCCTGGTAGAAGCATTGCCTTTACTGAGCAGCCATGTGAGCTTATCGTTCAAACAGGATGAAGACTCCGGCAAGGGTATAACGTCGCACTTAGTGAGCACTGAACACTGTTCCAGCTCGAGCACTGGCAGATCACCCTCGGTGACTATCAGCCAGGGAATACGCGTTGCTTTGCGAACTCGTAGCATAGAGGAGAGCAATGTAAGACTTCCCGGGTTTGAACCTGCGAAGTCAAACATTATCAGGCGAATGGCACTATAATCCAAGACGGTCTGCACCGTACTCATCGAACTTGAAGTAATAAGAATACGGTCGGGTTGCATTACATCACGTGCCAGTGCAGTAAGTCTTTTCTGATCACAGCCTACAGCCAGTATAATATCGGGAAGTAGCGTCATGTTCTCTCACATCCTTTCTTGAGATTCAGTATTCGAAAACATGCCCACGTGTTCTGCCGGCACTTATTTAAAAATGCACTCCATGCAGTATGCTACTGCAGCAGGCATGATGCTTTGTATAGAATAAAGCGGAGGATGAATCCGGTCTTCCTTAGTTGCGGTGCCAGGCCCTTGTGCTGCAAATCGCGTTCGCCTGGCAACATGCGATTCACCGCAGGCCGGCACAATGATTGCCTGGCAGTGTCTGGCCAGACATCATTCTATCTGCTCTCTCCCTTTTTCAGTCTTTTGCCACAACTAGTCCAAAGGCCGGATCACTCTCCCGCTGCTTATCACGGATAGCAAAACTGTGTCCTGCCTGATTCAGGTCAAGTAATAAGCAGAGACCTTAGAATAGGCTCAGCAATATTATTCCAGCAAATGCGTACATCTATCATCAGTATCGTGCGTGCCCCTTGATGTCAGCGGGTATCCAGAGAGGTATATCGGCAGAGTTCTTTATTTCTTTAGGAAAATTATTCTTCTTGGGAAAGATAAGGAGCGGAATACTGCATGATAGTGAATTGGAAGAACCTTCCGCCGTTTCTACATCGAGCTGTACCTTGTCAGGACAACATCGAAAGTAAAAATCTGAATACGAGTGTGTCGTATGGAGCCCTGCGTCGCGCCTATTCTTTTCTGTTCCTTACTTCTCGTGTGAAACTTGACCTCGCGCAGGGACGCAGAGCACGCGGAGAAGAGGGTTTAGGAGATTGCCACGTCGACCCGCAGGGAACATGAGGAAAGAGGCTGGTCGTTGCGAGCGAGTTTCTAACGAGCGCGGCAATCTCAGCTTGAGGGCG
>Ga0116144_10004440_pt1 | contig 13279 bp, 14 predicted proteins | sample AD_UKC035_MetaG_FD_89746 | JGI IMG/M metagenome (GOLD analysis project Ga0116144, IMG submission 89746) | Active sludge microbial communities of municipal wastewater-treating anaerobic digesters from USA - AD_UKC035_MetaG | ecosystem: Engineered > Bioreactor > Anaerobic > Digestate | place: USA... | reverse complement strand
TACTATGCAGAGATCATCCGTGAATTCCTTCTTTTATTTTTATTACTTTACCAGCTTGCGCCCATGATCTCTTTGCTCTGAGAAAGCAAAAGCCATGGGTGCAAAAACCCATGGCTTTTTAGTGTGTAAGCCATGGGGTTGACCCATGGCTTTTTTATTATAAGGAGGACATATGATCATTTCGAAAAAATTACACAAGTTGATCGCTGACCAGGAAGGCTGGACCCGCAGGATGTTCGAAGAGGGGATCAAGATCAAAAAACAATATGGGGAAGACAACGTCTATGACTTCTCCCTCGGCAACCCCGATACCGAACCGCCGAAAGACCTCCAAAAAACACTTGCCGAGACGCTCATTCACCCTGAAAGGGGGATGCACAGATACATGACGAACAGCGGCTACGAAGAGGTGAGGAACGAGATAGCAGGATACCTCCGTGAATTATATGGCCTTCCTTTCGGTTCTTCCCAGGTTTTCATGACAACGGGATGCGCCGGCGGGCTCAATATACTTCTGAAAAGCATATTAAATAAAGGAGATGAGGTGCTCGTACCGTCTCCCTTCTTTTGGGAATTTAAAAATTACATAGACAATCACGGCGGCGTTATAAAACTGGTAAAGTCAAAAGAGGACTTTCAGCTCGACATAGACCGAATTGAACGGGCGATCACCGCAAAGACGAAGGTTGTCCTCCTCAACAGCCCCAACAATCCCACGGGCGCCGTCTATAACGAGAAGAGCCTGAAAGGACTTGCAGGAGTTCTGAAACAAAAGAGGCAGGAAGGCCAGGAGATCTATATCATCGCCGACGATGCCTACCGGAAAATAGTATATAATGGCATCAAGCTGCCAAACCTGTTCAAGCTGTACGACCTTGTCATGGCCGTCACATCCCACTCAAAAGACCTTGCCCTTCCAGGGGAGCGCATAGGCTACATTGCCATTTCCCCCCGCATCAAGGAACGCGATCTTCTGGTTTCGGCGCTTATGATCTCCATGAGGACCCTTGGTTTTGTCAACGCGCCGGCGCTCTTCCAGAGGGTTGTAGGAAAATTTCAGAGGACTTCCGTCAGTATCGATGATTATCAGGAAAAGAGGGATGCCCTCTACGAAATACTTATGGAGGCCGGCTTTGAATGCGTAAAGCCGATGGGCGCCTTCTATATGTTCCCAAAATCCCCGATCCCCGATGAGCTTGAATTTGTCAGGGCGCTACAGCGGGAAGAGCGGATCATGGTGGTTCCTGGAAGGGGTTTCGGAAAAAAGGGGTACTTCAGGATAGCGTACTGCGTCCACCTTGCGACTATCCTCAAAAGCAGGGACGGGTTCATCCGGATCGGGAAAAAATTCATTCAGAGGTGAAAGATGGGCATTTCAAAAAATATCAGCAAATCGATGAAAGACTCCTCGTGGATAAGGGCAATGTTCGAGGAAGGGGAGAGGCTGAAAAAACAGTTCGGCCCGGAGAACATACTCGACTTTACCCTCGGCAACCCTGTCGCGGAGCCGCCGGATAAGCTGAAAGAAGAACTGGTACATATCGCCTCTTTAAAAATAAAGGGCATGCACCGCTACATGACTAACAGCGGCTACGAAGAGGTGAGGGCGGATATAGCAAAATTCTACGAAGAACGGTCAAGGCTGCCCTTTACGAAAGACCACATCATCATGACCGTTGGAGCTGCAGGGGGCATCAACGTCGCGCTGAAGGCCCTCCTTGATCCCGGCAACGAGGTGATCGTTCCTAATCCGTATTTTGTGGAATTCAGGTTCTATATAGAAAATCACGGGGGGTCAATGAGGCTCGTTGACACTTTGGACGACTTTCACCTCGACATTGAAAAGATTGAAAAGGCGATCAACAGGAAGACAAAGGCGATCATCATCAATTCCCCGCACAATCCGACAGGCGTTGTCTATAACGAAGAGGAATTGAAGGCCCTTGCAGCGCTTCTCCGGGAACGGAGAGAAAAGGGGCAGAGGATATTCATCCTCGCCGACGAGGCATACAGGAAGATCATCTACAACGGCACCGTCCTGCCAGACCTTTTCAATATCTACGAAGACACGATCGTCATCACATGCCACTCAAAAGACCTCGCGCTTCCCGGGGAGCGGATAGGCCATATCGCCGCTTCGCCCCATATAAAGAATCTGAGGCCTCTTTTGGACGCCATGATATTCGCAAACAGGATACTCGGCTTCATCAATGCCCCGGCGCTCATGCAGAGACTTGTTCAAAAGTTCCAGAGAAACAGCGTTGATATCATGGACTACCAGCGAAAAAGGGACGCAATCTACAGGATCCTTGTCGAATCCGGATTCAATGTGACAAAACCCCTCGGGGCATTCTACATATTCCCGCAATCGCCGGTGCCCGATGATATCCAGTTCGTGAGGGCCCTCCAGCAGCACCACATCCTGGCCGTGCCGGGAATAGGCTTCGGGAAGCCTGGTTATTTCCGGTTGGCCTATTGTGTTGAGATGGACGTGATCGAAAGGTCGGAAAGGTATTTCAGGGATATAATACCGGCTGCACGATAACGCCTGTTGCCTGTTCCGCGCTGCCGGTTAGAGAAACCTCAGGATGGCGGCAGTATCGATATTCTTCTCAAATGCATCGGCAAGGCGTTCCCTGTCCATCCCTTTTTCCGCAACACCCGCCAAATGTGGAAAAACGCCGAGAAATGGGGCGCAGAGATACCGCTTCAGCACGCCCGGATTTGTCTGTGAGGCAATATCGGCCTCATTGCCTGCATCGTTCAGGATTACGCCGGCGATGTCTATGCCCTTCGACTGCAGAAAGCGGCTCGTCAGGAGGGTGTGGTTTATCGTCCCGAGGCCAGGCCTCGACACGATGATGGTCGGCGCATTCCACCGGCTGATAAGGTCAGCATAAAAGAAGTCTTTTTTAATAGGCACCAAAACTCCGCCGGCGCCTTCAATAACAACAACATCGTGCATTTTCGAGAAACCCCGGTATATTCTGTCAATGCTATCGATGTCGATCGCGCGACCTTCCAGTTCTGCGGCAACTTCTGGCGCAAGGGGCGCTTCAAAGGCGTAAGGGGTTATTTTCTTCAGGCTGTCGGCGCTTCCTGACGCCTCTCTCAATAAGATCGAGTCCCGCGGCCCTGTGCCCTGTTCCCCTTTTGTCAACCCACTTTCAAAAGGCTTCATAACGCCAACATTCATGCCCCTCCGCAACGAGAGGAAGGCGCACAATCCCATTGATACAACCGTTTTGCCGATTCCCGTATCTGTTCCGGTTATAAAAAGGGGTTTCACCATCTCACAACTGTAGAGAGGAGGATCGCAATGCTTATAAAAAGGCAACCGCAGATTATCGCAAGGCCCGTATTCCCCTCTTCTGATATCTTTTTCTCAAAATCGGTGGAAAATGCAGCGCCGACGATCTTCAACATCACCAGCACAATAACCATATACACGGCTGAATAGATGCACATCTCTATTACACTGCCGAGAATTTTCCACATGGCCGGCCCTAATTAGAAAGGTAGTATACGAGATTGTCGAGGGCAGACGTGAAGAAGAGATTGCGAAGCTTCACGTTTTCAGGGGTTCTGACGGGCGAAGGTGAAAGATTAAGGATGCCCTTGATGTTTGCATCAACAAGCCAGTCCGCTACTTTTTGCGCCTCCTGGGGGGGCGTTGTAATAATCCCTATCTCTATGTTTCTTGCCTTTACTACCTCTTTTAACCTTTCGACATGGAGAATTTCAACGGGCCTCCCTACCCTTTCAGATATATGACCTATGACTCTTTCGGGCTGGACATCAAAGGCAGCCACTATCTTGTAATTCTGTTTCAGGAAATCCTTATAAACGAGCAGGGCGCTCCCCATGTTCCCGATGCCGACTACCGCAATTCTCCACTCCCTGTTGATCCCGAGTATCTCTTTGATGTTTCTCTTCAGCTCTTTCACATTGTAGCCCATGCCCCTGATGCCGAATTCGCCGAAATAGGCAAAATCTTTCCTGACCTGTGCAGCATTGACATTACAGATATTCGCTATAAGCGCGCTCGATGCAACCCGCTCGTTCTTTGTTTCCAGATCTCCCAGGCATTTCAGATAATTTGAGAGGCGCCTTATGGTAGCTTCGGGGATCTTTGTATATTTCGCCATTTTTCTATTCCTTTTGAAGATTTTCTCTTTATTTATCATATATGTAACAATTAAAAGGGGCTTTTGCAAGAGAAATTATTATCAAGGATATCGCGGTGTTTTACAAGTTTTTACCGGAAATAGAACTATCAAGAGAAAAAATTAACAAGCTATCATAAACCAAGCACGAAATCCGAATATCTAAATCCCGAACAATATCTAAACTCAAATATCAAATATTTTAAGTGAATCCATATTGTTTGTGTTTTGAATTTTGAACATTTGAATTTGTTGAGTGCTTAGATATTCGGATTTAGGGTTTTATTTTCTATGAGCTATCAGCTATGCGTTATACCGCTACAGCCCCAGCACATCCTTCATCCCGTAAATCCCGGGCGGTTGCCGGACGATCCATTTCGCGGCCATCAATGCCCCCCGTGCAAAATTATCACGGGCATAGGCCCTGTGGGTGATCTCAAGCCGCTCGCCGATGCCGGCATACATCACCGTATGCTCACCGACGATGTCGCCGCCCCTCAAGCCAAGGATAGCGATTTCCTCATTCTTTCTTTCACCGGTCAAACCTTTTCTCCCGTAAACCTCTTCCCATTGCTTTCCTGCCTGGGCGCCCTTCACGATCTCCTTTAATTGCATCGCCGTCCCGCTGGGCGCATCCTTTTTCCAGCGATGGTGCATCTCAACGATCTCAATGTCGTAGCCATCCTGAAGGGTTTTCGACACCCTGTCAACGATATCGAACATAAGATTCATGCCTATGCTCATGTTGGGCGATACGACGGCCCTAACATCGCCCGATCCCCGAATCTGTCCGAGGGCATCCACGGGCAGCCCTGTTGTGCCTATGACAATACACTTCTGTTTTTCTCTGGCAAAAACGAAATTCTCTAATGTCGCATTGGGATCCGTAAAGTCGATGATCACATCGCATGCGTCAACAACCCTTGCAATACCATCGACAATAATTACATCGCCGGGAGCTTCCCCAACGATACGGCTTGCGGGTTGTCCTGCCATCGGATGTCCCTTTTTTTCAACAGCGCCTATTATCTGAAAGTCGTTATCGCCGGAGGCAAGCTTCAATATGGCGCCGCCCATCTTGCCGCATACCCCTGTTATTACCAGCTTAATCATAGCGCACTCCTTGTGATGTCTCTTGGCTCATGGCTGACAGCTCATAGCAAAATCAAGCACGAATTTCTAAGCACCAAATCCTAAACAATATCAAAATTTAAATATCAAATGTTCAAAACGAATTCATGCTGTTTGTGTTTTGTATTTTGAAAATTGGAACATTCGGATTTGTTTAGAATTTCGAAATTAGTATTTCGTGCTTGGTCTTGCCCTGAACTATGAGCCATGAACTCTTTCTCTACTCCCTCTTTAGCAGTCCCTTCTCCCTCAACAGCCCCTTCAGGTATTCGCTGTTCCTGTCGGTAAGCGGGCACAATGGCAATCTCAATTCCCTCTCGATCATACCCATATAATAGAGCGCTTCCTTGACCGGGATCGGGTTTGTCTCGATGAACATGCCCTGGAAAAACGGCATAAGCTCTGTGTGCAGGTCCCGCGCCTTCACGATGTCCCTATCTTCCATGAAGGCCCTGTAAAGCGCTTTCAATGCTTTCGGCATAATGTTGGAGATCACCGATATGACGCCAACCGCGCCAACGCTCATCATCGGCAGGAAAATGTTGTCGTCACCGGAAAGTATCGTGAAATTGCCGCCTGTTAATCTGTATATCTCTGAGACCTGCACAAGAGACCCCGACGCCTCCTTGATGCCAACGACATTAGGGATCTCAGCGATCTTTTTGATCGTCTCCGGCGTCATGTTGATGCCCGTTCGGCCCGGTATGTTGTAAAGGACAAGCGGTATATCGACGGCCCCGGCTATCTCTTTATAATGCCGGTAAAGACCTTCCTGTGTAGGCTTGTTGTAGTAAGGCGTTGTGAGAAGGCACGCGTCAGCGCCGAGCCTCTTCGCTCCCTCTGTCAGCTCTATCGCTTCTTTCGTGCTGTTTGAGCCTGTTCCTGCGATAACCGGGACCAAGCCTTTTGCATATTTCACCGTCAGCTCGATTACCCTCTCATGTTCTTCGTAAGAAAGCGTAGGCGCTTCTCCTGTCGTTCCGCAGGGAACAAGGCCGTCAACGCCCTCTTGCAGCTGAAACTCGATAAGGCTTCTCAACGCATCTTCATCAACCTTTTCATTTTTGAAAGGCGTTACCATGGCTGTGAAAACACCTTTTAAGTCCATATTAGCTCCTTTCTGATAGGTCAGCCTTACGCTGTCAGCGATCAGCCAGCCTGAACGCTGCCCGTTCACATCAACGCCTCTTCGTACAGCTTGCCTATGAATATGATCTTTGTGCCGCCTTCAAGGTAGACCTCTTCGTTTATATAAATCTTCAAAATTTCTCCACCACGCGTATGCACGTTGACAGGGCTTTTCACCTGGGACTTCCTGCTCAGGATAACCACGGAGGCGACCGCCCCCGTCCCGCACGCATACGTCTCTCCTTCAACGCCCCTCTCGTAGGTTCTCAGCTTCACGTTCTTCGTGTCGATGATCTCGACAAAGTTCACGTTTGTTCCTTTCTTGCCAAACATTTTGTGGTATCGTATCGAGCTCCCCAGCTCGTTTACCGAGATATAATCAATATCCTTCACCACCAGCACCGCGTGGGGCACTCCTGTGTCGACGCTGTTAATGAAAATTTCTTTGTCCTCGAGCTTGACCGGGTAATCGAGCTTCAGGTCCTTCGGGGTGGTAAGCTGAAGCTTCACCTTCGCGCCATTGACCTCTGCCTTGATGATACCGGCCATTGTTTCAAAGGTCATTTTCTCTCCGGCAATGCCTTTCGTTTTGGCAAAACGCGCCGCGCATCGTCCGCCGTTGCCGCACATCTCCGCCTCTGAGCCGTCAGCGTTAAAAAAACGCCAGCTAAAATTATTATCTTCCCTTGCCGCTTCGATAAGTATAACACCGTCGGCGCCGACTGAATGATGCTGCCTGCTTACCTTTTTTACGAATTCGCTAATGTTCCTGAATTTCTTGTAGACTTTTCCGTCGCGGTTGTCAATAAGGATAAAGTCGTTGCCGCTTGCGCTCATTTTGTAAAACTCTATCTCAGCCACTGCTTCACACCTCCAGAAAGTGCGGTACAGACTCGCCCCTCACAAGATCCCTGAGGGCCTCTCTTTTTCTTATTACATAAAACTCTCTGTCCTTTACAAGCACTTCGGCAACCCGCCTCCTGGCATTGTAGTTCGAAGACATGGAAAAACCGTATGCCCCGGCACCGAGGACCGCGAGGAGATCCCCGTTTTTGATTGGCGGTATTCTCCGGCCTCTTGCAAAAAAATCGCCGGATTCGCAAACAGGGCCCACAACGTCTACCCTTACGGCATCGCCTTTGCTTTCTTTCACCGGGACTATTTCGTGGTACGCATCGTAGAGTGCGGGCCTCACAAGGTCGTTCATCGCCCCATCGACAATATAGAAGGTCTTCCCCGGCATCTTCTTGGTATACAGAAGTTTCGTGACGAAGACCCCGCTGTTCCCCACGAGCACCCTGCCAGGCTCAAGGATGAGCGTGAGGCCTGTCCCTTCCAGTTCTTCCTCCATTACCCGGGCGTAGTCTTCGGGGTGCGGCGGCAGTTCATCCTTGTAGGTTATCCCAAGCCCTCCGCCGATATCGACCATCCGTACAGATGTGCCTTCTTCTTGCAGTTGCCGGATCATTGACTTCAAAGACCGCACTGCCTCAACAAAGGGAGCAAGCTCAAGTATCTGGGACCCTATATGGGACGATATACCCACCGGCACAAGGAAGCGATCCGTCCCCATTGTCTTGTAAAGCCTGCGGGCGTCCTTCCACAGCACGCCGAACTTGTTCTTTTTCAGCCCTGTCGTTATGTAAGGGTGAGTCTTGGGGTCAATCTCGGGGTTCACCCGTATTGACACGGGCACGGCCTTCTTTAAGGCCTGTGCCAGTCTTGAGACGGCCTGCAGCTCCCCCTCAGACTCGATATTGATCATGAGGATGCCTGCCCTGATCGCAGATCGCAGTTCATCCTCCGTCTTGCCTACGCCGGAAAACACTATTTTATTTGCGGGTATCCCGGCACGAAGGGCCTTATAAAGTTCTCCGCCGGACACTATGTCGGCGCCGCCGCCGAACTTTGCGGTCATCCTCAGTATCGCGCTGCTCGCATTTGCCTTGCAGGAATAGCACGTGACATGGGGCGTCTTCCTGAATGCATCGTTAAAGACGCGGAAATGCCTCTCAAGGGTCCGGTAGCTATATGCGTAAAATGGTGTGCCAACTGCGGCGGCAATCTCTGCCACGGGCACCTTTTCACAATACAATTGGCCTTTCTTGTATTCAAAGTAATGCATCTTCTCTTGTATGCCCCTCCTAATCAGGACTTAGCTTCTGCGTCCTGTTTCCTGGCGCCTGACCCTTTTTTATTCTCTCAGGATCACTATAAGCTCTCTCGACTGCCCGCTTTCGTTCCCCGACGTATCAACGGATGTTACGAAGTAGGAAACGTATCGCAGATCAGGCACCACTGCGTCGATAAACGAAGTATCCCTGGTAAGCTCCGTATTTAGTCTTTTCGCCGTCCCTGCCCCGATCCTGTACACATTATACCCGGCAAGATCCTTGTCAGGAGGCTCCTTCCAGGTTATCACAACCGTATTGCCCTTCCGTTCAGCCTTCATGTCGAGGGGCACCGTAGGGGGTTTTTTGTCCTTTGGAACAACATCCAGCATGACCCCTTCGCCCTCCCACTGCACCCCGCCTTTTACCCTGACCTTTCGGACCGCATAGCGATACCTTTTCCCATTCTCAAGCCCGGAATCAGCATAGAGAGAAACTGCAAGGGGGGCCTTGTTCAGGGGAAAAAGCGGATAGGAGCCGTTCTCATAGCGGTATATATTATAGAGAAACCCTTCCTCCCTTGACCAGGAAAACTCCACCATCCCGTCATCCTCCTTCGCTGAAACGTTCCTTGGCTGGTCCGGCGGAGCTTCCCACTTGATGGAAAAAACATTTGATGCGTCCCCGATAGTACCCTGTTTTGTATATGGATGCACCTTGTAGGAATACAGCAGCCCGCCCGTAAGGTCTTCGTCGTAGACATACATCTTGTTGCCATAGAGGGCATACCCTTTCTTTTCGTCGAGGCGGATATCCTTGAAAGGCTCGAACGTCCCCGCGACACAGGAACCGCAGGCCTTTAATACCCTGAAGCCGGCGAGGCCTTTCGCCTCCGCAGCGTCCGCATTCAGTGCCGGGCTTGAGAAAGAAAGAAAAAGGACCCCGTCTTTCACCGCCCCCGAGAGGTCGCTGATCCCTGCAGGCGAGGAGAGCATCCTCGGCATGGGGTCGCCTTTCTTGCCGCATCCGGCGGCGGCAACCAGCACAATAATGCTAGCGATTACAATATACCTTTTCAGCATTGATCTGTCTCTCCACTTCCTTAAAAGAAGCTGCTCCTTCCGTCTTCCTGTTTTTCAAGATAGCCTGCGGGTCAATACTGGCAAAAACGTCTTTTTCAAAGAGCGGCGAGAATTTTTTCAGCGTGGTGATCGTCAGGTTCTTGAACGGCTTTCCCTTCTCTTCACAATCCCGCACGAGCCTTCCCACGATGCCGTGCGCCTCTCTGAACGGGACGCCCTTGAGCGTAAGGTATTCTGCCATCTCAACGGCAGGCATGTAGCTTTCCCTTACCGCGCGTTCCATCCGCTTCCTGTCAGCCTTCATCCCGGCTATGCACAGCGTCATCACGGCGAGGGATTCTTTCACCGTCTCTATCGCATGGAACAAGGGCTCTTTATCTTCCTGAAGGTCCCTGTTGTAGGTCATCGGCAAGCCCTTCAGTATCGTAAAAATGCTAAAGAGGTCACTGATAACCCGCGAGGCCTTGCCGCGGATCAGCTCCAGCGCGTCGGGGTTTTTCTTGTGCGGCATCAGGCTGCTTCCCGTGCAGAGCGCATCCGGCAAAGCCACAAATGCAGCCTCGTTGGACGAAAAGATGATAAGGTCCTCCGATAGCCTGCTCATGTGCATCATGGCCATGGCGGCCCCGTAGATCGCGTCAACGACAAAATCCCTGTCGGAGACCGAATCCATACTGTTCTCGGACACCCTTGCGAAGCCGAGCTTTTTTCTGACAAAATCCCTGTCGAGAGGCATCGTGGAGCCCGCGAGGGCGCCGCTCCCCAAAGGCATGACATCAATTCCGCGCAGGATGTTCTGCAGCCTTTCCCGGTCCCTTTTGAACATATAATAATACGCCATGAGGTAATGCGAGAAGGTAACTACCTGCGCCTTCTGCATGTGGGTATAGCCCGGCATGATCGTCTCTTTCTCTTTTTCCGCCTTTTGCAAAAGGCCCTTCAGGAGCCCCATGAGGCTTTCCTCAACGCGCTTCAGGTGGTCCTTCAGATACATCCTCGTGTCGAGCGAAACCTGATCGTTCCTGCTTCGGCCCGTGTGGAGCTTTTTCCCGGCTTCGCCTGTCTTTTCTATAAGCCTCGCCTCTATATGCATGTGAATATCCTCGAGGCTGCTGGAAAAAGTGAATATGCCCATCTCTATTTCTTTCTGTATCTCATCAAGGGCGGCTGCAATATCCTTCATCTCTTCTTTTGTCAGGACGCCGATCCTGTTGAGCATTTCCGTATGGGCCTTGCTCCCCTCAATGTCATACCGGTAAAGAGCCTGGTCATAATCGATGGATGCGCTGAACCTCTCAAGGAGAGGGTCTGTTTTTCCTTTAAACCTGCCGCCCCATGGTTTCATAATCGCTCACCAAATATCGCGGTGCCTATACGCACCATCGTTGCTCCTTCCTCAATGGCCACCTCAAAGTCCGAAGACATCCCTATCGAAAGCTCTCTCATTGTCAGCCCGAATTCGTCGTTCATCTCCTTCAGAATTTCCCGTAACCGTGCAAATACCCACCGCACCTCTTCGGGGTCATCTACAAAAGGCGCCATGGTCATCAGCCCTACAGGCCTTGCATGCGCCAATGCCCTTGTCTTTTCAAGCATTCTCCGGAGGCCATCCACCCCCGTGCCGTGCTTGGAATCCTCTCCGGCAACATTAACCTCAAAGAGCACATCTATTTGCCTTCCGTATCGTTCAAGCCCCTCGACAATATCCCACCTGTCGACCGAATGGACGCAGCGAAAAAGTCGCGGGATATACTTTACCTTGTTGGTCTGGATATGCCCGATCATATGCCAGGATATATCACCGGCTACTTCTTCGATCTTCCCGCGTGCCTCCTGAATGTAATTTTCACCAAAATCGCGGAGGCCACACGCAACGGCAGCTTCAATCTTCTCAGTACCAACCTTTTTCGTAACCCCTATTAATCGCACCTCTTCGGGCTGGCGCCCTGCGCGGCGGCATGCTTTCGCAATACGGTCCTTCACCGCGCAAATGGATTCCTCAATGGCACTCATGTTCTACCGGCCAATTCAGCAAAGAGCATGCCTTCGCACGATGTCCAATTCCTGTTCTATATATTCCGAACTCCTTTAAGCTCACGCAAGGATACCTAAAGAGAGGAGGGCTTCCGCGATCTCGCAGATCGGGAGGCCCACAACGTTTGTGTACGAGCCCTTTATCTCTTTCACCATGTAGCCGCCCTTGCCCTGCACCGCGTAAGAGCCGGCCTTATCAAGCGGCTCAGACGTTTTTATATACCGCTTGATCTCCTCGTCGTGGAGGTCTCTGACAAAGACCTTTGTCTCCACTGCATCACGGTAGGCGATCTTTTTGGAGAGGTTAAGGACACAAAAACCGGTTATGACCTTATGCCATTTTCCGCTCAGCGTTTTCAGCATGTTGAATGCTTCTTGCTCGTTCCTTGGCTTGCCAAGTATCCTGTTCTTGTAAACAACGACCGTATCGGCAGCGATAATCCACTTGTCCGTGAAGTGGCTCCCAACCTTATGAGCCTTTTCGTGGGATACCCTCAGAACATATTCCTTCGGGGGCTCGTCCTTCTTTCTCGATTCATCGACATCGGGCGGGACGATGGCAAAGGATACGCCCAGCGTTCGGAGGATATCTACCCTCCGCGCCGACTCGCTCGCAAGAATTATCGAATCCCCTTCTTGTATATGAAACATCATTGCCTACCATTAATATTGTAGCATAGAAAATTATCCGAAATGTCAAACAATTGCAAGTTAAATGTATAATGGCCCATGACTAATCGTATATCGTAGTTCGTATATCGTATATCGAAATACGAAGAGAACGTTCGGCGTTGGGCGTTCGGTTGGAAAGGCGGTAGAGAGCGGAACACCCGTAAGTCGTAAGTGGCTTAATCGCCTAACGCCTACGACTGACGACTGACGAGATTTTTTCACCTTTCACCTTTCACTTTTTACATTTCACGCCTTATGTTTTACTATGAGCTATGAGCCGACTTTACCAAGGAGGTAATCATGACGGGTATCATAAACATTGTCACAACGGGAACCGACCGGAATACCATTGAATACATAGGGAAGAGGCTCGTCGAGATGAGGCTCGCCGCATGCGCCCAGATCGTGGGGCCCATTAAAAGTATATACTGGTGGAAAGGGAGGATGGAGGAGGCCGAGGAGTGGCATTGCGTAATGAAAAGCACGAAAAATCTTTATAAAAAGATGGAGGAAGCAATAACAAAGCTTCATCCTTATGAACTTCCGGAGATCATAGCCACCGGGATCGAAGATGCGCTGCCTGAATACGCTCAATGGGTCATGGACGAAACTGAACCGGCGGCTCAGGCATGAACCGCTTTGGTGCTTAGCCCTCAGCCGGGAACCCGGCCTATTTGGTTCATTTCGTCTATTTCGTCTGTCTGGTCCTAACGTTGAACGCTGAACAAATTTTTCCTCACGCCTTACGATTTACGCCTGACGATTATATTGTGTTGTGAAATGTTTCTCTTGACCTTTCCCTTGGAAATCTTTAATATATTCGCAAAAAATTTACCCCTTTAAGGAGGATAAAAATGCAAAAGAGATACCTGCTTGCGCCGGGACCAACGGCAATACCACCGGAAGTGCTTTTGAAGATGGCAGAACCCATCATCCATCACAGAAACCCCCTCTT
>Ga0116144_10004437_pt1 | contig 13288 bp, 9 predicted proteins | sample AD_UKC035_MetaG_FD_89746 | JGI IMG/M metagenome (GOLD analysis project Ga0116144, IMG submission 89746) | Active sludge microbial communities of municipal wastewater-treating anaerobic digesters from USA - AD_UKC035_MetaG | ecosystem: Engineered > Bioreactor > Anaerobic > Digestate | place: USA... | reverse complement strand
TTGATGTGAAATAAATGTTCGATTGTATGGGTCAGGAAAATTAAATTTTATAAAAAAATAGTAAGATAAATTTGAGATAGCTTGAAAGTTATTTCTGTGCCGGTAAGGTCAGGTTTTTTTAGCGGCTTTCTTTGGAGTTTTCTTTGCAGCTTTCTTTTTCTTTGATGCTTTTGCCAGCTTATTAAATTCCACGCAAAGTTTGATCCAATAGTCAAAATCCTTTTTCGACTTCATGCCATCATTGCTTACATATACGTATCCCTTCATGGGTTTACCTGTAAAAACCATCTCTCTGCAACCTTGTTTTTCAAGTGCCTCTTCATAAGCATCAGGACCGATACGACACATCATTTCATCCTTCACAACCCCAATACACATCTTTCCATTCAACATATAACAAACACCGCCGAACATTAAACGTTCTTCAACATTTGGCAAGTGAGCAATTGCTTCACGAATACGATCAGATAATTTTTCAGAGTAGGCCATAATTATTTTCTTTTTTTAAATCCTTCATCGATTAATGCAGCTTCAAAAATGTATGATCTTAACTTATCAATGTCAATCTCTTCAATTGATTCAAATTTTCTCATCGTTACAAATTTTCTTTTCCCTTTCTCAAAGTAGACCTCATCATCGATGATAAGATGTCCATAACTTAATCCGAAAATTACACCGTTATAACTCTGGGTTTTCCCCCAATAAACTGAAGCGGGCCATATAAAACAAATGTTCTTATGGATTTTGTAGAAGGGAACCTGATAGGACAATTTTTCGGTACATTCCGGTAGGCAGTTTAACACGGTTGTTCTTAAGACATTCACTATTTTTAGTTCATTCTCAGGAATAAATTCCAAAAAATCCGAAATATCTCTAAAGGAAACATTTTGCATATTCCTCCTGAGAGTAGTATCGTTTTTAGGTTTCAGTAATAGTTTGTGTTTCATCCTGAAAATCCGGTATTGATTTCAACACAGTTGAAAAGTCGCTAATGCCTGTCAATTTGTAATTCACAATTTACACCAAAAACTTAAAAATGAATTAAAAATAGAACATTAACAATAATTGTATGGCTTAAAAAAAGCCTGTTTTAAGTCAAAATTCATAAAATTTAGTAACTTTGTAGCCTTCGAAAAAAAACCATAAAACCATGAAAATAAAATTACTACTTCTGATCTGTTTGATGGCCGGGCATCAGATGTCTGCACAGCTTAACGGAAATTATACTATTGGGGGAGCCTCACCCGATTATCCGACGTTTGGAGCTGCAGTTGCAGCACTTGTGTCTACCGGTGTATCAGGTCCTGTAACTTTTGATGTTCGTAATGGTGTGTATCCGGAAAAGATCGTGATCAACGATATTCCAAATGCTTCATCTGTGAATACCATCATTTTTCAATCTGAAGACCAAGATAGTTCAGTTGTGACACTGATTGATTCTTCAACAACAGGATCTGCTAACAATTATCTGGTTCAACTTAACGGAGCCGACTGGGTGACTTTTAAGCAACTTGGTTTTCGTCGTGTTGGTGCAAATGCTTATGGAACAGTAATCAGTATCGGAAATTATTCTACTAACATTACTTTCCTGAATAATTACATCGAAGGTGCTGCAGCAACTACTGCTACTGCAAACTCTTGTTGGTTTAATTCAGCGACAGCAACTACATCAAATGACTCCAACCTGGTAATCATGAATAACCGTTTAGTGAATAGTTCTTACGGAATTTATTTGTTTGGTCCGAGTGCAACTGTCTTGGAAAGGGGTCTTGTTATAGAGAATAACGTGATGGAAAATGCTTACTCAAGATCCATTCATCTTGGAAATCAAAATGCGCCGCGTGTTGTCAATAATACTGTTACGTCAAATACGAATGTAGCTACAGCATATGGTTTTTACTTTACATCATGTGACAATAATCTTGAGGTAAGCAATAACAAAGTTGATGTCCCTAATGGCGGATATGGTATTTATTTTACAACTTGTGAAGGTGCTGCCGGGTTACCTATTAATGTTGTAAATAATTTCTTTCATGTTGGAGGAACCGGTACCGGTTATGGAATCTATGTTACGGGCACAACTAATATTAACTTCTGGTATAACTCTGTGAATGTTTCTGCCAGCGGTGCTACTTCAAGATGTTTTTACCTGACAGGGGCAACTTCTATTAAGGTTGTATCACAAAACAATATTTTAGCTAATACCGGTGGAGGTGTAACATATTATATTGTTACTTCCGGAGCGCCTGGTTTGAGTATTTCAAACTATAATGATCTATATTCAAATGGTCCGAACCTGGCTTATTACAGTACCGGTAATGTGGCAACCTTGGTTGACTGGCAAACAGCAAGTACAAAAGATGCAAACTCTGTTTCTGTCGATCCGATTTTTGCATCAGCCTCAAATCTACATGCACTTGGTGGCGGTATCAATGATCTGGGAACTCCTCTTGCAGCGGTGACTACAGATATTGATGGAGAACTAAGAAGTTTAACAACGCCGGATATTGGAGCCGATGAGTTTCTTCCTTTGACAGATAACGTTTCTATGGTTGCATTGACACAACCTGTTGCGCTTGGAGCTTGCGGTCAGGATAGCATCAGTCTCGAAGTGATGGTTTCCAATCTTGGCAGTAACAGTCAAAGTATGATTCCTATAGTTGTAGAGATCACCGGTGCAGCAACCTTAACCATATTGGATACCGTTCCCGGTCCGCTTGCCTTGAATAGCAGCACAAACTATATGCTCTCCCAAACAATTTCAACGATTGCAGGTGGTGAATATTTCTTTAAAATATATACTGCACTTCCAGCAGATCAATTTAATGATAACGATACGATTGAGACTAAAAGAGCATATTATACAATTCCAAATGCACCAACAGCTGCTACACCACAGCAAGGTTGTAATACAAGCGTAGGAATTGTTGCTTCACCGGATTCAGGTAATGTAATTTTTTGGTATGATGCTGCAACAGGAGGAAATCTGGTTGGAATCGGAAATCCTTTGACAATTCCGATCAATTCAGATACTGCTTTTTATGCAGAAGCGCGTGAGGGTGGTGGTTCAGGTGGTTGTCTGAGAATCGTTGAGTGTGAAGTTGGAAATACGGATTTTGTAGAAATTCAAAACCTTAGCAGTACAGCCTTCGATGCTACCGGATGGACATTAGCTCTGAGTAATAATTATACTGACATCAATTCAGTGAATACCATCACTTGGTCATTAGGTAATTTTGGACCCGGTGAAATTCAGTACAAATCAGATGCCGCAGCCGACAACTATTGGGGAAATAATATTTTGTGGAATCCGGGTAACAATGGATGGGCTTTATTATTAGATCCTTCAAACCAGGTGAGAGATTTTGTTGCCATCCTTTGGCCTGCAGCCGCTATTCAGGGAATGGCTCCTGTCGTAAACGGTGTTCCAATTACGATTGGAGCAGAATGGATTGGAGATGGTATTGCAAATTGTGGTGTGCCAACTCTTAGTCGCATAGGTAATTCTGATAATAATGATTTGAATGATTTCGCCTGCGAAACTGCAACGAAAGGAACCCAGAATGTTAACCTGAGTCCTGCATTTGCAAACTGTGGACTAGGACTTTGTGGTAGCAGCCGTGTTGAAGTTCAGGTTAACATGGTGACAGGTGTAAGCACTGACCTGGGTCCTGATACAACTCTTGTCAGTCCATTCTCTTATCCGCTGGATGCAGGAGCAGGTTTCACTGCTTACCTTTGGTCAGATGGAAGCACTGCTCAAACACTAACTGCTACGGCACCCGGAATATATTGGGTGAAAGTTACCGGAAGCAATGGTTGTGAATACACTGACAGTATTGATATCAGCATCTTTACAGGAATACATTTGATTTCCACCACTGATAGAGTTCAGGCTTATCCTAATCCGGCAAATGATCACCTGACCGTTAACTACACAGGTAAGGATGCAATAGCTCGTATTATAGATTTGAATGGACGTGTTGTTGCTATTAATAGAATGCAAGAAAGTCTTGAGTTGTCATCGGCCTCTTTCGATTTGAACAATATTGAGACAGGATTATATTTTATTCAAGTTCTTAATAAGGATGAGGTGCTTACGATGAAGTTAATCATACAACATCCTTAATCCAATGATTTAAGAATAAACATGAACAGGCTGCCTCAAAAAGGTGGCCTGTTTTGTTCGGGGGTGGAAAAGTTTTTTCTTTCCTTTGTATCGAGGAATTTTTAATGAATTTAAGAATGAATATTTTATTATTAGGTTCGGGAGGAAGAGAGCACGCATTGGCCTGGAAGATAGCTTCAAGTCCCTTATGCAAACAATTTCATACCGCCCCCGGAAATGCGGGAACGGAACAGTGCGGAATTAACGTTCCAATACCTGTTACCGATTTTCCTGCATTGAAAAATTACATTATTGAAAAGCAAATTGATTTTATTATCGTTGGTCCTGAAGATCCACTGGTGAAGGGCTTTAAAGAATATCTTGAAGCTGATTCGTTAACAAAAGAAATATTATTTCTTGGCCCCGGAAAAGCAGGAGCAGAACTTGAGGGAAGTAAGGATTTTGCAAAAGTTTTCATGCAGCGTAATAATATTCCTACAGCAGCATACCAAACTTTCACGAAAGATACACTCGAAGAAGGCTTAGGTTTTTTAAGAAGCCTGAAAGCACCTTATGTTTTAAAAGCAGATGGCCTGGCAGCAGGGAAAGGTGTAATTATCTGTTCTGAGATTAAAGAGGCCGAAACCACATTAAGATCCCTTCTGTATGATCGTGCTTTTGGAGAAGCAAGTGATAAGGTCGTGATAGAGGAATTTCTTGATGGCATTGAGCTTTCTGTTTTTGTATTGACAGATGGAAAAAATTATGTGATTCTTCCTGAAGCAAAAGATTACAAGAGGATCGGAGATGCTGATACTGGACCAAATACAGGTGGTATGGGCGCTGTATCCCCTGTACCGTTTGCAGATACTGCTTTCATGAAGAAGGTAGAAGACAGGATCGTTAAACCTACGATTGATGGTTTTGCAAAAGCAAAAATTGATTACCGGGGTTTCGTCTTTATCGGCTTGATGAATGTTAACGGTGATCCATATGTTATTGAGTATAATGTCAGGATGGGTGATCCGGAAACTGAAGTAGTAATACCCAGGATAAATTCAGATCTGGTAGAACTTCTTTCCAGTGCAGCAAAGGGTAGTTTGTCTAAAAACCATATCAGCATAGATTCTCGCTTTGCAATGACAGTTATGCTGGTGAGTGGAGGATACCCGGGGGAGTATCAAAAGGGAAAACGCATCCTTGGAATTGATCAGGTCAAAGATTGTAAAGTATTTCATGCAGGAACTATGTCCGTTGAGCGAAATGAAATTATAACGAATGGCGGAAGAGTGTTGGCTGTCACAATTCAATCGGGGAGCATTGCAGAAGCCAGAGAGCGCATTTATAAAGAAATTGAAAAAATATCTTTCGAAGGAATGAACTACAGAAAAGATATAGGACTTGATCTCATGAATTTAAAATAGCACCTGATCTTTGAAAGCCTGATGAATTGAAGAGGATAAGTAGTTTATTCAAAAACCGGAAGAACATTATTTGACTCATTCTCTGTCAGGTTCAGATTAATGAAGAATAAAAAAATCCTGTCTGAATTCACAAACAGGATAATGTTTTACGGGTAGAGTATTTTTAGTCGAACTTTTGCTCTTCTTTTTGCCTGCTCATATAGCTCAACCAAAGAAAAAAGGCTATAAATCCTATCACAATCATCATTTTGTTGAACCACAGACCAATTAAAGGAACCGCTTTGAAAATTCCTTCGAAAAAACTTGCTATAAAATGCCAGATTGCGTCCATGTCTTTATCTTGTTTGTTTAGGGGCAAATATAGTACGAAATCCTGATACACAACAATGAAAATTCTCTACTTTTAAGGCCAATGATCCGCTTTTTTAAATCGACTCAACCGGCTGCTCTTTTTGCCATTCCACTCATAGTCATTTTGTTATGGGCAGAAAGATTTAGTTCCTTCCCGGTTACGAAGGATCATTATCCAATGCCTTTATGGAATTTGTTTGAAAGCTTTTTCGTAATGATACCCAATTGGCTAAGCCTCTTGTTGTTCATCGCCATTATTTCATTTGAGGCGATTTATTTTAATCTGATCGTAAACAGGCATGAAGTTCTCTACAAGAATTCATACCTGCCTTCACTTTTTTTTGTCCTGTTCATTTCTTCGATACCTGACTTTCTTGCCATACATCCAATACATTTCGTAAATCTTATTCTTCTGAGAATCTTCGACAAGGTATTTTCTTTGCATAAAAACAATAGGGCAATTGTCGCCATTTTTGATTGTGGGTTTCTTGCAGCTACTGCAGCTTTATTTTATTTTCCTGCCATCCCGATCTTATTATTATTGATGTTTACTTTATCTATTGTCAGGCCTTTTCATATTCGTGAATGGTTGGTTTTAATCATTGGATATACGATCCCATTTTTATTTTTAAGTGTCTTTAAGTTTTGGAATCATGAACTACCAATTTTTTGGCAAGGATTCTTTGAGAAGCTTTCAGAAAAAACACCTTCATTCACCTTCCCTGACATATTACCTCTACAAGTAATTGCAGGATTGCTGATTCTTATGTTAATATTAGCCTGGTTACGCTTACGGGCTAATTATTACAAGAACATAATTCGAATTCGTACTTACCAACAACTATTGTTCTTCACCTTCTTCCTTGGAATTCTTTCAGTATACCTTTCCAGAAATATGGCATTAATACATTTTGCCATATTTGCCATGCCAGTTTCGATATGGTATTCTTACTTTTTTGTAAGTCAGAAGAAAAAACTGTGGATCACAGAAGGTCTGCTTTGGATTTTTATCGGAACAATTATTTGGAATCACCTGACCTAGTTAACCTAGTCTCCCTTCCATTAAAAGTTCAGGGTATTTACATTGCAATTTTATTGATCCTGCATTTCATTTTTTAGGAAATCGCTTTGTGCAGGTTTTGGGATGTTTTGTTATTATACATAAAGCGATTAACCATACTTCCCTTTTCTTGGACCGTGTTTACAACTTCAGATCGAGAAAAGGTTTGTAACTGTTTAGCGAGATGTAGAATTATGATAGTAATTCGTGTTAAAGAGAGAAAATTAATTATAACATAAATTAAATGATCCCTAACAATAAAAATTATCTAAGAGTTGCGCGACGACCTTTAAAATTGTGAAAGGTATTTATCTTCCATTGCACGCATCTTTTTTTTATCTTTTTCGGTTTTGTCTTTGTATCCTAATAAGTGCAAAAGACCATGGATCATTACTCGGTGTAATTCATTGTCAAAACCTGTTTCAAATCTTTTTGCATTTTTGTTAATCGTGTCAATCGAAATAAAGACATCTCCCTCAATAATATTTTTTTGAATGCTATTGTCGAAGGTGATGATATCTGTAAAATAGTTGTGGTTTAAATAGTTTTTATTCATCTCCAGTAAATAATCATCATTGCAAAAAATATAATTGAGACATAGAATTTTATAGGACTCTTTTTTTGCAGTTGCCTTCAACCACTTTAATAGCTTCGCCTGATCGTTAAGCCGGAACTTAACCCCTTCTTTAAAAAAATGTATTGATCTATCCATTGACATATCAGCACTAAAATAGGCATTCCTGATCTAATGTACATCAAACGGAAAATAATTATGCATTAGAGCTTTGTTCTTATCTTGTTCCCGCTATGCAAAAAATTGCTCTGTTTATCGTATTGATCACATGCTTTTTTTCTGAACTTAAAGCCCAGACAGAATATGCATGGTGGAATGACAAGCATCAATGGGACGGCCATACTTCATGGATTCAGTATATGACAATGTCAACCTCTTTCATGGGCCCGAATGCACTTCCTGTACCTGAAGTTAGAACGGGAGCTTTGTACAATGAACTGGAGGTCGAACAATTGCTTGGTGCTCATTTTAGCAAAGGGGATAAGACGCAGGACTTTTTCTCGAGACTATACGTGCCGATAAGTCAAGGAAAAGTAGCTCTGGAAGCCTTTGTCGTTCCTTTCGAATTATATTCAATGGATACAACTACACGCGATCAACGTGCTGCAAGAACCAGAAGTGGAGAAGGTAATGCCGGTGGTGATATTTATTTTGCAACACATGTTCAGATCTTGCAGGATAAAGAAGCCTGGCCGGATATTGCACTGGAATTGTCTTTCAGGACAGCTTCCGGAACAAGACTCAGTGATGCAAGATATACGGATGGCTCCGGTTACTATATGGATCTTTCCTTTGGAAAATCATTTGCACTGGCATCAGAGAAAAACATAGAGTTAAGAGTTTTTGCAATGGGAGGATTCTATTCCTATCAAACGTATGACGAATTGCATTTGCAAAATGATGCTTTTCTGGGAGGCGGAGGCATAGCCCTATACACAAGGAAAATTTCATTTATGCATAGTATTTCAGGCTATCGGGGTTACCTCAATATAGGGGACAGGCCTATGGTTTATAAAACTGCCTTTCAATGGAAGCACAGAAAACTGGATGCAAAGATCTGGTACCAGTGGGGACTGAATGATTTCCCCTATCAAAGCGTCCGCTTCGGTGTAGTCTATCATCTTCCAATACGAGGTTGATGGAACATGGATGACACAGATGGAACTGATAAAAATGGATCACCTATAATTTATTCATCTAATCATTAATTCCATGAGAATCCGTTTGATCTGTGTCATCCGTGTTCCATATTTTTTCAAAAAAAAGAGCCCCTTCCGGAGCTCCAACGTGTCTAACCAAAATATTTTTATCAGGATGCAGAGATCCTGAAATTCATCTCCACCACTCTTCCGTTTTCTGAGAAGATCAGCTGATCTGTCAAATGCTTCATCAGAAATATTCCGCGTCCGCATTCTTTTTCGATATTTTCAGGTGAGGTAGGGTCGGGTAGATTGTAAAAATCAAATCCCGGTCCCTGATCAGTTACAGTAAATGTTATACTGTTTGGGTTGTGTGCTATCGCAACACTTACCTTCTTGGAAGGATCCGATTTGTTGCCATGATAAATGGCGTTGGTAACAGCCTCCGTTATTGCAACCAACATGTTACCATACATGTCTTCGCTTACGTTGTACTTGTCACGAACTTCTTCGATCATCCGTTCAACGACGGAGATGCTATCTGGGTTTGAGTTTAATTCCACCGTTTGGCTTTCTCCGTCCACGAGCATAAGTGAACTATTTTTCAAGTGATTGGAAATAATCGTTAACTTTCTGTTTGTAATAAGAATTCAAGGAAGGGGGTACCGTCCTAAGCAATTCCATTTCTTTCAACTTTAATCTTTTATACTCCTCAAACTCCGCAGGGTTACGGTGATAGAGACTTTTTGCTTCTTCTGATTTTCGCTGTTCATCCTGGTCTCTTTCTCTCTGAGCTCGGTCGCTTTCAAGGAGTTTTGTGAGTATGTCCTGTTGACGCTTAAGTGTTTGTTCAGAGATCATGCGGTTAACGATGTCTTTCTCGGTTTCTTCCATCCTTTTGGCCATATCTTCCAGGTTTCCAAGGCTATTCTTGCCGTCCTTATTCTCTTGCTGGTTAAGCTTTTGCAGCTCATTTCGTAAATATTCCTGCTGAGCGGCCATCTTGGCAAGCTCCTCGCTCATTCCTTCTCCTTGTCCCTTTTTCCCGGTTTTTCCGGGTTTATTCCCCTCTTTTTCCATCTTTTCCTTCATCTTCTGCATGTTTTTGTTGAGCTCTTCCTGCATTTTAGCCATTTCTGATAAAGAAGGGGTCTTTTTTCCCGGTTTTTTGCAAGATCCGCTCGACTGGGCACTGGCTTGTTGTTGTTGCATTTGTTGAAGTGCCTCACTTAACATAAGCGTGAGGTTGTTGATAGATGTCATCACGAATTGTTGACGACTACGAGCCTGAGGTACCAGACGATCTTCCAGATTTTCGAGGGCATGTTCCATGTTCAGATTGATGGCTGCTATTTCCTGGTTGACCTTTGATTTGATCTGCATCACACGCTTGCTCAATGCGAAAAGAGAATCTTCAACCATTTTGGCATTGTCCTTTAGCTTGTGTTGCTCCTGACTCATTTTTAAATACTGAGGATTGTTGATATCCATAGTACGCAAAGCTTCCATCAATTTTTCCTGATCGAAAGAAAGACGCAGCAAATTTTCGAGAAGGGCGCGAAGTGCCTGCATGTCTTCCTCATTCTGTTCTTGCTCCATTTGTTGTTGCTTGTCCTTCATTTTTTGGGCAAGCTTTTCCATTTTTTGGGAAGAACTTTTTTGAGACTTGGATGCTTTACTCTTCTTCTGATCTCCCAGTTCTTCAGAACTTTTTTGCATGTCTTCTTCTATACTTTGCTCCTGTTCATCTGTATCTGGAAGGTCTTTTTTCTCTTCTAATGCTTCATTCTTTTCGGCAAGCTCATCCATGTCCTTGCGGAATTCATCAAACTCTTTGTTAAGCTCATCCTGCTTAGCCTGCAACTCCTTACTGTCACTGTTTTTATCTTCTGATTCCTTTGAAAGCTCATCCTGCTTCTTTGCCAACTCATCAAGCTTATCAATGTTTTCCTGAAGCTTTTGTTCAACTTCCAATTGCTTGAACAGCTCTATAGCTCTTTCAAGCTCTTTCTGCAGATCTTTACTATCAGTCTTCATCTGGCTCAACTGTTCCTGCAACTTGTTCTTGTCGACATTCTCCATGAGCTTTTGAAGTTCATCCATAAGCTTCTTCAATTCAGGAGACATCATTTTATCCATCATGGACTGAAGTTGCTCCTGTTTTTGCAGAATGTCTTCATTAACCTTCTTGTATTCTTGTTCCTGGTTATTTTTTTGTTCGTTTTTCCTGCGGATTTCTTCCATCTTCTTTGCCAACTCCTCTTGCTTTTTCAGAAGTTCTTCCGCTTTCTTTTTATCTTCCCAGTTGACCTCCTTTTTGTCTAAAAGTTTTTTTGTCAGCTCATTGATATCCTTCTGGATTTGTTTTGATTCAGCGATACTTTTTTTCAGATCATCTTTAATTGAAGCATTGCTTTTCTCGGTATCGTCAGAGATTTCTTTAAGACTTGGTGCCTTGAAAACCAATGTCTGTGACCTTGTCGATTTCGGACCTGCAATTCCATCGTTATCGAAAATCTCAAAATAATATTCTACCTCATCACCTGCATGAATGTTAATGGTTGACAGATCCCAGTAGTGAAAGAACTGATCAGAGCTTGTATTTCGATTGAAAGGAAGACTTTCAGTAAACTCTTTTCCTTTTTTGTTTTCTAAAGAGTCATTAGACTTCAGGAAACGATAATTGAAAGTGAGTTTAGAAAATCCATAATCATCTTTTACCAGCCCCTTGAAATAGGTGCGCTTGCTTGATAAAGAATCTCTTTGCTGTTCTACCGAAATAGATGGATAAACATCCGGGATGACAGAGATCCCAAATCGTATGGAATCTTTATTCGATAGAAAATTATTGGCAGTACTGATGATATATGCATCATTCCTAAAAAACTTCCTGGAAAAAGTGAAGTTATCTTGACCCGTTCTTTCCGGGCTGATAGTACTGTCCTGAAAGATCATCCTGACGTTTTCAGTATTTTGAGTGTTAAATGACCAATGCACTTTTGTGCCTGCAGGAATTACAAGGTCACCGGTATTTTGAATCGTTTCGTTTTGTTTGTTGAGGTATGAAGGATAATCAAGGCGTACATCAAAATTTATAAGGACGGGATTCGGCAGTGCCTCCAGTTCATACTCTTCGGAATAAAAACCGTCGGCATACAAACGAAAAGTTTCGTTGCCTTGTATGTTTCTAAAAGTATAATGGAAGGTGTTAATGTTTTCTTTTTCGAGACGAAATTGATTTTCATCTATTTCAATAAAGGCTTCAGCAGGAACTTCTTTGCCATCTATTTTTATGTCAATTTGAAAATCCTGTTGCTGAATGGCTTTTAGGTCTTTGTTTAAGACAGTAAATGTGAAAGGAGCCGGCTTTTCAAAATATGTTCCGTGTGAGATCAGCCTTTTTGTACTGTCCTTGATAAGGCTTGGAGCTGTGAACAATAGAAGAAAGAATGCCAGCAAAGGAAGCATGGCATAGCGCAAGTATTTTTTGTTTTCTGAAATGTTGATTGCACTTACAAATGGGATCGGTTGCAATTCAAGGATCTTTTGATCGATACCCGCATCTAAGAGGTCATTACTTGCTGCAAGCCATGGTTGTTGATCTTTCGATCCTTCCTGAAGTTTTTTCAGTTGAAGAACATTCAATAGCTTGTCCTGTACATTGGCAAAATGAGTTCCAATGATCCCGGCAGCTTGCTCGTGAGATATAATTTTTCCTATACGGTAGAGATGAGCCAGAGGTATGGCAACAAATTTTCCCAGAATGAAGAGAAAACCGCCAACAAATGAATAGAAAAGTATTGTTCGGGTATTACTGTCAAAATGCCCGAAAAATTCAAGGCTGATGACCAATAAATAAAAGGCAAGCGATAGGGCAAAAGCATAAATGGCTCCACGAATCAGGAGATTCTTGTAATACTTTCTGATGAAAGCATCCAGTTTTTCAATGAGCTGTTGGTAGCTATTTGTCATGAAAGGCTTAATTCTATTGACTTCGTAGAATAACAAAGATACGTAATAACGAGGAAAAAGGCCTCGATATTGCTGTTAAGCTTCGTTAAAAGAGGGTGAATTATCGATTCTTTTAACAGAAAAAGACATTAATAGTTTCCGGATCTTAGAGAAGTGTTTAAAGATCTCCGGTATAATACCTTCCGAAAACTCCCAGAGGAAGCTTTATTCCGGAACTTGCATTTAAAAACAACTCTCCGGTTTGTAAATTTTTTGGACCGGCAAGCAAATTCTCCACTATGAGGGAAGAAAAGCCAAGCGAATATGTATTCAAAATGAGAAAATGTTCTTCTTCATCAAGTAACTGAAAAACAAGTTTCATCATTTCATTGATCATGTCTTCCAGCTTCCATTTCTGCCCTTCGTTTCCATGTCCGTATGCAGGAGGGTCCAGAATTATTCCATTGTATTTTTTACCACGCTTCACTTCTCTTTTTACGAATGTAAGTGCATCTTCAACAACCCATCGTATATCACGCAGACCGCTGAGTTCCATATTATCCCTCGCCCAGGTGACCACCTGTTTGATAGAATCAAGATGTATGATGTCTGCACCGGCAGCCTTGGCAGCCAGAGATGCTCCACCTGTGTAAGCAAATAAGTTCAACACCTTCGGGGTCT
>Ga0116144_10004435_pt1 | contig 13289 bp, 10 predicted proteins | sample AD_UKC035_MetaG_FD_89746 | JGI IMG/M metagenome (GOLD analysis project Ga0116144, IMG submission 89746) | Active sludge microbial communities of municipal wastewater-treating anaerobic digesters from USA - AD_UKC035_MetaG | ecosystem: Engineered > Bioreactor > Anaerobic > Digestate | place: USA... | reverse complement strand
TATCACGCCGCCGCCCAAGCCGATAACCAATCCTACACCCACGCCTATTCCGTCTGTTCCTGAGCCGCCACCGGTTGTACCGACAAGCGTGCCCGTGCCTACCGAGGAGCCAACAGAAGAGCCAACAGAAGAGCCGACTGAGGAACCAACAGCAGAGCCAACTGAACCAACTGGGGAACCTATTCCAACTCTAACAGTTCCAACAGATTCACCATAAGCATTACTTGCTCAAACTAGTTATAGTGTAATCCTCTCACCCATTAAGACGGGGGATACCTTTAACTTTGCATCAAACTCTTTGATGCATTCTGCGACCATCTTAAAGTGCCTTTCATCCCAAAAATCATCGGCATCCCGTCCATACTCAAACATGTGGCTGATGACAATCCTATTTGCACCCAGCCCAGCAAAGAACTGGCTAAAGTTCTCTAACTGGCTGGGTCGGTCTGCGCAGGCTTGCGTTTTCCCGAGCCAGAGATGGGCAAAAACGCCGTCCAGTTTGCCAAAGTGAGGCAGAGCAGACAAGTTAAAGGTACGCGTATCGCCCGGAAAAAGCCAGCGCTTGCCTGAAAACTCGGCCAGGTAGCCCATTTCTGGCACGCCTCCACCAGCATGCATATGCAGCCCCTGGAAGGGGGTCAGCGTCAGGTTGCCGAAGCGCAGGCTCAGGCCAGGCTGGGGTATGAGCACTCGCTCTGTGTGTAACCGGGTTATCTCGTTTACCCTGCCCAGCATAAATTCGGGGATGACCCAGGTGATGGGTAATTCACTGATTGCTTTGATGAGATTTGGGTCTAGGTGATCATTGTGGGTATGCGACAGTACCACCAGCTCGAGCATGCTTAAATCAGACGCAAAATCGGGCTGCTCAGCAGCACCAATGCGGGTGTAGAGCGAGAAAGGGTCTAAAGCCCAGCGCAGACCGGCGGTGAAAAATAAGTAATTAGCGGCATAGGTCAGCCAAACGGCATCTTGTTTGGCAGACTGCCATTCAAGGATTAAATTACGCCAGTGCAACGGGTAAGTTGCCCTGGCGTTTTCAATTAACGTATCGATCTCTGCCTGGCGTTTTCGGAAGCGCTCAGTCGGCATAGTACTTGGCAATAAACGCCTCAACCTCGCTGATGGGTCGGTTAAACACGCCTGGGCGCTCAACCTTGAGGCTAGTGACAGCGGCTGCCCACTTGCCTGCTTCGCGGGGCGGCAGGCTGAGGCGCTTGGCAACATAAGATCCCACGCAGGTATCGCCGCGCCCGCTGCGGCCGGCCATAGATTGGGCGTGAAATTGGAAGTGGTGATCCTGCCCATCGGCATGGATCAGCACCCCGTCGCTGTGGGTGAGGACGATTTCCTTTGCACCCAGGCTCACGAATGCCCGGGCTGCTTTTTCGATATCTGCTTGGCCGGTCAGGTACTGTGCCTCAACCGCATCTGCTTTTAAGATATCCAGGTAGGGCAAAACAGTGGGCATGTCGTCCCAGGGTTCATAAACCAGGTCGGTGCCGCGCAGAACGCGCACGAAGCCCTGCATATCAGCTGAGATTAGCACGCCTGGTCTTTTGCGCATAGCCACAAAAAACGCTGGTTCAATTTCACCACGCAGGCTGGGACTGAGCACAAGGGCACGCGCTTCCAGGCCGTCCAGCTGTTCTGGCTGGATTGTACCGCCAAAGCCGTTTACATACAGGCTGCGCTGATCCACGTTATGGGTCTTATATTCCAGGGTCATGAGGGTGGATTGGGGTGAGAAGGTGGGGTAGCAGTCGATGCCATCCGCCTGGATTGCCTCAGCTACGTATTGGTCTTCGATGGCCAGTCGGGTCACCACGGCTGCCTTGATGCCCAGGCGTTGCCCGGCATGCGCGCCGTAATTCATCCCGCCGCCATCGACAATGCGGGTGCCTTCGGGGGTGATGATGGTATCTTTGGTGTAATTGCCTACGTAAATGACATCATAAAGTTTTGGGTTTGTAGACATAAAATACCTTTCTAAAATAAATTAATCATGGCAGGTATCGCCGTGGCGATGATCCAATAGACCCCGCCAGCCAACAGGGCTGTGGCTGGGATGGTAATCAGCCAGGCCGAGAGGATCTCAGCTGCGACGCCCCAACGCACCTTGCTGAAGCGGTCTGCTGCGCCAGCGCCCATGATGGCCGTGCTGACCACCTGGGTGGTGCTGACTGGCCCTCCTAAGAGGGAGGCAGTCAGGATGACTGCGGCAGAGGCGATCTGTGATGAAAAACCATGCACCGGGCGAATCTTATAAAATTTTGCCCCGAGGGTATGAATTAAGCGCCAACCACCGATAGAGGTACCCAGTGCGATAGCTGTGGCACAAAGCAAAATCACCCAAAAAGGCACCTGGAAACTGGGTATGACCCCGCTGATGAGCAAGCCCAAAGTGATGATGCCCATCGTTTTTTGGGCGTCATTGGTGCCGTGGCTGAGGGCGAGCCCAAAAGAGGTGATAATTTGTAGATTCTTGAACAGGTTATTTACTCTTGGGCTGGCTTTCATCGAAAAAACGTACACCAAGTTGGCAATTAACCAGCCTGCCAGGAGTCCAATTAGGGGGGAGGTAAATAGGGCAATTAACACCAAAGCCACGCCTTCTAGCTTGATCGCTTGAAAACCTGCGCCGACCACCACTGCACCAATAATGCCACCGATGAGGGCATGCGAGGAGCTGCTGGGGATGCCCAGGATCCAGGTCAAGACGTTCCAAACGATGGCACTAACCAGGGCTGCAATGATGACCTGGATGTTGAGCATTTCTGCGGAAACAATGCCGTCGCCGATGGTGTTTGCTACCGCCACGCCAAAGATGAAGGGGCCGGCAAAGTTGGCCAGGGCGGTCATGGCCAGGGCGGCACGCGGCTGCATGGCACGAGATGAGATCATGGTGGCCACGATATTGGAAGAATCGTGTACACCATTGAGAAAATCAAAGGCAAGGGCTAAGATGATCAGGAAAATTAATGCTGCTGGCATAATGCGCTCTTAGGCTGACTTGACGATGATGTCTGCCAACACATTGGCAGCTTCGTCCCCACGGTCAGACGCGTTGCTGAGGTGCCGATACACTTCCCGCATTTTCATGATCTTGATAATCTTTTTGACCGTGTCGGCACCGCTGAACATATCAGCCAGGGCTTCGCGGTAGATCTTTTCAACCCTGTTTTCAAGTGCTTTTGCACGTTGCGTATGTTCTGTGGCCACGCTGGGGTGATCCTGCAGGCATTTGATGGCAGCCTGTAGCTCTACAGCGCAATCCCGCAGCAGGGAACAAATGCGCACCATGTAATTGGTAGGCTCAACTTTAAGGATGACGATTTCGGTCATGGTGCTGTAGGCGTAATCCAAGACATCATCTATGGCACGAGAGAGGGCAAAAATGTCCTCGCGGTCAAAGGGGGTGACAAAGGTGCGGTTGAGTTCTGCAATCAGGATGCGGCGGGCTTCATCGGCTTCTTTTTCTTTGGCAGTAAGCTTGTCTGCCAAGGTTTGGGCAGGCTTGCCGAGATATTCTTTTAAGAGATCTATGCCCTCTAGGGTTAGAGTCGCTTGTTCGTATAAAAGCTGGATAAATATGTTACGTCTTTTCTTTAGTATTTTTAACATGGCAATGCTAGCTCCTGTTCTTTTTATAATCTTTTGATACAAGCTTTATTTTCCAAGTGTAACAACCCGGCATGGATTTCTTGGGGAGTCAAAGTTTTTGCTACTTCAAGGGTTAGGTGCGCATCCTGTGGGATGTACCTGGCAATGTGTTGAAAATCAATATCCCCGCAACCAGGGGCTTGGTGATCGTCAATGCCGATCACGTCATGGAAGTGTACCCCGATCATGCGTGGACTGAAGTGATCTAACCAGTCCTGGTAAGGCAAGACGCCTAACTCCGAAAGGACTTGTAGGTGCCCGAGGTCTAACTGCCAGCCTACCCAGGGTGTTTGAAACTCCTCCAGCAAGATTTTCATCTCTTCAAAGGTCGGCAGTTCGTAAATGTGAAAAAGGTTTTCCAAGCCAAGCCTGATCCCGGCATCGCGGGCGATGGGTACTACTTCATGCAGGCTGCGGATTAAAGATTCAAGGTGCGGTTTACCGCGTTCGTGCCGGTCGTCAATGATGGTTTCTCTCATCTGCTCATAAACTGGGCTGCCTTTGAGACCCTGCCGATAGAGCTGGCGCAGCTGCCCATCCAGTGAATCATCCCCGGCAACCTGTCCGCAGTGCACAACCACAGACTTAGCCCCCAGGCGGTAAGCATGTTCAATCGTATTAACCAAGACTTCAACCGCTGAGCGGCGTTTCAGCTCGGAGAGTGAGGTCAGCAGGCGGTCCTGTTTTTCGAGCTCTTTCATATTTTCAACCGCCGGGCAGGGGTTGTGCAGGGTGATGATACGATAGCGGTTGAAGTCGATGGATTGAAAAACAGGCAAGGGCAGCTGGTGATTGAGTTCAAAACGTGCAAAGCCGAGCTGCCTGCCCCTGCTGAAGAAGGCATCAGCATTATCCATATCCTGATCCCAGGCTGAGGTTGAGAGGGCAATATCAAATAATGGGGAGGCTTCACTTTCTGGTGGGGCACTTGTCTTTTGGCAGCTGATGCCAGGGAAGAGGGCTAATAAGTCACGTATATCGTGAATGTGTGCATCTGCCTGCATCGGGCAAGGCTGACCGTCAGGCGTGCTGCCGTTTTGTGAGATGGTGATTAGCATACCCAGGCCGGCTTCACGCGCACCGATCACATCGCGCGAAGGTCGGTCGCCAATGTAGGCACAGGCTTCGGGAGAGACGCCACATTTTCGGGCAGCGGCAAGAAAGATGGCTGGGTGTGGTTTGCGCATACCAAAATCAGCTGCGTAAATGACGGTGTGAAACAGGTCTAAAAGCCCGCTATCCTGAAGAAACTTGGGGTTCGTGTGGCTGACAGAACCAAGGATATAACCGCGTTTTGATAATTCTTGTAGGGTTTCAATAGCTGCTTTGTCCACCCAGCGCTTGCCGCGTGAAAGACTCCACCAAGTCTGCAATTGGCTGGCATTTTGTTGGACGAATTCCTGTGGGTAACCTGGCAGGTAAAAGCGCGACCAACGTTCTGGGTGGCTTAATTCGCGGTCTGTATTTCCACGCCACGATTTGTAAGCTGCCTCGCCACTGCTTAGTTTTTCACAGAGCACCTCTGCGGAGTCTGGTGTTTCAAGAAAGTTAACCATCTCTTGGATGACTGCAAGATCACGATGCCCGTTGTTTTCTTTTTTAAGCAATGTGCCGCCAATGTCAAATAAGATGGCTTTGATGTTATGTTCCAATGCGTGTGTGTATCCTTATCCTATTAGTTTCTGTTTTAAATCTTCTGAATGCATCCACTTTGGTGAAGCACATCCAAACCCTTTGCCAGGTCTGGCAGGCTGGCGTGGGGGCTAATTTCAAGCGTTCGCCAGGCGCCCAAAGGGATGTACGGGGCAATATGGGCGAAGTCCACATCACCCACGCCTGGCACCTGGTGATCCCGAACGCCAATTACATCGTGCAGGTGCACGCCGATCATGCGTCTACTGAATGATTCCAGCCAGGTATCATGCTCGATCAGGCCAAGTGCGTGCAGGGTTTGGGCATGGCCTACGTCGTATTGGAAACCAAACCAATCTTCATCACATAACCCCAAGAGCAATTTGAGCTCATTGGGCAGTGGGATGTCATAGTAGCGGTAGCGATTCTCCAAGCCAACCGCCACGCTGCTGCCGCTGGCATAACTTATAAATGCCTGCAGGCTCTTAATAACCATATCAAGGTGCGGTGCAATCCTAGCAGCACGATCTGCCACCATTTCATCAGACAGGCGCCGGTATTCATCTGACCCAACCTGCCCTTTTTCAAATAATTCGCGCATGCGGTAGTCACGCCAAGGGTCACAGGCGATTGCCCCAGGGTGGATGACGATTGATTTTGAGCCAAGGCTGCGTGCCAGGTCAAGTGTCTTTTTTAGGAAATCCAGGCTGCGCTGACGCTTGCTTTCATCCAGGCTGGAAATTTGGATATCACCATGCTTCATTTCTGAATAGGTCAGCAGGGCTGGGCAGGGGTCGTGCACAGTGGAGATGTAATAGTGGTCCGCATCAAATTGGGCTAGTAATCCTGGGGGTACTTTGTGGTTGAGTTCGAAGCGGGCAAAACCAAGGCTGCGCGCAGCTTTAAAGGTGTCATTGAAAGACAGGTTCTGGTCCACATGCCACATGGTTGACAGGCCAGCGTCATAAAGTTGGTTTGGTTCGGTTAGGACCTCTTCTACGGTAGGGCTCGCCTGACCGCATGCAGGGAATAGGTCCAAGAGCTCGCTTAAAGTGCTGATGTGATAATCGGCTTTCATAGCCGTGATCGGCTCAAGCAGCGCTTCCTCATCAGGGTCGTAGTCACCTTCGCGGTAGCCGTGGCCATTAATGATGACAACTTCCCCGAAGCCTGCTTGGCGTGCACCGACCAGGTCCCGTGCCAAGTTATCCCCAATATACGCACACTGTGTGGGCGGAATGCCAAGACCCCGGGCGGCTTCCAGGAATAAGGAGGGGTGGGGTTTGCGTCTGCCAAATACAGTGCTGAGGATTACCGGGTTAAATAGATCGGTTAGGCCATTGGCAGCCAGCATAATTGGGGTTTCAGTTGAAGAGGTGGTATTGCTGACGATGGCTAGCTTGAAACCGCGCTTGGCCAATGTCTTTATGGTTTGAACGGCATCTGGCAGCATGCTCTTATCACGTTGATCGCGCCATAATTGGTTGAAGTGCACCGCATTTTCACGTACCACTTGTTCTGGCAGGCCTGGCAGGAGGAACTTGGACCATAAGTCGACTTCGGATAGCTCGATTAGGGAGCGTTTGCACCACTTGCGGTAAGTTTTTTCGCGCTGGTGGATTTTCTTGATAAAGTCATCAGGGATGTCGGAATCCCCAATAACCTGCTGAAGTTCACGAATAGCAGAAAAATCTGTACGGCTGCGCTTATCGGTCACCCGCAGGGTTCCCCCTACGTCAAAAATAATGGCTCTGATCAATGGTTTCATATTGTCACTTGTAATATGGGAAAGCTGGGTCAGTTTTCCAAGAGGGGCAGCTTTAAAAGGTCGCAAAAATTCTGGATGTACAGGTCTGCTTCAGCATCTTTATCATAATTAAAGGCAATCGTCTTCAAGCCCACCTTTCTTGCGCCGGTTAGTTCGCTGGTTTTGTGCCCGATAAATACAGCTTGGGATGGTTCAACGCCAGTTTGTTGAAGAGCCAGTTCATACATGGTCGCTTCAGGTTTGCGCAGGCCGATTTCGCGCGAACTGATCATCACATCCCAAACATCACCAAAACCATGCTCATCAAACCATTTAAGTTTGTTTGAAAAAGGCATGGCGGTATCGGTAATGATACCCAATATAAAGCCCCGTTTTTTGAGTTTCTGGATGGTTTCAGGGACGTTTTCAAAAATTTCCACGCTCTCATCGTCTTCCCCAATTGCCCGAACGCCCTCAGCAATTTCAACTGGGTTGTCAATGCCGTAAAGGCGGATGATCTGTTCGTAGTAATCGTGGCGCTTGATCTGGCCCATGAAAGCTAGATTCTTCAAGCGTGCCTTTTCCTCCTCAAAATTAGCTGCTATGGATAGTTTTTTCCCTTCCAGGAATGATTTCAAATGCTCATTTTTTCGGGGTCGGTAATAAAGAATATCACCGGCATCGAAAAAAAGTGCTTTGATAGCAGCCTCTTTTTGGGCTGTCGCAAAAACCTTGTCGTGCTCCATTTCTCTTTCAATAATGGGCAGCAGCTCTGTCATATCATGAATGACGGCATCTGGGACAGCGCCTTGGTCTAGCTCACCATTATCATAAGTATGCACAATCTTGATTGAGAGACGGTAACCAGCCCGCTTTGAGCCTAACACATCGCGGTTGATCTTATCACCGACATAGATACATGCCCTGGTTGGGCAATTTGCCAGGCGAGCAGCGTAATAAAAGATGGCAGGATCAGGTTTGCGGCGGCCATAGGCAGAGGAAAGCACGACCGGGCTAAAGTAGTCGGCAATGCCGTACCTAGCCAGGCTATAGGGCACCTGGGTAGTGCTCTGGGTGTTGCTGATGCAGCCTATCCTTAACCCTAAATCTTTGATACAGCTTAAGACCGCGGGGATTTCTGGGCGCATCTCACGAATGAAAAGTTGTGTCTCATATAAAAACGAAAGTTCTTCGCCCACAGCTTCAAGCACTTGGGGGTCAATGTTAAATTTTTCAAGGTAATACTGTGACCAGATCTGTGCTGGGCGCAGCTCAATGTTGGTTTGCATGTTCCAACGGTTATAGGCGATGGCTCCCAGGGTGATTTGTTCTGCCAGGGCTTCATTTGAAAGGGGCAATGTGATACCGGCCTTTAACAAGCATTCACGGATAAGCGCACTGCGTTCAATGCGCAACTCGGGCGTGAACCGAAAGGTCTCAATCGTACCACCCATGTCAAAGAATACGGCTTTTAAATTCATTGTGTAATTCCCTTAAAGCCTCAAGTTACCTTGTGTTAGAAAATACAGGTTGTGCCAGGCACGAACAAGGGTTAGCCTGGTCCGTGCCTGGTTTCTATTGTGATTTAAATGCTACTTCTTGCCTAGGTTGACCAGGTACATATCGCGGGCTTTGATGATGTTATCGTATACAAAACCATCGTCAACAGCCCAGGTATTGCTCTGGACGAAATCATAGGGTAAGGCACCTTCGGGTGGCGGCATTTGTGGGTTAGGCAGGTAGGTGCCAATCTTATACCAGGGGTCAATGCCTTCCAAAGTTGTGATGAATTTAATCCAAAGTTTGGCTGCATTGGGGTGTGGTGCCTGGTTTAAAATGCCGATGTAAGACTGCGTAGCAACACCGCCTACAGGCTCGAGTTCCCAGCATAATTCAAATGCCAGGGCACCTTCGAGTTTGTCGGGATAGTTGCCATAAGATCCGAATGCAAGGAAGCTCTCGGTCATCCCGGGGGTAGCAAAGGCAGAGTCAACTTCATCGCCGCCTGGCTGTGGAATGGGGTTGTTTTGGGCAAGCCGTTTGAACCATAACCAGCCAGCATCGGGGGTGTCTTCATCAAGAACCGGGTCGGTTCCATAAAGAGCCTTGTAAGCTGCAGCCATTTCTTCTGGATGCGCAGCAAAGGTCATCAGTTTACCCAGGGTTGAGGCGTCGTTTAGCGGGTCTTCGATGAATATCTTGCTGTTCCATTGATCCTCAGTCAGTTCCCAAATATTCGAAATGGGGCAGGAATCATTTAATTCATCGTTATACGCCCAGGTTTGGCTGCCCAGCCTTGAAACCAGCAGCGGCTCTTGGAATTGTGCGGGAATCACATCAGCAACATCGCTGGGGACAAACCTCCACACATAGCCATTCGGGATAAGCTCGCCCTTGATGGTTGGTCCGCCACTGCTAAACCAGACATCGCCCACAAAAGCGCCTGCCCGCTGCTCTTCTTGGGTTTTCAATAAGACATCATCGCCACCGAGGTCAAAAGCCTGGACGTCAATTTCAGGATAGCGTTCCTCAAATGCCAGGGCTGCCTTCTCGGTCTTGGATGAGTTGGCATAAACTAACAGCACGCCTTCTTCCTTGGCGGCTGCTTCAATCGCTGCCCAATCCTGTTCACCGGTATCATAAACACCAAGTTGATTGGTTTTTAACCATTCGTCCTTAGCGCCGGTATACCCGGAAAGGGATTCAGCGGGTTCTTCAGCGGCTGGGGCTTGTGCACAAGCTGCCAGCATGCTGACGGCAATAAGAATTGCCAAAAACATTGATACTTTTTTCATCGAACGTTCCTCCTAGAATAATATTGAATAGTTGTATTTGATAAACGATTTTTCATCAGCGTATTTTTTCCGATATGCCTCCGTTCACTTCGTAAAGCCATTTTGATAATATCTTTGCTGGTGCTTTATGCGTTAACCAGGTTACCAGACTCTTTGTCATATAGGTTGACTGCCTCTTTGTTGAAGGCCAGCCAGATTTTCTGGTCCATTTCAACCTTGCTGACGCCGATCTCTTTTACAGAAATTTCCAGCTTTCCCCGGCGAGCAATGATGATCGTCTCTGCGCCTGAAGGCAGCACCGAGTAAGCAGTAAACTCTTCAGCACCTTCTATTGGTTCAGTACTGATGATGATGTCCTCCGGTCGAATACCAATCACCACCTCGCCAGTTTTATCCAGGGTGTTAACGGGTACATTAAAATGCCCGGCATCGACCACATCTTGGGCTACTACAAAGCCATCCAAGAGGTTCACTTTAGGGTTGCCAATAAAATCGGCAACAAACAGGTTGGCAGGGAAGTGATACACCCTATCTGGGGTATCTAATTGTTGGATGACACCCAGCTTCATGACCGCGATTTGTGAAGACATGGTCATGGCTTCGACTTGGTCGTGGGTCACGTAGACGGTGGTTGCTCCTGAATCATGATGTAAGCGCTTCAGTTCCGTGCGCATGTCCATGCGCAGGCGGGCATCTAGGTTTGAAAGGGGCTCATCCATCAGGAACACGCTTGGCCGATACGCCAGCATGCGCGCCAAGGCGATGCGCTGCTGCTGCCCGCCGCTCATCTCGCGCGGGTAGCGGTCTTCATAGCCTCCCATTTGCACTTCTTCCAGGGATTCCTTAACGCGTTTATCCATTTCTTCTTTGGACATTTTTTGAATTTCAAGCGCAAAGGTTATATTCTTGTAGACTGTCATATGCGGCCATAAAGCGTAATTTTGAAATACCAGGCCAAGGTCACGCTGACCGGGCTGCAAGGAAATTCCTTTGGAGCGGGAGTAGACCAGCTGCTCGCCAATGATGATTTCGCCATCATCAGGGTCTTCCAGCCCGGAGATGCAGCGCAGTAGGGTGGTTTTGCCGCAACCTGAAGGTCCTAGAAGAGTCAAGAAAGAGCCTGCCTCAACCTCCAGGTTGACGTCATTGACAGCAACAACATCGCCGAATTTCTTGGTTAGGTTTCTAATAATAATAGATGTATTCATATTCTCCTCTTTATTTATGTGCTTCAAGGCCCTTCTTGAGGCTGCCGCCGCGGAAGCGGCTGATGATGGCGTTGCCAATAAGAACCAAAACAATCAAGATGATTATGACAGCATTTGCCTGCTGTTCGTTGCCATTTTCAATGTAGCGCATGGTCATGCTGGATAGAACTGCTGTTGCCGGTGTAACAATTAGGATGATCAACGAGAGTTCACGCATGGTGGTGATGAAGTTGAGCAGGAAGGAAGAGACAAAACCCGGGCTGGTGAGCGGGAAGATAATACGCTTGAAACGCTGCCAGGGTGTAGCCCCTGCGATTGAAGCGGCTTCTTCCAGTTCTTTGCCCACCTGCATCATGGCTGATACACCCGTGCGGGATGAATGTGGGATGTGTTTGGCAACCGATACGATTACCAGCAAGGCAAAGGTGCCATAAAGCGGCGGCAGACCAAAGAAACTTTTGGTGAACATAGAGATATAAACTGCACCGAAGGCAATCCCAGGGATGACATAAGGGATGAATGCCAGCTGTTCAACAATCTTCGATAAACGGGTGCCGCGTCCTTTAACAATGGAATAGCCAAGGATTACCCCAACGATGCCACCGATAAATGAAGTCCAAAGCGAGAGCCTGATAGAGTTCCAGGCGCCATGCCAAATACGCGGATTGAGCAAAACACCAGGCTCACCGTTATTAATTTTCAGGTCGCTTTGACCAATCCAGTGATGGAGCGTGAAATTACTGAGGCTATAATCGCCAGTGCGCAGCATGAAGGTGCTGTAGATCAAGACTGCTAAAGGTACCACTGCAATAATAAACTGGACAACCGTGATCAGTCCAATAAAGAATGGACGCCAGTTACGCAGCTTCATTTTTTGAGCCATGAATCCACGCCCGCCAATGGTCTCATAGGATTTGCGCGTGCCGATCAGCTTTTGATTGATCATGATGGTGGTCATGGAGAAGAGGATCAGCACAATGGCGGTGACGAAGGCATCTCCGTAGTTACCGATACCAGTGTTTGACCGCAGCATGGTGGAAAGCGTGTAATACCCAATGGGCACACCCAACACGTTAGGACCGCCAAAGGTACCCATGGTCTTGGAGAAGGTCATGATGAAACCAGAAGCGATGGCAGGCAGCACCAACGGGAAGGTGATCTTTCGCAAAATCCGGGTGCGAGAGGCGCCTGCTAAATCGCCGGCTTCCTCTAAAGAAGAGTCGATCGACATCAGCGCAGCGGACACAAACAAGAAAAAGAAGGTGTAGTAGTGCAGGCCGCTGCTAATGATGATTGGAAGTCCCCCGTTTGACAACCAGATGGGCGGTGGGGAACCAGTGACAAATTCAAACAGCCCGGGCGTGCCACCTGAGACCGCTGTGGTCTTGAAAAGCACTTTCCAAGCCAGGGCGATTGTCCAAGATGGCATAATGTAAGGCACTGTTGCAAGCATGTGAATGGTATTTTTGCCAGGGATATCTGTGCGCACGACCAGCCAGGCCATGCCGCCGCCGATCAAGAGCGCCAGGAGCGTGGCACCAATAGAGATCGTAAGGGAGTGCACCAGGGGGCCATAAGTCATGATTTTCGCGATATCCCCAATCAACATGCGCAACCAGTGATAGCTGGTCAGGTCGCCAACTAAGGCGCCTGGGATGGCGCGCAGATCATTCTGATTCACGGTGATGGTAGTCACCAACATGCGGTAAAGTGGTAAAACAACCATGTAATACATCACCGCAAGCATGATCAAGGATAAAAACACGTGTGGTGTGGTCAGCCAGCGTAAAAAACGGCGTGATTGGGCATGCCACTTCCTGGGGTTTGTTTGGGGATCTGCATAGGTAATGGACATAAGAACTATCTCCTTATCATTATTTACAGGTTAACCTGGCCTGGATTCTTCCTAATGTTCATCATTTGCGTTATAGTCACTCAGCTTGGCGCGCAGAGAGTCTAATTTATCGAGCATGGGCAGAATTTTCTCTTTATCCTGGTTTGCCAGTGACAAAAGCAGGGCGTTGATGACGGTCATGGGTACGACCAGTGAGTGGAATTCGCCAAAAGGACCACGCCGCGCAGCAAGCGTCACATCCACCTGGTTGCTAAAAATGGAATCAAGGGTGTCGGTCAGCATGATAATTTGGCTGCCGACTTGGTTGCTGTAGTCAAGTAGTAAACGCAATGACGGGTTCTGGTCAAAGAAGCAAATCACAAAGACCAAGTCCGAAGCTTGCAAGGCTA
>Ga0116144_10004427_pt1 | contig 13312 bp, 25 predicted proteins | sample AD_UKC035_MetaG_FD_89746 | JGI IMG/M metagenome (GOLD analysis project Ga0116144, IMG submission 89746) | Active sludge microbial communities of municipal wastewater-treating anaerobic digesters from USA - AD_UKC035_MetaG | ecosystem: Engineered > Bioreactor > Anaerobic > Digestate | place: USA... | reverse complement strand
GGCCCCTGGAATCCCTCCCACATCAGCTGGCGCGTGCCCCAGTTGGGCCAGATGGGCTATCACCAGAGAACGGAGTACAATAAGAGGCTCATGCTCATAGGAAGCGACGGCTCCAAGATCACCCCGGAAGGGGGATTTCCCGGCTACGGCCTGGTCAGAAACCAGTACATACTGATAAAGGGCAGCCTTCCCGGTCCGGTCAAGAGGCTGGTGCGCATGAGACACGCCATCCGTCCGGGCATGAACTTCGTCAAAGCTCCCGAGCTGCTCTATGTGAGCCAGGAATCCAAGCAGGGGGTCTAGACCATGAAGGCAAATATCATTGATCTATCCGGAAACAACAGTGGCGAGGTGGAGCTTCCTCCCGTCTTCGAGGAGGAATACCGGCCGGACATCATCAAGCGGGCGGTCTTAGCCGCGCAGGCAAACAGGCTTCAGAGCTACGGCCCTCACTTCTATGCCGGCATGAACACCTCTGCCGTTTCCTGGGGCACAGGACACGGCACATCCAGAGTACTCAGATTGAAGAACGGACGCAAAGCGGCAGGCGTTCCCATGGCCGTGGGAGGGAGGCGCTCCCATGCACCCCAGCCCAATGCCGTTTACTCGGAAAAGGTGAACAAGAAGGAGAGGAGAAAGGCCATCCGCTCCGCCATAGCCGCGACTGCGTCGTCCGGTCTGGTGGCGGCAAGAGGCCACAAGTTCCAGAGGGAGCTTCCCGTAGTGGCTAAGAACGATCTGGAGTCCTTGAGCAAGACCAGCGAGGTCATTAAGTTCCTGGAGGCGGCTGGCCTGTATGACGACGTCCTGCGGGCCAAGCTGGGCAGGAATATCCGCGCCGGCAAGGGCAAGCTGCGGGGCAGGAAGTACAAGGGCAGAAAGAGCCTGCTCATCGTCGCCGGTACAGACTCCGGCCTGGGCAAGGCGGCTCGCAATCTTCCCGGCGTGGACTTTGTCACCGTGGAGAGGCTCAACGCCGAGCTTCTGGCTCCGGGAACCCAGGCCGGAAGGCTCACGGTCTGGACCGAGTCCTCTCTTGAGAAGCTCGCCGCCAAGGCCGCCCAGGAGGCAGTGCAATGATCATCAAGAGCCCCTATGTTACAGAAAAAGTCACCGGCATGATCGACTCCAACAACACTCTGGAGTTCCTGGTTAACATGAGATCGACCAAGCCGGAGATCAAGAAAGCCCTGGAGGATCTTTATGATATAGAGGTCCAGAGCGTGCGGACCATGATCACCTCTCAGGGAGAGAAGAAGGCCATAGTCAAGCTGGCCAAAGAGGGCAGCGCCAATGAGCTGGCCACCAGGCTAGGTCTGCTGTAGGTGGGAAAAATATGGGACATCGAATCATATCTCAAAACCGAGGAAAAGGATCTCCTAACTACAGGGCACCCTCTCACAGGTACAGAGCTGACATCAAGAACCTCAAGCCAGATCACGATGCCACGGTGAAGGGAACTGTAATGGATATCATGCGCGATCCGGCCCGGAGCGCCCCTGTGGCGCTGGTGGCCCTGGAGAGCGGAGAGATGAGATACATCCTGGTACCCGAGGGCATGTATGTGGGCCAGGAGGTAGCATGCGGCATATCCGCGCCGATAGAGCCGGGAAACACCCTGCCGCTGGCCGAGATTCCGGAGGGAATCCCCATCTGTAATGTGGAATCCCAGCCCGGCCACGGCGGCCAGTTCGCCCGATCCTCGGGCGTCTGCGCCATTCTGGTGGCTCATGATGTGGGCCAGACAGTGGTCCAGCTGCCCAGCGGGGAGATGAAATGGCTCTCACCCAAGTGCATGGCCACCATTGGTGTTGTGGCCGGTGGAGGACGCCTGGACAAGCCCCTGGTCAAAGCGGGCAAGAGCTTCTTCAAGTTCCAGTCCAAGGCCAAGAAGTGGCCCATAGTGCGAGGGGTGGCCATGAACGCCGTAGACCATCCCTTCGGAGGCGGCGGACGGCAGCATCCCGGCCGGCCCAAGACTGTAAGCAGGAATACCCCGCCCGGCCGTAAGGTCGGATCCATAGCCGCAAGGAAGACCGGCAAGCGCTAGGTGATGATTTTGGCTAAGAAAGCAGGATCCAAGCTTCCCAAGAGGAAGGAAGAATTCTTGTATCGGGGCCGGAAGGTTGCCGACCTCGCCAAGCTGAGCATAGAGGAGCTTGCCGGGCTCTTACCAGCGCGGCAGCGCAGATCGATCAAGAGGGGCCTGATGAAGGAGAACAAGAAGCTTCTCTCGGGCTTCAAGAGCAAGGACTCGGTTCGAACCCACATCAGGAATATGATCATCCTTCCGGACATGGTGGGCAAGAGCCTGGAGATCTACAACGGCAAGAGCTTTGAGAAGGTAGAGGTCATGCCCGAGATGATAGGGCACTACTTCGGCGAGTTCGCGCTGACCAGAGGCCGCGTCCAACATGGAGCTGCAGGCGTCGGCGCTACCAGATCGAGCAAATATGTGCCGCTGAAGTGAGGTGTGTTGACTTGGGCAGATTAGATTATTCGCTTACGCCTGCAGGACGCTCTTCAAGGGCCATGGGGATGGAGCTTCACATCTCACCAAAGCACGCCCGGGAGATCTGCAGAACGCTAAGGGGCATGAGGGCACAGGCCGCCCTCACCTACCTGGAAGATGTGATTGCCTTGAAGAGGGCGGTTCCCTTCAAGCGCTACAACAGGAATGTGGCCCACAGGCATAACCTGTTGGGATGGGATGCGGGCAGATATCCGCAGAAGGCGGCAAAAGAGGTCTTGACCGTTCTCAAGAACGCCGTGGCCAATGCCGAATACAAGGGAATGGAATCGGATCGGCTCCGCATCTTCCATGCCGGCACCAAAAAGGGCAGAACCATTCAGGGATGGATGCCCCGGGCCATGGGAAGAGCCACACCCAAGAACACTGAGACGGTCTCAATTGAGATGGTCCTGACCGAGGTGAAGAGCTGATGTCTGTCGAGAAGAAGTTCGTGGCCGAGGGCATATCCAAAGCTCTGGTCAATGAGTATCTGGCCGAGGAGCTGGAGAGGGCAGGCTACGGGGGCATGGTCATGAACCGCACTCCCATGGGCACCCAGATCACAGTTTATGCTGAGAAGCCGGGGATGGTCATAGGCAAGGGCGGAAAGCTTATCCGCAAGATCACCCGCGACCTGGATCGCCGGTTCCATCTGGACAATCCCCAGATCGATGTCCAGGATGTGGGCCGGGGCGACCTCAATGGCCGGGTAGTGGCCAATCGCCTCGCCTCCTCTCTGGAGAGGGGCTGGTACTTCCGGAAGGCGGGCCAGTCCATGATGAGAAGGGTGATGGACGCCGGGGCTTTAGGCTGCGAGATAGTCATCTCCGGCAAGCTGACCGGACCGCGATCCCGCACGGAGAAGTTCATCTCCGGCTATATCAAGCACTCCGGCAAGCCGGCCGTGGATCTGGTGGACAGAGGCTACTCCGTGGCAGTCAAGAAGCTGGGAGTTATCGGCTGCCAGGTCAGGATCATACCGCCTGACGTCAGGCTTCCTGATGACTTCCGGATGGAGCAGCCTGCTGTTCCGGCACCAGCGCCGGCGGAGGAGAAGAAGCCGGAGAAGGCACCGGCGCCAAAGCCAGCGCCTGAGCAGGCAGAACAGCCGGCTCCTGAGAAAAAGAGCGATCTCGATCAGCTGCTGGAGTCAGAGCCCTCATCCGAGCCTGCACCCGTTCCCATGAACGAGCCGGTGGCTGCAGCCGAGGTCGAGGCCGATGAGGCACCTCTGCCTGAAGAGAAGGCGGATATCGAACAGACCGCCGGGGAAGAGTGAGCTTTATGGCTATCTTCAAGATTGACGAGATCCGAAACATGAACCAGGAGGAGATTGCAGAGGAGCTGCGAAAGCTCGAAAGCGAGCTCATCCGCGAGAGAGGCATCGTCACTGCCGGAGGCGCTCCGGAGAAGCCTGGAAGGATCAGAGACCTGCGCAGGACGATAGCCAGGATCAAGACCGTCCAGACGGAGAGAAGATCAAAGTGAGCCTGAGACCTGACAACCTGGCCCGGCATGAGCTGATCGGCCTACACTTGACTGTGGGGCAGAGCAGCAATCCCTGCCAGGCCGGGCTCACAGGTCAGGTTATAGACGAGACCAGGAATACCTTTCTTTTGGAGACAAAAGCCAAGGTGGTGCGCCTTGCCAAAAAGAATACGAGCCTGGTCTTCACCCTGCCCGGCGGGCAGAAGGTGAGGATCTCAGGTTCGGTCTTGATCTCGCAGCCCGAGAACAGAATAAGCAAGAGAATGCAAAAGACGAGGTGGAAGTTATGAGGGATATCGGACTGGATGTTGCGGCCCCGGAGAAGGAGTGCAGCGATCCAAAGTGTCCCTTCCACGGCACTCTATCCGTGCGCGGCCAGGTCTTCAGCTGTACCGTGGTCAGCGACAGGATGGATAATACTGTGGTAGTCATGCGCAAATTCGAGAAGAAGGCAACGAAGTACGAACGATTCGAGAAGAGACAGTCCAAAATCCATGCGCACAATCCCCCCTGCATCCAAGCCAAGGCGGGAGATAGTGTCAAAATAGCGGAGTGTCGGCCCCTTTCCCGGACCAAATCATATGTTGTGGTGGAGGTCCTGAAATGAAGGGACAGAAGGCCAAGATCCCAAGGGCGATCAACACTGGCGCATACCTGGATTGTGTAGACAATACAGGTGCGCGGACGCTACACGTAATCTCGGTCAAGAATTACCGAGGCGTGAAAAATAGACAGCCCTGCGCTGGAATTGGGGACGTGGTCATAGTATCAGTGAAAAAGGGAACTCCGGATATGAGAAAGCAGATCTTCAAGGCAGTCATCATCCGCCAGAGAAAGGAGTTCCGCAGGCCCGACGGTCTCCGGGTTAAGTTCGAGGACAATGCTGCTGTCATCGTGGATGACGAGGGCGTTCCCAAGGGCTCGGAGGTCAAGGGACCGGTGGCCCGCGAGGTAGCGGAGAGGTTCTCCAAGGTAGCTTCCGCGGCGTCCATAATTGTGTGATGATTTTATGATTTCCAAACAGCCAAGAAAGCAACGAAAGGAAAGGTACACGTCGCCCTTGCATAAGCGTCAGAAGTACATGCACGCGCCTTTAAGCAAGGCTCTCCGAGAGGAGCTGAAGAAGCGCAATGCTCAGGTGCGAAAGGGCGATACGGTGAAGGTCATGAGAGGCGACCACGCCGGTACGGAAGGCGAGGTCGAGGACGTGGATATCAAGAGATGCACCATCAAGGTAGCCGGCGTAAGCAACTACCGATCCGATGGAACCGAGGTGCCCAGGACCATTCATCCCTCCAATGTCATGATAGTCAAGCTGGACATGGAGGATACAGAGCGAGAGAAGATATTCGCGAGGCGATCAGAATGAGCAGACATCAGAAGAGGATAACCATTCCCGTAAGCTGGCCCATCTCCAGAAAGAGCCATGCCTGGGTGGCCAAGCCCAGCCCTGGACCTCATTCCTCTGCCGAGAGCATGCCCTTATTGATGATAGTACGGGATATGCTCAAGCTGGTGGACAACGCCCGCGAGGCCAAGAGGATTCTCTACGAGGGCAATGTCCTGGTGGATGGCAAGGCCCAGAAGGACTACAAGCTGCCGGTGGGCATATTCGATGTCATATCCGTGCCGTCTTTGGATCATCAATACCGCATGCTCAAAGACGAGAAGGGCATGTTCTATCTCAGCCTTCTCGAGCCGGGAGCAGTTCGAAAACTGGCCAGGATCGAGAACAAGACCATGCTCAAGGGCAAGAAGCAGCAGCTCAACCTCTCCGACGGCTCCAACAAGCTGGCTGAGGGTGACTATAAGGTGGGGGACTCGCTGGTGCTCTCCATACCGGACAAGCAGATAGAAGATCAGATCGGCTTTGAGGTAGGAAACCTGGCCATGGTCGTGGGCGGAAAGCATTCCGGCCAGACGGGGAAGATCAAGGAGATCATAACCGTGAAGAGCTCCCAGCCCAATCGGGTCATCATCTCCGGGGACAAAGAGTTCGAGACCATCGAGGATTATGTTTACATGATCGGCAAGGATGAGCCCGTGATCAAGCTGGGGGCTGTCAGATGAATGCCAATCTCGTTCCCCGTGTGGACAAGGTCGTGGTGCATATAGGCGTAGGCGAGAGCGGCCAGAGGCTGGTCAACGCCGAGACCATTATGAAGACCATAGCCAAGCAGCAGCCGGTTCGATCCATTGCCAAGAAGACTCTGCCCACCTTCGCAATCAAGAAGAATGAGCCCATAGGTGCCAAGCTGACCTTGCGGGGAAAAGCAGCCGAGGATTTTCTGGCCGTGGCCCTCAAGGCAGCAGGGAGTAGCCTCAAGAAAAGCCAGTTCGATCAGCAGGGCAACTTCTCTTTCGGCATTGAGGAGCATACCGACTTTCCGGGCATGAGATACGATCCCGAGATCGGCATATTCGGAATGGACGTATCCGTGGCCATGAAGAGGGCCGGGTACAGGATAGCAAAGAGGCGGGTATGCCAGAAGAAGCTTCCTGTACGGCAGAGGCTGAACAAGGACGACACCATGGATTTCGTGGCCAAGAAGTTCGGCATTGAGATCTTGGAGGCAGCATGAAGAAAGGAAAGAAGGTCTACGGAAGAGGCGCAAACCTGTGCAAGCGCTGCGGCAATAAGAACGGCCTGGTGAGAAAGTATGGCATATACCTCTGCAGGCAGTGCTTCCGAGAGATCGCCCCAGAGATGGGCTTTGAAAAGTATTCGTAGGTGGCTACAATGTTATTGGATCCACTGGCCGATGCCCTTTCCGTAATAAAGAATGCGGAGAGTGTAGGCAAGCCTGAATGCATCATCCATCCCGCCTCCAAGCTCATAGGACGGGCTCTGAAGGTTATGGCGGATAGAGGATACATAGGCGAGTTTGAATTTGTTGACGATGGAAAGTCGGGGATGTTCCGGGTGAAGCTCCTGGGCAAGATCAACCGCTGCGGCGTGATCAAGCCCAGGTTCTCCACCAAGGTGACCGAGATGGAGAAATGGGAGAAGCGATTCCTCCCGGCCAGGAACTTCGGAGTTCTGATTCTCAGCACCAGCAAAGGGGTCATGGCTCATTCCGATGCCAGGTCCCAGTCTCTGGGCGGTCAGCTCCTGGCTTATGTGTATTAGGTGATCGCAATGGTCAAAGAGATCGCACGAGCGGTAGAGATCCCGGAAGGAGTAGCTGTATCCGTGGAAGGAAACACGGTCACGGTGAAGGGGCCCAAGGGCCAGCTCACCCGGCAGCTCTCCTATCCCGAGATAGAGATCAAGAAAGAGGACTCTCAACTGATCGTGAATTCCAGGCTCAATAGAAAGCAGCACAGAGCAATGGTGGGAACCCTTGCGGCTCACATCGGCAATATGGTTGCCGGCGTGACCCGGGGTTACGAGTACAAGATGAAGGTAGTGTACTCTCACTTTCCCATTCAGCTCAAGGCTGCTCCCAATGAGCTCATCATAAACAATTTTCTGGGTGAGAGAAAACCTCGATCCGCCAGGATTCTGCCCGGCGCCAAGGTCGAGATAGGCAAAGATGAAGTGAGCATAACAGGCATCGATAAGGAGCAGGTTGGCCAGACCATGGCTAACATCGAGCAGGCTACCAAGGTGCGTGGTTTCGATATCAGGATATTCCAGGACGGAATATACCTGGTGGAGAAGAGGTGACGGCAGTGGCAGAGAGATTGCTGAGAGTGCGAACCAGGCAGAAGCTAAAGAAGCCCGAGTTCAACTGTCATGATTCACATAAGAAGAAGAAGCTGTCCACCAGCTGGAGAAAGCCCCGCGGCCTGCACAACAAACTCCGCCAGCAGATAGCGGCCAAGGGAAAGCTGGTCCGACCGGGATTCGGCAGCCCCAAGGCGGTCAAGGGATATCATCCCTGCGGCCTGCCGGAGATGCTGGTCTATAATCCCGCAGATCTCGGAAAGGCTGAGGGCTACGCCGTGCGCATAGCCTCTGCTGTGGGCAAAAAAAAGCGGCTGGAGATCCAGGCCAAGGCAGCAGAAGCTGGCCTCAAGGTTCTCAATGCAACAGGAGGAGCCTAGGATGCCAGGATTTACCACCCAGCGACGGCTGGCCGCAGCGGAATTGAAGGTGGGCGAGAGCCGGGTCTGGATCAATCCCGATCCGGAGGTGTCCGGAGATCTATCCGACGCCATTACCCACGAGGATATCCGCTCTCAGATCCAGGCCGGAAACATCAAAGCCAAGCCCAAGAAGGGCAACAGCCGGGGCAGGATACGGGCCAGAGCCGAAAAGCGGGCCTACGGCCACTGCAAGGGACCGGGCCGCAGAAGAGGCGCCGGCGGAGCGAGAAACCCGAGAAAAGAGCAGTGGATGACCAAGATCAGAGCTCTCCGAAAGAGGCTGCGGGAGCTGAGAGAGGTAGGCCAGATAGACAGGCATGCCTATCGCTTGCTCTACCGCAAGTCCAAGGGCGGAGAGTACAGAAATCTGGCCCATCTGAATGCTTACATCAAGGCCAAGGGCCTTGCCAGAGGTGAGTAGACTATGGCTACTGGACCTAGATACAGAGTGCCCTTCCGCAGGCGAAGAGAGGGCAAGACCAACTATCACGTAAGATACAAGCTGATACTATCCAAGAAACCCAGAGTGGTAATCAGGAAGAGTAATAGCAGCACCACATTACAGCTGGTGCTGGCGGAGCAGACGGGAGACAAGACCCTTCTCACAGTCAACTCCCGGGCTCTGGAGAGCTTCGGATATAGCTTCAGCAAGGGCAATATTCCTGCTGCCTATCTCACCGGCCTGCTCTTCGGCAAGAAGATGCTGGCTCTGGGGATAAGCGAAGGCATAGCGGACATTGGTCTGCACTCTTCCACCAGAGGAAACCGGGTCTATGCTGCCATCAAGGGTGTTGTTGATGCCGGCGTGGATGTGCCTCATGGCTCAGAGATCCTGCCCGAGGAGGAGAGGATATCTGGCCAGCACATAAAGGATCATACCGGTGCGGATATAGTGGCCCAATTCCAGCAGGTCAAGGAGAAGATACTGGGGTGAGCTTATATGGACAGAAAAAGAAAACAGCGTGATTTTTACCAGGAAGAGTGGGTCCCCAGGACCAGGTTGGGAAAGCTCGTCTTTGAGGGGCAGGTAACCACCTTCGATGAGGCGGTGGCTTCTGGCCTGCCTATTAAAGAAGCCGGCCTGGTTGATGTGCTGGTGCCGGGACTGGAGGATGAGGTCCTGGACATCAATATGGTTCAGAGGATGACCGACTCGGGAAGAAGGGTCAAATTCAGAACCACGGTCATCGTAGGAAACCGGGACGGATATATTGGCCTCGGAGAGGGCAAGGATGTTCAGGTGGGAAAGGCCATCAAGAAGGGCATCGATAATGCCAAGATGAATCTGATGAAGGTCAAGAGGGGCTGCGGCAGCTGGGAATGCGGCTGCGGCCAGGGCCATACTGTGCCTTATGAGGTAACCGGTGAGTCGGGAAGCGTTAGGGTAGTTCTCATTCCCGCTCCGCGGGGTCTGGGCATAGCCGCCGGGGAGACATCCAAGAAGGTCATGGATATGGCCGGGATCAAGGATGTCTGGACCAGGACGGCCGGGTCCACCCGCACCACACTCAACTTCGCCAAGGCCACCTACAATGCGCTCCTCAATACCATACAAGTGAGGGCCTGAAGATGTTTGCCATAATCAGACTAAGAGGCGAGGTGAACCTTCGACCGGAGATCAAGTCCACATTGGAGATGCTGCGTATGCACCGGGTCAACCACTGCATAGTCGTCCGAGAGGATGAGCATTTCCGGGGCATGATCCAGAAGGTCAAGGACTATGTGGCCTGGGGAAAGATCGATGACCAGACCCTGGCCATGCTATTAGAGCGGCGGGGGCGACTGGCAGGAAACCGCAGGCTGACCGAGGACTTCCTGAAGGAGAAGACTGCATACCGCTCCTTTGCTGAGCTGGCGGCAGCCCTGAATTCCGGTGCAACAAGCCTCAAGGATCTGGGAATCAAGCCCATATTCAGGCTCCACCCGGCCAGGAAGGGCCTGAAGACCATCAAGAAGACGGCACAGCAAGGCGGAGACCTTGGATTCCGAGCCGATCTGGCGGATCTTATCAAGAAGATGAGGTGAGAAGCATGGTTAGACCAAAGACAAAGGAACGCAGAGGCCACCGAACATATCACGGCAAGCATAAAAACCATAGAGGTGGCGGCACCCGCGGCGGCAGAGGTGATGTGGGCAAATGCAAGCATCATTTCATGCGCTCAATGCTTCTCGGGACGGAGATGGGCAGGCATGGATTCGTCCGGCTGCCCCTGACCCCGGATATCGAGACCGTCAACGTGGGCCTGCTGGACCAGATGGCAGGGCCGGAGGGCAGTATTGAGCTGTCCGGCATGAAGGTCCTGGGCAGCGGCAAGGTAACCAGAAAGCTGTCCGTCAGCGCGGCTGGATTCTCTGCGACGGCTAAAGATAAGATCGAGGCTGCTGGTGGTCAAGCAGTAGTAGTATGAACCAGCAGAGTTTCTTTTATGCGATAGAGCCCTTTGTGCGCCGGCTCCCCTCCGTGGAGCGGCCCACAGGGCACGTCCATTTTAAGAGAAAATTAAGCTGGACCATAGCAATTCTGCTGCTTTACTTCATCCTGGGAAACATTCCCCTCTTCGGGCTGTCCAAGGCGTCTATTGATATATTCAGCGCCTATCGGGCCTTTTTTGCCGGATCCTTCGGCTCGATGATGCTTTTGGGCATAGGACCCATAGTCACGGCATCCATCGTACTGCAGCTTTTAGTGGGGGCCCAGATAATAAAGCTCAATCTGAGCGATCCGCGAGACCAGGCCATATATCAGGGCACTCAAAAAGCCCTGGTCTTTGTCATGGTAGCAGTGGAAGCCCTGCCCCAGGTTCTGGGAGGCTACCTGCTGCCAGATACCGGGCTGGCCACAACCTTAGGGGTTACCACGGGCATAATCTCTTTATTGATCTTTATTCAGGTCTTCGTGGGCGGCTCGCTTATCGTCTATATGGATGAGGTCGTATCCAAATGGGGCGTAGGCTCTGGAGTGGGCCTGTTCATCGTGGCCGGAATCGCCCAGCAGCTTGTGACGGGTATCATCAATCCCGCCTCAGGTGACGGCGGGCTTCCCGTGGGAATCATACCCAAGTGGATCTACATCTTCGCCCAGCAGCTGATCGGATTTGATACCCTCTTTACTTCAGAGGGGCTTCAATATGTCTTTGTCACCGGCGGAATTCTGGCACTGATCTCCACCATCATCATCATACTGCTGGTGGTATTCGTGGAGTCCACCAGAATTGAGATTCCACTAGCTCATAGCCGGGTGAGGGGGGCCAGAGGAAGGTTCCCGGTCAAGCTGGTTTATGCCTCGGTTCTTCCCATGATCCTGGTGCGGGCCATACAGGCCAACATCCAGATGCTGGGATCTCTGGCCGCCTCCAAGATAGGCACGGTGACCACAGCCACGGTGACCGGAGAGGGATTGACCACAGTCTACACCGGCTACTCCAGCATCCTGGGCAACTTCATATCCCAGGCCAGGTATGATGCTGCGACCGGGGCAGCCGTCAGCGGCTCTTCGCCCCAGCCGATATCGGGCCTGATGTACTACCTATCGCCCATCGGCGGTCCCAGCGACTGGATACCGAGCATGGTTGCCTCATCCAATGCCGGGATGACTGAACTGGGATTTTCCCCGATAGCCATCTGGCAGATAGTGCTGCATGTACTGACCGATTCCATATTCCTGATCCTGGGGGGCATACTCTTCGCCATATTCTGGATTGAGACCACGGGCATGGGACCCAAGAGCGTGGCAGCCAAGATCCACAACTCCGGGCTGCAGGTTCCGGGATATCGCAGGAATCCCGCCTCCATCGAGAGGCTGATGGAGAGGTACATCCCTAAGGTCACAGTTATCGGGGGCGTTATCATCGGCCTATTAACCCTGATCGCCAGTTTGCTTGGCACCTTGGGAGGCGCAGGAGGAACGGGATTGCTCCTGGCGGTGAGCATCGTCTACCGGCTCTATGAGCAGATAGCAAGCGAGCAGATTCAGGAGATGTATCCCATGATGCAGAAGTTCTTCGGAGCGTCGGCATGAAGCACGGGCTGACAGAGTCTCTGGACAGGGCCGCCATGGCGGTGGGCTTTGTCCTCTTTTTTGGGATAATGATCAGCTCTGATCTAAGGGACGGCCTGGGAGTGGCCACCGGGCATCTCATCGGGTGGCTTCCCGATATCCTGCCCTTTCATGTGGTGCTTTTCATCCTGGCGGCGGTCACCGGTTTATATGCCAGCCTGATTCAGAAGTACACCATGGACTGGGATTTTCTGAGGCTGCAGCAGGAGAAGATGAAGAAGCTCCAGCGCAGCATGAAAGAGGCTCAGCTTTCCGGAGACCAGGCCAGGATCCAGGCTCTACAGAGCGAGCAGATGAAGATGGTCTCGGAGCAGGGCAAGATGATGCAGATGCAGTTCAAGCCCATGCTCTACATAGGCATCATATCCATTCCTTTATTCATGTGGGCCTATCTTTATATCGGCCAGCATTCCGCTCTGACCATGACCTTCCCATTCTGGGGAACTCATTCCATCAACAGCACTGTCCTGGGTCCGATATTGTACTGGTTCTACTGGTATTTCGTCTGCTCTCTGCCCGTATCGCAGATCATCAGAAAGGCCCTGGATATAGGGAGCATGAGCTAGGATGATCATAACCATCAGCGGTGCGCCGGGAACCGGCACATCCACCCTGGCCCGCTCTCTCTCGGCAGAACTAAAATTGCGCTGGGTCAACTCCGGCAATCTTTTTCGCAAGATTGCGGCGGAGAAGAACATCTCGGTCAAGGATATGAACCGCCTGGCGGAGAAGGGGCCGGAGGTAGACTATCTTGTGGACGACGCCCAGAGGACCCTGGCCAAGGACGGCAGCGGCGGGGTATTCGAGGGGCGGCTTTCCGGGCACCTTCTTACCGCCGATCTCAAGGTGCTGCTCAAGGCCGACCTGAGGACGAGGGCGGAGCGCATATCCAGGAGGGAGGCTAAGCTCATCGAGGATGCCATGGCCGAGACCCGGGCCAGGGAGGAGAGCGAGGCGCGGCGTTATAAAATGTACTATAACATCGATATCAACGACCTTTCCGCCTATGACCTGGTGGTGGACAGCGGCAGGTTCGATGAGGCAGGGACTCTGGCCATTGTGATGGCGGCAGTGAGGGGCCGAGGGTGCCAGTGATCCACCGCCCGGACAGGGACAGATCATCCCGGAAGGGCCAGCAGTATGGCCGGCAGGCCTCCTCAGAG
>Ga0116144_10004424_pt1 | contig 13324 bp, 6 predicted proteins | sample AD_UKC035_MetaG_FD_89746 | JGI IMG/M metagenome (GOLD analysis project Ga0116144, IMG submission 89746) | Active sludge microbial communities of municipal wastewater-treating anaerobic digesters from USA - AD_UKC035_MetaG | ecosystem: Engineered > Bioreactor > Anaerobic > Digestate | place: USA... | reverse complement strand
TAAGTTCTCCGCCTGGGGAGTACGGCCGCAAGGTTGAAACTCAAAGGAATTGACGGGGACCCGCACAAGCGGTGGAGCATGTGGTTTAATTCGATGCAACGCGAATAACCTTACCTGGCCTTGACATCCACGGAACCCTGCAGAGATGCGGGGGTGCCTTCGGGAACCGTGAGACAGGTGCTGCATGGCTGTCGTCAGCTCGTGTCGTGAGATGTTGGGTTAAGTCCCGCAACGAGCGCAACCCTTGTCCCTGGTTGCCAGCATTAAGTTGGGCACTCCAGGGAGACCGCCGGTGACAAACCGGAGGAAGGTGGGGATGACGTCAAGTCATCATGGCCTTTATGGCCAGGGCTACACACGTGCTACAATGGTGGATACAGAGGGAAGCCAACCGGCGACGGGGAGCCAATCCCAGAAAATCCATCGTAGTCCGGATTGGAGTCTGCAACTCGACTCCATGAAGTCGGAATCGCTAGTAATCGCAGATCAGCATTGCTGCGGTGAATACGTTCCCGGGTCTTGTACACACCGCCCGTCACACCATGGGAGTTGATTGCACCAGAAGCAGGTAGCCTGACCGCAAGGGGGGCGCCTACCACGGTGTGGTCAATGACTGGGGTGAAGTCGTAACAAGGTAGCCGTACGGGAACGTGCGGCTGGATCACCTCCTTTCAAGAGACGAGAGCGTCCACGGGACAAGTGGGCGCGAGTTCCCAGCACAAGTTACCTGTCAGAAAGTTTGGGCGGCGGCCCGCGCAAGCACTGGCCGGGCTGCAGATTTGGGTCTGTAGCTCAGTTAGTTAGAGCGCACCCCTGATAAGGGTGAGGTCGCAGGTGCAACTCCTGCCAGACCCACCAGTTTCGTCAGTGGGGCCATAGCTCAGCTGGGAGAGCGCCTGCTTTGCAAGCAGGAGGTCATCGGTTCGATCCCGATTGGCTCCACCAGCTTTTCGAGCTCCCGCCGCCTGTCAACTTTCAGCTACCAGTTTTGCCCACGCCTGCGCGCGTGTGCTGCTGTTTAACAATCCGGAAGTTTTTTTAGTTTTGACGCCCATGTTCAAGCGATTGATATTGTTTTTGCTTGGAGATGTCGCGTTCGCAATATGATGAATCAGCTATGCATATGGCCCAGACTCCTTTGGGTTATATGGTCAAGCGAATAAGCGCATATGGTGGATGCCTTGGCGGTAGAAGGCGATGAAGGACGTGGTAGCCTGCGATAAGCGTCGGCGAGCTGGCAAACAAGCTTCGACCCGGCGATTTCCGAATGGGGAAACCCACAGCTTCGGCTGTACTGCATGCTGAATACATAGGCATGCAGAGCAAACCCGGTGAATTGAAACATCTCAGTAACCGGAGGAAAAGAAATCAACCGAGATTCCCTGAGTAGTGGCGAGCGAAAGGGGACCAGCCCAGTCGTGGTAATTCGGCGAGTGTTAGTGGAACAGTCTGGAAAGTCTGGCCATAGCGGGTGATAGCCCCGTACACGAAAACGCAAACCGATGAGCGACAAAGAGTAGGGCGGGACACGTGTAATCCTGTCTGAACATCGGGGGACCATCCTCGAAGGCTAAATACTCTCTACCGACCGATAGTGAACCAGTACCGTGAGGGAAAGGCGAAAAGAACCCCGGAGAGGGGAGTGAAATAGAACCTGAAACCGTATGCGTACAAGCAGTCGGAGCCCCGCAAGGGGTGACGGCGTACCTTTTGTATAATGGGTCAGCGAGTTATTTTCAGTGGCAAGGCTAACCGAATAGGGGAGCCGTAGGGAAACCGAGTCTTAAATGGGCGCCACAGTCGCTGGGAATAGACCCGAAGCCAGTCGATCTATCCATGTCCAGGGTGAAGGTCAGGTAACACTGACTGGAGGCCCGAACGAACCACTGTTGCAATAGTGCGTCGATGAGGTGTGGATAGGAGTGAAAGGCTAATCAAGGCTGGCGATAGCTGGTTCTCCCCGAAAGCTATTTAGGTAGTGCCTCGAGTGATTACTCAGGGGGGTAGAGCACTGTTTGGAGAAGGGGTCCATCCCGGGCTACCAACTCCATGCAAACTCCGAATACCCTGAAGTACAGCTCGGGAGACACACGGCGGGTGCTAACGTCCGTCGTGAAAAGGGAAATAACCCAGACCATCAGCTAAGGTCCCAAAATTTCGGCTAAGTGGTAAACGATGTGAGAAGGCATAGACAGCCAGGAGGTTGGCTTAGAAGCAGCCATCCTTTAAAGAAAGCGTAATAGCTCACTGGTCTAGTCGGCTCGCGCGGAAGATTTAACGGGGCTCAAGCCGAGTACCGAAGCTATGGGTGTGCAGCAATGCACGCGGTAGGGGAGCGTTCTGTAAGGCTGCGAAGGTGCACTGCGAGGTGTGCTGGAGCTATCAGAAGTGCGAATGCTGACATGAGTAACGTTAAAGCGGGTGAAAAACCCGCTCGCCGTAAACCCAAGGTTTCCTGAGCCACGTTAATCGGCTGAGGGTGAGTCGGTTCCTAAGGCGAGACCGAAAGGTGTAGTCGATGGAAAGCAGGTTAACATTCCTGCACCAAGCACAACTGCGATGGGGTGACGGAGAAGGCTAGGCGAGCAGCAGCAGTGCTGTTCAAGCCCGTAGGGAGTGTCTGTTGGCAAATCCGCAGGCACGTTAATCCCGAGAAGTGAGTACGAGGGTTCTTCGGAACCCGAAGTCGCTGATGCCAAGCTCCCGGGAAAAGCCTCTAAGCTTCAGGTTGTGATTGACCGTACCGCAAACCGACACTGGTGGGTGGGGAGTAATCTCCCAAGGCGCTTGAGAGAACTCGGGTTAAGGAACTCTGCAAATTGATACCGTAACTTCGGGAGAAGGTATGCCTCATTTCGTTACAGGACTTGCTCCTGGAAGCGAAGCGAGGCCGCAGGTAATCGGTGGCTGCGACTGTTTATCAAAAACACAGGACTCTGCGAACACGCAAGTGGATGTATAGGGTCTGACGCCTGCCCGGTGCCGGAAGGTTAATTGATGGGGTCAGCCGCAAGGCGAAGCTCCTGATCGAAGCCCCGGTAAACGGCGGCCGTAACTATAACGGTCCTAAGGTAGCGAAATTCCTTGTCGGGTAAGTTCCGACCTGCACGAATGGCGTAACGCTGGCCACACTGTCTCGACCCGAGACTCAGTGAAGTTGAAATCGCTGTGAAGATGCGGCGTAGCTGCGGAAAGACGGAAAGACCCCGTGAACCTTTACTACAGCTTTACACTGAACTTTGACCTTGTTTGTGTAGGATAGGTGGGACCCTGTGAAGCGGAGGCGCTAGCTTTCGTGGAGGGGACGTTGAAATACCACCCTGATAAGTTCGGAGTTCTAACCTTGGCCCGTCATCCGGGTTGGGGACAATGTATGGTGGGTAGTTTGACTGGGGCGGTCTCCTCCCAAAGAGTAACGGAGGAGTGCAAAGATACCCTCAGCGCGGTCGGTCATCGCGCACAGAGTGCAATGGCATAAGGGTGTTTGACTGCGAGACGTACATGTCGAGCAGGTGCGAAAGCAGGTCATAGTGATCCGGTGGTTCTGTATGGAAGGGCCATCGCTCAACGGATAAAAGGTACTCCGGGGATAACAGGCTTATTCCTCCCAAGAGTCCACATCGACGGAGGAGTTTGGCACCTCGATGTCGGCTCATCACATCCTGGGGCTGTAGCAGGTCCCAAGGGTTCGGCTGTTCGCCGATTAAAGTGGTACGCGAGCTGGGTTCAAAACGTCGTGAGACAGTTTGGTCCCTATCTTCCGTGGCCGTTGGAGATTTGAGGGTGAGCTGTCCTTAGTACGAGAGGACCGGGATGGACGCACCTCTGGTGTTCCGGTTGTCACGCCAGTGGCACTGCCGGGTAGCTATGTGCGGACGGGATAACCGCTGAAAGCATCTAAGCGGGAAGCCCCCCCCAAGACCAGATCTCCCTGGGAACTCGATTCCCCTGAAGGGCCCAAGTAGACGACTTGGTTGATAGGCTGGGTGTGTAAGGCCAGTAATGGCTTCAGCTAACCAGTACTAATTGCCCGTGAGGCTTGACCATATAACCTCAAGCAGTTTGGGCTTGAGATGGATGCGACCGATGGACTGATCCATCATGCGAGAGCGCGAAATCTGCCAGGCACGATTGCGCGGGCGTGGGCGTCAAAACTAAAACTTCCGGATTGTAAAAAGTTTCCCTGACGGCATTAGCGAGCGGGAACCACCCGATCCCATTCCGAACTCGGAAGTGAAAACGTTCTGCGCCGATGGTAGTTTCGCCTGTTGCGATGCGAGAGTAGGTCACTGTCAGGGTCTTATTGAAGCAAAGCCCCAGTCGGGAAACCGGCTGGGGCTTTTTGCCGTCTGCGGCATGACTTGCGCGCCTATGACCGGCGGTCATGCCTACGTGTCTATATACAGTTGACATGATGTAATCACGTCAATAGTCTCGGAACTTCGTCATGCGACCAGAGTTCCGGGGGCTGCCGTGATCGATCGACGCACGCTACTGACGCGCTCCGCCGCGCTGGCCACACTGGGTCTGGCGCAGCCTCTCATGGCGCGCGCTTCCACCCCCGCTTCCGCCCCGGCAGCCCGGGGGGGCTATGACCTGATCATCGTGGGAGCCGGTACGGCGGGATTGCCGGCCGCCATCTTCGCCTCGCGTCGCGGCGCGCGAGTGCTGCTGCTCGATGCCGCGCCGGTCATCGGCGGCACGCTGCATTTCTCGACGGGGCAGATGAGCGCCGGTGGCACGCGCCTGCAGAAGTCACTCGGCATCGTCGATAGCGCGGACGCGCACTTCGACGACGTGATGCGCATCTCGCAGGGCTCGGCCAACCCCGAGATCGTGCGGCTCGCCGTCGACCAGGCCGCGCCGCTGATCGACTGGCTGATGGACTGCGGCTTTCGCCCGATGCCGGGGCATCCGGTGATGGGCCTTGGCCACGAGTTCTACAGCGAGCGCCGCTACTACTGGGGCGAGAACGGCGGACGCTCGATCCTCGAAGTCCTGACGCGGCAGTTCGACATCGAGCGTGCGACCGGCCGCGTCGACGTGGTGCTCTCGAGCCCGGTGACGGCGCTGCTGCGATCCGACGCCGGCGCGATCGAGGGCGTGCGGGCAACGCACGATGGCGTCGAGCAGGTGTATCGCGCCCGCCAGGTGCTCATCGCGAGCGGCGGCTACGCATCGAACCCGACCTTCTGGGAAGAACTGGACGGCTACAAGCAGCACATCAACGCTGCATATCCCTTTTCACAGGGCGATGGCCTGCGCCTCGTGCGCTCGGTCGGCGGCTACCTGCGCGGCCGTTCCATGTACCTGACGAGTTTCGGTGCGATTCTGGCCGACGAGTCTTCGCCCGCCGCGCTGCACGCCGGCTTCGAGACCTGGCCCGACCGGCGGGCGCCGTGGGAAATCTATGTCAACGTGCGCGGCGAGCGCTTCGTGCGCGAAGACGAGCCGAGCGTGCACCAGCGAGAGTTGGCGCTGCTGCCGCAGCCCGAGCAACGCTTCTGGATCGTGTTCGACGAGCACATGCTCGCGACGGCGCCGCCGGGCGTGAAGAACTGGTCGCGCGAGGAAATCCGGGATGCGGCGGCCACGCAGAGCGTGTTCTATACCGATCCGACGCTTGCCGGGCTCGCGCAGCGCGCGGGAATCGATCCGCAGGGCCTCGAGTACACGGTGCGGCGCTACAACGAGGGCGTCGCAAGCGGACGCGACAGCTGGGGACGCCAGCACCTGCCGGCGCCGATCGAACGCGGGCCCTACTACGCGATCCGCATGCAGGGCCTCGCGATCACGTCGAATGTCGGCATTGCGGTCGATGCGCGCCTGCGCGTGATCGACGTGCACGGCAATCCGATCCCGGGCCTGTACGCGGTCGGCGAGGCGCTCGGCCACAGCCAGGCCTCGGGCAAGGCCTATGTCGGGGGCATGTCGGTCACGCCGGCGCTGTCGCTGGGGCGACTGCTCGGCCAGACCCTGCCGCTCGACACGAAGCCACGCGCGTGACGCGAGCCGACCCGCCACCGCCGCGCGACCCCGATCCGGGGGCGCTCGACCTGAAGCAGCTGCGGCACTTCCTCGCGATCGTGGAGCACGGCCATTTCGGCCACGCCGCCCAGCAACTCGGCATCAGCAAGCAGGGCATCAGCCAGAGTGTCGCCGCGCTCGAGGAGACACTCGGCGTGCGGCTGTTCGAGCGCGGGCAGTTCGGTGCGGTGCCGACCGAGTTCGGGCGCGCGCTCACGCAGTACGCGAAGGTGATCCAGGCCGAGGCCCGCAAGGCGCGCGCCGAAATCGAGGGGCTACGCGAAGAGCACCGCGGCGAGCTCACCATTGCACTTGGTTCATCGTTCTCCGAGTACATCGCGCCGGCGGCGATCCGCCGCTTCCTCGATGCCAATCCGCGCGTGGTGCTGAAGATCGCCAACGTGCACCCGGACAACATGCTGCAGATGCTCGCCGATAACGAGCTCGACTTCGTCGCCATGGGCGATCTGCGCAACGACGAGCTGTCCGGGCTCGAGCGGCTGCCCTTGTTTAGGATGCGCAGTGACTTGCTGATGGCCGCCTCGCACCCGCTTGCGGCAAAGGAACGGATCGATCTGCCGGACCTTGTCGAGGAGACATTCGTCGGCGTATGGCGCAGCGATCTCACCGAGCGGACGATCGCGAACGCCTTTACCGCGCGCCAGTTGAAGGCGCCGCGCGTGATCGACTGTGACAACCCGCTGGTGACCCGCGGCCTGCTGCTCGACGAGCGCTGCCTGCTGATTGCCAACCGCCTGTTCTTCCAGCGCGAGATCGCAAGCGGTGCCGTCGTCGAGCGGCGCGTGACCGACCTGACATTCGACGTGACGTACGCGATGTTCCATCGCAAGAACGCCGTCGTCGGCCGCGCGACCCTCGCGCTGATGGCCGAGCTGCGCCGCTCCGCGTTGGAGCGATTCGCCAAGTTCATTCTTCCCCTGCCAAGCTGACGGAGTACCCGTGCGACATATTTGCTCGAGAATATGGTTGTTGCCCGCCCTGCTGATTGCCGCCCCGCTGCACGCGCAGGCGCCGGAGTCGAATGAGGCGCTGGAAGTCATTACCGTTACCGCGCAGCGCCGTGCGGAATTGCTGCAGACGACCCCGGTGTCGGTTACCGCGCTCGCCGGCGATGCGCTGGTCGACCGGCAGATCGACGGCATGCTCGATGTCGCGGCGCAGGTGCCGAACCTGCGCATCGAACCGGTCACCGCGCTGCCGAACGCGGCGCGTGTGTTCCTGCGCGGCGTCGGCGAAGACCAATCGACCCCGACCACCGACGGCGCGATCGGCTTTTACGTCGACGGCGTGTTCCATCCGCGCATGCAGGGTGCCATTTTCGATTTCTCGGACGTGGAACGCATCGAAGTACTGCGCGGTCCTCAGGGCACTTTGTACGGGCGCAACACTTCCGGTGGCGCCATCAAGATCATCACCGCCGATCCGGACGAGGTGCTGGCCGGCTCGGTGGACCTGACGGTCGGCAGCTTCGACCGCCGGCAGATCCGCGGCACGATCGGCGGACCGATCGCCGATTCGCTCAAGGGCTCGCTCAGCCTGCTGAAGAACGAACGCGACGGCAACGTCGAGAACGTCACGCTCGATCGCGACGTGAACTCCAGGGACACCACCGCGGTGCACGGCAAGCTGATCTGGTCGGCGACCGATGCGCTCGAAGTGAAGCTGGCGGCCGACTGGTCGGAGGACCTGGCCGACGTCGGCGTGGGCGCCAGCGCGTTCAGCGGCTATCCGGCCGATCTTTTCGTGACCACTGCCGATGGCGATCCGGAAGGGTACCTGCGCACGCGCGGCGTCGCGCTGACAGCTGCCTGGGCCAGCGGCGCCTACACGCTGACTTCGATCAGCGCCTATCGCGACATGGACAACTACGGCATCTTCGACAACGACGGCGAAGCGCGAGTCATCCAGCACTTCGCCTTCGACACGCGCCAGAGCCAGTTTACTCAGGAGTTCACGCTCGCGTCCGACTGGGGGCGCACCCAGGCGATCTACGGTGCCTACCTGTTCCAGGAGAAGATGGACCACGACACCATCAACTTCCTGGGCAGCCGGCCCAATCCCGCGGGCCCGGTCACCGCACTGCCGGACCTGACGCATCAGGAAACCGAAAGCTACGCGCTGTTCGGCCAGGCCACGTATGCCGCGACCGATGCGCTGAGCTTCACCGTGGGCGCACGTTATACTTGGGACAACAAAGACTTCCTCGATCGTTATCCGACGCGCGATCTCACTTACGCGGTCGAAGAGGACTGGACCGCATTCACGCCGCGAGTGGCAGTCGATTACCAGCTGAACGACAACGTATTCCTGTTCGCCTCGTGGGCGGAAGGCTACAAGGCGGGAGGTTTCAATCGCAGCACCGTGGCCGTCACGGCGCTGACGCCGTACGACGAAGAGGAAGTCTCGACCATCGAGGTCGGGGTCAAGGCCGAGTTCTTCGATCGCCGGCTGCGTACCAACCTCACTCTGTTCGACAACGACTACCAGGACCTGCAGCTGTCCGCCTACGATCCGGCGACACTGGTGAGCCGGCGCTTCAATGCCGCGGCGGTCACCACCCGGGGTGCCGAACTCGAACTCAGCGCGGTGGCTGCCCGCGGCCTGCTCGCCTATGCGACGGTTGGCTATCTCGATGCGCGCTACGACGAGTTCTACAACCTCGTCAACGGCGTGCTGACGGACGTCTCCTACCTCGACCTGAAGGGTGCTCCGCGCTGGTCGTACACGGCAGGTTTTTCGTGGGATATGCCGCTGCCGATGCCCGGACTGCTGCGCCTGAACGGCAACGTGAGCCATCGCACGCACATGGAGAATGTCGTCGCGAACACGCCGATCGTGGCCACGCCGGCCCTCACGCTCGTCGATGCCTCGCTGGTGTGGACGTCCGGGGACGAGCGGTGGTCCGCGACACTCGCCGGCAAGAACCTCACGGACAAGGAGTACATCGGCGCCGGCCTGCATATCGGCGGCTTGCTGACGGTGCTCTACCCCGCAGACCCGCGCACCTGGTCGGCTGCCGTGAAGTACCGGTTCTGATGACGGCCGCGGGCGGCCTGCACGAAGTCTGTTACGGCGTCCCCGACCTCGACGCCGCAGCGGACTACTGGGCCGCCTACGGTTTTCGCCGCGGCGCGGCCGGACGGCTCGAGGAGCCTGAGGCGTTCGCACTGTACGGCGTGCGTTCCGCCGTGAGTTCCCTGCGCCTCGGACATCTCGAAGCCGACCACGGCCTCGTGCGGTTGATGCAATGGGAGCGGCCGCTCGGCCCGGGTATCGGGGCGAGCGGGCTGCGTGCCCACGGCAGCCGCTGGGTCGCGCAGTTCGTCGCGAGCGCGCTCGATGTCGCCAACCACGGCGCGCTCGCGCGCCGCCAGGGCGCGCCGCTGATCGACCTGCCGCCGAGCTTCATCGACCTGTCCTCCTACAATCCGCAGCTGTTCGGTGACCGCGCCGTGCGGCCGTTCGCCGACACCTTGGTTGCGGTGCGCGAGTACACGCTGCTGCAGCCCCTGTGGCGGCAGGCGTTGCTCGAGCGCTTCCACTACGACAGCCCGCTGCTCGGTCGCATCGATCACGGTGCGCTGCTGCGTGCCTCGCAGATCGTCAACGCGAGTTTCATGGTCGCGAGCGACGACGACGCGGTGTTCTCGTTCTACGAGTCGGTGCTCGGGCTCAGCCAGCTGCCGCCACAGACCATCCCCTGGGAGGCCGCGATGGCGAGCCGCACGGTGTTAGATCTGCGCGAGGGCGAAACGCACTGGTGCTACACCTTCGAGGAGCCGCGCTCCGGCCTGCGCAACCACGAGCGCCGTTCGGGCCGGCTGTACCTGTTCCGCTTCCCGTCGAGTTCGCAACTCGATGACCGCATCGCCGTGTCGCAGCCCGGGCACCTCGGCTGCACGTTATTCACCTGGCGCGCGCACGATCTGGCGGCGCTGCGCGCACGCTGCGTGACGGCCGGCTGCCGCGCCGTCACGGACGTCGTGGCCGACGAGTTCGGCGTGGCGGCCTTCAGCGCCGTGACGCCCGACGGCATGACCTGGACCTTCCAGCAGGCGAACGACGCCGAGCGCGGGCGGTTCGCGTCATGAAGATCGCGGAAATCCTGGCGCTCGCGAAGGGCTACCCGACCCGGCTGTGGCTCACGTGCTTCGGGGCGTATGCGCTGTCGCAGATGGATCTTGCGCTGTGGAGCTATGCGCTGCCGCTCATCCGGGCCGAGTTCGACATGACTCGCACGCAGATCGGCGTGCTGACCGGTGCCGCCTTCGCGCTGGGCGGCGTCGCGCTCGTGTGGCTCGGCATGCTCGCCGACCGTATCGGGCGCAAGAAGACCATGATGGGCGGCATCGTTGCGGCATCGGTATTCGTCGCCGCGCACGCCGCTGCAATGAATCCGCTGGCGCTCGGCGCGCTGCGCGCGGCCAGCATGGCAAGCGGTGGCCTGTTGTACCCGTCGACCGGGGCGCTCGTCGCCGAAGAGGCGCCGGCAAGGATCCGCGGCCTGATGACCGGCCTGCTGCAGGTCGCCTATCCGATCGGCTGGTTCCTCGCCTCGCTGCTCGCGGTGTTCGTGCTGGCGGACTACGGCTGGCGGGTGCTGTTCCTCGTGGGTCTCATCGGCTTGCCGTTCGCCTTCATCGTGAAGCGGATGGTGCGCGAGTCGTCACGCTTCCTGGCGCCCGTCGCGAATGCACCGCGCGCCTCGATCGGCGCGCTGTTCGCGCCCGCAATCCGGCGCCGCACCGTGACGCTGTTTCTCGCGCAGTATTTCTTCGTGATCGCCTACGGCGGCGCGTTCATATTCTCGCCGATCTACTTTCATGAGGAGCGCGGCTTCGACATCGCGGGCACGGCCACACTCGTCGGGCTCAGCAACCTGATCGGCGTGCTCGGTTACTTTCTCGCGGCGTGGGTCGGGGAGTTCTACCTGACGCGTCGCACCACGACCGTGATCTGGACGCTGCTCGGCAGCGTGTTCTTCATCGTGTTCCTCTGGTTCACCGACGGCTATGCCGCAAGCATGGTCGCTTTCTCGGTCATGGCCGTGTTCCTGCTCGGCACGGCCGCAGTGAAGTTCGCCTACATCGCGGAGCTGTTTCCGACCCGCCTGCGCGCCACCGGGCTCGCTTTCTGCGGGTCGTTCGCGGTTCTGTTAGGTCAGGCGACCGGGCCCGCGCTGATCGGCTGGCTCGCCGACACGCGCGGCTGGGATGTGGCGATGTTCGTGGGCGGCGCGCTGCCGCTGCTGATCGCAGGAATTCTTTACCTCTACCTCAAGCCGTTGCCCTCCGGGCTCGACGTCGACGAGGTACAACGGAGACTCGCAACGTGAAAGGCTGGATTGTCAGGGATTTCGGGGACCTCGATGTGATGCACTGGGAAGATCTGCCCATGCCGGAGCCGGGTCCGAACGAGGTGCGCGTGCACGTGCGCGCCACCGGGATGAATTTCGCCGAGACGCGTATGCGCGCCGGCACCTACAGCGGCCAACCCCTGCCGTTCGTCGTCGGCATGGAGGCGGCGGGTGAGGTCGATGCGGTCGGATCGGACGTGCGGGGCTTCGCGGTCGGGCAGCGGGTCTTCGGTCGTGCCCGCGGCGCGCATGCCGAGTATGTCTGCATCGACGCCGAGCATTTGCTGCCGCTGCCGGACAACCTGACCTTCGAGCAGGGCGCTGCGATCCCGGTCGGCTGGCTCACCGCCTGGCATGCGCTGCACACCGTGGCCGCGTTGCGCCGCGGGCAGCGCGTGCTCATCGAGGCGGTGGCGAGCAGCGTTGGCAGCGCCGCGCTGCAGATCGCCAAGGAGCGCGGCTGCTGGGTGGCCGGCACGGCGAGCCGCGACGACAAACTCGCGCGCGCGCGCGAGTGGGGGCTCGATGCCGCCTACAACTACAAGCGCGAGAACATCGCCGAGCGGATCGCCGCGGATACCGGCGGCGAGGGCGTCGACGTCGGCTTGATGACCATCGGCGAGGAGACGGCGACGATGCTGTTCGATTCGATGGGCATGGGCGGCAAGATCGTCATGTACGGCAGCACCGGCGGGCGACAGGTGTGCTTCAGCCTCAACATCGGCACCCGCAACATCGAACTGCATTCGATGAGCATCTCGACGAGCCCGCGTTTCATGCCCGAGTCGATGGTGAGCTTCCGCGAGATCGCCCTGCCGCTGTTTGCGCAGGGCGTGTTCAAGCCGGTGCTCGACGTGACGCTGCCCGTCACCGAACTGAAGCGTGCACACCAGATGATCGACGAGCGCACGCACTTCGGCAAGATCGTGATGAATTTCCAGACTTCCAGGACACAGCCATGAGCAAGACTATGCGAGCAGTGCTGGCCGAAGCGGCCGGCGATCCCGAAACCCTGCGGATCGTGGACCGGCCGATACCCGAACCGGGCCCCGGCCAGGCACGGATACGCGTCGCGTACGCGGCGCTGAACCCGCTCGATACGCATGCGCGTGGCGGGCGCATCAAGTGGGGTCATCCCGGCTTTCCGTTCGTACCGGGCTACGAGTACTCCGGGCGGGTCGATGCGGTCGGCGCCGGCGTCGCGCCGTCGCTCATCGGTCGTCGTGTCGCCTCGGTCAGCGAATGGGGCGGCAACGGCGAGTTCGCCCTTGCCACCGCCGCGCGCCTCGTGCCGATTCCCGACCGGCTGTCGTGGCAGTTGGGCGCGGCGTTCTCGACCACGGCTGTAACGTCGTGGCATCTCGTGCACTCGGCGGGCCGCGTGGCGCGCGGCATGCACGTTGTCGTGCATTCGGCCGCCGGGTCGGTCGGAGCCGTGGTGACGCAAATCGCGAAGGAGGCCGGCGCCGTGGTCTACGGGCTCGTCGGCGGAGCGGAGAAGGTCGAGTATGCGCGCCAGTTCGGTGCCGACCATCTGATCGACTACCGCCACGAGGCGTGGCCGGCGAAAGTGAAGGAACTGTCGGGCGGGCGTGGCGCCGATCTGATCATCGACGGCAACGCCGGTCCCGAATCGGTGAAGAACTACGAGGCGATCGCGCCACTCGGCAATGTGATCTATATCGGTGCGATGGCGGGGCAGGCGCCGGACATTAACGTGTCGATGCTGATCGGCAAGTCGTTCAGCGTCACCGGCTTCGTGCAGTTCTTCCACCAGGCCCGCACGCGCGGATCCGAGAATGCCGAGATCGAGGAGAAGCTCGCGACGGGTCGTTGGCGCATCCCGATCGAGCGCGTGTTCACGCTCGATGAAGTCGCCGAGGCCCACCGCCTGTTCGAGAGCCGGGCGTTGCGCGGCCG
>Ga0116144_10004418_pt1 | contig 13333 bp, 10 predicted proteins | sample AD_UKC035_MetaG_FD_89746 | JGI IMG/M metagenome (GOLD analysis project Ga0116144, IMG submission 89746) | Active sludge microbial communities of municipal wastewater-treating anaerobic digesters from USA - AD_UKC035_MetaG | ecosystem: Engineered > Bioreactor > Anaerobic > Digestate | place: USA... | reverse complement strand
TTACACCAAAACGATGGGCATCAAACTGCTTGAAGGCCGCGATTTCTCTGAAGAGTTCAAGAGCGATTCATCTGCTATTCTTGTTAATAAAGCGGCTATGGAAGTAATGGGGCTGAAGGAAGATGCTCTTGGCACCGAACTCGAGTTGTGGGGCAGAAAACGCAACCTGATTGGTGTGGTAGATGATGTGCTCATGGGCTCTCCGTTTCAACCCGTTAAGCCCATGTTTATGATTCTGATGGATTGGGGCGGCTCAGTTTCCATTCGTCTGAAAAAAACAAACGACTTGCAGGCTTCTATCCAGGCCGTGAAAAGTGTATTTGAAAAGTATGCCCCGGCCTATCCGTTCGAATACCGGTTTGCCGACCAGGAGTTTCAGAAAAAATTTACCACAATCAATCTTACCAGTACGCTGGCCAGTTTGTTTGCCATACTTACCATTGTAATTACCGGACTGGGTTTATTCGGACTGGCTGCGTTTACGGCCGAACAACGCACCAAAGAAATTGGCATCCGCAAAGTGATGGGAGCATCGGTACCCAACCTGGTGGGATTAATGTCTAAAGATTTCTCTGTGCTTGTAATTATTGCGTTTGTGCTTTCATCGCCATTGGCCTGGTGGGCCCTAACCAACTACTTAGAGCGCTACACCATTCGCACTTCAGTGGCCTGGTGGATCTTTCCTGTAACGGGAGCAATTGCATTAACCTTTGCGTTGCTGATTGTAAGTACGCAAGCGTTGAAAGCCGCACGGGCAAACCCGGCAAGTTCATTAAGGAGTGAGTGATCTTCGTGCCCTCTCAAAACGAATCTGCTAAGAAGAATACCGTGAAAATGCGTTTGTTTCATTCACTTTTCACGGTATTCTTGGTAGCTTCGTTTAGTGTTATATCAACCCACAAAAGATCGGACTTTAAAAACCGCACGGACAAACCCGGCAAGTTCGTTGCGCAGCGAATGATCGGTTAAAATTCAACGGTTACAAAGGCCCAACCACTTTGCATAATATGTCCATGTTCGCGAGGCGGTAACCAGGCTGGTCCGGATTTTATCCATTCCACAGCCAATGAATCAGCTTGGGGATTAAGACTTTTATCAATCTGAAAATCGGTAAGCACACGATTTAGGGTTACCCGAAAACTAACTTTTACCTCCCCAGGGGTAGATAAACCCAATGCGGTTGCTTTTTCTTTCAGATAATTATTGAAGTAAGGATACCCCGCTTCGGGTATTGGAAAAAAACTACTGGCATCGTACACAAATCGTTGTCCTTCTCGTGTACTGCTTCTGCCTTGTATCAAACGGCCTTTGCTAAAAAATTCTTCAAAGTAAGGCTGTCCATTGGAGTGATAGCCCCGCCAAACGCCTTCCTTTTTTCCTTCGTGATATTCTCCCTGTTCGGCCAGCACACCGTTATCATAGTAATGCGTATAAGTACCTTCTCCATTCTGAATCAAGAGCTGCCCGGTTGAGTCCCACAGGTTTTTCATGAAGTACTCCTGTCTAAAATATTCTTCACTTTTTAAAATTCCGTTTCGATGAAAATTTTCCCATTTGCCAACGGGTTCACCCTGGCTGTACCTGCCTGCTGCTTCGTACGTGTTATGATCGGAGTAATACAGAAACACTCCGTCTTTTCGTCCATCTTTAAAAGATCCTTTCATTTGAACAAGCCCTGAGCTGTAATAATCTATCGCAAGTCCCTGCCATCTTCCCAAAGAATCTTGCTGCCCAAGCCTGTAAAATGCCCCGGGCGGGCCCGGTATTTCTTCCCACTCTTCGTTATACCAGGTTTTAACTGCATGCCACTTTGGTGCTGCGACAGAATCTGTTTCCGGCTCGCGCACGGGTACCAGTTGCGTAAGTGGATAGTCTAACGGAAAACAAGATTGCATTTGCTGGTGGCTCCATTCAATACTATCCATGTAGCGATAACTTTCATTCCTGATCATTTGAATCCGGAAATTGTTTTCTTGCTTACGCAGATAAATATATCGCTTCAACCGTGCTGTATCCTGATGCAACACTTCCGGAAGATAGGGCTGCGCATCCAGTAATGCGCGGGTACTATCCCAATAAAAACCGAATCTTTCAAAAGACTTCAGGTATGTTTCATCAGAAATATCCTTCTTACGAAAAAGTGAATTCATTGAATCTTCCGTTGCCAGCACACTTTGAAAAAATTTGAAATAGGTAACCTGGTACCGGGGTAATACCACGAAACCGGCTATCGACAAAATCAACACGAGGTATTCCACTTTTATTTCCCGATAAGAAGAGCCGCTAAAAATAGTGGCTATCCCAATAATCAGCCCACCGGCAAGTCCACCCATGTGGGCAGCATTGTCTGCATTCAACACGTTAGCGAATAAAAAATTCACAACCAGGAATATCAGAAAGTTAACCACCAGGGGTGCAACCGGGCGGTCGTCTTTTTTACTCTCCGCAATTTGTACCGTAAGCATAAAACCGAATAACCCAAAAATGGCACCCGATGCACCCACGCCAACCGAAAATAAATTGAAATACAAACTGGCCAGGCTTGCGGTAATGCCACACAGGAAGTAAATCCATAAAAATTTTTGTGCACCTACCAACCGTTCTACCTCACTGCCCACTGAAAACAAAGCATACATGTTGAAGGCCAGGTGGTAGATACTGCCATGTAAAAACATGTGTGTAATAACCCGGTACCATTCCTTATCTAAAGTAAGAGGCGCAAATTCAGCGCCATTGTAAAGCAATCCCCTGGTCCATTCAGGATCGTTAAATGTTCCGATTGTGTACCAACTCACAACAAAAACAACCAGGTTACTGGCAATGATTGAAAGCGTAATTATTCTTCGGCCTGGGTTCATTTGGTTTAGATAACTTCAGAAATTTAATAAAAGGTTTTATGGAAATTGAACGGGTATGGCATCTCAACTCCAAAAACCTAACCATGAAAAAGCAATTTGCCCTTACTGTGCCCACGCCATGCCATGAAAACTGGAACAACTTTACGCCTACCCAAAAAGGAAAGTTTTGCGGGGCCTGCCAGAAAGAAGTAATCGATTTTACTACGTGGACGGATGATGAAATCAAGCAGTATTTTAAACACAGCAAACAAACTACCTGTGGAAGATTTAAACAACACCAATTAAAAACTTACCCGGTAACCCAAACCAACAAATCACATTCAGCGTGGGCAGCATTTGTTGCATTTTTGATGTTGCTGGGACATGAAAAGGCCGGGGCCCAAACCACAACCGTTACTCCCCAGGAAGAAGTAATCAAACAAAATAAAACGAAACTCCATAAAGAAATCGAAACACCCATTACCATTTCGGGGGTTGTGTTAGACGAAGCGGATTCGCTTGGGCTGCCCGGTGTAAATATTGTGCGCAAAGGATTTGCAGATGGAACCGTTACCGATGCAAACGGCCGGTTTGAATTAACAATTGAACATCCGCAAGCAAGTGAAACATTGGTTGTTTCCTTTATTGGATTAAAAACTGTTGAAGTAGCTGTTAATCCTTTTCAGCATACACGCAATCTTAAAATCGTAATGCACCCGGATGTGGAAATGCTTTTAGGTGAAATTGTAGTAGGAGGTGCCGTGTCCGTGCGGAGATACAGTCCGCGCGGTTTGTGGTGGAAGTTTAAGGGTTTGTTTCGCAGGTATTGATCTCAGGATAATTCTTCTAATTCATTCAGGAGATTTCTCCTGGCATTGTGTTCATACTTTTCGTAAAACGCTGCAGTCTTAAAAATTTGTTTCATCTCTAAAAAATGAAGCAACACTTTTTTCCGCCCTGGCTTGTACAACAAGTCGGGATAGATAGAATATTCCTTTCGCACGCAGGCTGCATAGTGGTGGTAACGCTCAGGCACAGCACCAAGTATGCTCAGGTCGGCATCGGTAAACAAATCAACCTCACGGTTAACAGCTTCGTGTTTTTTTGTTGCCAGGATAAATACCTTGCACCGGGCCACTTCTGTTTCCGGAAAAGCAATTTCTTTCAATCGTTTTACGGCCACAGCCGCACTTTTTTCTTCGTTATCCTTTCGGGTGGAGTTATATACAAAATCGTGGTAGGCAATGGCAAACACCACGGTAGCCCAACAACTAAACTGATCCTGTAATGGTTTTAATTCAGCAACCAAATGATCGAGATGTTCCAGCGTATGGTAATAACGATCGGGATGGCTATAAGCCCGCTGTACTTCCGCAACTAAATTATTACCTGCTGGCAGCGCGTATCTTTCCAAAGCGTGTTCAAACTCCTGCTGAAACATAGGTCAAAGAACTCAAAAATCTAAAAACAAAAAAAGGAGAAGCTTGCACCTCTCCTTTCACTTCACACACGGAAAAGGCTACCTCCCTTTTCCGTTACCATTCATGCCAACCAATACCGGTTCTGGTTGGTCCGCAGTTTTCAATACACCTCGCCCGTTAGTGAGTGGAAAGATTAACCACGCAACTTATCCAGAACCTTATTCAGCTGTGAAGCTTCTGCTTTCGATAGGTTCTCCATCTTAAGCCAGGGTGTTTTAGTATTATCAATGCGCTTTAACAGCTGTAACCCCTTAGGTGTAATAGAAATATCCACCTGCCTGCGATTGGTGGCGCACAGTTCGCGTGTTACCCAACCTTTTTGTCTCAGCTTTTCTACCAGGCGGGTACAATTGCTGTTCTTATCTATCATGCGTGCCGCAATGTCCAGCAGCATCATGGGCTTGGGATGGCTGCCTCGTAAAATACGCAGCACGTTGAATTGTTCGGGGGTAAGATCATATTGCTTCAGAAATTTCGCGTGCTGCGTATAAAGCCAGCTTCCGGTAACTAAAATATTAATGACTGCTTTGTGATACTCGCTTTGAAAACGTTCCTGCTTGATTTCTGACTCGAGTGACATCCTTTCAACCTCAATTGTTGTACCTACAACATTACAAAGAAAATTGGTTTTTCTGCTTCATTTATTCAGCTCCAGGCAGGGTATTTACGGACAGCATCCGTAATTTGCCCCTGTATGCGTACCGATAAGTTATTATTACGCTCACTCAGGCGTGTTTTCTTCTTTGCACGCAACCGGTTAACCGCACGTCAGTTCATGATGCTTTCGTGCATTGTTATTGGCGTACTTTCTGCGCTGGCTGGTATTGTGCTGAAGTTTATCGTACACACCATTGGTGTGTGGGTAAATCATTATGCTTCAACGTACGAACAATTTTATCTGTTCGCATTCTTCCCACTCATTGGTATTACCCTAACGGTTATCTATATCAAGTTTGGGCTAAAAGGAATTTTCAAAAGAGGAAGTGCAGAAATCAGCTATGCCATTGTACGCAAGTCAGCCAAAATTCCATCCAATCAAACCTATTCGCACGTTATCACCAGTGCGCTTACCGTTGGTTTTGGTGGTTCCGTTGGATTGGAGTCGCCCATGGTAACCACCGGTTCTGCCATTGGTTCCAACTATGGAAACTATTTTCATTTACCTTATAAAGACCGCACGGTATTGGTAGCCTGCGGAGCCGCGGCTGGTATTGCGGCAGCCTTTAATGCACCCATTGCCGGGGTTTTGTTTACCCTGGAAGTGCTGCTGGCCGATGCCACCATCGGGCTTTTTATTCCTATCATCATAGCGGCTGCAACCGGTGCCCTGTTGTCTAAAATAATTTTGGCCGAAGATGTTATCCTTTCCTTCTCCTTGCAGCAACCGTTCAACTACCACAACCTCCCCTTCTATATTTTACTGGGTGTGTTGGCCGGCTTTGTATCGCTGTATTATGCGCGGATAATTGAATGGACAGAGAAATTCTTTGGTGCACGAACAAACAATCGCTCTAAAATAATAATTGGAGGACTAACCCTGGCCGGCCTACTCATGCTCTTCCCTTCGTTGTTTGGTGAAGGATACGAGAGCATAAAAATGCTTGCGAACCTGAAACCGCTCGAAGTTGCCAACGGCAGTATTTTGTACAATTACCTGCACAATGATTTCACGCTGTTAATCTTTATCAGTGCCCTGGTGTTCATAAAAGTGATAGCGGTTGGGCTAACCCTGGGCAGCGGTGGCAATGGCGGAAACTTTGGGCCTTCCTTATTTGTAGGTGCCTACCTGGGGTTTGCCTTTGCACGGTTGGTTAACCTAACCGGTTTAGCACAAATACCCGAAACCAATTTTACACTGGTTGCCATGGCCGGCATTTTAAGTGGTGTGTTCTACGCTCCTCTTTGCGCCATTTTTTTGATTGCCGAAATAACCGGTGGGTATGAATTGATTATTCCACTCATGATTGTATCTGCGCTGGGATTAACCGTAGCCAAATACTTTGAGCCCTTGTCTATGGAAGGCAAAAAACTTTTAAAGCTGCTGAACATGACCGTGCATAACCGCGATCAGTTCTTATTAAGCAAGCTCAACCTGCAAGATTTGCTGGAACAATCTTTTTCTGCCGTAAGGCCCGATGACAGCTTGCGTTTGCTGGTGCGTGTTATTTCTATTTCAAAGCGCAATACATTTCCGGTAGTTACCCGCGAGGGCGAATTGGTTGGTGTTGTACACCTGGACCATGTGCGTGAAATAATTTTCAACAACAAACTGTACGATACCACCCTTGTAAAAGACCTGATGACAGAAGCACACGCGGTAGATATGGAAGATTCCCTGCACGACATTCTGAAAAAATTTGATGAAACCCGGCAATGGAATTTGCCCGTTGTAAAGAACAACCAATACCTGGGCTTTCTTTCCAAAGCACGAATCCTTACCGAATATCGTGCAGAACTGATGAAAACAATTTAGGTAAGCTTGTGATTCAGTTTACAGGTAAACTTCAAAAACAAACCTTTCAGGAGGTGATGAAAGTCTATAAGAATATTATCTTGTAACAGACTTTAATCTTTATGCGTATGCGATTTAAAAATCAGGTGGCCATTGTTACCGGTGCCGGGCAAGGCATTGGCCTGGAGATATGCCGCAGGCTGGCTTTGGAAGGAGCACACGTTGTGTTAAACGATATTGAAGTAGCGCTTGCAGAAGAAGCAGCCGAAAAAATCCGGAAAGAAAAAGGAAACTGCCTGGCAATAGGGGGCGATGGGGGCGATGTGAATTTTATCGAGCAATTGGTACGTGAAACCGTAACAACGTTTGGCAAGATTGATATCGTTATTGCAAATGCCGGCATCACCTTGTTTGGCGACTTCTTTGACTACGCCCCTGACGATTTTAATAAAGTAATGCGCCTGAACCTGGGCGGTAGTTTTTTTCTGGCCCAGCAGGCGGCCAGAAACATGCGCGATCAAAAGCATGGTGGTCGTATTTTATTTATGTCATCCGTAACCGGACATCAGGCACACAAAAATCTTGCTGCGTATGGAATGAGCAAGGCCGCATTGGAAATGCTGGCAAAAAATTTAGTCATTGAATTATCGCCTTACGGGATTACCGTAAACGCGATTGCACCGGGCGCCACGGCCACCGCCCGAACCAAAAGTGATCCGGAGTATGAAAACACCTGGTCGCGGATTACCCCAATCGGAAAACCTGCTTCTACAAACGACATTGCCTCGGCTGCTTTGTTTTTGGTTTCGCCTGAAGCCGGACACATTACCGGCCAAACACTGGTGGTAGATGGCGGCTGGACCAGCGTGAGTCCTTCGCCTTATTAATACGCGGGGTTATTGTAGTTTGATGTTCTTCACAAAGCCGATCACGGCCTTGTTAAACACTTCCGGCTCTTCCAGGTTTGTAAGGTGCCCGGCTTTATCAATAACTATCAATGTTGAATTCGGAATTTCCGCTGCCATTTTTTGCGCCACAGCGGGCGGAGTAATTTTATCTTCACTACCTACCACCACACAAACCGGAACATTAATAGTTGACAAGTAAGCGCATCGCTCGGTACGATTGGCCAAAGCCTGCAACGTTCTGCAAATTATCTCGGCTGGTGTTTGAAGTATGGTTTGATGAATAAACTGTACCGCTTGTCTGCGCGTTTGAAAAGAGGCGGGCGCAAATAAATTTTTTAATGATTCTTCTGCATAAACCTCCAGCCCGTTTTTCCGGATAAATGCGATAGTCTTCATCCGCTTTTCCCTGCCTTCTGGTGTATCGGCACCACATTGCGTATCTACCAAAAGTAATGCAGCAAACTTTTCTGGTTGTTTCTGAATCGCGTTAAGCGCAATGTAACCGCCCATTGACAGGCCACACACAACCGCTTTTTTTATTTTTAGCGCATCAAGAAATGCAAGCAGATCATCAGCAAACAAATCAATGCTAAATTCCACATCGCTTGCCTGCGATTGGCCATGGCCACGAACATCATAAGCAATGCAACGAAACGTTTTTCCCAACGCCTCCAGTTGACTCGTCCACATCAGCTTATTAAATGGAAACCCATGAATAAAGATTACCGCCCCTGCATCAGCAACACCTGCTTCCAGGTAACTAATCTCAACGCCATTTACTGGTATTCTCTTTTCGCTATGCATGCGGCAAAATAAACATCATTTCGGTCGTTCCAGGCAACCTTCATAAAAAACATTCAACTTCTGTACATCCGCCACAAAAAGCTTATTCACAATTGCGGCATCAGCAAAAATAATTTGCTTAGCCGAGTTTAATGTTTTTGCCGTTACTACAATAATACCTTTGTCCGCATAGCGCGCACCTGCCTTTATGATTCCTTCCTTTCTTAGCGTTGACAGGTTAGCAGAATGTTCCTTGAACCACTGCTGCTCATTGGGTTGTTTGTTTACATCCCACGCGGGGCCGGTAGTATAGGTTACGATGTATAAACTATCCGGTTGGTTTTGACTGTATGTCAATCCGGGCAAACACAGGCATAAGATTACGATCAGGTTTTTCATATTTGAAGGGTTTGTGATCAAGGTCCACCATCACCCAAGTTATCATTATAGATAAAACAACTTTTTAAACCGGGGCTTCAACCTACGAATAGCGGCTGTCTTTCATTTGATTCTTTACACCTCCGTACAATACATCCAAAACACCCGGCTCGTTCAAAAACCGGTGCGGAAATGGTAACTCAATGGCCGAAACTTCATCGAGTTGTTTCATTACATCGGTTGGTATTTCAAATTTTAAACAACCCAACACATCTTCCAATTGACTTACCCTGGTTGCGCCAATAATCGGAATTACCGATTGCCCTTTGTGCTGGCGTGTCCAGTTAATGGCTAACTGGCCCGGTGTTACGCCCAATTGCTCAGCCAGTTCAACAACTTTTTTCGCAATCAACGTTGCGCGCTCACCCAACCGAATGCTTGAATCCGGCAACCGGCCCTTATCGCCTTTCAGGTATTTTCCGGTAAGCACACCTCCGCCCAATGGAGCCCACGGGGTTACCGTCATTCCAAATGCTTTGGCCATTGGCAACAACTCCGGTTCTACCGTGCGTTGAATTAAACTGTATTCAATCTGCAGCCCCACAAACTGATTCCAGCCGCGCAGTTGCGCCATTGTGTTGGCCTGGCTTACTACCCATGCAGGTGTGTCACTAACACCTATGTAGTGCACCATACCCCGGCTAACCAGGTCTTCCAGTCCTTTCATAATTTCTTCGGTGGGTGTCCAGCTATCCCAGGCATGCACCCAAAGCAAATCGATGTACTCCACGTTTAACCGCCACAAACTCTCTTTTACACTACGCATCAAATTTTTGCGATGGTTACCGGCAAAGTTCAAATCGCCCGATCTATCCCGTAAGGAATACTTGGTGGCTACCACAAAATGATCGCGATCTTTGGCTATAAAATCGCCCACAAATTTTTCGGAAGTGCCCTCGGTATAGCGATTGGCCGTATCGATAAAGTTGCCGCCTGCATGGGCATAGGCATCAAAGATTTGCCTGCTCAACTCCTTATCGCAGCCCCATTTCCACTCGGTACCAAAACCCATGGTACCCAGGCAAAGTTCTGATACGCGCAGGCCCGACTGGCCTAAAAGTTTGTAGTTCATTTGGAATGCTGGTTTTATACTTTGAAAAAAGTGAATTCGGCCTTAAAAAGTTTAGATGGCAGGCTTAAAAAGGAATTATTTCGCATCTTTGAACGCAAGTTTTTGCACAAATAAAATTCTCTTTTACCTTTGCAGTCCTTAAAAATAGGGAGCTTAGCTCAGCTGGTTCAGAGCATCTGCCTTACAAGCAGAGGGTCGGGGGTTCGAACCCCTCAGCTCCCACTAAAGACAGCCACTTACAAAACAATTGTGAGTGGCTTTTTATTTTGCGTAAGGTTTGTGCAAAAAAACTGAAGTGCCCAATCGCACACTTCAATTCCTGCCTTTACCCGTACGCACCGGCAAATTCAAAAATCCCTTTTCAGTAATCCGTTTGCCAAGAATCATCGTGGCCCGTCAATTCGCTCAATGTAATCTAACCCTGGGTGTAGCCGCTTTCAAATTATTCAACCAAAAATAAAGACACCGGAACTTATCAAAACAAACAACTCATGCGTTGGTATGATGGTTGTTTGTATTTTTGTTTAACTATTTTTTAATCTGTTGAAACGGCTAAAGAAAATCCTGATCTACCTGGTGGTTGTGTGGGCCGTACTTTTTGCCAGCGCAGCTATTTCCGTTTTTCTTTTTAAAGACAGAATTATTCAACGATTTGTTGCCGAAGCCAATAAACACCTCAACACCCCGGTAAAAATTGGCAAAATTGATGTTTCTATGTTTGCCGGGTTTCCGAATCTGGCCATCGTATTTACCGATGTGTATGTAGAAGACAGCCATCCTGGTATTTACCCGTTGCTAACAGCCGAGCGCCTGGCCTTTACGTTAAATCCGGTGCAACTCTGGAAAGGCAATTACACCATACGCGGGGTATCCATTACCGGAAGCGAAACCAACCTGCGCATCAATGCAGCTGGCAAAGCCAATTATATTATTCTGAAAGAAACCGCGGGTGATGGAACAGGCAGTGGTGTCGTTCAATTCGACCTGCGCAATGTACACCTTGTTAATACAACGGTAAGTTATATAGACCAACAGGCCGATCAGCACCACGTATTCAATAGCGATAAACTCACAGCCTCTATTCTGGTGAAGGGCCTCTTGTATAAGATTACTGCCAAAGGCGATGTGGTAACTGAACAGATCGGAGTAGGAAATACCCGCTTTCTGACTCATAAAACTTTCGATGTAAACACGCTGATCGACTACGATGACGAAAAGAAGGTTGTTGATTTTAATTCGTCTATTGTTAAGCTGGGGCGATCGCAGTTTGAAATTAGCGGCAATTATTCCTTCCGGGACAAAAACCTGATTGATCTGAATGCAGTGGGAAAGGATACCGATATTCAAACCCTGCTTTCGCTATTGCCCGAAGAAACCAGCCAGAAGTTAAAGCAATATCGCAGCGATGGAGATGTGTTCTTCAATCTTTCGCTGAAAGGTGAGATCAGCGACCGGAAAAGTCCGTTCCTGTCGGTCTCCTTCGGATGCAACGATGCAACTGTCTTTCACCCCGACTATCAATCGCGCATTTCCAAAGCAAACCTGAATGGCTCATTCGCCAGCCCGTCTCTTACCAACTTTAATGATGCCAACCTTTTTCTGAAAAATATGGAGGGCGAATTGAATGGTAAAACATTTACCGGAAATCTCAGCATCAGCCAATTTAACGATCCATACATTGCCCTTGACTTTAAAGGAGAACTGGATGCTGCCTCGCTTAACAACTTTTACCCGATACCTGAAATAACCAACCTGCAGGGATTAATTGCAGCCGATATAATGTTTGAAGGGAAAACCTCGCTGCTAAAGAAAAAAGCTACCGCACAAAAAGTTAAAACCAACGGGGCTATTACCCTTCACGATGTAAACTTTAACTATGGGAAACAGAATATTCACTTTAAAGATATCAACGGCACGCTGCAGTTCAACAACAACGATCTTGCACTAAGCAATGTGCAGGGTTACTTTGAAAACAGCGACTTTCAATTGAACGGGTTTTTTAAAAACATTATCACCTTCCTGTTATTTGAAAATCAACCCATCGGTATTGAAACCGATCTTAAATCCAAATTTCTCGATCTAGATCAACTTTTCTCTATCGGGTTTGAGGAAGAAGGATCTCAAGAATACCAGTTCCGTATTTCGCCCAATCTGCAACTCAATTTTAATTGCGATGTAAAAGCCATGAAATACAGGCGCTTTAAGCCCACGCACATCAAAGGCGATTTGCTGGTGAAAAACCAGGTGGCGGTATCGCGCAATATTACCATGCGCACCATGGGTGGCAACCTAACCCTGAACGGAATTGTAGATGCAAAAAACTCTAAAGCCATTGATGTAATCACCACCTTCAAACTGGATGGCCAGCACATCGATAGTGTTTTTTATGTCTTTGAAAATTTCGATCAAACTTTTATTGAAGATAAGCACCTGAAAGGCCGCGCCTACGCAAATGTTGATCTGGAAATGACTTTGAATGAAAAACTCAACCTGATCGCTCCTACCCTTATTGCCGATATCAGCGCCACCATCCGGAATGGAGAGCTGAATAATTTTGAGCCCATGAAAAAACTCAACAAATATTTAGACGATGAAGGATTGAGTAAAATGCGCTTTGCCGATCTTAAAAACGAGATTCACATTGAAAAGCAAACTATCTACCTGCCCCAGATGGAAGTAAAAAGCAATGTTACTACCATTCAATTAAGTGGCACACACACCTTCGACCAGCACATTGATTACCGGGTAGTAGCTCCTTTGCGCAATAAAAAGAAAATTGACCCCGATGAAGCGTTCGGTGCCATTGAAGAAGATGGAACCGGTAAAGCAAAAATCTTTTTAAAGATTACCGGTACTACCGATGTGTATGAGGTTAGCCTGGACAAAGATGCTGTTAAGAAAAAAATTGCCAGCGACTTAAAAAAAGAAGTGCAGGAATTAAAAGATGCCTTTAAACTAAAAGGCCAGAAAAAGAAAAAAGAACTTGAACTTACTGAAGAAGAGTTCGATTGGAATGATAACTAGAAGCCATCTCAAAAATACACTTAAGGATGAATGTCATGCCGGATTTATTCCGGCATCCCAACCTTTCTGCACAGATTCCGAGATCGCGGAACGCTGTCCGCGATAACAAAGTATTTTTGAGATGGCTTCTAAATTTCTTTTGCCCGGTTCCAGTACGTATCCATTTCAGCCAGCGTCATTTCGCCCATCTTCTTACCATCTTTGGCCGATTCGGTTTCGAGGTATTGAAAGCGCTTGATAAATTTTTTATTGGTGCGCTCCAATGCTTCTTCCGGATCGATGTTGATGAAGCGGGCATAGTTTACCAACGAAAACAATAAGTCGCCAAACTCGGCCAT
>Ga0116144_10004416_pt1 | contig 13340 bp, 14 predicted proteins | sample AD_UKC035_MetaG_FD_89746 | JGI IMG/M metagenome (GOLD analysis project Ga0116144, IMG submission 89746) | Active sludge microbial communities of municipal wastewater-treating anaerobic digesters from USA - AD_UKC035_MetaG | ecosystem: Engineered > Bioreactor > Anaerobic > Digestate | place: USA... | reverse complement strand
CCCTATTTACATGGCACTAAGTGACTAATTTATAATTTCACCCAAATGGCCATATTAATTCATTTTATTGCAGCTTATTACAATATGATTATGGACTTCAATCCTTAAGTAATCTTTTATTAAAATGTTGTAAATATTAATAAAATCTAATTCTTTTCTATTACCTAGAAGTATTTTATAAGGTCTATTTTCATCATCAACACCAATCTTTATACACAATTCATCAGGAATTAAATCCAAATACCTTTCTGGTAATTCAATTACACAATAAGGTTGATCGTAGTATGTAATTAACCTTTCCATACGAATTCTCTAAAAGTAATATTTTTTTTTAACTACTTACTTCTTCTACTTGAGCTTCTTCTTTATTTTCTAAGTTTTGAACAACACTTAGAATAAACTGATCATAGGAAGAATTAGTAAAGAGATTATAAAATACATAATCTATAATATTAATCACCATATCTAAAGACCATGGTTCAAGGTTGTAATCTCTATTTAGAATACTAGTTAGATTCTCTCTAAGATTAAGGATAAGGCCATCTTCAAAGATGTTACGAAGGTTAATTGTCAAAAAGCTTAGTTCCTTAATCTCTTCTTTATTAAAATCAGATTCTTTTAGTTTCTTAATCTCTTCCTCTGGAATAACATACTGTAGAACAAAAGCCACATGTACTTTATTAACTGGTACACTTTGGTCACCCATGTAAACACTAAAGCCTCTAAAGTAACTATCATAATTATTTAGATCAACATTAAGTTCTTCTTTAATTTCTCGATCAGCAGCATTTTTAATTGTTCTAAGTAATTGTTCTGCTGTAAGTACATATTTATCATCCTCTTTAACCGTATATTCAATTTCTTCTTCATCATCGATATGACCACCAAAACCAATACTACTTAAGCTCTTTAAACGATTCTCATTAATAGAATCAGCGCGATCATACATTAGAAAACTAATAACACCAGTTTCTACATTTACGTACTGAAAGATAACATAAGGAATAACTTGGATATAGTTATTATCAGGGTTTTCACAGATTTCTCGATCTACCATTTCTAAGTTAAAAGTCTCTTCTGTAAAATTACCAATTTTGTCGTAGAACTCTTTAGCTTGAAAGCAAAGGGCTTTTTTCATTTTGTGTTCTCCTTAAGGTGAAATGAACAAAACTAACTGGCCTTAAGACCAATCAATTACCTAGTGTATTAAAAATTAAATAAATGACACACTTGACATCTCTAATCTCCTAAAAAAATAAGGTAACTAAACCAAAAAAATTTTAGTCTCCTGAGGTTTTAAACCTCAGGAGATATAATCAAAAATTGCAAAGAAAAGTCTCGACATAGGGAATGATATTTACCACATTTTCTTCTTTATCCAAGACCTCTACATACCCTCCAATGTAGATCTTACGTTCAAAGGGGTCTAAATTAATGGTGGTTGTAACAATATTACCCAAATCACTATAAAGATCATATAGTCTAATCAATTTATCTTCTTTAATATCAATTTGACCATAACAATCCGCATCAGTCAATTCACTATGCCCGATAAAGAACAGGTGATTGTTCTTCTGAACATATGAAGTAATCATGATGTCTTTTGCACAGTTAAAGAGATTTCCGTTATTGCGTTCTTTTTGGTATTGAGTCTCTTCTAGAACGACAAGCTTAAAGAATTCATCAATCTTAAACTTATAGTCACCTTTGTCTGTAATAATAATTCCCAAATAGACATACTCGTTAGTTTTGTTTTCAATATAGGGTTTAAAAAAGCGAATGTCTTTAAAGTTCCTCAATTCCTTTGGAATCTTAATCTCAATGATGTCCTCAATAGTGAAAAACTTATCCAGTATAAACAGCAAAAGCTCCTCTGTCTCCTTGGTGTATAAAAAGACGTAGATGTTGTGTTTGTCAGAAAAAATAAAGTAAATTTTGGTATTTGTAAACTCAATATCGAAAAAACATTCATCCCTTTTCATCTCTTCTCTCCTTTTTCAAAGGTAGGAAGGGAGATGAAACTCTCCCTTCCTGAATTTAATTATTTATTAAACATGCTAGCGAATTCTTCGCTAATAGCGTCTTTAACTGCTTTAAGACCATAGCCCTTAACAGAAGAAGACGTAATAGCAGTTTGCATAACAAGATACTTATGAACCTCTTTATCTTCTTCGTTCTTCGCAAGATGGTTTTGATAGACCTTCTCGCGATGAACGTTGATGTCGATATTATCGTTCTTACCAAAATACCCAAGTTGAGCATACAAAGACTCAACATTAGGGTTAGACTTAAACACGTCTGCAGCTACTTCAGCAACTGCAATGTGTGCTGCGGTTACGAACTTACTGTTATATTTGGCTACCTCTTCTACTACTTTCTTAGTCAGCCCTTCAGGCAAATTGTCATAATAAGCCTTATGAGGTTCCTTTTCTTTAATGGTTGTATCCTCTACTACTAGATTTTCCTTAATTTTATCAGAAAGATCGTGATACTTCGTAATAGTTTCAGATTTGAATTGTACTGACATTTTCTTCTCCTTGAAGAGTGGTTGAGAACAAGAAACGCCTTGGGTTAAATATAACCCAAGTTATTAAAGGGATAACTAAAAAAATATTTTTACCATTAACACTATAAAAAATATAATAAAGGAAATACTACTATGTTACTACAAGTATTATATATGATATTTATATTTATCTCAAATCTACATTTCTTTCAGAATAATAATTTGATATAAATTTCCTGGAGATAATTCAAAATGACTCAGCTGAAAGAAGAGATAGAAAAGATTTATAGTAACGAAGAAACTCTGGTTAAAAACGATCTTATTTGTAGATTAAAACGCAAAAAAGACAACACATTAAAAAAAATTACCAATGGAATCATTATAACCAGCTTTATTATCTTACCTAAACATGTTTTAGAAACTTATATCAACTTAGGTGTTTATACGCTTATAAACAAATTGCAAAATCATGACATAGATTTGACGACTGAAACCGAAGAAAAGCTTAAAAGAATATTCAAAATTTATATTAGTGAAGAAATCCTTCTTTTTTCCTTTAAAACGCTTGATTTACTCTGGTCAGAAGAAAAACTTAATAAAGAAATCATTTTTTATAATGGCTCTAAGCTAACACTTAAAGAAGCCATTGCAGATAAACAGTTCTTTTCTACCCATATTCGAGACATAATCTCAGTTCTAATTAACGAACTTCCTGGGTTTGCTAAATTCAAATTAGGTATAAGCAACAAGAAAAAATTCTTTAAATTTAAACATGAACTAACAGACATTATTTTATATGCAAACTAAAAAACACTCTGGTAGGTTTAAACCTACCAGAGTGTAAATCTTACGTTTTTATGTAATAGTATAACATAGAACTACTATTGTAATCGATCAAATTAGACATAGCTTAATCAAACATGATCTTTAAGAAAAAAGCCGGAGTTAAACGATAAGTGTTATTCGTTGTTCTATGGTCATTATATACTTTAATGAGATCTTTGGGTAAATAACTAAATAGGTGTTTGTTGTAATGTCCATCACTAGTGTAGACATTGAATTTACTGTCTATTTGTCTCATTTTAAAATACTCTGTAAATTTACCATAACCTACAACTATAGGATAGATAGGTTCTACTTCTGTTCTAAAACTACAAGGAACATTACTATGCTCTAAATAGATTTTCTCTATGTTGTAATTCGTACCAACATCTACTAAGAAGCTATTGTGAAGAGTCAAAAATTTCGTGATTACATCATTCGATCGTATTACATCAGAATCAAGTAAAGATACATTAGTACTATTAGTAATGACACCCAATTGAGAGAAAATATTACAATATCGATTTAACTCATAGATTTTTTCCATATAGTTCAATGCTTCTAGATTTAATACAAAGGTATCGTCAGATAATCTAAAAAAGTAATTTGGTGTTTCAAATATCATGTAACCTGCAACAATCAATATAGGTTTAACAATAGGTTCATTAAATTTCAATATTGCGCGTTGATAAAGTGTATAGGGTTGTTCGGTAAACACCATATTTTGTGTTATTGGTATTTTCTTTAAATCTCTATTAAGTTCTGCAAAACTTAATATACCAACATGATTTTTTCTTGTTTTTAACATAGTCTCTACCGCATTTCTTACATATAAGGTATTGTTGGTATAAACGGTAGAATAGACATATCCGTTTACTGTTATTAAAGCTCTTTTATCAAGTAATTCTAAATAAGTTTCTGTGTTAGGTCTAGTTATTTTCAAATCTGGAAAATCTTTTTTGTAGTAGTAACTTACTGGATCATATTGATTTACACCTATTTTAGCAATATCTAAGTGATATCCTGCTACATTTGCAAGCTGATAATGCACTTCGGCCATATCTTACTCCTTAAAAAAGTAAAATTCTAATAATTACTTCTGCAAAACTCTTTAATTTATTAAATACATCTTCATTAAGAATAATACCAAATACTATAAATACTGATGTTATTGTAATAATTGCTATTACAGTATAACCTTTGAATTTGATGTTATATATAGTGTTTAAGTGTTCTGGATCAATTATCAAATTTTTATAGTGGTTTAGTTCAAGTAAGTAATAAATAAGATAAATTTGTTCTTCTTCCGTCAAATTTTCCTTAAAGAATCTTATATACTTTCTGAGAATATTTCTTTTAGGTCCACCAATAGGTGTGTTACCAAAATTAATTGCTTCTTTCGTGATCTCATTTAAAAATTCTTTAATTTTTGGATTTACTTTCATTATTAGACTCCTTATTTAATTCTCTTATTTTATCTATTTTGATGTTGCATTCTTTAATGACTGAAAGTAAATATATATTGTAACTTACTAAATACTGCTCTCTTTCCCATATCTTTAGTTGAAGATATTCTTCTTTTGAAATAGGTTTATTAGGTATGCAGTTTGTCAATAAAGTATCTGGAACAGTGACACGAACAACTTTTGTTTGCGTAACTATCTCTTTTTGAGGAGTTGTCCCACAACCTGTCAAAAAAAGAGGAAGTAGAAGAAAAAACGTTAAAAAACTCTTCATTTCCTTTCTCCTTTATCAGAAAAAAAATGTATCATAAGAATTTAGTAAAGCTTCTATGTTATTTTCAGATAGTTTTTGAACTTCTTCTTTTGGTATGATTATCTCTGTTTTAGTTTCCTTTACCTTTTTTTTAACTACTTCTGTTAGTCTAGTATTTTTTAAAACAAGGTTTTTATTGAGTTCTTCTACTTTAGCAACTAAATTCTCTTTTTCTTTTTGAAGTTCTTCAAGCACCTGACGATTGCGCTCATACTCTTCTTGAAGTTTTTGTATCTGATGGTTTAATTCTAAATTGGTATTAACTACATTTTCTAACTGTTGTTTGGTCAATGCAAGTTCTGCTTTAAGTTTAGCTTTTGTTTCAAAACCTAAGCGTTCTAAAATAGTATCAGAACCCTTATAAGCAATAACACCAAAAATAACAATAAACACAGTTAAAAAGCCCATATTAGGTGTAAAGAGTTTACTCTTTACAAAACTAAATAAAACACTCCACATAGCTACTCTCCTAAATTAATTTTATCCCACAAGTAAGTAAACCCAATTGCAATCGAGTCAATCTCGTGTTCTGATAGTTCTTCTATAGATTTATTTAATACGATATTACCTAAAGTAATTTTATTTACTAGAAACTCTTTGATGATTTGTTTACTTGCTAAACTGTTGTTTGTAAAAAACTTCTTAACCAAAAGTGGTTCTATTAGCTTTAATGTATAGCTATTAGGAACAACAATGGTATACTTAATACTAAAGATTATTTCTAATAAACTACCATAAGCCATAGGTGTTAATGCGTTATAAAACGGAGCTTCTATCACAATTTCTTCTATCTCATATTTATCAATAATACTTCTTACTTCGTTGAGTATCGTAAGGACTTTAACTGTTTTATTATCATATTTTTTTTCTATAGTTTTCTCATCTTCAGTAAATTTTCTAACGTTTTTAATAAGTTTAGTTTCCTTTATGTTTAAAACACCTGATTCTAAAGTTAACACGCTTAACCCACAATAGTTGATACCTGGATCAATACTTAGTATTGTTTCTATATCTTGCATAGTAAAAACCTTATTTACACCATTTAGTCAAAAAATGTTTTAAAACTAGGAGTGGTCTAGATAGACCACTCCTAGGGATTTTATACAAGCAAAGGCTCTTCTGTACCTACATCAAATGTGATATTTACTTCGGTTGAATTGACGGTTAATGCATGATACTGATAAACAAATGCAGCAATCTGTGCAGAAATAACTTCGGTGTAACTTGATTGAGTAGATCCAAATACACCTGTTAAAACTTTATCAATACCTGTTACTAACGCAATTTCGTTAATAACTGCGTATCTTGGATCCCCATAAAGTAATTGACATGCTTCAAGGATATTCGTGATATCTTCTTGGTTTAGCACAAAGTTGATCTTAGCAGTACTAACTAGATAGTCACCATTTGGGTTATTTAAGTTTACATTACTGATATTAGGATGTTGAGGAGATAAATCTGTTATTTCAGGTATAAAATCAGTTGTAGTAATAACTCCTTCATTAACATTTCTTAATTCTACAGAAGGTGCAACATTATCCAAATTAAGAACTCTTAAATAATAAGCTACATATTGTTCTGAATTAATAGTAATTGGAACTCTTAGACGATATTTCATTCTTTCTGTAGCAGAAAGATCATCATTCATATTTCTTACGACAAATGGAATAAAATTATATAATGATGCATGTCTTGGTAGATGAGGAATTTCTCTAGTAAGAATAAACCCATCGTTGCCTAATTCATAAGTAGCAGCTTTATTACCAATTCCGATATAACCAAGTTTAGGATACTCATTTGATAACGGAAGTTCATCTGCAAAGAGATTAAATTTTTGGTTTAATGTGCTATTTGGTAGCACGGTAAAAGGTCTATTAAGTAATTTACAAGTTTGTAAATGAGCCCCGTAAATCGTTCTGGTTACACTTTCCATTTAATACTCCTTAAATAGGGTTGTTCAAAAGAAACTCAAGATTTTCTTGAGTATTAGGCGTTAAAACATACTGAGTCTGATTTGTTAAAATAACGTTACTCAAGATATTTACTCTATTATTATAATAATATTTTCCGCTATTTTGATCATTGTAACTATTAGCATCTAACAACAATCGATGTTGTATATTTAAGGGGGCATTTAAATAGATGCGATCATTTAACCATCCAATACGAGTCTTAAAGTATACGCGTATGTAGTCTTTATAGTAGTAATGAGATTTAAAATAAAAGTGAAATCGATATAGTTCAGTAAACTCTTGTTCTTGATATCCATTTACATCAAGAACAGTACGATAATATGGATCTATATTGCAGTAATTCAATATTTTATTGTCTATATAGATTTCTGGTATCAAGTCAATTAACCTATTTTCTTTATAACGATAGTGACTATCATAACTTAGAGCAACATCTAAATCTTCATTAGTCTTTACTACTTTAAAAGTATCTATATTCAGACGATACTTATTATATATAAATAAGAAGTTATCTATATTTTCTCTAATGTCATACCGAATATCTTTTAAGCCAGATAGTATAGCGTCATTTCGATAGTAATAATTGATAAATTGTAATGTGTAGCTTTTGAATTTTTTAAAGATTTCAATCATAGCTTCTTGTATATATTTATACATATTTAAAAAACTTAGCTGATTATCGAATAAACTATCTAAGATGTTAAAAAGTAATTTATCAATAGTATCTCTATCTAGATGCTCTACTATATCTTTTAAGTTGATTCTGGTTAAAAATTCATCTACTGTTTCATCAGTAATAATGTATTCTTCCTTTACTCTTAATTTATCGATCATTAACTCAAATTGACTATTATTTTCTTTTTCATCAAGGTTGGATAAGAAAAACCATAAGCCAATTTCTAATTTATATATAGTAAATAATTGATTATAAAAAAATGTCGAAGTTGGTATGTAGCTAATTGAAGGAATACTTGAAAATATATCATCTAAATAATCTCGATAGTACCATTTTACTTTATAGCAATAGTTCAATAACTCTTCTTTAGTGGGTAACGTAGGTTTAAACACCATATCAATGAAATACGTAGGGAAAGTGTTTAAACGTATACCATAATACCGATGTAACAATATAAGATAAAGTTTATATAAGTCTTTGGTATTTAGATATAAAATAGTGTCATCAATCGGAACATAAAGTTCTATAAGATAATCTATCTTATCATATTTTAAGAGGTAACTCCAATAGTCTATAATAAGTGGTATGAGTTTTTTCTTAACATTATCGGTATTATCGATTATAGAACTTTCTAAATCTTTAGTTAATAAATTCTTATAGAGCATATTTTTAATGCGATAATCAATCATGTATTTATTATAGGTATATTCTTTAATGTTACCTAAAGCAACAAATTTTTCTTTTTCTTCTATATCATCTAAGGTAAACCCATGTTTCTCATAAATTAAAGGAATTGAATTAAGTAATTTTTGGTAAAAGTTATATTCACTATAATCATCTTTTCTAAAAGCTATCTGTTGTCTAATACGATAATTTACTAAAGAGATATTACGTTCAGTAAGAAGATTTTCAATTAAATCATGAAAAATATACTCAAATCCAGAATGGTTGTCTAGATAAAGTAAATTGCGATATAGCCATAGTTTTTGTTTTTCTGACAAATAGTCGTAATAAACATCTAACCTATGGTGACTTGATAAGTAACTTTTAATGTGGTAACTATGTGCTCTAACTGTTTTTGCATTTTCTAACCGAATTGCAATAAGAGACTTTAAAAGAAAATGAGATAAAACAGTATACTGGCTTGCTATAAAAAGTGTATCGATATTAGAGTAATAAGGAATAAGCCATAAATCTTTATAGTTATCAAGTCTTATTTGTAACTTATAGATAATGTCATTTTCTCTATTTTCCACAAGAAAACTATTATATCCAATAATCGTATAATTAGGTAAATCGATAATCTCTTTTATATCAGTATAGATACTGTCTGTGATTATCGCTTTAATAAGAAGTTCTTGTTCTGGATAGATACTTACAATTTCATCATAAAACTTTTCAAACTTTAATAATTCTAACCTTGTTTTTTTATGTAACGTCATATTTGTTTTATTAAGTATGATATCTTGACCGTTATCGATTGATTTGATAACAATAGGTTTATCTAGTTCATGATATTCTCCTACTATATGCTTATAGTATCTCCACTTAGTTTTATCATATAAATCTATAATATAATCTGGATAATTCATCTGAATATATTCGTTGTAAAAATTTGCTTCTATATGACTTAGTATTGTAAGTGATTTTATAAGTTTTATACAATCGTCTATAAAAGCTTTAGTGTAGTAACTATTTTCTTGTAGCACATTTTCTATTATGTTTTCCATAGCAAAATCCCTTACTCAGTTATATTTTTGAGCCAAAAAATAACTTTTCTTGATTATTTATTTAAGGAGTTCAGGCATTTTTTGAATTAAACCCTGGAGTTTTAACTATGGCTTACTCACCAAGTAGGTTAATTGATATCATTGAAAAAAACAAAGGTAAAAAAGTTACCGCTAAAAAAATTATCGAAACAAATCCAGACCTTGTCACAATTCTACCTAAACTCATCAGAGATAAAAATAAAAATATAAAACAAATTGAAAACATTAGTAAAATTGATATTAACACTAACACATTAAAACAGATACACGATCGAATAATCAGCATTAAAAAGAATAATGAATACATCATTAAGCTTTTCCCTGATATAGAATTAGCAATACAGATTCTAGTAAGCAGTATTCTTTCTCCTAAAAAGATGACTGATTATACATTACTTTATAAAATCGATAAAAACTTTTCAACCAACCCAATTCTTACGTCTAAAATACTTGAAGAGATAAAAACTTATATCAATAATGAGTATGAATTAGAAGATAAATTACCTAATATGTTAAGAGAATCTCTTTTTATGTCTGGAGCTTATATCCTAGCAATTATTCCAGAATCTAGCGTAGACTATGTCATCAACAAAGATATTTTAAATGTCTCAACAGAAGAGTTTCATAAAAGGACAGATTACTTAGTATACTCATTAACAAAACCTATTAACCTTATTAACACAACAACACAAACCGTTATCAAAGAACCTAAAACAAAAAAAGAAAAACTTCTTGCTAATTTAACTTCTCATAACTTTATTAGAATTACTGACAATCCAAATATTTTTAAACTACCCATCATTAAGGACAAGATTGTAAAAGAGGTAATTCGCTCTTCATTAAAAAGTAATGTATCTATTTCTCAAGAGTCTTTAAATCGTTTAACCTATATCGATATCTTTAGAGAAAAGGGAATTACTAGAGATATAGGAAATATTGAAATCATTAAAACACTTAAAGAAACATTAAGAAAAACTATAGGTAAACCTATGGTTGTAAAACTACCTACCGAATCTACTATTCCTGTATTTATACCTGGTCATGAAGAAGAACATATTGGTTACTTTGTACTACTTGATGAAAACGGTAAACCTTTAAGTATCGATATTACTAACGATGAGTTTGAAGAACTAGTAAACATAAAAAGTAATGCAACTAACTCAAGTAACGTTACACAAAAAGCTTATAATAATCTTATCTTGGATGTTGTAAAAGACATTGACGTCACAGACTTATTCGAAGAGTATAAAAATATTATAGAATATCAAATCTATGATTCTATCTCTAAAAGTATCTATGGCACTAATGTTAAAATAGCAGATAAATCTGATATTTATTTTATAATGTTTAGTAGAGCATTAAGGAGTCAGAAAACAACATTAGTTTATATACCACAAGAACTTGTATTTTATTTAGCTTTTTATTACAACAAACTTGGTATTGGGAAAACCTTATTAGAAAATATAACTATTCTTACATCTCTTAGAGCAATATTGTTGTTTAGTAAAGTCATGGCACTTGCTAAACAAAGTATCGATGTCACTAAAGTCAATATCTCACTTGATCCAGAAGATCCTGATCCAGAAAAAACTATTGAACAAGTTCAAGATAGTGTTCTTAGGTTAAGACAGAATTTCTTCCCTTTAGGTATTAATAATCCGATTGATCTCATTAACTGGATTCAAAGAGCAGGGTTACAGTTCTCTTATGAGAATAACCCAAGACTACCTGAAGTTCGTATTGATTTTGAAAACGCTAATATACAACATACTGTACCTGATAGTGATTTAGATGAAGAACTTAGAAAACAAACAATTATTGCGCTAGGATTACCACCAGAAGTTGTAGATAATGGATTTAATCCAGAGTTTGCCACTACAGTTGTAAATAATAATATCCTATTGTCAAAACGTGTTATGATCTATCAGAAAAAACTTTTGAAAGAGTTAACAAAACTCATTGGTATTTTTATTTACAATGATGAGAAACTAAGAACCACTATAAAAGATATAATCGAAGAAAACATACATGAAATCACTAGTGGTTTAGAAGAAGAAGAAAAAGTTATCTATAATCGAAATAAAGAAGAATTCATAGACTACTATATCAATAAACTTACCGAGAATATCTATCTTGAGTTACCCAAACCCGATAACACAAACCTTGTTAATTTGAATGCTGAATTCGAAATCTATTTAGAAGGACTAGAAAAAGCAATAGACACCGTAATTAGTCCTGATATCTTTAGCGAAGATATCAGCGGTGAGCTCAATATGCACATTGATACGATTAAAAATATCTTTAAAAACTACTTATTAAGAAAATGGATGAGTGACAATAATTACTATCCTGAAGTCCTTGAGTTTAGTAATAACGATACAGAAGAAGTAGAAAACCTCTTGAAAGTCATCAACGACCACTTAATCTACACAATGAGAAATAGCGATAAACTCCTTAACGTCATTCAGAAGTATAAAGAAGCTGTTAATAAAGATTTAGAAAATATAGATGGTGAAGGTGCTAGTGAAAGTAATTACGAGTTTTCTAGTGAAGAGTCAGAAGAAGGTAGTGAAGAAGGTGGTGAAGAAGACTTTGATATCACCTTCTAGGCTTAAAACTGGAATAAGTCATGGCTATCGTTAATGACAATACCATTATACTAGAAAAAAGTGACTTTAGTGATAAGTATCTTGAAAAAATTCCTCATATGTTTAGTAGTGGTAGGGTTAATCGATACATTAACTTAACTACACACGATAGTGTACTAGATGCTTTAACCAATGTAGCATTTGAACATGTAAAGCATTTAACTAGAAGTAACCTTGATATGTATGTTGCTTTAATAGACACAGGTTATAGAGATAAACTTAATAGAAAAGAAGTAATAGAAGGCATTAAAGCTAAAAAAATAAAGAGAGAAACGATCTCAACAGTTTGTACTGTTAATACTGCTTTTTTATCCTATGTATATTTAGAAGACATTTTAGACATCAATATACTTCTTACCAATAAGACTTACCTTATATACGATAGAGTCAATAAAGAGCTTATCGATATCTCTATTGGTTCTTTTATTAATCCTGGTGTTGTTCCTAACTTCTTAAAAAATATAACAGAAGAGAAAATTCCACTACTGTCTTTATTGAGATTGCCTACATTTAATAAAATCATTATTTTAGAAGAAAGAAAAAATTTCATTTAAGATTTAAGTAAGTAGGTGAGGCTTATGCCTCACCTACTTGTTTATTTTCTAATAACTGATCCATTGTTTTTCTCCTTTAGTGCTAATAGCAGATGATATATATGTCGTTATATTTTAGTCTGTATAAAAAAAAAAGAAAACCCCTCCCGAAGGAGGGGTGGCGTCAGCTCAGCTTCTGCTGAGCTGACGCCAAAACTCCGCCGAAATCTTGTCGGCCACTTCGCGAGGCACACCGCGAAGTTGCAATTTTTCCGGGGTTTCTTCCACAGTGATCTTCACCCAGTCGCCTGATGGCGACCGTGTGAACCCCACCAACTTTCCGGCCTTCTTCAGGCCGATGATTTTATGAGCAACCCAGGCCGCCTCGCGGCCCGGGATAGCATGTTGTTGGGCCTTACGGTAAAGTTTATAGACATGGATGGTCAGTTCCATTTCTACTCTCCTTTATGCCGCCCGCTGTTAAACAAGATACAGGTGTCGCGGGCTAAACACCTGTATCCTTTTGCCAGATACTATATTTGTAATTATAAATTTTTCAAATACCAATTTTATATTACCAACATTTATGTAACTCTTCTATTAACTTTTCTTTTTTACGATTGTATTCCTCTTCTTT
>Ga0116144_10004406_pt1 | contig 13362 bp, 7 predicted proteins | sample AD_UKC035_MetaG_FD_89746 | JGI IMG/M metagenome (GOLD analysis project Ga0116144, IMG submission 89746) | Active sludge microbial communities of municipal wastewater-treating anaerobic digesters from USA - AD_UKC035_MetaG | ecosystem: Engineered > Bioreactor > Anaerobic > Digestate | place: USA... | reverse complement strand
TACGTTAGGTTATCGCTGGGCGATGACATATTCAAAAGGCTGCGGTTGCCATTGAAAATTCGCCTGTTTCTTCCCATTTCTTTCATCATCATTCTGGTTGTAGTTATAGCAACCATATGGTTTGTAAGTACCTCGATCAACTCAATCAATGAGCAAATTGAAAGCAATTTGGAGTTGGAGGTTAAAACCATCTCCAAAATGTTTGAAAGGGAAAGTATGCTCAAACTGAAAAATGTGCAAACCAACCTGAAAGTGGCAAGCCATCATTTTTATAGCCATAAACTTAGCATACTGAAAAGAACCATTGATATTGAGGTTGAAAATCAAAGAAATGGCCTAAAGCACATGGCCAAGGTCAACGTATGGAGACACAACAACCACGACCTCTACGGAAGTAATGATTTTGTTGACAGTCTTACCATGCTTTTGGGAGGAACGGTATCGATATTTCAAAAAATTGATAGCGGCTACGTGAGAATTGCCACCAATGTGCCCAAGGCCGACGGAAGCAGGGCCACCGGTACATATATACCCAACGACTCACCTGTGTCCGAGTCCATAAGGAATAAGAATACCTATTTCGGTAGGGCATTCGTTGTAAATGATTGGTACACAACTGCATACGAGCCTATTGTGATGAATGACGAGGTTGTGGGGATGATATACGTGGGGGATAAGGAGAAGGATATGCAGGAGCTCAAGAGAATCCTTTCCACGCTGAAAATTGGAAAGAGTGGCTACCCCTTTGTATGCGAACGCAATGGGTTTATGCTCATTCACCCGACCATGGAGGGTGATACCTGGGACGAACCCTACTTTTTAAGCCGGCTTAACAGTGCGGAAAGTGGAGTTTTCCCCCTTTTCTTCCACAATAGGGACAAAACCATTGCCTTTACCCATTTCAATAGGTTTGAACTGATTATCGCCGCATCCATTATAAAGGAGGAGGAAAACAAGGTGTTTATCCGCAGAGCTATTATTGGGGCATCAACCGTTGGGTTCATAACCATATTGCTCTTAATGGTATTCCTTTACTTTTTCACCACCGAGCGATTGTATCGCTACTTCACACAGCTGGAAATATCACGAAGAAAATTGGCATCGGTGGAGTTGGCACTTAAACAGTCGGAAAAGCTGGCCACCATGGGACAGATTTCGGCGGGTATAGCTCACGAACTCAATAACCCCCTGGGGGTTATTACCATGTATAGCAACATCTTGCTGGAGGAGTTGGATAAGGATAGCCCGATGGTAAAGGATTTGGAACTTATTGTTGAGCAGGCCAACCGATGCAAGGGCATTGTGGGCGGATTGCTCAATTTTGCTCGCAAAAGCAAGATAAAACCCATGGAGGTGAATATTGTGGAATTTGCCAAACGAAGCATAGGCTCCATCGTTGTTCCCGAAAACATTATTGCTGAAATTAAGGCTAAGGTGAGCCAACCGTATATTATGATTGATTCGGAGCAGATGATGCAGGTTTTCACAAACCTCGAGAAGAATGCCGTGGAGGCCATGCCAAAGGGGGGTAAACTTACCATTGACATCGAGGATAATGACTCATCGATGATAATCAATTTTTCCGATTCGGGAACCGGCATAGCCGAAGCCGATTTGGATAAACTGTTTACGCCGTTCTTTACTTCCAAAGAGTTTGGCAAGGGAACAGGTTTGGGGCTGCCATTGGTTTATGGAATTGTTAAAATGCATAGGGGAAAAATTGAGGTGGAATCCAATAACGATCTCTCAAAGGGGCCTACGGGAACCACATTCATTTTAACCATTCCAAGAAATATGTAGGAGGTCGTTGCCATTGGCTTTCAAATGGGAAATGTAATTGATACCTTTATATTATATATGTAATGAGTGTTATTAAACTACTGATTGTTGACGATGAGCCCGGAATCAGGTCGGGAGCCACCCGAATCCTGAGAAACTTTTCCGTGAGCTACCCCTTTATGGAGGACGAGTTTACCTATGATATCCTGGAGGCCGATACCGGTGAAAAGGCCATCGAGACCATCGAATCTACCCCTGTGGATGTTGTCCTGCTCGACAATAAGCTACCCGGCATTCAGGGAATTGAGGTGTTGGAATATATTACCGATAAGGAGTACGATGTCTCAGTGATCATGATCACTTCATATGCCTCCCTCGATTTGGCAGTAAAGGCAACCAACATGGGTGCCTACAGCTTTGTGCCAAAGCCATTCACCCCGCAAGAGCTAAGGGCATCCATCGAAAGTGTCACCAAAAGCCTGTTCCTCAGAAGGATGACGCAGCAGATGCGAGAGGAGGGCAAGCAGAATCAATTCCAATTCCTGTCGGTGCTTTCGCACGAGTTGAAATCACCCATCAATGCCGTTGAAGGCTATATCAGGATTATGCTCGAAAAGCAGGTGGGCGACTCCATCGACGATTACCAAACCATGCTCGAACGGTCGTTGGAACGCCTCAAGGGCATGCGGACGCTTATCTTCGACCTGATTGATATTACCCGCATTGAATCGGGAAAAAAGGCACGCGATGTGCGCAACATTGATCTCTACGAGATAGCAAAAAGTGTGGTGGATACCGTGGAACCGCTGGCAATACAAAAAAATGTGAAGGTTCACATGGACGTGCAGGAGAATACATTTATCAAAGCCGATAGCCACGAAATGGAAATCATTCTCAACAATTTTATTTCCAACGCAGTGAAGTATAACAAGGATGGGGGGGAGGTCTTCTTCTCCATTAAGAAAACGGACGACAACTACGTTATCAACGTTGAGGATACGGGAATTGGCATTAGCGAAGAGGAACAGAAACTCCTATTTCAGGAGTTTGTAAGGATTAAGAATCCGCAAACGAAAAATATCACCGGAAGCGGACTCGGTTTGACCATTGCAAAAAGGATGATAGACCTTTATAGCGGAACCATTGAGCTGAAAAGCGTTCCCGGAGAGGGCAGCACGTTTACGGTTAGGTTGCCGGTTGGCTAGTTTGGCAGAAGCCTGATGACACTGCTGATTACAGGGTTACGGAAGAAAAAATAGTATCTTTGTAGTCGGTGCATAATAGAGAGGAAGGGACCGGTGTCCCGGCTGGTCTTCAAAACCAGTAGCAGACGGATAAAACCGGCTGTGGCAGGTTCGATTCCTGCCCTCTCTGCAAATTTTTCTGAATGAATACTGCATTTCGAAATATATGAATCCAAAACAGGAGGCGTACAAAAGCCTTCCCGCCGTTGATAAACTTCTGGCCCATGCCGAGGTTAAATTGATGCTTTCCCACCACGGGAAAGCCGTGGTGATGTTTGCCCTTCGCAATGCGCTCCAATACTTCAGAACTCAAATAGAAAAGGGATTACCACGGCCTTCGGATCCCGAAGTGGTGGATAAGGCAAAAATGTTAATTCAAATCCTCAAGACCAAAAGTTTGAGTAGGGTTTACAATGCCACCGGGGTGATAATCCATACCAATCTGGGCAGAGCGCCATTCGGTGACGATTTATTGAAAGACTCTTTGGAAGTATTGGCGGGTTACAATAACCTAGAGTTTAACCTTGAAAAGGGGAAAAGGGGCAGCCGCAACGAGCATGCCGCAGAGTTATTAAAATTCCTTACCGGTGCCGAGGATGTGCTGGTGGTGAATAACAATGCCGGTGCTGTAATGCTGATATTGAGAACGTTTGCCAGAAGGAAAGAGGTTGTCGTTTCACGAGGTGAACTTATCGAAATTGGCGGGTCGTTCAGGATACCCGAAATCATGAGGGCTTCGGATTGCAAAATGGTGGAGGTGGGTACTACCAACAGAACCAATCCCGATGATTATCGAAAGGCCATCAACCCCAAAACGGCCCTCCTGTTCAAAGCCCATAAATCCAACTACACCATAAAGGGCTTTTCCGAGGAGGTGAGCCTGGAAAAACTTGTAAAAATTGGCAATGAGCATGGAATTCCTGTGGTATTCGATTTGGGATCGGGGTTAATCCGCCCGGTCGATATCCCCTTTCTCAAAACCGAACCCACTGCCGCCGGTTCGCTGGCCAAGGGCGCTCATCTGGTATGTTTCAGCGGAGATAAACTGATGGGGGGGCCACAGGCAGGCATTATTGTGGGTAAAAAGGAGCTCATTGCCAAGCTGAAAAAAGAACCCATGCTCCGGGCGCTAAGGGTTTGCAAAACAACCCTTGCCTTGCTCGAAACCGCTTGCTCATACTATCTAAACGATAGTGTGTTAAAGGAGAAGAATGTGATTTTTAAACTATTTGGCAGAACGGCAGATGAGGTTAGAGGTATGGCCGAATCCCTTTCAAAAATGCTCCAAAACAATGGCATGAATGCCAACGTAGTTCCTTCCGAGGGACAGTTTGGCGGAGGTACCCTGCCCGACGGTACCCTCGACAGCTTTGCCGTACAAATTCAGCACCGGGGAAGCAATAGGGAGCGGTCGGCCTATGCCGAAAAGATGTACTCCGAACTGCTAAGGCAAAACATCCCCGTAGTGGGGGTTCTCAAGCAGGGTACAATCCTGTTGGATATGCTCACGGTATTTGAAAATGAGCTGAAACCCATTGCACAGAATGTTATGGAGGTGCATAATAGGATCAGAGGCTAACCATAGAAGCTACACCCATGAATCACCTTATCATCGGAACAGCGGGACATGTTGATCACGGTAAAACGTCGTTGATAAAAACCCTGACCAATATCGATTGCGATACGCACAGGGAGGAGAAGGAGAGGGGGATTACCATCAACCTTGGCTTCTCACATCTCGAGCTTCCCAATGGGGATTCGTTGGGTATTGTTGATGTGCCCGGTCATAAGGATTTTATCAATACCATGGTGGGTGGTGCCTGTGGCATCGACATGGTGCTGCTGGTTGTGGCCGCCGATAGCGGCATAATGCCCCAAACCATAGAGCATATCAATATCATCACGGCGTTGGGAATCAGCAAGGGTGTGGTGGCTCTCACCAAAATCGATTTGGTTGATGAGGAGCTGGCGGAAATAGCCTCGTTCGAAATCTCAAACTACTTGGAAAAATCGACCCTGAAAGGGGCCCCGGTGGTGGGTGTCTCATCCACTACCGGAAAAGGGATAGAAGAACTGGTCAACTCCATTGCAATCGTGGCCTCGCAGGTGGAACCCAAAAAGGTTGGCAACCTTTTCAGAATGTATATCGACAGGATATTCACAGTTAAGGGGTTTGGCAGCGTGGTTACGGGATCGGTGTCGGGTGGTAAAATTGGGGTGGGTAATGAATTGTACCTCCTGCCGGGCAGTTTTCCCAAGTTGAGGGTGCGTTCACTGGAACGTCATGGCAAGCAGGTTGAGTCGGTAGTGGCCGGCGATAGGGCTGCTGTTAACCTCATTGGCATTAAGAATGAGGACTTTAGCAGGGGCATGATGATAGCTGACAAACAGCTTAGCGAAACCCTGATGCCGGATGCTGCCGTATCGTTCTTTGATGCTGATTACCCTATTCCCATATGGTCGAGCATCACGTTTATTTCAGGAACATTTGAGTCGCAGGCCCGAATGCATTTGCTGAGCGATTATACCCCCGGAGCAAATCAAGATGCTCTGGTTCAGATTCATCTGAACAAACCGGCTGTTCTTATGGTAAGGGATAAATTTATCATCCGCAACACCTCCTGTACTATGACCCTGGGAGGAGGTCATGTTATCGATGCCTCACCACTGCATCACAGAAAACGCACACCCAAACTCATAGAATACCTTACGGAGTTGAACAACAGTATTATGGGTGAGCAGAGCCTAATGCAGATTGTGGGCATTGAGCTGAAAAAAGAGCCACGCCCTTTCTTGCCCGAGGAGATAGCCCACAGATTAAGTGTTGGTGCTGATGAGCTGAGGGAGGAAATCTTGATGGGCAACCCATACTTCCGGTTGTACCGCTCGGCTGAACAGGATATTTACATTGACGACCTACACGACAAATCGTATTCACACAGGATAATCAAGATTATAAAGGACTACCATTCAAAAAATCCCGTTTTGGCAACCGGATTGGATACAAGGGAGATAGGCGGTAAATTGGGCCTTATGGCCCACAAAGCGGGGAAGCCATATCTAGAGTTGCTACTGGCCGGGATGAGGGATGATGGTCTTGTGGAGGAGGTGCAAGGAACTTGGATTGTAAAAGCCCATAAGCCAAGGCTGGACCAAAAAACCATGGATGATATCAACCGGCTTGAAAACGAAATTTTGAGCTATGGAGATGAGAAGCCTGTGCTTAGCGAAATAGAGCAACGGGCTGAAGAAAACCGTATTCCAAAGGCCAAGGTTAAACAGTACCTTTCGTACTTGGCAAGTGAGGGCAAAATCGTTTTTCACCACAACGATTTCATACACAGCGTAGTAATAGGAAGTTTCAGACCCTTGCTCCTGAAAAAACTATGTGATAGTGATGGTGCTATTTCATACTCGGAATACAAGGAACTTGTCGGAGGGACAAAGCGATTCAGATCGTTGCTGCTGGACATTTTTGAGGCCGAAAAGATTGTAACGTTGCAAAAGGGTACCGAAACCGATTCTAAATTAATACTAACTCAGCACGGAAAAGAATTGGCCCGTAAGTTCCACATATAGTGCCACATCTAAATATACTCGATGGTGTTGCCATTCAACTTTTAGTGAGTTTATAACGGCTTAAGACCGGGATGTACTCTCTACTCTAACAGAATGCTGAACCACATCGCTTCCCATTATTGAGATTTGCATGAATAACGAGATTATGAAAATTATCCTGCAACGAAACACAGCTGCCCGCCAATCCTAGTAGAGTACATGACATTTATCATGTTTTGTTTTTTCTAACTTGTTTATTTTTAAAGAGCAAGCAAAAAAAGCAATGCAAGACTTACTGTTATTTTGTTAACAATGTTATTTTGGTTACAGTAAAAATGTAATAAATATGTTTACACAGGTTTATTGTTTTTTTATGGGGAAATGACGTCATGGGATAATGAGAGGCATTGTGAGTCGAGCATTTTTTGTTACATGTGATATTTAGTTGGATTTGGTAAGAATACTCTTTTTTGGGATACATCATCATAATGTGATTAAGAAAAAGCATTACAATAAATAATTTTTTAAAGCCAATGAGTATGGAAAACTCTATCAAAATTACCATTGACGGGCAGGTTTTTGAAACTACTCCGGGTAAAACGGTTTTGGATGTGGCCGGGGCGAATAATATTTATATCCCAACGCTCTGTTACCACCCCCGGACCGGGAAAGCCGGAAAGTGTCGTGCTTGTCTTGTAGAAGTTGAGGGGCTTAGGGGGCTCAAGGAGAGTTGCGCCCTTGAAGCACGCGATGGAATGGTTATTAAAACCAACACCGAACAGATTATTCAGGTTCGGAAAATGATTGTGGAGCTATACCTTTCCAACGGAGAGCACAACTGCATTGCCTGTGAGCAAAATGGCCATTGCGAACTGCAGGACATGGCATACCATCTGGGTATCGATCGCCCCTCGTTCCTTATGGATTATCAGCATGTGCCCCTTGACGAGTCATCGGCGGGTATTATAAGGGACAACAATAAGTGTATAGAGTGCGGAAGGTGTATTACGGCATGCAACAACAATGTGATGCACGAAGTGCTCGACTTTGGATGGCGCTCGGGCCACACCAAGGTGATTTGCGACAACGATTTACCCATGGGCCAATCGTCGTGCGTTCAGTGTGGCGAATGCGTTCAGGTGTGCCCCGTGGGTGCCCTTACATTTAAAAATGCCAAGGGCAAAGGGCCATTCTGGGAGTTGGAAAAGAAAAAAACCATCTGTACCTATTGCGGTGTCGGGTGCTCCATTGACATGTACGTTAAGGACGATAAATGGGTGTACTCCATGGGTACAGAAGACAATTGGGAGAATCAAACCAACAAGGGAATGCTCTGCGTTAAGGGACGCTTTGGGCTGGATTTTCTGAACCGCGAGGACCGGTTGAATACACCTTTAATTAGAAAGAATGGCAAGCTGGAGCCGGCAACCTGGGATGAGGCGTTAGACTTGGTGACAACCAAATTGAATGAGACAAAAGCCAAGCATGGCCCCGGGGCCATAGGGTTCTTCTCTTCGGCCAGGACAACCAACGAGGAAAATTATGCATTAATGCGCTTGGCAAGGGGGGTGGTCCTCACCAACAATATCGACCACTGTGCCCGGCTCTGACATAGCTCTACGGTTGCGGGACTGGCAGCCACGTTAGGTTCAGGAGCTATGACCAATAGCATGCAGGAGACCGATAAAGCGGATGTAATCCTGGTTACAGGAACAAATACTACATGGAACCACCCTGTGTTTGGCGGAATGATCAAGAAATCGGTTAAGCAGAAGGGTGTGAAGCTCATCGTTGTTGATCCACGCGATATCGATCTGGCCAAGATAGCCGACATTCACCTGAGGCAAAAACCCGGCTCGGATTCGGCATGGTTGATGGGGCTTCAGCATATAATCGTAAAAGAAAACTGGCATAATAAGGCTTTTATCGAGGAGAGGGTTGAGGGTTGGGATGAGTATGCAAAGAGTTTGGAATTCTACACTCCCGAGAAAGTGGAAGAGATCAGCGGCATACCCAAGGATATGCTTTACAAGGCAGCCAAACTGTATGCCACTTCGGGAAGAGGAGCATTGTACTATGCCATGGGAATTACCCAGCACACCAAGGGGGTAGATAACGTTAAGGCGTGCGCTTTTCTCCAAATGATTTTGGGTAACTACGGCCTTGAGGGAACAGGCGTGAATCCTCTACGAGGGCAGAATAACGTACAAGGAGCTTGCGATATGGGAGCTCTTCCCAATGTTTTTTCCGGGTATCAGCCTGTTACGGTTGAAGACAATCGTAAGAAGTTTGCCGAAGCCTGGGGTATCAGGTTCGAGGACATGGACGACAAGGTGGGAGAAACGGTTACCACCATGGTCAACAAGGCAGGCGATACCATTAAGGCTCTTTACATCATGGGCGAAAACCCAATGGTTTCTGATCCCAATCTGCACCATGCCAAGGAGCAGTTCGAGAAGCTCGATTTTATGGTAGTGCAGGATATTTTCCTTACCGAAACGGCCGAGTTGGCCGATGTGGTGTTGCCAGCTCGTGCTTTCGCCGAGAAAACCGGTACTTTCTCCAATACTGAGCGCCGGGTTCAGCTGGCTCGAAAAGCCATCAACGGTCCGGCCGGTGCTAAGCAGGATTACGATATTATCGCAGAGATTGCCACCCGATTGGGAGCAGTTAATTTTCCCAATACTCCGGAAGAGCTATTTGAGGAGATGAGACAACTTACCCCGTCGTACAAGGGAATGACCTACGAAAGGCTGGATACAAACCCGGGGTTAAGGTGGCCATGCCCCACCGAGGACCACCCCGGCACTCCAATTTTACACGCCGGAAAGTTCTCTCGGGGCAAAGGGCTTCTCACGGCGTTGGAGTATCGCCCGCCACAGGAGATGATCGATAAGGATTACCCCATTTGGCTTACCACAGGACGTTTGCTGCAGCATTACCATACCGGGTCGATGACCCGAAGGTCGAAGGTGCTCAACAAGATAGTGCCCTTTGGAAAGGTTGAGATCAATCCGGGGGATGCCAATCGCTTGGGTGTGAAGAATGGCGAAAAGGTAAAGGTTACATCCCGAAGGGGAACCATTGATATTGAAGCACAGGTTACCACCAGGGTGCAGGAGGGGGTGGTGTTTATTCCTTTCCACTTCATTGAAACGGGAGCAAATTTTCTAACGAATGATGCCTTGGATCCCGTGGCAAAAATCCCCGAGTACAAGGTGTGTGCCGTGAAGTTGGAGAAGTTGTAATACTGTAGTTTTTGTGAAAATTGAAAAATCATTGACACATGACTGAAGAACTTAAGAAACAGATTCAGCAAATCATGGCCCGGTATCCAAAGAAGGAATCGGCCCTGATGCCGGCTTTAACGCTTGTACAGAAGGCCAATGGCAATAATCTCACGCCGGAACATGTAGTTGAGGTTGCCGAGGTTATCGGAGTATCCAAGTCGAGGGCCTATGGTGTGGCAACCTACTACACAATGTTTAATGTGGATAAAAAGGTCGGCAAATACCACCTTCAGGTTGATACCAATATTCCCGCTACCCTGATGGGGGCACGCGAAATCTATGAGTACCTGAGTGAAAAGTTGCAAATTAAGCATGGCGAAACCACCCCCGATGGGCTGTTTACCTTATCAAAGGTAGAATGTCTGGCATCGTGCGGAACATGCCCGGTTGTTCAGGTAAACGATGTTTACTATGAGCTGATGACCAAGGAAAAGGTGGATATGCTCATCGACTCCCTACGCAAGGGTGTAATGCCCGAACTGCCTGTGGAGTACAACTGGGCAACCCAGTGTAACGTACTCCTGCGTAATAGGGGCGTGGAGAATGCCAAGTCCATTGAGGTATATAAGAAAAACGGAGGCTATAAAACCCTTGCTAAGGCCTTGAAGATGATGCCTGTGGATATTATCAGCGAGGTGCGAAACTCGCAGCTGAGGGGTAGGGGTGGAGCCGGATTCCCCACAGGGGTTAAGTGGGGCTTTGTACCCAAAAATACCGATAAGCCCATTTACCTTATTTGCAATGCTGACGAGGGCGAACCGGGTACTTTTAAGGACAGGCAAATAATGGTTTATGACCCACATCTTCTCATCGAAGGCATGGCCATAGCATCCTATGCCTTGGGATGTAAAACAGCGTTTATCTACATCAGGGGAGAGTTTGCATGGATAGCTAGAATATTAGAGAAAGCCATTGACGAGGCCAAAAGTGATGGGCAACTCAACCATATGCAAGACATCATTGTCCATCAGGGAGCTGGCTCGTACGTTTGCGGCGAGGAGACAGCCCTTATTGAATCCATTGAGGGAAAACGCGGACTACCCCGTATGAAACCACCCTTTCCGGCAGTGTCGGGGCTGTACGGTTGCCCCACAATTGTTAATAACGTTGAAACCCTTGCCAGCATTCCCTACATCGTAGAGAATGGTGCTGAGGCGTTTAAAAAATGGGGATCCGAAGCCGGATACGGCTTTAAACTGTTCGGCGTGTCGGGGGCAGTAAACAAACCCGGCGTATATGAATGCCCCATGGGAATCTCTTTTGATGAGTTGATAGAGCTTGCCGGCGGCATCAAAGGGAACATGATTGGTGTTATTATTGGTGGACTATCGGTGCCTATTCTCACAGCCGAGGAGTTAAAGCAGGGCCTTAGCCTGAAAATGGACTACGAATCTGCCATACAGTACGGAACAAGTTTGGGTTCCGGCGGTGTGATGGTCATCAGCGATGAGTTCAGCATTCCCGAGATTGCTGCACGCACTATTCAGTTTTACAACCATGAATCTTGCGGACAATGCACGCCCTGTCGCATGGGATCTGATATGCTGGTTCAGCTGCTCAACAAGATTGTTGAGGGTAAAGGAGAGAAAGGCGACATTGACAAGGTGCTGTGGTTCTGCGATAATATCAAAGGGAATACCCTTTGTCCCACAGGCGAAGCCTACGCTTCGCCCATTAAGGCAATGATAAATAAGTATAGAGATGAGTTTGAGAAGCTCATAATTGTTTAATTAACCCTAAAATCACAAACAACATGGAATCAAAAAAACACAATCGATGGCTAATAGCCATTATGGGTACCGTATTGCAACTGTCTTTGGGTACAGTGTACACCTGGAGTTTTTTCCAAAAACCTATTATGGCAGCGTATGGATGGAACAATGTGCAGGTAATGTGGATATTCAGCCTAGCCATTTGTTTTCTGGGCTTGTCGGCTGCAGTAGGTGGTATGATTTTACCCAAATATGGGCCCAAGAAACTGGCTACCACCGGAGCGTTGCTATACGGTATAGGCTACCTGATCAGTGCCTATGCTATGACCATTAGCAATCTGCCCCTTTTCTACATCGGGTTTGGCGTGATTGGCGGTATTGGCCTTGGACTTGGCTATGTTACCCCGGTTGCAACAGCATCAAAATGGTTCCCCGATAAGAAAGGATTCATTACGGGTATGGTTGTCATGGGATTCGGATTGGGTGCGCTTTTAATGTCAAAGGTCATTGCTCCCGTTCTGATGAACATAACCGATGGCAATATCGTAAAAGTTTTCCTGTATGCCGGTTTTGTACTGTTAGCCATTGGTGTTCCCGCAGGGTTAATCATGAAAAATCCTCCGGCAGGCTATGTGCCCGAAGGTTATACTCCCCCCGTGAAGAGTGCTGCCAGCCAAGGACATGAGGATAGCCTTACTGTTAGCAAGTGTATTCTTTCCGGTAAGTTCTGGGGAATGTGGACAATTTTCTTCATGAATATTGCTGCAGGTATCATGTTTATCGGCTTGCAGTCGCCCATGATTCAGGATCTTTTTAAAATTAAGGATGCATCCATGAGCACCGAGGCTTTGGCCGCTGCCGGAGCAACCCTCATTGGTATTAGCTCGTTGTTCAACGGAGTTGGACGTTTCTTCTGGGGAGGCCTTTCCGACAAGATTGGCAGAATCCAGGCGTTCCGCCTCATCCTTGGTTCTCAGGTACTTGTGTTTATAGCCATGATTTATACCGGCAATCCCTGGCTTTTCGGAATACTGGTTTGCTACGTGCTGCTTTGCTACGGAGGAGGATTCGGTACCATGCCATCGTTCGTGCTCGATATTTTCCATGCCAAGCTCATGCCCGTGGTTTATGGAACCATCCTTACCGCATGGTCAATGGCAGGAATTGTAGGCCCACAGATTGCCGCTTACATAAAAGACCACTATGCTGAAACGGCTGCCACCAAAACCTTTGTTGCAGGCTCCATATTGCTTGCCATAGGCTTGCTGGTGTCATTGACGTTGAGCAACAAGTCAATTACCCACGGGAAGGAGTAGTATTGAGTTTCCCAATTATTATCACCAAAAAAGCGCAAATACCTTTTCGAAAAGGGTATTTGCCTTTTTGGTTATATTGGTGCAACCAGATGAACATAGCTAACCCTTAAATTGTTACATACCATCAGGAAGTAAGGCGCGTCATATTGGAGTAGGAGAAGAAAAAATGGTAAGTAAACCTAACTATTTGATCATAGGTTCTACAGGGCGAAACACAGGGAAGACCGAGTTTGCCTGTCGCCTGATTGAAAAATACTCCAAAGTTTACCCTGTGGTAGGCGTAAAGGTTGTTTCCATTGATCCTAACGAGGGAAACTGCCCCAGGGGTGGCAAGGGTTGTGGGGTATGCACTTCGCTCAAAGGGAATTTTGAAATATTTGAAGAAAAAGAGATTGACCCCACCAAGGATACGTCGCGCATGCTGATGGCAGGAGCCGAAAAAGTGTACTTCCTTAAGGTGGAC
>Ga0116144_10004403_pt1 | contig 13371 bp, 17 predicted proteins | sample AD_UKC035_MetaG_FD_89746 | JGI IMG/M metagenome (GOLD analysis project Ga0116144, IMG submission 89746) | Active sludge microbial communities of municipal wastewater-treating anaerobic digesters from USA - AD_UKC035_MetaG | ecosystem: Engineered > Bioreactor > Anaerobic > Digestate | place: USA... | reverse complement strand
CTACTCGGACGCCTACCCCTACACCCTCTCCCACCGCTACCCCTGTCCCCCCAAGCGACTGGATCGAATTGATTGATCCCACCATCGGCGGGTTTGAGACCAATTCTATGCAGGGATGGACACAAGTGGGTGGAACGTGGGAACTAACCAACGAAGGCCCATTTGCCGGCAGTTGGTGTACACTGCGTACCACTGGCAATCCGGTGTACTTCTATCGCGACCTCGATCTGACCACTTACAGCTACTGGATTGACGCCGGCATGGGGATAAACTGGTATAGCTATTGGCAGAACAACGATGGCAACAGCGAGTGGACACGGACGGTCGTGCGCTTCTACAATGCCAGTGGCGCCCAAATCGGCGCGTATGATTCGGATTGGATTAGCTTTACCAAAGACCGCTATAGCTACGTGTCACGCCAGAATACTATTCCGGTGGGCGCACGGTCGGCGCGTATCGAAATCCATGCCAAACGTACAGACGGCGATAATACTGATGTGCGTTTCGACAACATCAGCTTCAAAGTGCGCTTTGTTCGTCCCTTTGGCACGTGGACAGAATTGCTCGGCCCGTTTTACAATAACGGCGGCTTTGAGTCTGGCTCAATGGAAGGTTGGACGCAAGTGGGCGGCAATTGGGATGTTGACACAGGCAATCCTCATTCTGGCGTGTACTCGACTGATGACAATGCCGGCTCTGTGGTGTACTTCTATCGTGACTTCGCGCTAGGCACATATAGCACGCAGGTTGACGCTGGGCGCGGCTTTGCCCGCTATGGGTATTGGGCGCGCAACTACGACAATGAGTTTGTACGCCTAATCGTGCGTTTTTATGATTCTGGTGGGACACAGTTAGGGGCGTATGATTCAGACTGGATGCACTACACCTCACATCAATACGCTCAGATCCGAACCTTAAGTGCCATCCCTGTTGGAACACGTTCGGTACGCATTGAAGTCCATGCCCTAAGAACGGAAGGGGACTTGACCGATGTACAGTTCGATGACGTGAGCCTGGAAGTACAGTTTGGGCAGTAAGGTCGCAGAAACTCTCGGCAATCTCAGCGAGCCATATCCGGCGTATGCGGGGAAAGAGGATGCTATCCAGCAGGTCTTCCTGCCCGTCGTGCTACGTCAATAACCATTCCTTTTACCTTCAAACAGAATCCGGCGCGAAACTATCGCGCCGGATTCTGTTTGATACAAGAACACTATGCGTCATAATGATTGCTACAAACTATCAAGATTATCTACCATAGTTGTAAGCCCGCCCGCCGGCCGACCGCCCCCCCCGCGCCAATACCTCATACCTAAAGATCAAGATCCCCGTCTCTTCTTATCTTTCCATCTGTATTACTCCCCCGTCCGGTCGATGCTTTTGCACCGAGACGTAGAGGCCGCGCGCTATCAATGGCATCGGATGACCGCTGCTTTTGCAGCGATAGTGCGGTGCGACGCGCCGCCCCGCGCTGCTATCCGGCACAGACAGGCCACCAGGCAACGGCCTTTTAAAAAACACCGCCCCCTCTCCCCGGCGTAACCGGGTCAGAGGGGGCGGTAAGGGTGACTGAAGTTGCTATCGGTGCTTTTGCACCGATAGAATCTATCCTGTAGGTGCTTTTGCACCTACAGGGTGGCGCTGTAGGTGCAAAAGCATCGACAGACCGCTCCTGTAGGTGCTTTTGCACCTACAGGGTGGCGTTGTAGGTGTAAAAGCACCTACAGCGATATAAGTAATTCCTATGCCGTCCATATTTCTGGGTCCAGCCCGTGCGCGGTCACCCACTGATCGTGCCGGGTTTGTAACTCGGCGTTGAGTTCCGCCACTTCCGAAGGGTGCAGTAACGGCAAGCGCCAGCGCACGCTCAGGGTATACACCAACCGACGCTGGATACCGCTGGTCGCAATCTGCGCCAAATCATACTGTTGTAGCCGATCAAACGCCCCCGGGCTGTGCCGGGCCCACGCCGTCGTGGGGGCTTGGCCAAACGGCGCCAGCGTCATCTCCGCCGCGCCGGGAGCATCAGGGTCACACTGCCGATTGCGCCCGGTCAACGCCTGCTTGCTGCACGGCACCAGTCGCGCCAGTTCCGGCGCGCTGAAGCGCACGCGCGGCGTCCACTCGTGGGGTGTGGCCAGCCGGTCCGCCTGTCGCACGATCTCCCACACCCGCCAGGCAATCGTTCCCAGTAGCGGCGCCCAGAACAGCAAGGCGTACTCCGGCACCGGCACCCAGCCGGCCACCTTCTTCGGGTCGCCCGGGTCGAAATCCGGCGGTCGCCATTCGGGGGCCGGCAGGGTCGCGGACGGCGCTGGCGTTGGCTCCCAGACGACGAACTGCACGCCCCAGCCGTTGCCGGTGATACGCTTCAGCGTGCGTTCCACTACCGGGTACAGCCGGTTGGACAGCCACTCCACGGCGTAACCGTTCTTCACGCCGATGAGCAGCAGCTCGTGTTCTTCGTCCGTCTGTAGCCAGTGAGTGTCCCGGACCCACGTATCAAAGGTGGCGCGGGTCATCTGCAATTCCAGTTCGCCTAACGCGGCTTGCCACACGCGGGCGCCATCAATGTCACTCATCGTTCACCTCCTCGGTGGGGCGCGATTACCCTTGCCCCGTCAGCCTTCGGGCGCTTCATTCCACACCGCGGCCACGGCGCTGCGCACAATGCGCAAGATCGCCGCGCGCCCCTCGCCATCCAGTTGGGCGCACAGGTCGGCGATTTCGAGAATGAGCGGGTCGCAATACACGGGGTGCTCGAACAACTGGGCCAACACCGTGTCGAAATGGAGTCCCAGTCCGCGCGCCAGGCTGGCCAGGGTGTCCAACGTCACATTGGGGATGTGGGCGGGCTTCTGTAGATTGTAGATGGTTTGCACCGCCAGCGCACTGCGCTGCGCCAGCATCGCGGCGGTGAGCTGGTACTCGCGCAGCACATCCTGAATCCAGGTAGATAAGCTCCTCATTCACACTCCTACAATAGCGTAAGCTCTGTACCGGATATGGCGGCCGGTACTTCCGCAGTTCAGGTAGCATTTTGTACCTCCCCTTGATAAGTCAGTGCGATCTGTGCCAGTGCCTGCGTGACCTCGGTCAGGTCGGCGGCGGTCAAGCGCAAGCTGACCGGGCTATCCAGGCGCCGCAAGGTATACGTCCCATCAGCGTGCGCCACGACGCCCCAGCGCCCGGACTGCGCAAGGTACTGTGGCGGGGACTGCGCCGGCCACGTCGCCCGAGCCGGGATATGGACGACCGGGTAGTAGCCTGCGGCGATCAAAGCGGCCCGATAGTTGTTCGTGTGCGCCCACATCAGACTCCAGCCGTATCCGCGCGGGCGCGCGAGGACGCCGTCGGGATGACGCACCACCCGGCGTTGCGCGCCACAGGATAACTCGGCGAAGTCCACGTCGGCACGGGGACATCCAGGACGAATATTTCGGCAAAATCGGTCATCAAAAGGGTAACTCCCGCTCCTCGGTCAGCGTGCCACACACCGGACAGACATATTGCCCGGCCGCATTCCGCTGCGTCACCCAGGTGAACTGGTCACAAGTGGGACAATATTGAAAATCACCGGGCCAGACGCTGGCGGATTCTACGCCATCCCTGGGGAAAACCATAGTCGTTTCAACCGCGGCTTCAAGCACACTTGGTTCTGACATTGTCCGCCTTCTCAGTCCCGTTCCGCCGGCGGCTGGCGTTTGCGCCACCAGATCGGCCAGCTAAACTCAAACATCAGTTGCCCGACGAGCTTCCGGGCGTGCAGCGCCAGATGGCACCGCTGGCACAAGGCCACCAGGTTCTCATCGGCGTTGTTGGCGCAGTTGCCGTCAATGTGATGCACTGCCAGGCCATAGTACCCGGCCGGGTCGTGCGGATGGCCGCACTGCTCGCAGCACCAGCCCGCCGCCGTCTTGATCCGCGTCGCAATCGCTTTCCAATTGCGTGGATACAGCCACCGCTTAAAGGGCATCGGCCAGCTCCACGCCGGGAAACAGTGGGGGCTGCACCCCGCGTTTTTGCACCGCCGGGGACAGCCACAGATATTCGGTGGCCGGTTTGCCCTGGGTCGGCGCCTGGGTCTCTACCCGCAGCCAATCCTGGTACAGCGCTTCGTAGGGGCCGGGACGACCACTGACAATCGCCATGCCCTGAATCTGGTGGAGCATTTTTGCCAGCTCCGCGTGCCCGTCTGCCGCCAGCTCGCAGCGATATGTGCCGGCGCGTTGGCCGGGATAGGGTGGGTCCACATAAAAGCAGGTGTCGGGGGTATCGTAGTCCGCGATGACCTCCGCCGCGTCCCGCTGTTCGATCTGGACGTGCTTGAAACGGGCCGCAATGGCCAGCAACTCGCCGGGATAGTCCGTCCATTCCTGGGCGTAATACCCGTCCCGGGCGGTGTCTTTCTGCGCGAGCCACTTGGGCGGGTCGCGGCGCGTGGCGCCCGCGCGCGTTTGTTTGGTGCGCACCAGGAACCGCCGCGCCACTTCCAGTTCGTAGTCGGGCCATTCGTCCGGCACCCGCCGGGCGGCCTCGGCCACCGCCGCCAGGGAGAACGGCGTGAAGTAAACCTGGCGAATCAGTTCTTGCGGGCGCTCCCGCAGGACGCGGAACAGGGTGGCGACCTGATAATCCAGGTCGTTGTACACTTCCCGCGGCGCGGGCGGGGTGCGCTGGAGCAGCACGGCGGCACTGCCGCCAAAGGGTTCGACGTAGCAGGTGTGCGGGGGCAAGTGCCCGATAATCCAGGGCGCCAGCCCCGCCTTCCCCCCGAAGTAATAGCCCAGGGTCAGCCGGTGGGCCGGCCCGGTAACGGGGCGGGCGATGCGTACTGTTTTTTTCTTCCCCATCGGTACTCTCCTCAGTCAGAGGCCACGGGCTTCAGGGCGCGGCGCTGTCTTCACCGGCCGACATCCTGGACGGAGGACGCCAGCCAGGGCGTCAGCCGGTGAGCACAAGGCCGCGCAACGTTCAAAGGTCAACCGTGTCATCAGTATTCTCCAGGGAATTACGGGGGGCCAAAAATTCAGGTAGAATTCTTGGCCCCCCAGAATGCTAACTGAACAACCCTTCCATATCCGCCAACATCGTGGCGACTTCGTCTGCCGTGACCGTCTGCGGCGGGCTGAGTACGCCGCCCGTCAGCGCGGCGTGAACCGCCCGAATGACCTTGGCCGGCAAGGATTCTACCGTGTCCCCCTGGAGGTAATCCAGGATCGCTTGATGCCGGCTGGGATACAGTCGGAGCCTGACCCGGATCACCACCGGGCGTTCCGTTCGTGGTCGTCGGCCGCGGGGCATCTCACTTCCCCTGGCGCGCCTGCATCACGCCGAACTTGTACAGCCCACGCGCCACCGCCAACACGGGGCTATCCGGGATGACGGCTTTCTCACGGAACTTGCGCCGCAGGTAGTCGCCCAACAGGATCGCGCCACCCCCGACGATGACGACGGCCCCAAAGCGTTCCCAGGTGTGCTCCCACACCTGGTTGATCAGGCCATTGATGTCCGGCCACCACAGTGGCAGAAGGGTGGGGAGCTCGGCGTTGAGCGCGCCGCTGCGCAGGCGGGCGTCCATCTCGCCGCGCGAGTAGTGGTTGCGGGGATTCGCCAAGGCCAACAGCCGTTGTACGCCTTCGGTCTCGCCGCGCGTGAACCGGGGACTGGCCTTGCCCTGCTGTACGACCAGCAATTCGACCGTGCTCATCCCGATGGAGATGACGCCGATTTCCTGGGCGTACAGGGGCTTGCGCGCCGGGAGGAATCCGCCAGCCTCGTCCAACAGGAAGTCGAACCACGCGCCCACCGGCTGCGACGTCACCTGCACGTCCTGCACGTCCAACGTGTAAGCGGTGTGCAACGCCCCGCCGCCGAAACTGACGACGAGATCGGCGTTGTCCAGCATCGCGTCCACCATCTGCGCCTTGTTCCAGTAGCGGACCAATGTCAGGCCCTCCTGCGCGGCGCGGGCGACGAGGTCATCCTTGCTGCTACTCTGCGCGAACCGTTCCAGGTGTTCGCGGGCGGCGGCGCGCGCGGCGGGCGGGACGTGGCCGTTCCGCGCCGTCCACTGGTGGGCGCCGGTCAGCCAGCTTTTCACGCCGGGGATGATTTCCTTACCGGCATCGCCGGCCAACGCTTGCTGGGGCAGGCCCACCTTGAGCCGCAGCGCAGCAAGCGGGCCGTAGGTTTCGACGTGGCGAGTGAAGGCGCCGTAGATGACGGCGGCCATCTCCGGGCTGCCGGCGAAGCGCCCGAAGTCCAGGTTCTCCACCGGGCGGCCCCAGCCGTGCGCGCCGGGGCCGGTGTAGAAGGTGCCGCCGGTGAAGGCGATTTGCAAGGGCGGCGCCAGGCTCTCCAGCCCGGCGACCGCGCCGGGGGCGTCTGCTCCGTTGTGGGCGATCTGCGAGTTGAACTCGGTCGCGCCCTGTGCGGTGTAGATTTTGACCGCGCCCGCACCTTCGTCCAGGCCCACGACCTGGGGTGTTGTGGGCAGTGTGTTTACCAGATTAGTCTCCATCGTTGCGTCCTCCGTTTTAACTGAATAGAAAATTACCATTTGCGTTTGCTGAGCGCGGCCAACACAGCCGGCGTCAACTGCACCCGCGCATTCCCCAGTAGGAGACCGGGGATTACACCCTGTTTGAGCCAGTGGCGCAGCAGACTGGGCCGTACTCCACAGCGCCGCGCGCACGCGGCGATGGAAATGACAATTTCCTCGTTCACTCAGCTTCCTCCGTGAGTAAGTGGATCCGGGCACGGCGCCACAGCCAGACACACAGCGCGCCCCCGCCGAGCAGCAGCCCGGCCAATACCAGGAATACCAGTGCCGGTGAACCGCCCGCGGCCGCACTATGACTCACGCTCATTGCCACCACCGGCGGGGGAACCGGCGTGGGCGGCGGTTGTAACGCCAGCGCCAGGTTATTCAGCGCCGCCGCTAGCTCAGCGCCGTGGGCGTTAGCAATGGCCAGGGTGAAAAAGATGCCGATCCAGGTCACTGCACCGAGCCTTCCCAACGTGCGTTTCATCGGCGCGCCTCAATAGTCCACAATGCTTTGCTGACAGCCAGCGGCGGCGACCAGGGCAGCCCAGCGCAGCACGAACAGGGCTTCCTCCGCCGTGGGCCGCAGCGCCCGCAAGGGCTCGACCAGGTCGCGGGCGGCGGCCATCATCCGCTGATACCACTGGTCCCAATGGCCGCGATGCGGCTTCAGCCGCGCGGCCTGGAAGCGGCGCAGTGCGACCTGAAAGACTTTCGCCCCAGGCAACAAGGCCACGATCAGGTCCGGGTCGGGGCTTTCAATGGGCGCGTAGGCCGTCTGGACGAAGCGCCCCACCTGCGCCAACGGGTCCACCCAGGCGACGGGATGTTGCAAGGTCTGCGCCACCCGAATCAGCACCATACCCACATCGAGGTCGGCGGCTACGGTAGTGTCCTGACGGGTGACCGGCGCGCTGTACAGCCAGGCCAGCAGCGTCGGGCGCGCCAGCGGGGTGGGCGGGGTAGGGGCGAGTGACTGGGCCCGCGCGGCGGGCGCGGCGGGCACGACCCAGGGCACGTCCAAGATGGTGGCCGGGGTCATTGTGGATTGAATCCGAGGCTTGTTCATCGTTAGTCCTCCTAAAAAGTGTCGATGTTGTCTATAGTGCCGCACTGGATGTCTTCACCGTGCGTAGTGGTAATGCCCGGTCTAGCCATTGATGACGCTTCCATCGGTACTCACCAGGCGCCGCCCGCGCTCCACGGGGTACTCGCTGCTGGGCCGCGCGGCCTCCGGCAAAGAAGAGCGCGACTGCTCCCCCAGGGCGCGCTGTACCGCCGCGTTGAGTTCGTCGCCGGTCAGCCGGGCATTCTCCGGGCGGCGCAACTCGCGCGCCGTGTGAATCCGAATCTGGGCCGTATCCGCGGCCGCCGCCATCGTCGTGGCGACGCCGGTTTGCATCAGACCCTGCACGGTCTCCATCCCGTCTTGCAGTCCTTCCCGATGCGCCCGCGCTGCCGACGTCCCCAGGAAGTAGCCCAGGAACGGGGCCAGGACGGCGACCACGGTCGCCAGCCCGGCCCACCAGCGGAGGGCGGCCATATCCGCCGCAAATAAGGCATAGACCAGGGCGCCCACCAGGGCGAGCGCCACGAGGCCGCCTACCGCACTGACCACCAAGGTCAGCCGCGCCTGCCACTCAGCCGCGGTCAACGGCTGATTCGCCGTCGTGCGCATAGTCCGGTGCGCTGGCTTACGTTTCTGTGTCATCTTGGTTTACCTCCCTCTGTGGATTAAAACTGCCTGCCTGCCACCTGCCCCCCCTATCCCCCCCGCATTCGCCCGAAATTGCGGCAGTATGGGGGGGGCGGGATGGGCAGGCAGGCAGGCAGTTGAACAACTAATGGCGGGCGTAGAACTCCAGATAGCTGAAGAAACCACCCAAGAGCAACCCGGCGATGGCCCAAGGTTCGGGATCACGAGCGGACGTCAGGAGCAACACCAGCGCCAAAATGCCGGCCAGCATTCCCGTCAGCATCCGCCGGCTGTGGCGAATATTGACGCGCGCGGGCAACACCAGCGTGAGGGCCAGGGCCAGGAGCGCGCCGGTGCTCAGCGCCGCGGCCGCGATCCCCAGCGGGATGATGAGCGGCATTACGCGCGACCTCCATTCCCGTTACCTTGAAAGGCTTGGTAGGAACGGTAGACGCGCCGTGCCTGGGGCGCCGTCACTACCATGACCGTGGGGGGCGGGGTGGGGGCCGCGCCCGCCGGTGGTGCGGCTTCCGCCGGGCACGCGCCGGCCAGTTCGCGCTCTACGAGCGTGTAGCCAAGCGCCTCCAATTCGTTCCGTATTTTTTGCCCTAGCTCGAGCAGGCGTTTCCCGCGCGCCCCGCCTGGCTTCCCGCCTAGATCTGCCGCGGCGACCGCCGCCGCCAGCGTATCGCGCCCCCGGTTCTGAGCCGCGGCGCGCAAGGCCAGCGCCAATTCTAGCTCGTTGAACAAACCTTTGCGTTTGCGTTCCTCGTGACTCATTTCGGGCAGCGGGGCATCCGGCCATTCTGCTAATTGCGGCCGGTGCTTGGTCGGGATGTCGTGCGGGTCCAGGTAGCAGATTTGGGCGCGTTGGGTGCGATCCGGGGTGACGATGTAGCAGTCCCCCCGTCCGGCCAGGCGGTCAGCGGCATAATCCGAGTTGCCCATCACTACCCGGCTGGCATCGCCATCGGTCACGCGCAAGGCGATGCGCCCGGCGAGGTTGCGGCGCATCGAGGTGTCGTCGCCGAACGCGGCCATCGAGGGGCTTTGCGTCGCCAGGATGAAATGTACGCGCCCCCCCCGGCCGGTCGCCAACCCATGCCGGACCAGTTCGCGCAAAGTGGCATCCTGGAACAACTCCTGGAACTCATCAATGACGATCACCAGGTACGGTTCCTCACGGATCGCATCCGGCCCTTTCTCCGCGACCAAGTCGTTGCGGCGGGCGATGTCTCCGACGGCCCACCGCATCGCCTGCGTTGCTGATTCGACATCGGTAGCGATGGGGCCGATCAGATGGGGCAAACCCGCCAACGGCGCCAGGCCCGCGCCGTTGCGCCCGTCAATCAGCACGAGATAGGTGTCCGGGTTCTCCGGGACAATCGGGCGGGGTTCCCGTCCGGCGCGTTGGGCCCGTTCCGCTTCATCCTCGCGTTCTTGCTTTTCCCGGTCAGCCCGGGTGCGGGCGGGCGTGGGGCGGGACAATTGATACACCAGCGACAAGATGGCGGTGGTCTTGCCGGAACCGGAAGTCCCGCCGATCAACCAGTGCGGGGTTTGATCGTCGAGCTTCCCGACCACCAGATCGCCGACCTCGTTCTGGGCGATCACCCACCGGCCGTAGCCTAGCGGGTGTGGATTGAGGGCCAGCAGGTCAATGTTGGTATCGGCCAGGTCGCGCGGCCAGGTGGCCTCGAGGCGGATGAAGGCCCCATCCATGGCCACACTCGGGGCGCCGGGGAAATCCCAGAGCAACATCTGGCGGGCGACGGCGCAGTCGCTGGCGCGCAGATACTCCAACACTTTCTGACTGTTCAAGCCAGCGGCAATCAGCAACGTCCCGGCGCGTGGCCCGGCTACGAGCTGGATGGGGTCATGTTTCTCATTCTCATCCCGGGGGCGTTCCAGGGTCAGCCCCAGGGCGGCCTTGAGCGTGGCGCGGAGTTTGGCGCGGGAATCTACCAGACATTTCCGGCGCTGGGCGTTGACTTTACTGTTCATCGTGGTTCCTCCTCGGTCACATACTGTGCCCGGTTCTTTGGGGCGCAAATTTGGGCGGGGGTCATGGTGGTCATTGGGATTCCTCGCGCCGCAACTCGTAGCGGCGCGCTATCTCGGCGCTGACCCAGGTCAGCACGGCGAGGATGTGGTCAGTGTCTATGTTCGGTGCCATGCCGCTGTGGGAGTTCAGTTGCGCCGCACTGAGTAGGGCGGCGGCACTTCCGCGAACTCCGGGTGCCCATATCTCGCTGCGCGTTTTGCCGTTTTGCCTCAGCGCCTGCTGTTTGGCGGCGATCGCTGCGGCGGTGGTCATCGTGGTCATCGCGGTTCCTCCTCGGTTACATAGCGGATACCCAGCGCCGTCAACGCCTGCGGGGCACTCCGGCGTAATTCACCGGTCAACCAATTGGCGCTATGGCACTGTGCCACCACCTCGCGGCCAAACAACTGGGTCAGATACCGCCAGGCCACGCCCGGATGGGTAGCGACGTACCGCAGGCAGGCGACCTGCGCGGACAGACTACCCGGCGGCAAAGGCGGCAAGCCCAGCGGCGCCGGCTGCGGCTCCTGACCGTGTAACAAGCATCCGACCCGTGTGCGCAGTTGTTCCCCGGCGGCGGTCAACGTCAAGGTGGCGCCGTCCAGTAGCCCATCCTGACGCAACACCAGTTGTTGCGCGGGAGTGGCGCTGCCGGGATTGAGCAACGCCGCCAGGTCGCTGTCGCTCAGATCACAGGATTGGCGCAGATCTAGCGGGGTCATAGTTGAGCCTCCCGCCGCCAGCTACGGCTTTCCTCGTAAAGTAGCCCGCTCTTCATTAGAGTCATGTATATCTGCTGTCTCATTATCTTCGCGCGCGGTCAGCTTCTTAGGGTTGCGCCGCGGCCGTGCCCCCCTGCTCGATGAAGGCTTCCAGCGCCCGCTTGGGCACGCGAATGAGGCGTTGCCCCGGCCCTAAGCGCACGGCCGGCAACGCGCCCACATTCACCCAGTGGGTGATCAACTTGCGGCTGACTTTGAGAATCGCCGCACACTCGGCTACAGTGAATAAGTCCAGATTCGGAGCGCACACGGGTGCTGAGTCCACTTCTGCCATCCCTCCCTCCCATCCCCTATCGTTTAAAACGCCACCAGCCCAACGAGTCCGGAGCTCGTTGGGCTGGTGGCGTGTAGATAGTGACACCAACACAAAAAGGCTCAACGGATGATCGTTGAGCCTTCTCTTGTCAGTATGCGATTATATGTTACAATCAGGGACGTTAAGGGGGCGTAGTGAGTTAGGTTAACATTGCCGGCCTGTCAAGCCAGGGTTATAGGTTCAAGTCCCGTCCCTTGTACGTGACAGTCACATCAGGAAGCCTGTGGGGTCTATTTTACCAGAAAATTGGTTGACGCCCGCCGCTCCCGCCAATGCCTAACTTTTCCCCAGGGGCTCTGAGGGTTACACCTCGGAAGCTGACAAAGTTTGGCAGATTTGGCCGACTAGCCAAGTGGGGACTGTGCGGACAACCTCTGTTAGTAGCAGGGTTGTCCGTTTTTTGTTGCCCAGTCCCCGCCAAACGGGACTCACCTGTGAATGTACTGGGGCTGCCGCCCGATCTTCAAAACTGCCTCTATTTTACACCGATTCCTATATCCTGTCAAGACGGAATTTGCTCTTTTTACGCCTGCCAAAGCCACTTTTTTTCCCACTGGTCGAGTACCAGCGGGATTTTGTGTCTCTAGGCGCTTGCGGACTCTGGCGACGGGTGCCGCAACGCGGCGCCCACCCGGAATTCGCCGTAGCCGTCCTCGCGCAACTCCGCGATCTCCCGGAAGAGCGGCAGGTAGGTCCCCTGCGGCACGATCCGCGTGATCTGCTGCGTCCGCATGTCGTAGTACACCGCCTTGAACAGCGCCCGGCAGATTTCCGTTTGCTCCTCTAACGTCGCCTCGTCCCATAGGTCGCGTAGCGTCTCCAGGTATATACCCGCGTCCACTACCGCCACGTCTTCCGGGAGCACCAGCCGCGCCAGTTCCGCCTGCACTACTTCCCGCTCGCGGTTGTAGGTGGCCTCATTCAACACCCCGTCCGCGAACCCAATCCCCAGCCGGTGCAGCTTGTTCTCCAGGGCCTTCTTGTGCGCCAATGCTTTCTCGCGTTCGTCGCCGCTCAACAACGCTTCCCGGATGTGCTCCTGCCAGTGTTCCGGCAAGTGCAGTTGCCGCACGATAACGCCTATCTGCGCTTCCACTTTGTCCGCCTTCACCGTCTGCCCCGAGTCGTCGCAGTGCAGGCCGCGGGTGTTGGTCATTTCGCGGTAGTAGCGATACTCCCGCGACGATTGCGCCCGCAAGGTCTCCCCGCAGCGGTCACAACGCAGCAGCCCGGCCACCACATAGGTCTTGAATTTGTGCGTGTACCGCCGCGGCGCTTGCTGTCGCTGCGCCCGCGCGGCCTGCGCCCGGTCGAACAGCTCTTGCGTGATGATTGCCGAATGCTGCCCCGGCAACAAGTCCCCCTGATATTTCACCAGCCCCAGGTAAAACTCGTTCTGCAAGAAGTCCCGCACGCTATCCTTCGACCAGGCGCGCTGCGTGCGCGTCGGGATACCCCCTTCGTTCAGCATCTCCGCGATTTCGCGATCCGATTGGTTGCCGCTGGCGTACGCCTCGAAGGCTTTCTGCACCCACGCGGCTTCTTCCGGCACGACTTCGGCCACCCCGGACTCGGTGGGTCGGTAGCCGAAGGGCAGCCGCCCATTGTACTGCCCCTTGAGGGCGCGCTGCTTCTTGCCTTTCTTGGTTTCCTCGGAGAGGTTGTCCAGATACCACTGGGCGAAGACGGCCAGCATGTGGAACTTGGCGCGGTCGGCGGGGTCGGAGAAATCGAAGGCTTCGGTGGCGGAGCACAGCAGGATGTCGTTGGATTCCAGTTCGTGGAAGTAGGAGAGGATGTCGGAGATGGAGCGCGAGAAGCGGTCGAGTTTGTGGAAGAGGATGACCTGGAACTTGCCGGCAAAGGCGTCTTCAATCATTCGCTCGAAGGCGGGGCGTTTGTCATTGGCGCCGGAGCAGCCTTCGTCAATGTATTCGACGACGACCGTCCAGCCGCGGCGCGCGGCGAATTCGCGGCAGATGCAGAGCT
>Ga0116144_10004393_pt1 | contig 13390 bp, 9 predicted proteins | sample AD_UKC035_MetaG_FD_89746 | JGI IMG/M metagenome (GOLD analysis project Ga0116144, IMG submission 89746) | Active sludge microbial communities of municipal wastewater-treating anaerobic digesters from USA - AD_UKC035_MetaG | ecosystem: Engineered > Bioreactor > Anaerobic > Digestate | place: USA... | reverse complement strand
GAGACTGGAATAGTCGCTTCTCGAGCAGACCATGCAGGGACCGAAAGCTCCCGGTGGGTTCCTTTCGCCGGCCATGAAATTTCCAAGCGAAGCGACCACTATGAGGTTGAAGACCAGCGAGAAGCTCTCGTAGAACCTTTCCATTCTGTGGTAAGGCTGGACAGAAAACAGGCCGCCTTTGAGCTCTTGAAGGTTGACGATGGTACCTAGCGCTTCAGGAGAGAGCTCCACGTCGGCGTCAAGGAAGACCAGAACGTCTCCAACGGAGGCGAGGTATCCGTTCCAGCAAGCCCATGATTTGCCTATCCATCCCGCCGGTGGATCGGATTCGAGCTTGACAAGCTTGACATTATAGCCCGACACGATCTCCGCAGTTCCGTCCGAAGAATTGTCGTCCACGACGATCACTTCGTGTGGAACGGTCTTCTGCTTCGAAATCGATTCCAATAGTTTCCCGATATTCTTCTCTTCGTTTCTGGCCGGAATTATGAGAGAGATTTTCCTTCCAGCGCCGTCATCATTCAAATGCGAGGGTTCCAGGACTTTTAGCCTGCCGAAAATCAGCAGGCCCGTTAACCAGGCTATCAAGGTGAACAAAAATATGATCAGAGACTTCCCCTCCCGCTACAACTTTATAGAACAATTCTAGCATTTCTGCTTCTCATGCAAAGAAACCGCCGGAAGCAAAACATTGTGTTGACCGAACATGGAAGCTTCATTCTTAATAATTCCTGCTAGTGGTGTATTATTGATAGAACAAAGCTTCGTAATACGGAGGTATCGTCTTGAAGTTCAGCAGTTCGGAGGAGAGGGCCAGAGCTCTGGGAAAGATGAAGATCCCGTCCCTTTTGATCGGACTCTCCATACCGTCTATCATAGCCATGTTGACCAACGCCATCTATAATCTAGTAGATGCCTTTTTCATCGGGAGGATCGGAACGAGCGCGATGGGCGCTATCGCCATCGCCTTTCCAATATTCAATCTTATCGGCGCCGTCGGTCTCACTTACGGTGTCGGCGGCGCTTCGTACGTTTCCAGATTGCTGGGCGCAGGAGATAAGGAGCAGGCCGACAGGGCCGCTTCCACGGCCTTTTTCACCAGCCTGGCGACGGGAATCGCCTTCACCGTCCTGGGACTTACCTTCCTCGATCCTTTGCTCAAGGCCTTCGGTGCCACGGAAACGATAATGGAGTATGCCAGAGAGTACACGATGGTAATAATCATGGGATCGATTCTTAATATGATGAACATGACCATGAACAACCTCGTGAGGGCCGAAGGAAACGCGCCGAGATTCATGATGGCCATGGTGTCGGGAGCCCTTCTAAACGTCGCCTTAGACCCGCTCTTCATCTTCGGCTTTGGCATGGGGGTGGTCGGCGCCGCGCTGGCCACGGTCATTTCCCAGTCCGTATCGACCATGATACTTCTGGAGTACTATCTGCGCAAGAAGAGTTATACACGTCTGTCGATAAAGCTCTACAGGTTTTCGCTTCACATTTACGGCGAGATCTTCAAGATCGGCCTGCCAACCTTTCTAAGGCAGTTTCTATCGAGCTTCTCGGTTGCCCTGTTAAACAACGCGGCGGCCGTGTACGGCGATCACGCCGTCGCCTCGGTTGGAATCACCATGAGGGTGCTGATGCTGGGGATGATGGTTCTCTTCGGTTACGGCCAGGCTTTCCAGCCCGTTACCGGCTACAACTACGGTGCGAAGAATTACTCTAGGATATTTGAAGCACTCAAGTTCTCCCTGATAGTTACTACGGCCTTCGCGATCGTGTTCGGAATTGCGGGTATGATCTTCCCCGGTATTATAATAAATATATTCAGCGACGATCCTAAGGTCATAGAAATCGGTTCGCAGGCTCTCAGAGCCGTGAGCATCTTTTTCCCGACCTTTGGCTTCGTTTTGACATTCAACTATCTCTTCCAGGGCATGGGAAAGGGACTATCGGCCGGTATCCTCTCTATGGCCAAGCAGGGGATATTCCTCATACCGGCCGTGATAACGTTGCCCCGGATCTTCGGGCTAAATGGAGTCATATACGCACAAACAGTGGCAGATTTTTTCACACTGTTCGTCGCCGGGATCCTCGCCATAAGAGCGATCAAGAAACTCAGAATAGAGAGTCGATCACAGGTTGCCGACGGGAGGGCCGGATAAGGGTGAGTCAAAAAGTGACCGGTTTATGGCCTTCCTTTACATAGGCCCAGGACATATCTCTGGTGGTATGACCTATCCCTATATTTGCATACCGATCGATCGCGATCAGTCCGCATTCGCAATCGAAATATTTGGCCCTCTCCAGCGCCAGGTCGACGGCCTTTTGGGCCGGGTATTGCTCCATGAAGAAGGCTACCAGCCTGCAAAGCGTCAGCTTTATTATCTTTTCTCCGTGCCCAGTTGCCGAGACGGCTCCGAAATTGTTTGCGTAGGTTCCGGCACCGATTACGGGAGTATCTCCCACCCTTCCGAAAGTTTTCATCGCGATTCCGCCCGTGGAAGTGGCTGCGGCCATTTTTCCGTTGTCGTCTATCGCGACAGCCCCGGAGGTTGAGTAATACCCCGGTGTCTTTCTGGCCAGTGAGATGGTTCTGGAGAAGCGCAAGTTCTCGCCCCTCTCGATCTTTTCCATATTCCTTTGCCACTGCAGCTGTCTCGTCGGCACGACAAGGTTCTCCTCACGCGGGAACCCCATGATCCGGATGAACTCCTCCACTTCCTGGCCAGACAATAAAACGTTGTCCGTCTGCTCCATGACAGCTCTCGCCACCTCTATGGGATGGAGGATTCTCTTGATACCGGAAACAGCGCCCGCGTTCAATTCACTATCCATGATCGCCGCATCCATCTCAACTTCGCCCTTCAAGTTCAGTACAGAACCTTTTCCGCAGTTGAAAGCCGGGTCTTCCTCCATCTTCTTTACGGCAGCGACCACACCCTCTATGGAGCTTTTTCTTCTGTTTAGAATTGAAAAACCGACTTCCAGAGCTTCAGCTATTCCCCTCTTATGACTCCTGTGATCCTCTTCGCTTTCGAAACTACCGGCCCCGCCATGAACCACGATAGCTTGCATGAGAACACCTCTGTTACATAAAATAAAAACTCCTCGCAACGTATCGCCGGGATATTCGCCGGTAGAACTCTAACCGGCGAATGAGATACCCGGACCAGCATTTCCCCACTTCGATTCCTGAAAACGTCTGCAGCCAATCCAGGAAGGGCGCAGCCGTAAAAATGGAACGACTTTCAAACTCACTTTTCGAACTGAGAGTCTATCAAAGAATAACCCTTTTCTTCTACCTCCCAGAGCGTTTTCATCTCCGTCATTCCCAGTTCCTTCTCGCTCAGGATCAGAAAGTTGCCTATCACTTCGATCAAGGCTATCGGTCCCACAAAGGAGTTGCCGAACAACAGGGAGTTGTTTTCACAAACGATTTTCGAACGCGCCTGAGAATAAACCGGACACTCTACCGAGTCCGTGATCAGAAAAACCTCCACATCTTTTTCTCTTGCGTAACGAACAATGTACTCGATTTCTTTCGAGTAGGGCGGAAAGGTCATAAGAATAAGTATATCGTTCTTCTCCATGAGTTTGATCTTGTATGAGAAATCGGAGATCGAGCCGTCCAGCAACCAGGTCGGTTTTCTCTGGAGCACCGATAAAGTGTACTGCATAAGAGATACGATATGCCTGGTCGCACCGAATCCGGCGAAATATATATTTCTGGCCTTACCTATAGCCCTGACCCAACTCAGGAGTTCCTCCTCTTCGATGCTCGAAAGGGTTTTCCTCAGATTATCGATCTCGTTTCTCGCAAGCTCCTGCAACTGGGCACCTACGGTCTTTTTATCAAGGTCCGTTGTGGCGATTTTTTCGTATGGTTGCAGTTTCTTCTTCAGATCGCTTTGAATGCGCTTTTTCAGTTCATTGAAACCGGAAAAACCTATCGTTCTGGAAAATCTTACGATCGATGCTTTGCTGACACCGGCCATAGAACTGAGACTCTCTATGGAGGTGAAACCCATCTCTGTGTAATTTCTCAGCACACATGATGCGATCTTCTTGTTTACGGGCGAAAATTGACCCATCATTTCCGAGATCTTCTTTGAAACCATCCGGTACCTCCCGGCAAAAAAGGAGTTCCCCTATCCTGTCAAATTCGAAGCTTGGGAAACTGATGAAACTATTATTTCAATATAGTACCACCATGAAATTGTAGTTTCATACTCTAAAGATGGGCGATTTAATGGCCTAGAAGTCGACTAAAAGCGATTATAGCAATATATCTTCGATTATCGAACAAAATCGTTTGCTTAATTCTTGTGATAGCCGGGGAACGTTGACAGCTTCAAGGTCTTTTTCTCTTCAGGTAGTCGATGCTAAAATATATATATAGGAGGTGTAAATCATGAAACGTGTTCTTATCTTATCTCTATTTGTAATGCTCGTTGCGGTAACCTTTGCAAATTTGGTTGTGTACTCTAGCGTAGATGAGGCTAATGCCAGGAAGATACTCAACGCCTTCGTCGAGCAGACGGGAATAGCTGTCGATTTCGTTTTCCTCTCTTCAGGCCCGGCACTGGCCAGGATCGAGGCCGAAGCTAACAATCCACAGGCCGATGTCTGGTTCGGCGCGCCGCTGGAAAACCATATTATTGCCAAGGAACGTGGTCTTACCCAGTCTTACAAGACTCTCAGTGTATACGGAGTCTCTCCTGAGTTCTACGATGTGGAAGGCTACTATCACCCGATCTATATGAATCCTCTTGGGATCGGAATCAACACCGCGGTTCTGGAACAGATCAAAGCTTCGATGCCTGTAACATGGGAAGATATCCTCTCCCCCAAACTGAGTAGAATGATCCAGTACCCCAACCCGCAATCCTCTGGAACGGCTTACAGTCTAATCACAGGACTCGTTCAGATCTACGGGGAAGACGGTGCGATCGACTATCTCAAAAAGCTGGCACCAAACATACAAACCTACACCCAGAGTGGGACCGGGCCATCCAAGGCCGTGGGACCTGGACAGGTAGCGATGGGCATTCAGTTCACGCCGGCCTTTTTCCAGTTCATGGAACAGGGTTACCCCGTTAAAGTTGTCTTCCCTAAAGAGGGAGTTCCCTACGAAGTGGCTTCCGTGTCTATACTCAAGGGCGCCAAGAATCTGGCCGATGCGCAGAAATTGATCGACTGGGTTGTATCTAAAGCCGGCCAGCAGCAGATCGTGGATCAGCAGACCTACTTCTACCCGATAAGATCGGACGTTGACTTTGGAAACCTTCAGCCACTTTCGACCATCAAGTTGATTTCGGTCGATCCAGTTTGGGCAGCCGAAAACAAAACCAGGCTCATCGAGAGATGGGTTAACGAAGTTCTTCCTTACTGATTCAATAATAGAAAGACTTTCCGGGAGCTATGAAGCTCCCGGTTACGTTTATATAGTTTTTAAGCAACTACGGGAGGGCAAGCGTCGGTTCACACCCACCTACAGGTTAAAAGCGATTTCGAAGTATGTCAGGGGGAGTTTTTGTGGCTTTCAGGAGTGAAGAGACCAAAAATAGATTGCTCAATCTTCTCAAGGACCCTGTTCTGCTTATAACTATAATAATCATTTTTGCCGCACTGGCGATATTCATCATCTATCCGATTTTCAAGGTTTTCTCGGCGAGCCTCACGAACAGAAGCGGACAGTTCGACCTGAGCGCCTACACTAAGGCCTTCTCCAACAGGTACATGAGGCAGGGCTTTTTCAACAGCCTTCTTGTCGCGGGGCTCACGGCCTTTTTCGGAATGCTGATCGGTTACATTTTCGCCTACACCATCAATAGAACAGACATCCCTTTCAAAGGATTCTTTAGAACGGTGGCCATTCTCCCGATAGTTTTTCCGCCCTTCATAGGGGCGCTGTCGATAATCATGCTGTTCGGCTTCAACGGACTCATAACGGCCGGGATATTTGGTATCCGGAACTTCCCCGTTTACGGTCTCTGGGGACTCATGATGGCCCAAGTGGTCTGCTTCTTCCCGGTCGCCTTCATCACACTCGACGGTGTCATAGGCACTATAAGTCCGACGTTAGAGGATGCGGCCTTCAACCTGGGCGCAAACAGATGGCAGGCCTTCCGCAAGGTGATACTTCCGATGTCCATTCCCGGCATCGCCAGCACGATGCTGGTGTTGTTCATAGAGTCGCTGGCCGATTTCGGCAATCCTCTGATTCTTGCAGGTAGTAAGTTCCCGGTACTCTCGGTGCAGGCATATCTCCAGATAACGGGGATGTACGACACCCGTGGAGGCGCGGCGCTGGCGGTGTGGCTACTCTTTCCATCGATAGTCGCCTTCATAATTCAGAAGTACTGGGTCGGAAAGAAGAAGTACGTGACCGTCACCGGAAAACCGACCACCTCGGTCCTCAAGAGTGTGAACAGACCGGTTAAGTGGTTGCTTTTCTCACTCTGCATGCTGATGGCAGCTTTCACTCTGACTATCTACGCCACGATCTTCTGGGGGGCCTTTGTAAAGGCCTGGGGCATGAACAACACGCTGACGCTGGAGAACTTCAGGTACGTCTTTGACGTCGGCCTCGAAGCGATCAAGGATACCCTTATCATCGCCTTCACATCTACGCCCATTTCGGCGCTTTTGGGAATGGTGATCGCCTTTCTGCTGGTCAGAAAGCTATTTCCCGGCAGAAAGCTCATGGAGTTCACATCCCTGTTAAGTTTCGCCGTTCCCGGAACGGTTATTGGCATAGGCTACATCCTGGCTTTCAACACGAAGCCCTTTCTGCTCACCGGGACTTTGGCGATCCTGGTTTTGAACTTCGTCTTCAGATACGTCCCCGTCGGTATCCAATCGGGGGTGGCCCTGCTCAACCAGGTCGATCCGGCGATCGAAGAAGCCGCCTACACGCTGGGTGCGGATAACCGTCAGGTCTTCACGAGAGTTACGCTACCTCTGATAGTTCCCGCCTTCTTCTCAGCCTTGGTCTTCGCCTTCGTCCGGGCGATGACCGCCATAAGTGCTGCTATCTTTTTGGTATCGGCCCGGTGGAATCTGATAACTGTTCAGATTCTCAGTCAGAGCGATTCCGGCCGTCTTTCGGAGGCCTGCGCCTTCTCTGTGATACTGATAGCGATGATAATGGCCTTCATACTGGTGTTGAAGATTTTCCTCAAGAACAAGGTCAGTCTTTCCGGAAGTGAAAGCATGGGACAGGGGTGATGCTATGAGTTTAATTCTGAAAAACGTGAGAAAGGTCTTCACCAGTTACGGTGTGGAGACTGTAGCCGTAGATAACTTCGATCAGGTGATCGAAAAGGGGCAGCTAGTGACGTTGCTCGGCCCGTCGGGTTGTGGAAAGACTACCACGCTTAGAATTATCGCAGGTTTCGAGGTCCCCACCAGTGGAAGGGTTCTTCTCGATGAGAGGGATGTGACGAACCTCCCCCCCAACAGGCGAAACATTTCGATGGTCTTTCAAAGTTACGCGCTCTTCCCTCATCTGACGGTGGAGGAAAACATCGCCTTCGGCCTGAAACTGAAAAGGCTGGATCGCTCCGAGATGAGGAGAAAGATTATCGAGATGACCGATCTGGTGGGGCTTAAGGGTCTTGAAAAAAGGAGGCCGGATCAACTGTCCGGCGGTCAGCAACAGAGGGTGGCTCTGGCCAGGAGCCTGGTTATGGAACCAAGCGTTTTGCTCTTCGACGAACCTCTTTCTAATCTCGACGCGAAGCTGAGGGAAACGATGAGGCTGGAAATAAGGCGTATTCAGCAGGAAGTGAATATCACGAGCGTCTATGTTACGCACGATCAGGTCGAGGCCATGAGCATATCGGACGTGATAGTTGTCATGAATCAGGGAAAGGTCATGCAGATCGGCAGTCCGTTCGATATATACGCCCGTCCCGAAAACAGCTTCGTCGCCGATTTCATAGGCCGGGTCAACTTCATCGACGGAACGGTGGAATCCGTCGATGGCGATACCGTGGTTGTTTCGGCAGGAACGACCGGCAACAGGATAATCGGAAAGAAGGGAACCGAACTCGCTATCGGCGAGCCGGCCAGGGTGGTGCTGCGGCCCGAGTCGCTGTCGGACCGAAAGGAAGAGCGGATCAATTCTTTGAGCGGAAAGGTGTTGAAGTACGTCTTTCTCGGCTCGAACGTCGAATACGAACTGGAGCTGTCCGACGGTAGGAAGATAAACGCGGTTACCTTCAACCCGATCGAGCGAAAGCTGCCGGTAGTGGGTAGAGAGACGGAACTCTACTTCTCCAGAGAGAGCGCCTGGGTGATAAGAGCTTAAAATGGACGGTCACGACGCACTGACTTATTATTGTCTCGATCTGGAGAGCGATTACATTAACGAGAGTGTCGAAATAACTCCCTACTCTTACGCTGGCGACGATCCTGGACCTTACAACGTTGCCCGAAGCGCTTTCGAGGATTATCTAGGCGAGCAGTACATGGTTGATTCCGACCATGAGCTCTATCGTCCCTTCTTCGATAACTGCAAACCGACCGATGGACGGGCGCTGGTGTGGCAGATTCTAACGGTTTACTCTTACGAGCCGGATTTCGGAATGGACGGTAAAATGGTTCTCTCGCCACTGCAAAGGCTAATGGGTTCCAGTCAGGCCTGGCGCCACGAAGAGTTCCACATGGGACTGCGTTTTGGAAGGGTTACGGAGATGGTTGAGTACTTCGACAGACTCAGCCGGATCGCCTTCGAAAGGGGCGATCGCTACTGGGGCTTCAGATTCATGGCCCGGGCCGTACATTACCTCCAGGACAGCGGCACGCCTTACCACACCTCGCCAGGGACTGCGCGAGATATTTTAAAGATACCGTTCGCCTACAGAAGACAGTTCCGGAAGATAAGCAACTACCACAAATTCCACGATAGATACACGGGCTACCGGCTTTGGCGTGGGTACGCGCCGTTTTTGAAAGCTATCTGGTCGGCGGTTCCCTCGCCCGGCTTCAACGATCCACGAAGGTTGGCCATAGAGGCCAGGAATCGCGGCTTGAAACTGGTGAAAGATCTTCAGTCCAGTATAAGGGCAGTCGCCGGAGATGAATTCGACACTATTGACGGATTCAAGGGCGACAGGGCTTACTTCGACAAAATTTCTAGAGAGAGAGACACGAAAGAACTTGACTCGATCACGGTGCGTTTCCTGTCAGGAATGGCGGAGCTGGTGAAGTCGTACTTGAAGACGATTCATTCACTGAACTCGAAGCCTTCTTTGAAGATCTCCAGGCAGGCCTTTACTACGGTAGGATCGTAAAGCCGCCCCGCGTTTTTTCTTATTTCCTCAAGAGCCTCTTCGATTCCTAACGCGGCCCTGTACGGCCTATGTGAGGACATCGCTTCCACAACATCGGCCACAGCGATTATCCTGGCCTCCAGGCACACAGAGTCATCGGTGAGTTTGTCTGGATAACCAGAGCCATCCAGCCTCTCGTGGTGTTGCCTGACTATTTCGGCGATCGGCCACGGGAAGTACACTTCCTTCAAAATCTCGTAACCCTGTCTGGCGTGCTCCTTCACCAGCTCGAATTCGATCTTGTTCAGCTGAACCGGCTTGGTGAGTATCTCGGCCGGCACGGCGTTCTTCCCTATATCGTGTAGCAGCGCTGCCACCCTCACCGACTCCGTTCTGTCCTTTCCCCGGATATCATCGGCGAACACTCTTGCAGCGATCGCCGTGGCAAGTTCGCTAACTCGCTTCTGATGACCGTAGGTGTAGGGATCCCTCGATTCGACAAGGGCCGAGAGAGTCCTTATGAGAGACTCCAGACTTTTTCTGACAGAATCTTCAGCTTTTTTCCTTTCTGTTATATCGACTATCACGGCCACAAAGACTTTTCCCATATTGTCGTCGTGGAGTTGCAAACGCACCTCGACGGGATACTTCGTGCCGTCCTTTCTCGTGTGAACGGTTTCGAAGACCACCGAGCGGTTCTTACCGTTTTTCAAGTATTCGGTGATCTTTTTGAATTCGTCGGGTGAGGTCTCTTTTTTGAGATCGAGTGGTGTCATCTCCTTCAATTCATCCATCGAGTAACCCGTGTTCTCTATCGCTCCACGATTTGCCAGCAGAAAACGGAGCGTTTCGTGGTCGAAAACGTATATTTCGTTCACCGACCAGTCCAGCACTCTGCCAAGTCGGGTCGCCATGATCTCGGAGAGCTTTCTATCTGTTATGTCCAGAGCGATACCACCGATCATGGGAGTATCGCTCCCGGAAGAGATCGGGAACTTCTGCATGAAGAAAATCCTGTCCCTGCCGTCGGCGCATCGGGCCATTAATTCTTCAGAAATGCTCTTTCCGAGCCAGATGTTCCTGTCATGCTCCAGCATGGATCTACCCCATTCACCGGTTAGTAACTGATCTGCGCTCTTTCCAAGAAAGTTCCTGTCGATCCCGAAATACTTCTCCATGTACTTGTTGAAATAGCTGAGCCTGAGATCTCTGTCCTGCATGAAAACGGCTCCGGGAAATTTGTCCATGAAGAGTGCGAATCTCTTTTGAAGACTCTCTCTCTCGTTTTTCAATTCGATCTTACTTATGGCCAGGGCTATGTCGTTGGCTATCTCTCCAAAGAGCGACCTCTCTTCGAGGTCCTGTGCAAAGTTCTCCGGCATTATGGCGGCGATGAAGCCGAAAATTCTATCGGCACTCTTCAAACTCTTCAATAGAACCACATGCTCTGTCTGGTCGTCATCGTAGAGACTGGATCTGCGATACTCCTCGTTCGAGATCATCAAAACTTCTTCGCTGGTAAAAACCCGGGTTATGAACGAAGGGAGAATACTCTCTTTGAAGGCCATATTCATTTTCTCGAGCCTCTCTCCTTCGAATCCCGAACTTGACCAGTCAACAACTTTCATGTTCTCATCCATAATGACGAGGAGAGAATTATCGTAGCTCCTGAGTCGGGTGAGGAGGTCGGTTATCTTCCTGATGAGCGTGCCCCTGTCCTCTTCTCTCACTATAAGCTGGTTTATGCTCCTTATAGATAGAAGAACTCTATTAAGATGCTCTAGCTTCCTCCTGTTACGCAGCGAGAGGATCCCGTAAGAGAGATCTCCGGAAAGCTCCTCCAGAAGACGAACTTCCTCTTGATCGAAGGCGTTTTCATCGGTGGAGTATATGTTGAGGGCGCCGATGGTCTCCTCTTCTATCTTCAAGGGAAGCGATATCGCGGACTTGAGCCCGTAACTGTCGACCACAACCTTCCAGGGAGAGTACTCGGGGTTTTTGTCGATCGAGCTCTTTATAACTGTCCTGCCGGTCCTCACCGCCGTGCCGACAGCGCTCCTCCCCAGCTCGCTCTCGTCGAAAGTGACGCTGATCTTCTCTGGATAAGTTTTTGCCAGGCCACTCGAAACAACAGGCTTCAAGTCGCTGCTGGAGGGAACTTTGTAGGCTATCCAGGCGAGTGCATAACCGCCTAACTCCGTGGCGATGGAGCACGTTCCTTTGAGAAGCTCCTCCTCGTCGGTCACGCGTACCAGGAACTGGTTGACTTCGCTCAGGAAGGAAAGCGCCCTATTGTACCGCCTCAGCTGGTCCTCGATCCTGTGGTGTTCGGTGAGGTCGGTGTGAGTGCCCACCATCCTCAAGGCTCTGCCCCGAGCATCCCGAAGAACCACCTTTCCGCGGTCGAGAATCCATTTGTACGAGCCGTTCCTGGTCATAACTCTGTATTCGACCTCGTAATAGGGTATCTCGCCGCTCAGACACCTCCGCAGTTCTCTTTCGACTTTTTCAAGGTCGCCCGGAAAGACTCTCGATTCCCACTCCTCTAACCTGTTCTCTATTTCATGGTCAAAGTAGCCCAGCATCTCTTTCCATCTTTGCGAGAAGTAAACCTCTCCCGTCTCGATATTCCAATCCCAGACTCCTTCCCTGCTAGCCTCGATCGCGAAACTCAGCCTTTCTTTGCTCTCTGTGAGTTCGTTGAAAAAATTCACACGTTCTATAGTGCTTGCAAGATTGCGCGCAACCGTTGCGAGAAGCTTTTCCTCCTCTGGTAGAAACTCCGGGTGCTCGCCGCTTTCGGCTGGGGAATAAGAAACCTCTACGCAACCGGCTTCACGGTTTTCGATCATTAGTTTGCACCGGATAGATCTATCGGGGAACCATTCCTCTCTTGAAGAATAAACCCGACCGTCTATTAGTACCCGTGAAATCGCACTGTCGGGAAACTGGAAAGCCGGGGGAAGAGTCTTTAGAACCGCCCCGACGGCCTCTTCGACCGTTCTGGAATCGGCCAGAAGCCGGGAGAGAGTATAAAGACAATTTAGCTCCTTTATTCTTTCTTCGAGAGCCTGCAAGGCGTTCATTGAATGGTTATAAAATCCACGATCCAAAATGAACTCTCCTCAAAAACAATCTATATGGCAATCGTACCATTTTTTCTCCGATTAATCGTATATGTTATAAGACTTGCAACCGAGTTACAGACAATTATTCAGCCGGACACGCCGCTAACGTATTTTCAAGCGGTAATTGGGATTGTCAAATCATCGATGGAGTCCCGTTCAAATACCCTCTACATTGAAGGTATCGGACGGTATGTGATATGTGTCGCGCTTTTCCAGAAACTACCATCTCACCCGTCAAATCCGGACGTCCGGGTTATTGAAGGGATTTCGACGGCGGGAGGCTTTTTTCGCAACGATATCAGAAACCTCTGCAGGAGCGTGAGTTTGGTGGAAGGCGTCTTGTCGATCCTGTGGTATTCGATCACCGTGTCTTTACCGTCGTATGATATGACGAAGTAATTCAGGTCGTACCGGGGGTAGAAGATTGCCGGGAAAGGCCAAATAAAAGATTTCACCCTTTCCAGCCTTTCGAGCCATGTGCCCGTGTTGATAACGTAACGATCGCCATCTTTCAGGAGAAAGGGATTGTGTGTGTGGCCGAAGATAAAGAATTTTACCGACCTGTCGCTCTCGAAGACCTTTCTCGCGCCTTCCAGATAGGCCCGCTCTTTTTCGGCCTTCTCCTTTTTCTCGTAAACGAGACCGTACCGCTTGAGCGCCGACTTTATGTCCCTGAAAACTATGAACAGCGGGATCGAGACCACCACGAAAATGATCAGAATCAAAACGTCTATTCCGATGATTGTATCCACAACACTGCCCACCACGCCAAAGGGTTTGAGAAAATCTTCGTAGAGATACTGTACGCTGTTGAGTCCAAAGATATCGAGGATTCCGAGCATAAAAAGGACTATACTAGCCGCGAAAAAGAAGAGAAAGGGAACGATGGCCAGCCTCAATAAGGGATGCATCTCCAGATAAAAGTAACTCGAAAACATCCATCTTGGCAACGCGTTCAAAGGCTGCACACATCGAACG
>Ga0116144_10004388_pt1 | contig 13394 bp, 7 predicted proteins | sample AD_UKC035_MetaG_FD_89746 | JGI IMG/M metagenome (GOLD analysis project Ga0116144, IMG submission 89746) | Active sludge microbial communities of municipal wastewater-treating anaerobic digesters from USA - AD_UKC035_MetaG | ecosystem: Engineered > Bioreactor > Anaerobic > Digestate | place: USA... | reverse complement strand
TCCATCAGTTTCCCAATTGGAGTCCCAGCGAGCGCTTTTTGGGTCACGTCCATCAGCCAGAGTTCTTCTGAGGTTACCCCGGATGTGTTGGCGATGGCGTAGATGCTGGCCAGCATCATCAGGGCGCCCAGGGCCAGGCCCGTCAAGGCACCGGACACCAAGGCTTCCTGGGATTCGGCAAACCAAGTGCCGTGTCCGCGCAATGTACTGGGCAGATCCAATAATGTGGCCGGTCTTTGGGGGGCTTCCCGGGTTCGCCGCAGGAAGCCAATCAAGCCGCCCTCCACTGCACCAACCAGGCCAAAAAATGCCAATATGATCAACATCCTGCCCGGGGCCACCACGATCACATCCCGGGCAAAATTCACCACCATGTGCTCCGGGTACTGGGCGGCCATCACACTCAGGCGATGGCCGAAAAGATCCTTGCCGGCAACAATGGCACTGGTCGGGGCAATCAGCAGGAAATAGAGGGTCAACCCGGCCACGGCGCCGCCGACGAGGCCAAATTTGGCGCCCTGCTTTATCCCGCGGGCCCCGCTGCGCAGGGTGGGGATGCTGCCCACCAGCAGCAGGAGCATCATGAACATGCCGGTACTGAGCAATAAAATGATTTGAGAGACCGGGACATCCAGGACCCCGATTTTCAAATTACCAAACTGGCGCTGCAGATGATTACCAATTTCAATCACCACCCGCCCGACAAACAGATAAAACACTGGATAAAGGCCGGTCAGGGTCAGCAGAAGCCCAACCCAGATGCCGCTGATCATGCTTCGCCGGGTCATGAAAGCACCCCCTCCAAGGCATTACTGAAATCTGACGCGGTGGCATAGCGTTCCGCTGGCGTTTTGGCCAGGGCCCGTCCCAGGACAAGATCCACGCCAATGGGCAGCTTGGGTAGAATGGTATGGGGTTTGGGCGGCAGGTCGTTCATGTGCTTGAGCAGCACAGCCAGCGGGGTGTCCGCGTAAAAGGGGAGCTGGCCCACCAGCATTTCGTAAACCACGACCGCCAAGGCATAGATATCCGATGAACTGGTGACGTCTTCGCCTCGCGCCTGCTCCGGGGACATGTAATCCGGCGTGCCCATGGTCATTCCGGTGGCTGTAAATTTCAGCCCTTCCACCATTTTAACCACGCCAAAATCGGTCAACACTGCGTATTCATTTGGGCTAAACTGGGTGGTCGGGCCCGGCATCACGGTGGCCTGTTCAAAATCAGCTGTTCGCAGCAGGATATTGGCCGGTTTAACGTCCCGGTGCACCAATCCATTCGTGTGGGCGTGATCCAGGGCGGAAGCAATTTGCTTGGCGATGGCGATCACCTCACGATGGCTGGGCTGTTGCCCCTGACTGTGTAGCGATCGGATGCGTTCCTTCAGGGTCGGGCCTGGGACGTATTCCATGACCATGAAGGTTAAATTGTCGGCGCTGCCGAAATCAAACACCTGCACAATATTGGGATGGCGCAGCTTGGCAACGGCAGCCGCCTCACGCTGGAAGCGTTCAAAAAATTCCGCATCAGCGGCAAATCGAGGGGATAATATCTTGATGGCGACATAGCGGTCCAATTTGGACTGGTAACCTTTGAATACTTCCGCCATGCCACCCTGGCCAATGGGGGATACAATCCGATAATTTCCCAGGGTCCGCCCAATCAAGTCGCTGCCGCTGGTGGGCGCGGTGGCGGTGGATTGAAATGTTCCCCCTTCGGCCCGCTGCCGTTGTAGAAATTCGGCAAAGGTCTGGCAGAAGGGCACCGGTTTGTTGTCGCGTTCCTCCACCAGGCTTTTAATTCGCAGGATGCGCAGCACCGGCTCGGGGGCATCTTCCAGATGGATGAGCGCCATCTGTTGGGTGGAGGAGAGCTGCGACCATAAATATCGGTAATGATCCTCGGCTTCAGCCAGGTAACGCTTGCGAATTTGCGCATAGCCTTCGTTGGTACGGGGGGTGCCGCGGCCCGGGGTTTCAATCAGATGGAACCCGGCGATTTGCAGGAAGAAGGGATGTCCACCGGCCAGGTCCCGGGCAAAGGCAATTTCCTCCTGACAGAAGGGGACCTCCCCGTCTTTACCAGAGAGTTCGGCCAGCAGGGCGTTGGCATCAGGATCCTCAAGGGCGCCCAACGGCAGTTCTGAAAATATATTGAAGAAAGGCGAAGAGAGCGTATCTGTATGTTCGTAAGTCAATTCATACAGACTGCGTTTCGAAGCGGTGATATATACCAGGCCCAATTCACCGGCGAGGCTGCGCAGTTCACCATAAAAATCCGGTTCAAACTCTGGATTGCGGGCCAGGGATTCAAATTCATCCAGGCACAAGACAAGGTCAAATCCCCCGTCGCGAATCCGGCGCAGCAGCCGGCGCACCGCCATGAAGCGAACGTCGCTGCTGTTGACCAATTTTTGGGTTGCCTCGGCAAGGTCTCCGCTGGGGAGCCGGTCCCCGATGGCCTCTAAAATCTCCAGCCAGAAATCCTCAACCTTGGCCGAGGCCATTCCCTCAAGGTCAAAATACAGGAGAAGCTGGCGTTCGGGATCCAGACCATAACTCCGCATAATGGCGGGATTACAAATGTGCGTCAGCAGGGAGGACTTGCCCATTTTCCGTTCGCCCACCAGGGAGCGGCACTGCCGGGTGACCACGGCGCTGTACAGGGTTTCGACCTCGGATTTTCGGCCGATAAAACAGTTGGGATCGGTGATGCGCTGGCGATTATAAAATGGGTTGCGTTTCATGTACCTAGACCTTGGGTAGGATGCGGAACGTTCCTATTATATACGCAAAACCGATCCACTGGTTTTGCACTTTGGTAAGCTTTTGTAAACTTCGGGAAACTTTTTTGACAAGTTTTAGGCCGGTTTTCAATGGGCTTTCAGTGGGGTTCCAGCGGGCTTTCAATGGGCTTTCAGTGGGGTTCCAGCGGGCTTTCAACGGGCTTTCAGTGGGGTTCCAGCGGGTTTCAACGGGCTTTCAGTGGGGTTCCAGCGGGTTTCAACGGACTTTCAACGGACTTCAAACAGGCATCAAACAATCCCCAACATGCTTTTGAATCGATAGCATTACGGGGTAAAATAGGGAACCGCAGGATGTTTCAGATCACGCCAATACCGATGCAAGAGCGGTCATTTTTGTTTGAAATAATGGTAATCCATGAACCTCACCAGCGATTCATCCATCCATACACCGTCCCCTGAGGGTGAGATCCAGCTGACGGCCCCGACCCACACCGGCAGTTCCAAATTGCGGGGCTTCCTCCGGGTGGCGCGTTATCTCCTGGGGCGCGCCCTGTTAATCCTGACCACCATATTTGTGGGCATATTCATCACGATTGTGATCATCAACCGGCCGGCGCAGGTGGGCTTCCGCAGAATGCCTCCCCAGCTGGATGCATATCTCAACAACCATATTCAGCAATATCTGCGGACCTACCGTGCCCAGACGCCGGGCTACCAGAGTCTTTCAGAGGCTGAACAGGCGGAAATCATGGCCCGCCTGCAGGCTGAAATGGCGGAAGACCTGGGGCTTAATCTCCCCTACCTGCCCCGCCATTTGTTATGGACGGCCAAAGCACTCCGACTGGACTGGGGTCGTCTCCAGGTTGTGTATGCCCGACCGCTGACGACATCCTCCCGGGTTCCCCAGGCCCAGGATTTGAACGGCATTATTTTGCAGTATCTTCCCAATACACTGCTGCTGGTGGTCACGTCAAACCTGTTAATTTTCCTGCTGGGCCTGCCACTGGCCTTGCATCTCACCAATCGATACGGTTCCTGGCTGGACCGGGCGCTTTCTATCATCGCGCCGATTTCATCCATTCCCAGCTGGGTTGTGGGGATTCTGCTGATTGCCATTTTTTCAGTTGAACTGCAGCTGCTGCCACCGGCCGGCATGCTGGACCCGCTGCCTCCGGATCATTGGACTGGCTACATCCCGATTGTTCTGAAACACATGATTTTACCGGTGAGCGCCATTGTCATCAGTATGTTCTTTCAGCTGGTATATACCTGGCGCACCTTCTTTGTGATCTTTTCTGAAGAGGATTACGTCACCCTGGGCAAGGCGATTGGCTTCACGCCGCGAAACCTGCAGCGCAAATATATATTGAAACCGGCCTTGTCCTATGTGATTACCAGTTTTTCGCTGATGCTGGTCTCCTTCTGGCAGATGACCATGGCTCTGGAGACCATTTTCAGGTGGCCCGGAATTGGGCTGCTGTATATTGATGTGGCATTGCCCAATTTCTGGGGCGAAACCATGTATCCGGGTGAACTGCTGATTGCGGTTTCGTTGGTGGTGATGTTTGCCTATTTGCTGGGTTCGGTTGTTTTTCTGCTGGATATTGTCTACGTGATCATTGATCCCCGAATTCGTCTGGGACAGTCCGAAACCAGTCTGCGCCTGCGCCCGCTGCACCGACGGGGAGTCTTTTCCGGATTTCAACTGCCCCGGGTGGTTCCCTTCTGGCGCAGGGAGGCCCCGGCACGGGGGCGAGTGCGGTCCGGCCAGGGGATGAACGGGCCCGGATGGAAGACCCGGATCCGGCTTGGTTTTCACGCCACCTCCGTCTGGTTGAGGCGTGCCGCGCGGGAAGTCCGGCGTTACCCCACTGCGCTGATCGGTTTCTCAATTATTTCCCTGATGATCATGGGCTCGATTTATGCCATGATTACCCTGCCGCATGAGAAAATTGGCCGCGAGTGGGGGCGAACCATCTTGAGCGGGCAGGCGATGGTTCCCAAGCTGGCCCAGCCGGTTTGGTTTAATGCTTTCCGGTCCCGGGAATATCTGTCCACCCTGATTTTGGACAGCGCCCAGGGACAGGCCGGGCGGGTCAGGCAGACCCTGTCGGATGAGATGTGGCAGATCTCCCTGACCTATAAATTTGATTATTCCTACGCAGATTTTCCCTCTGAAGTATTCCTCTATCTGGACAGCAGTTATCAGGAAAAAACCCCTTTTGTTTCGATGGTGTGGATCACCCCCGATGGCCGGGAGATTAATTTGCAGGGCATTTCCGTGACACCGGGAACAACCTACGACTTTAGCACCTATCTGCGCCACCGGCGGGCTGTTTTGCAAAATGAACACTGGCAGAAGTGGTTTGTTTTTGGGGAAATTTTCCCAACCCCGCCCTTCTATATCCTTTTTGCGGATCCCCAGACGGATCAGCCCGAACTCGTCCGGGGGGAGTATACCCTGCGCATTGATGGTCTGGCTTTTGAGCCGGACAGCGACATCCAGGCCAAGCTGGTCCTGCTGGGTCAGGTGTACGGCTCAGCCGGCACGGACCTTTACCGGCGTGACCTGTTGGTGCCCCTGTTGTGGGGGATGCCCTATGCCCTGGGTTTTGGCCTGGTGGGGTCTCTGGCAACCACCCTGCTTTCCATGCTGCTGGCGGCTGCCGGGGTCTGGTTTGGCGGGTGGGTGGACAGCCTGATCCAGCGGGTGACCGAGGCCAACATGGTGCTGCCTATTCTGGCCATTTCCGTCCTGGCTTATGCATTTTTGGGCTTTGAGTTGTGGGTGATTCTGGTGGTTGTCGTGCTGTTGAATGTCTTTGGCATGCCCACGAAGAATTTCCGGGCTGCGTTTTTGCAAATCAAAGATGCCGTCTATATTGAGGCGGCCCAGACTTATGGCGCCAGCAGCTGGCGGATCATCTCCAAATATCTGGTGCCGCACATTATTCCAGTGATGATCCCCCAGATGGTGGTCCTGATCCCGGGCTTTGTCTTTTTGGAGGCCACCTTGGGATTGTTCAACATCAACTCAATATATCCCACCTGGGGGACGGTCATTTTCCAGGCCCTGACTCATGGTGCCTTGTACAATTCCCGTTTCTGGGTACTGGAACCCATGGCACTGCTGCTGCTCACCAGTCTGGCGTTCTCCATGTTGGGGATTGCCCTGGAGCGGATTCTCAATCCCCGCCTGGTTGATGATTAAATAGAAAACGCCAAATTCGATGATGAGAATCACTTGCCCTCCAAATGGATAATTGATACAATTTAGACATCTTTACCTTACTATCCGATTAAAGCCCCATGAAAAAAAACCTGCCCCTGCTGATTGCTGGTGTCGCCGCCATTGCAGTACTGGCCGTCTTCATGTATTCGACGGAGTTCACCACCTATCTTGGGAATGATCCCACCACCTGCAACAACTGCCATGTGATGGATGCGGTTTATGAAGGATGGTATCATGCCGGGCACCAGCAGGCCGCCACCTGTAACGACTGCCACACCCCCCATGAATTCATTCCCAAATACTGGGTAAAGGCAAAGTCGGGGTTTAATCATGTCACCCACTTCACCCTGGGCAATATCCCGGAACCGCTGCGGGCTAAAGCGGAAACAGACCGGATCATCCAGGAAAACTGCATCCGCTGTCACGCAGAGACCGTCTCCATGGTCTCCATTGGCCGGGAGGACAGCGATCGTTACTGCTTCGACTGTCACCGCACCGTGGCACATGGTGAACGGGGCATTTCCATTTTGCCATATCAAGATAAGGGCATCTATGCCCCATCTGTATTTTTGGAGGAGAAGTAGCCGTGAAGAAGAAACCCAATCCCGCCCCAGTGAAAAATCAAAAACTAACCCTGATTGCGATGTCCGTCCTGATCGTTTTACTGGCCGGCGTCTTGATCGGTGTTCTGGTTTTCATGAAAAACCAACCGATCGAAACCCGGGGCGTTCCCACCATTGTCGCCGTGGCTCCCTTGGAGCCAGACAGTTCCCAATGGGGCATTAACTATCCGAATCAGTATACAACCCTGCTTCAGACGGAATTTAACAATACCCGCACCACCTACGGCGGTTCCGAACCCTTCTCCAAACTGGAAGAGGATCCCCGGCTGCTCCAACTGTTTGCCGGATATTCCTTTAGCAAGGAATATAACGAGGAGCGGGGACATTGGAACGCCTTGACCGATGTGCGGGCCACCGACCGGCTTTCTGACAAGACTCCGGGAACCTGCTATTCCTGCAAATCCTCCAACAATCCCCAGCTCTGGGCTGAAATGGGCATGCAGGCCTATGATGAAATGCCATTTGCCCAGCTTGGTGAGCAGATCACAGAGCCGATCGGCTGTGCCAACTGCCATGAAGCCGGGACCATGCGCTTGGTGGTGACCAATCCTGCTCTGGAGACCGCCCTGGTTGCCCAAGGCTTGGACTGGCAGACCTTCACCCGCCAGGAGATGCGCACCATAGTTTGTGCCAACTGCCACGTTGAGTATTACTTTGACGGTCCCTCCAATTTACTGACCTTTCCCTGGACCAACGGCACGACTATTGAAGACATCGAAGCCTACTATGCCGAGGATGGTCATGTTGACTGGACCCACCCGGTCAGTGGCACTGAAATGATCAAAATGCAGCACCCGGATTACGAGCTGTTTTCCGCCGGCAGCACTCATTACGAAGCCGGGGTTGCCTGTGCCGACTGCCATATGCCCTACACCCGGGATGGTGCGGTAAAATTCTCCACCCACGATGTGCACAGCCCGCTTTTCAATCCAGCCTCGACCTGCGGCACTTGCCATACGGATGTGGATTATGTGGTGGGACGCGTTGAAGAAATTCAGAACCAGGTTCATCAAACCATGATTGCTGCGGAAGATGCGATTGTTGCGGCCATCAATACGATTTCAGCCGCCGCGGCCACCGATGGTGTGGATGCTGAAAAACTGGCTGAAGCCCGGCAGTTGCACCGGCTGGCACAGCTGCGATGGGATTTCATCGCCGCGGAAAACAGCATGGGCTTCCATAATCCTGAGGAGACCTTGCGCATCCTGGCAACCTCCATAGATTATGCCCGCCAGGCGCAAATCCTTGCCATGGAGGCCATGGGCAAGTGAACCCTTTGCCGGCATCTCTGCGCTGATCAAGAATAACCGCCCCGGACGGGGCGGTTTTATAATCATTCAGGGTCAGAATCCCAAATCGGGGTTTTAATTCCGGGCGGCTTTGGGGCGTTTTTGCCGACTGGGGCTTTTCGGGCCGGTTTTTGTGCTCAGGGGGCGCTCCGGTCGGATACGGCTGGACGCCTGGCCGGTTTCATAGGGTCCGGCCAATGGCAAAGCCGGCCTTAACCGCTTCAAACACCCGGCCAATCTGAAAGGCATCCCCGATGAAATGGATCTCCGGCGCTGCGCCGGCGCGCAGACAATCGTCATAAAGTGATGCGTTGCGGCGCAACCCGGCAGCCAGCACCACCAGATCGGCATCCAGGGTTTCGGTTTGCCAGAGCTCGCGGATGGGACGGGCCAGGGGATTGGGGATGTTGTCCGGCAGCAGTGGTGTCCAGGTGTTGTACGGGTTGGGCACGGTGGGGGAGAGATTGCGCTCCACCGTCACCCGGCCGGCACCAATGGATTTGACCCGCGTGTGGATCCAGATGGTCACTCCCAGCTGTTCCATTTCGTGGACAAGATGCCCTCGATTGGCAGTACAGACCCCCTTCATTAAAAAGGGCAAGATTTCGATGATGGTGACCTGCTTGTGGTGCTCGCTGGCCAAATAGTGGGCCGCTTCACAGCCAACCGCGCCCCCGCCGATGACGACAACTTTTGCGGCGCTTTCCGCCAGCCGTGGATTAAGGAACAAATCCACCGCCTGGATGACGTCAGGCTGATCCACGCCTGGAATGGGCGGTGTGGCAGGGGTGCCGCCTGTACAGATTACAATGGCGTCAAACTGACCGTCCTGGAGCACCTCCAGACTGGCTTCCGTGTTTAAGTTCAAGGTCAGGTGGTGGTGGGCGCAACTATCCTGTAGCTCAGTCTCCAGGAACGTCAAATAATTGGCCACCTCATATTTGATCCGGGGCACGGAACCCGGCACCAGCATGCCGCCAATCCGGGAACGTTTTTCGTAGAGCGTCACCTGATGGCCCCGGGCTGCCGCAGTGGTCGCGCAGATGATCCCCGCCGGACCCGCACCGACAACCGCCACCCGCTTGGCCTGCTGTGCCGGGCTGGTATGCCGGTCGATGATATCTTCAAACCCGGTGCGCGGGTTCACGGCACACTGACTGTGCCCCCCTTCAATGAATTCATTGATGCAGGCTTCCTGATCACCAATGCAGGGTCGGATGGATTGAACCTGCCCGGCATAGGCTTTATTGGCCCAATCGGGATCCGCCAGGAGCGGCCGGGCCAGCATCACCATGTCACACAGCCCGTCCCGTAGGGCTTTTTCAGCCAGATCGGGGTATCCCAGCTTGCCCACGGCCACCACCGGCACCGGCAGTCCGGCGTTGGATTGGATTTGCTGTGCGGCAAAGGTGTCCTTAACCAGACGGGCAATGGCCAGATAGCAACCGGAGGGCATCGAATTCGGGGGGTGCGGCAGCCACCAGTTGTCGTAACACCCCAGGTCGACATCAAAGCAGTCCACACCGGCGCGCACCAGGTTGGCCATGTAGGCCAGGGTTTCCTCCACGCTGCGTTCCTGACGAAAATACCGCAAGGTGGGTTCCGATTGCATTTTTTCCCGATAGGTGGCGTTCAAGGCCAGCGACAGATCAATCCGGTACATGATCGGATAATGGGGGCCCACCCGCTGGCGCATGGTTTCAACCAGCTCGATGCCAAAGGCCTGCCAGTCAGCGTAGCGACCCAATTTGCGCCGGTTGAAGGCCCGGTTGGTCATTTGTTCCAGCAAATAGCCTTCATGCCCGTGGAGATAAACGCCGTCGATTTGCATGGCCTTGGCGTCAGCTGCAGCCTGGGCACCGCGTTGGATGATTTTACGACACTCGGCATCGGTGAGCGGCCGGCAGGGCACGGCTGGAATATAAAAATTGGGATTCCAGGAGGCGGAGACCGGCAGCTTGTATTTGTGCATCAACACTTCCGGCGATCCGACCCGGCCCAATCCGGGGGTCAACTGAATAAAGAATCGTGAGCCATGGGCATGGATGGATTCTGCCAGATCCCGCCAGCCGGCATAGACGGTGCGGGATCCTTCAATGCGGGGGAAATAACTGCGGCCATCGGCCTCTGTGACGGAGGGGTCGATGCCCTGGCTGAACGGCACCAATCCTGAAGTGATCAAACCCACTCCGCCGCGGGCCCGCTCGGTGAAATACTGGATCATTTTGCTGGATGGCCGGCCATGTTCATCTGCAACCGAAATATTGCCCATGGGGCCCATGACGATCCGGTTTTTAATGGTCAATTGATTGATCTGGATGGGGGTAAAGAGGGCGGTATAGGGATGCAGTTGATTGGTCAGCCGGGCTAACTGGAACTGTTCTTCATCCTGAAACCAATCCGGTAGACGGGCAAGTAGATCATCGATGAAATTCATGGAATGCTCCTGGGAAGGGGTTGAGTTGCCAGACACCGGGTAAAACTTCCCGGATCAGGTGGCAGTGTCGCTTTAGTGTTGCCCCCTAAACCATTGGTTGAAAATTTTGTTTTCGTGGGCCTGGTAGAGCCGGCGCGTTAATGGCAGAAAACGGTCCAGCAGCAGGATCAGCGAAAAAATGGCCGAGGGGTAAACCGAATGCCGATTCTGCCGGAGGCCGCGCAAAATGGCTGCCGCGACGACCTCAGGGGTCTGACTGGGAAATGGAATCGGGGTTTGGTGGGCGGCTTGTTGGAAAAAATTGGTGCGGGTTGCAATCGGATAGACCAGCATCAATTGTTCCGGCCGGGCCAGTTCATAGCGCAGGCCTTCCGCAAATCGGTCCAGTGCCGCCTTGGTGGAGCCGTAGATGGCGTATCCGGGAACGGCCAGATGGGACATGCCCGAGGCGATCATCACCATGCGAAAGTCCTGGCCGGCGGCCACCAGCTGCAGTTTTTCGAGCGAATAAATGGCTGAAAAAACATTTAAGCGGTAGATGTTCTCAATGTGAGCCCAATCCGGCCGGGTGATTTTCTCATAATAGGCATAACCGGCATTGGCAATGCAAATATCCACGCCGTTCATCCGTGCCTGTGCTTCATCAAACAAGGCATCAACCCCGGCGGAATTTGATAAATCCACTTCAAACCCACTCAATTGTGCCGGGCAGCCCGCCAGGGCGGCAAGGCTCTCGGCCAGTGCCGGTCCGTTCCGATCCGCGGCCAGGATGCGGCCTGGAATCTGGCTTAATGCTGCCAGCAAGGCCCGGCCGATGCCGGAGGCGGCCCCGGTCAGAATGATGCGCCGGTGCTCAATGATCATGATGGTCTCCTCCTGGACTGCGGCGGCTTGCCGGGTTGCGGCGGCTGGCCGGACTGCGGTGATGTGTCGCACCGCGGAGACGAACCACGCTGGGGCGGCTTGGCGCGTGGTGGCTGCCCCGGCTGCGGTGCTTGAGCCCCTTTTTCGGTGATGATTTCCTTCTGGAGTTCCTTGGCGTGCAGATTTTTCTCCACAAAAATGGGTTGGAGGGTGAAGGGATCGAGTTCGGTATAATACATCAGGCTGGCATAGGTGGATGGCGTGGGGGTGAAGACCTGGACTTGTTCCGGAGTGATGTGCAGCTTGCTGCTGACAAAGTCCTTCATCCGCCGCATGTCAGCCTCAGTACAGCCGGGGTGGGCCGCGATCAGGTAATAGGTCAGGAATTGGGGCAGACCGGCTTCAGCTGTTAGGGTTTCAAACATGGCCTTGAAGCGCAGCAGACTGTCGTTGCCCGGTTTACCCATGTGCCGCAGCACATTGTTTTCGCTGTGTTCCGGCGCAATTTTCATCTGTCCCGAGACGTGGTGATTGACAACCGCCCGCAGATAGGCGCGGCCGTGCATCCGGTCGGCCAGCACCAGGTCATAACGAATGCCGGAGGCCACAAAAACTTTTTTGATGCCGGGGATTTGGCGCAGCCGTTCCAGCAGTTGGATCTGTTTCCGGTGGTCGGGGCGCATCAGACGGCAAATCTCCGGCGTCAGGCAGCGGCGGTTGGCGCAGCTGCCCAGGCCAAGCTTCTTCTCGCATTCATAGCCATACATATTGGCGGTCGGGCCGCCCACGTCGCTCAGATACCCTTTAAACCCGGGTAGCTGGGTGACCCGGGTGGCTTCAGCAACAACGGATTCTTGAGAGCGCCACTGGACGGTCCGGCCTTCGTGGACGGCAATCGCACAGAAATTACACTCGCCGTAGCAGCCACGATGGGTTGAAATGGAGAAACGGATGGTCTCCAGGGCGCGCACCGCCCCCCCCTGGGCATCAAAGGGGTGCACTCTGCGCTCAAACGGCAGGTCATAAATTTCGTCCAGCTCGGCCTGCTTCAGGGGCGCTTCGGGAGGGTTCTGGACGAGGTACCGGTCCCCGTGCCGCTGGCAGAGGGTCCGGGCGGTCAGTGCGTCGTTGTTTTGATAAAACAAATGGAACATGCGGATGAAGGCCAGTTTGTCGGCGATGACCTCTTCATAACTGGGCAGATCCACCGCCTCCGGCGGCGGTGTCTTGGCCAGGTAGCACAGGCCGCGAATTTCCAGGTCCGGCTGACCAGCCCTCAACGCCTGGGCCAGCGCCAAGACTGATTTTTCTGCCATTCCGTAAAGCAGATAGTCTGCCTTGGCATCAAATAAAATGGCCCGTCGAATGCGGTCGTCCCAGTAATCGTAGTGGGCCACCCGCCGCAGGCTGGCTTCAATGCCGCCCAAGACAATCGGACCGGGGGTTTTGAAGTACCGTCGGATGAGGTTGGCATAGGCGATCACCGCCCGGTCCGGCCGGCGGTTGTTTTCCCCGCCGGGAGTGTAATCATCCTGCCGCCGTTTCTTTTGTGTGGCGGTGTAATTGGCAACCATGGAGTCAACGCAGCCCCCTGTCACGCCCCAGAACAGGCGCGGCGCGCCCAGCCGGGCGATATCCTTCTCGGAGTGAATGTCAGGTTGGGCAATGATCCCCACCCGATAACCTGCTTTTTCCAGGACCCGGCCAATGACCGCCGCCCCACTGGCTGGATGGTCAATATAGCTGTCGCCGCTGACCAGAATGACATCCAGGGCAGCCCAACCGAGCGCGTCCAATTCAGAGCGGGTGGATGGCAGGAACATCAGTTCATCTCAGGCGAGGGGCGGTGTGGGCGGGTTAACTGGCAGCAGAAGATGGAATTTACTTCCCGGGAAATGGGTTTCATCATGGCCCGGGCTCTCGGCCCAGACCCGCCCCCCGTGGGCATCGATAATGCCCCGGGTGATGGTCAATCCCAACCCGGGCCCGCCGCCTTTAAATTTGAAGTCCCCGGTGCTGTGCAAATTGGGATCCCCGGCACCGTAAAAGGCATCAAAGATGCGCTCCAATTCCTCCGAGGCAATGCCAATGCCGGTATCGGTAACAATGACCTCCACCGCCTGTTCCCCGGGATTCTCCGGATTGGTCAGCAGGTAGCCACTGATTTGGATGTGTCCGTTGTTGGGGGTGAATTTGATGGCATTTT
>Ga0116144_10004387_pt1 | contig 13396 bp, 14 predicted proteins | sample AD_UKC035_MetaG_FD_89746 | JGI IMG/M metagenome (GOLD analysis project Ga0116144, IMG submission 89746) | Active sludge microbial communities of municipal wastewater-treating anaerobic digesters from USA - AD_UKC035_MetaG | ecosystem: Engineered > Bioreactor > Anaerobic > Digestate | place: USA... | reverse complement strand
CTGGCAGCGAACCGCAATGGTAATTCTGCTCGACCCGCAACTGGCTCCTTCATCATCAATCGCCCGGTTGCACAGGTTTCTATTTCTTCTATTTTCTCCGAGCTTCCTCTCGGAGATCAGGTCTGCTCTCGGATAACCGTCAGTGCAGCCGACGCCCACGGCTTGCCGATCATTGATGGGACTTTACTCGCCCTGCATGCGTCGGCCGGTCGTTTGGAAGATACTACGATTACAACTAAGGGTGGATGCGGCACTACTTACTTCTTTCCGCCTGATACGGCGACCGCAGTAGATCTGAGCGCGGCCAGCGGAACGGTTACAGGAACGACCCGGGTATACTGCGGTGCTTCTGCTGCCAATTTTGTGAAGCTGGTGATCCAAGACACGAATTCAAAGCCGGTTGCTGCAGTTCGAGTGGCGACAGCAGCAGCACTTCAGGACGTTAGTGATCTGTGTGGTTTCGCTTTCCTTCGTACCGAGTCCGACGCGGCATTAAAACTGAGATTCGAGAAGCGGGGGTACGAGCCCCAGAATGAGACAGTAGCTGTTGAGCCGGGCCGATTCCGGCAGCAGCCGATAGTCATGATCCCTTGTGCAGGGGGTGCTTTTTTAGATCAGCGTTTTACGCTCGATCCTGAGCCATGGGACGGCCAAACAGCGGCGGAATCAGATATGACGCCAGCTGCAGAAGAAGCTAATCATGCAGTTGCGTTGCACTTGCAGCAGCTGCTTGCTGATGCCGGTGCGGAATCTACAACAACGGCCTCATGTCGTGATCACACTTCTTCCTTGCGTGAGCGCATTCTTACAGGAGAGAGTTTCGATGGCGATTTCTTTATAACTCTCGCTCATCGGGATCGAAACCCATCGGTCAGCTACTATTTCGCAAGTCCGATAGGCGCTCGGGCTGCTAAGGCTATCGGCAAGGCTCTTGAAGAGTATGGAGGAGTGCGCGACGTCAGTGTGATGGAAGGAACCGAATTTACCATCATTCAGCCGAGCGCTCCAGCTGTGGTCGTAAATCTCGGAGATTCTTCCTTGCCTGCAGATCATCAGGCATGGAAACGGGAGGCTGAAGCGGTGTACGCCGGACTCCGGGCATTTCTGTCGCAACGCTAGTGCCTTCCGGGCTTGACAAGTGGTGCCTAATCCGGATATGCATAAGCTTACCGGTAGCCATTCACCGTTAACCGAAGAGAATGAAGACATAACCAAGGAATTCCTGAGATTCTTTCATGTCCTCGCCTCGTCCAAGCCCTGATTCCGATGAAAGTATGCGTATGTCGCGACGGAAACATATTCTTACGATGAAGATTCCTTTTTGTGACGTAGACATGGCTGGTATAGTCTACACACCCCGTTTTGCCGACTATATTGTTCGCGGATGGGAGGAGTACTTTCGCAGCATCGGGACTCCCTGGGAACAGTTCGCCGGCGGTGATGTGATCAAAGGACTCCCGGTCATCAGTATGAGCATTCGATTTAAGTCGCCAGCACGGTGCGGTGATATTCTTGATATTACCACCAAGGTCAGCAAGCTTACTAAGCGAAGAATCTATTTTCGGTTTACTCTTTTCAATAACGTGGAGAATCGTATGGTAGCTGTTGGTACGCTGGTTGTCACCGCCTTTGATGGAGCATACAAGCCGACACCAATTCCCGACTTCATTGTATCGGCAATTACCGGCAAGACGCAGTGATCTGAGGACCGGAATTTGCGGCGTGACCACTCACGCTGATTGAAACCACGGATATTTTCAAACGAACAAAAAAACCGTGCCACGACCTGAGACGTTCACAGACCTTATAGTGCGGTCGGTGTTTTCTTCACCCTCTGCAGGCATCACGGGCTTGCTGTTTTCCCCTTTGGCAGCAGCTTCATATCTGTATCAGGCGGCTGTGGCGTTACGACAGCGCGGTTATCAACGGGCGGTGTTTTCTTCCCGCAAGCTTCCAGTCCCGGTTATCAGTGTCGGCAACCTTACCGTCGGAGGAACCGGCAAGACGCCGACGACACTTTTTCTTGCCCGTGCCTTGCACGCGCAGGGAATGAAAGTGGCAGTATTGAGCCGCGGATACAAGGGCAGCGCTTCTGCGACAGTCAATGTGGTTTCCGACGGAAGCCAGGTTATTCTCCGGCCTGAACAGTCTGGCGACGAGCCGTTTCTCCTGGCTCAGCATCTTCCGGGCATTCCAGTCCTGACCGGAAAAGACCGGGGACGGGCAGGGGCCTATGCCATTGATCGTTTCTCTGCAGATATGCTTATTCTCGACGACGGCTTTCAGCATCTTTCGCTTCATCGAGAGGTGGATATTGTCTGCCTTGATGGTCAAAGGCCTTTTGGGAATGGCTGGATGCTTCCTCGCGGGCCGTTACGGGAAGGACCGTGGGCGCTCAGCCGGGCGCATCTGGCTTTGATTACCGAAGCACCGCTTGGTGCAAAGCAGAACAGGTCTGAACTGGCTTCTCAGGTGCATATCTACCATCCCTCTCTCCCTCTCTTCTACGGTTACTATGTTCCTGACACGCTGATCACGCTATCAGGTCAGAAAACATGTGCTCCAGCCGATCTGGAAGGCAAGCGGGTGATCGCTCTGGCCGGCGTAGCACGTCCGCGTTCGTTCCTGCGGCTGTTACTGTTACTGGGAGCCGAGGTAGTGGAAACAGTGTTCTATTCTGACCACTATCAGTATCGTTGCGAGGATTTGACCTGGCGCTCAAAGAATGCGCTTGTGGTGACTACTGAAAAGGATGCGGTGAAGCTGCGAGCTCTCGGTGTCAGCGAACCTGAAATCTGGGTGTTGCCGGTACGGCTGCAGGTTGAGCAGGAAAGCAGGTTCCTCGAATGCCTGAAAAAGTGGTTGCCTTCGCGGAGGTAATTGTTTAGAATCGAATTCGTGGTATTAGGAGAAAAAGCGCACCCGAACAGTGACGAACGAAATGATGAGGTGTCAAGATGGGAACGAAAAAGCTGCTTTGTCCTGTTGTTGCTTTACTGGTAATTCATCTTTTCGTCAGCTCGGCAGCCGCTCAGGAAGGCGAGCCTCTGCTGCACAGGGGTCTGCAGGAAGTTGGAATTAGTACTGGATTCGGTTGGTCATTTGAAAGCGACCGCACCGTAAATACTGTTCCACTTGCTCTTTACTGGGGATACATTTTTACCGATCCAGAGAAAGATAGTGCTCTTCGAGGATGCTGGGAGGTGCTGGTTGAAGGAAGCTTTAATTATCTCTTTCATCATCAGCGAAAGTACGGCGTTGGACTTGCGGGTTTGCTGCGGTACAATGTGCTTGCTAGCCAATCCGTGGTTCCATACCTGCAAGCCGGCATGGGAGTCTGGCATTCTAATCTCAAGATGGAAGACTTTCCTCCGGACTTCAACTTTGCGCCACAGGCTGGTGTGGGATTCCAGTGGTTTCTTTGCCCGACGAGCGCACTGGGCATGGAATATAGAGTGCAGCACTTTTCTAATGCAGGATTACATAAGCACAATACTGGGCTCAACCTACATAATATTAGAATAAGCTTTTCTCGTTACTTCTAATGCTCGTAAATGCCAGAGCCGGAAGCAGCGCAGTTTTCCTCGATCGGGATGGAACCATCAACGAAGAGGTAGAGTATCTGGCACGGCCCGAGCAGCTTATTCTCCTCCCCACTGTTGCCGACGCTGTCAGGCTGCTTAATGAGAAGGGCATCAGGGTTATTGTGGTGACCAACCAATCCGGGATTGCCCGCGGATATTTTTCGGAAGACCAGCTTCAGCAGATCCATACCATTCTCCAGCAGAAGCTCGCTCAAGAGGGAGCACATATTGATCGTTTTTACTATTGCCCTCACCATCCTGATTATGGTGAAGAGCCATATCGTCAGAACTGCGAATGCCGCAAGCCACATACCGGCATGTTCCTGCAGGCTGCTCGTGATGAAAAACTGGATCTCAGCAGCTGCTATCTGGTCGGCGATAAAGTGTCGGATCTGGAAGCTGCCCGCGCTGCCGGCGTGAAGGCGGTACTGGTTCTTACCGGATTCGGGATTCAGACTCGCACTCTCCTGGAGCGGGGGACCATTGGAGACATTTCCGCTCCGGTGATGCCGGATCTGCTTACCGCGGTGCAATGGATTGTCCGCGATTGTGAGAGCCATGAAGATCCTCATTGTTAAATTGAGCTCCCTGGGAGATGTTATTCACGTTCTCCCGGTTCTTGCTCCCTTGCGACAGCGCTTTTCCGATGTCCGGATAACCTGGCTGGTGGAGGAGGATGCGGCTCAGCTGCTCACTGATCACCCGCTTATTGATCGGGTGTTGATTTTCCCCAAGAAGCGATGGCGCAACGATCTGAGCAGGGCATCACGATTGATCACCTGTTTTGGAGAGGTGGGCAGGTTTATTCGCGAACTTCGAAGCGAACGCTACGACCTGGTGCTGGATTTCCAAGGGCTGTTGAAGAGCGGTGTTCTTGCTTGCCTGGCCAGGTCTGAACGAAAACGGGGATTCTATCCCGGGCGGGAGTGGAGCCACGTTTTTTTGAACGAGCGGGTGCCGTATCCTGCGGTGACACTGCACAGCGTCGACCGGTATCTTGCTTTGATCGAATCTCTGGGGTGCTCCTGTCGGATTCCCCAATGGACGATTCCCATTCGACAGGTCCATCGGGACCGGGTTGCGGTGTTTCTGGAGGCAAACGGCATTACGCGGCACCGGCCTCTCATTCTGCTGCATCCGGGAACACGCTGGAAAAGCAAGAACTGGCCGGAACTGTCATGGGCGGAGTTGGGAGTATTGCTCAACCAGGAAAATTGCCAGCTGGTCTTGACCGGAAGCAATGGAGATCGAGCACTCGTGCAGAGCATCAAAGCTGCCCGCACGTTTGCGGCAGTAGATGCTTCGGGCCTGTGGAGTCTTGCCGAGCTGGCGTTTTTGCAAAGCCAGGCGGACGTCGTGGTGACTCCTGATTCGGGTCCTATGCACCTGGCAGCTGCGGTCGGTACTCCGGTAGTTGCACTCTTTGGCCCTACTGATCCGGATCGCACCGGACCTTATGGGACGGCTGGTCACCGAGTGCTGGTAAAACCGGTCGCCTGTCGGCCTTGTTTCAAGCGAACCTGCGCAACCTGTGAATGCCTTACGGCTCTCACGCCGGAAGAGGTTTGTGGTGCTGTACGTGACGTACTATCAGAAGCAAAGGAACAATGACTGACGGCTCGTCAAAAGCCTATTGTCCCGCCTTCAGCGGGGCCAGAAGAGCTGAAGGGCAACCCGCCTTCAGCGGGGCCAGAAGAGCTGAAGGGCAACCCGCCTTCAGCGGGGCCAGAAGAGCTGAAGGGCAACCCGCCTTCAGCGGGATTGCTTCGCCGTATCTTGTTTAACCCTTTTCGAGGTCACTAATTACTATGGCAATTAAGAAAGAGCTTTTGCAAATACTAGCCTGCCCGAAATGCGTACGTGAACCTGGATGTAATGGAAAACTGGAGTACCAGGCCGACCGCAATGTTCTGGTTTGTCATCACTGCAAGTTGATGTATCCGATCAAGGATGACATACCGGTTATGCTCATTGACAAGGCGCTTCCGCTTGAGGAGTGACACAACCGTTTCAACGGTTTCATTCGTTTAAATCGTTTCATCCGTTCCTGCACTAATCCGTTGAAACGGTTGAAACTGCTTTAACCAACGTATATCCCAGCAGAGGGAAGAACATCATGACGCAGCAAAAAGCAACGAATATTATCTGGCATCAGGGTGCAATCAGCCGGGAAGATCGCGAACGGCTGAACGGCCACCGGGGCTTTACAGTCTGGTTTACCGGCTTGTCAGCATCAGGCAAGTCAACAGTGGCGGTGGCTCTGGAAGAGGCGCTCTACGAGCGAGGGGCACGCACGTTCATCCTTGACGGTGACAACGTGCGCCACGGATTGAACAAGAATCTTGGATTTTCTCCGGAAGACCGAAAAGAAAATATCCGCCGTCTCGGTGAAGTGGCGAAGCTTTTTAACGAAGCGGGTGTTGTAACCCTTACCGCATTTATTTCTCCGTACCGCGAAGATCGTCAGTCAGCACGGGATCTCGCTGCCGATGGTTCATTTATTGAGGTATTTGTCGATTGTCCGGTTGATGTCTGTGAGCAGCGCGATCCCAAAGGAGCTTACAAGAAGGCTCGCGAAGGAATCATTAAGGAGTTCACTGGAATCAGTGCGCCCTATGAAGAGCCCGAACGTCCGGAGATTCACCTGCGCACCGACCAGCTCTCCGTGGATCAGTCAGTGCAGACCATTCTGGATTATCTGGTAGCAAAGAACTATATACCGGCGTAGCTCTGGGAACTGAAGTCCCCGGCTGCATTCAGGCACTCGCTCTGTGAGGTATATGTAAAGATGCGCCCGAAGGGACAGCATGAGTGTGGCCCGGCCTTTTAAGACCGGGACAAGGAACGCGGCACCCACTGCACCGTCGCGTAGCGGGGGAGGCAAAGTGTGGGCCTATCCTCTGTGTGTCTCAGGGTTTTACGTAGCTGGCGGGCTTGTATAAGTCAGAAATACCAGTACGTCATTCCTGCGGAGGCAGGTTGCGCTTCAGTTCGTTATCCACACACCAAAGGTGTGAATCCAGGTAACCCTTTTGTGGACTCCCGCCTTCGCGGGAGTGACGGTTCTTGATCTGCTAAATAGCTGCGCTATTATTCACCTGGCCAGGAATTCAACAATAGCGGGGAGAATCTCGCCGCTGCTGCCGCAGTAATAATAGCCCGAGGCTGAATCCCGGGCCATGTAGCTGAAAGGGTTAGGTTCGGGATTGATATCGATGAACCCCGACCCTTTTTGCGCAACGATGACACCCACCTGCATCGGAAGGTTGGTCGCTCCGGAGGTTCCTGCCACAAGAAGAAGATCGGTTTCGCGGGCTCGCTGAATCGAGCTGTTGAAGCGGAAGTGATGTTCGTTATAGTACTCGTCGAACCAGAGCACATGCGGCCGGCTCACCGCGCCACAGCGTGGGCACACCAGCTTTCGCTTATCCTCTTCAGTGAGTGGTGTTTCTGCATCCTTAGGAGGGATATCGGGCGGAATCGGCGTTACCTCGGTTGTGCACTCTTCAGAGCAACGCATGGTATTAATGTTTCCATGAATCTGGAAGGTACGTTCGGAGGAGTTGCCCGCTCGCAGATGAAGTCCATCCACATTCTGGGTGATGAGACAGAATCGTTCCCGAAAAAGGTCTTCAAGTCTTGCAATAGCCTGATGGCCGGCATTGGGCTGCGCATTGGCGCACACCGTTTTCCGGTAAAGATACCACTGCCATACCTCATAGGGCATCAGACGAAACATTTCAAGCGTAGCCAATTCTTCAGGGTGATACACCTGCGAGCCAACTGTCCAGTATCCTTCTTTTCCCCGGAAGGTGGGAATCCCGCTTTCAGCTGAAATACCGGCCCCCGTGAGCACGGTTATGGTGCCCTGGGATTCCCGGTACGTTCTCAGAATACTCTCAAGTTTTTCATCCATAGATTCTCCGGTAAGGCGGCAATCAGTATATAGAATTAGGGTATATGCTACATGCCGGTAGTCTGCCATGCGGGTGTTGGTTTGTCAAGGCACTCTATCTGAAGTAACTATTCGACATCAGGCAGAAAAATGCAAGGGGAACCGCATTGAGCGCCAATAACGGCACCTGCAGACACTTCACGTACGGACTTGGTTTCAATACGAGAGTGGACGTGCAGATGCATGTCGAGTTTGCGGACGTATAGAAGGAGCACCTCGGCGTGAATTAACGTGTTCATTTGCTTGACACTGGTGCCCATATAATCTAAATTTAAATCTTTTCGCCGGACAGGCTTTTTTGAAGAAAATACAGTATAAGGAGACTTCACGCATGTTTGAAGTGACAGAAAAAGCGACGGAAGTCATCAAAGACTTCCTCAATCAAAAGCAGGAGACTGGTTCTATTAGAATTCTGCTCTCCAAGGGCGGCTGAGCCGGGCCCAGTTTGGGCATGGCTCTGGATGAGCCTCAGGATGATGATGAGACCTTCGCAAGCAACGGTGTCAGCTTTGTAATCAACAAAGAACTCTTTGAGCAGGTTAAACCGGTAAAGGTGGATTGCGTGCAGACCACGATGGGACCACGATTCTCCATTGATTCGAAACTATCGCGCGAGAAGAGTGCCAACTGCGGTAGCTGCAGCTGCTAAGGGTTCGTTTCATTTTTGACACGAGAGATAAAAGCCCGGCCTACGCTGGGCTTTTTACTCACTCACTCTCAGACCGATAACGCCAAAAACAATCAGGAGGAAAGAGAATGCTCGCCACAGGGTGAGCGGGTCTTCAAAGAAGAGCACACCGATCAGAAATGTCCCTGCCGCGCCAATGCCGGTCCATACGGCATATGCGGTTCCAATAGGTATATCTCTCTGCGCCAGCCAGAGAAAAAAACCACTCAGGAGCATGGAAACAACCGCCACTGCTAAAAACGCCACTCGGAAACGCGTTGTTTGTGACAGCTTGAAGCCAAGAGGCCATCCAATCTCGAAGAGTCCGGCAATAATGAGGCATATCCAGGCTGACGGCACGAAAGAGTCCTGCAATGAAGACAGTGATCGGTGAAGCGAACCGTTTTTCTTGTTCTTTAGGTGATCTGGAGCATATTTTACCGTTTTTTTGTTTATCCGGGTAATTTTTTGTTTATTCGATGCGCTTCTTGTAGTAAAATAATCAGAAATCGCTTTCTGCTCTCTCAGGAACTGATCCTTACCCATAAAAACCTCATATCATCAGCTCCTTAGTGCGACCACAGCCTTCTGGGGCCGGTGAACCGCGAACGACGCAACCGCCGTCTTTTTATCCAGAGGAGGAAAGTCGTACTGATTCGCTCGCGGAAAAACACCGGGCGCTTCGGTGTCAGAAACCCTACTGTTTAGATTTGAGTAGTGCCTGAGAATAGTTGTAACGCTATCAGAACGCATCGCTCATTGTTACGTATCGAGACGCCGTAGCATAGAAAAAACGTATAGCGACGGTTGCAAAAAATCTATATCCAAAACGGATACAATGAGAGATTGCAGAACGTAGCGCTGGCATGTTTTCTTGCTTTCGGCTCAAGGGAGACTCTCGTTCAGAAACGGAACCCCGCAGCACAATTTCATAATTAGCTCAGGAGGCAATGACAATGGAATATACGCAGGCACAAGAAAAACGAGTGCTTATCGTTGACGACGAAGCTGGGATTCGGCGCAACCTGAATGTGGGGTTGGCCCAACATGGGTTCGCTATTGATGATGTGGAAGACGGCTTGTCCGCTTTGCGGCGCATCGAGGCGAGCTATCAGGACGGTGTTCCCTATAACTATGTCGTCGTGGATATGGTTCTTCCGGATATTAACGGGATGAAACTCCTGGAAATTATTAAGAGTAAGTATCCGACACTTCCGGTCATCGTCATTTCCGGCTACGGTACTGAGATCACGCCGGAAGAGGTAATGGGCAGGCACGGCGATGGATATCTCTCCAAGCCATTCTTGGCTGATGATTTGGCCACAATAATGGGGAAGGTTGCTCCGGCTGCCATAGAAGAGTCGGTGAGTGTAGATGAAACCGTTCAGAAGACGTCTGCAAGCGGGTATGCCATGATTCGTATTAAGGAAGGCAGCGATGTGCTCAGCGTATTTCGCAGTCTGACCTATATGGAAAATGTGATTTATTGCGATGCGGTTCGGAATTTTTATGATATCGTGCTGCTTCTTAATGGTGAAAGTTCTGCGAGTCTCGAAAATATCGTCCAAACAAAAATCAAACCCATTGCTGATATTTCCGAGATTGATTACTGTGCAGTGACAAAACCGAAAATTGAAGAAGGCGTTCAGGATTTTATCGACGATTATGAAAAACAGAATAGCCTTGCTCAGAAAGGTATCAAAGCTAAGCGCCTGCCGCAGCCGCTTTCCGCATATCTCCTTGTGGAAGTCGCTGAGAACCGATTGAATGAAGTATTTCCCCGGCTCTATTTCCTGGATGGTGTGGTATCCTGCGATGCTGTCAAAGGCAAGTATGATCTCATTGTCCTGATCCAGGCGACGACGTTTAAGGAAATGGAGAGATTTGTTCGGGAAGAAATCAGGCCGCTTGATGGCGTAATCAGGACAAAGCTGCTCAATATCATGAATATGTTCGAAATGTGAGAGCATGGGCCACGTTTTGTTTTCGAGTTCACCGAAAGTGAACATGACAACCAGTGCACGCGATGTGATCGCATGATGTACGAGTGAACAGCATGATCGGAGAAAGGGCTATGAGCGTTCCAGAAGAATACCAAGAAACAACAACAAAAAATTTTCCAAAAATCAATACTCAGCTCTGGCGGTATCGGGGTGAACCCGGACAGCTTATCCCGCTGCTGCAGAGTGCGCAGGAATCGTACGGGTATATTTCAGAAACTGCAATCAATTACATAAGCGGCGTTACCAAGATACCCGAAAGCGAAGTGTATGGTGTTATCACGTTTTATAAACAGTTTCGCCTTCGACCTCTCGGTAAGTATCTCATCAGACTTTGTGATGGCACGGCCTGCCATGTCAATAACTCAAAGATGCTCGGAGAGATCATTGAAGACGAGCTGCATTTTGAGGGGAACGACACGACGGAAGACGGGTTGTTCACGCTTGAATACGTAGCCTGCCTGGGATGCTGCAGTCTTGCTCCCGTGGTCATGATCAATGATCAGACCTTCGGCAGATTGACTCCGCAGAAGCTGCGCAAGACGCTGAAACGGTATCAACGTGAAGGACAGGCTGAAAAGAAGGCTTAACACTATCGGAGGAACGTGACGTGCACACAATAACAGTTGGGACGGCGACCTGTGGTGTTTCGGCAGGTGCTGACAAGGTTGTGGAAGAATTTCAGCGTCTCATTGCTGAAAAAGGAATGAAGGACGTCAAGCTGGCCGAAACCGGTTGTATGGGTATGTGTTACAAAGAAGTTCTCGTTGAAGTGAAAAACGGAGACGGCGCATACCTCTATGGCGATGTAACCCCCGAGAAGGCGCAGCGCATTTTCGAAGAACATGTTTTGCAGGGTAAGCACATCGATGAGTGGCTGGTCCTGCATGATTATGTCGAAGGACCGGAAGGGGGTTTCCTGGCAAAACAGAAGCGCATCGTTTTGCGCAACTGTGGCCATATCGACCCCATGTCTATCGATGATTACCTTGCCCGGGACGGTTATAAGGCGATCGAGCAGGCACTGAAAACAATGACTCCGGCTCAGGTAATCACTACGATGACTGAATCCGGTTTGCGCGGACGCGGCGGGGCCGGCTTTCTCACTGGCGCCAAGTGGAAATTTGCCAGCGAGTCGCCTGGTCCGATCAAATATGTCGTCTGCAATGCTGATGAGGGTGATCCGGGTGCATTCATGGATCGCAGTGTTCTCGAGGGTGATCCGCATTCGGTTATCGAGGGCATGCTCATCTGCGGATACGCTATCGGCGCTACTGCAGGATACGTTTACTGCCGTGCGGAGTACCCTAGAGCAATCGTACGGCTGATTAATGCCATTCAGCAGGCAACCGAGCGCGGTCTGCTCGGTGACAACATCTTCGGAACCGACTTCTCATTCCATATCAAGATAAAGGAAGGAGCCGGCGCATTTGTGTGCGGAGAAGAGACAGCGTTGATCGCTTCCATTGAAGGTCACCGCGGCACGCCGCGAATCCGGCCTCCCTATCCAGCAGTAAAGGGCATCTGGGGCAAGCCGACAAACATCAATAATGTGGAAACCTTCGCCAACATACCATGGATCATTCATAATGGGGCGGCCAGCTTCGCTGCCATGGGCACTGACGACAGCAAAGGCACTAAGGTATTTGCTATGGCCGGTAAGGTCAATCGCAGCGGACTGGTTGAAGTTCCCATGGGGATCAGTATCAACGAAATCATCTTTGATGTTTGCGGAGGCATCAAAGGCGGTAAGAAATTCAAGGGGGTTCAAATGGGTGGACCCTCCGGCGGCTGTATTCCAGCTTCGCTGGGCGATACCCGCATCGATTACCAGCAAATCAATAAAACCGGCGCGATCATGGGATCCGGCGGTATGATCGCCTTTGACGACGAAACCTGCATGGTGGAGCTGGCACGGTTTTTTCTGGAGTTCACTCAAAAAGAATCGTGTGGCAAATGTACCAGCTGCCGGATCGGAACCCTTCGCATGCTGGAAATCCTCGAACGCATCGTGGAAGGCAAGGGAGAGGAAGACGACATCGACATGCTGCTCAGTCTGGGCGAGCAGATCCGAAGCACCGCTCAGTGCGGGCTGGGACAGACGGCACCGAACCCGGTCCTTACGACGATCAATTACTTTCGGGATGAATACGAGCAGCATATCAAGCACCGGCGTTGCCCGGCGCACAGCTGTTCGTTGCTGGTAAATTATATCATCGATGAGAAGAAATGCACTGGCTGTACGATCTGCGCTGGCAACTGCCCGGTAGGGGCTATCACCGGCGAAAAGAAGAAGGTGCATTCTATTGACGGCGCCAAATGCATAAAATGCGGTAAATGCATTACGGGGTGTAACTTTGATGCCATCATTAAGGACTGACGGCTTGCAGATTAGCTCTCTGAGCGGGGAGCCCCGCTCAGAGTCCCGCACGGCGCGGGGTGCCGTAAGGTTGACCATTTACGAGATCGCCAAAGACTGAAGGACAGAAACGATGGAAGAAATAAAACGGATAACACTTACCATAGACGGAAAAGAGATTAGTACCGAGCCAGGAAAGACCGTCCTTACTGTGGCTCGAGAAAACGGCATTGAGATTCCCACGCTGTGTTTTGACCCGCGGCTTCCTCCCTATGGTTCATGCCTGTTGTGCGTCGTGGAGATCGAGGGGATCGCCAAGCTGGTACTTTCTTGTACCACTGAGGTCCGGGACAAGATGGTGGTCCGGACGAACAATGAACGGATCTTTAAAGCCAGGAAAGAAGTCCTCGATATGCTTCTTTCCAATCACTTTGCCGACTGCCGCGGGCCGTGCTACGAAGAGTGTCCCGCGCATGTGGATGTGCAGGGATACCTGGCTTTGGCAAAAGACGGCAAATACAAAGCGGCGCTTGAACTTATCAGACAGACGAATCCACTGCCTCTGGTGTGTGGCCGCGTCTGTGTGCGAAAATGCGAAGCCGCCTGCCGCCGCCAGGAAGTTGATTCATCAGTAGCGATAAACTTCATCAAGCGGTATGTCTCCGACCTGGAATATGACAATCTCGACAAGCCGATTGTTGCCAAGCGCAACGGCCGCAAGGTTGCGATTGTTGGTGGTGGTCCTGGCGGACTTACCTGTGCTTATTTTCTAGCCCGTAACGGCTATCAAGTAAAGATATTCGAACAGCATCCCAAACTCGGTGGTATGCT
>Ga0116144_10004377_pt1 | contig 13420 bp, 11 predicted proteins | sample AD_UKC035_MetaG_FD_89746 | JGI IMG/M metagenome (GOLD analysis project Ga0116144, IMG submission 89746) | Active sludge microbial communities of municipal wastewater-treating anaerobic digesters from USA - AD_UKC035_MetaG | ecosystem: Engineered > Bioreactor > Anaerobic > Digestate | place: USA... | reverse complement strand
TACTTCCCGGCCGGCGTGGTCGTAGCCTCGACGACCACCGTCTCGGCCACGGGCTTCTCCCGGTTCACTTCAGCCGACGACCGGCTGATCAAGCTCGCCGATCCAGGATCGAGCGGCGGCCGGTCAACCCATGCCGATCATACCTTGAGCGGATCTCTGACGGCCGTGGCCCCTGGGAGATCGGCAGGGTACCCGTATTATCATTATTGTGGGCTTCTGAAGTCCCACAGCCACACCTATTCGGTCTCGACCCTGACCCAGAACACTATCCTCCCGGCTCGGGTGACGACCCGGCTCTACGTCACGACGGCCCAGACCGATCACGCTCCGGCGAACATTGTGTGTTTCTTCGACGGGGCCCCCCCCTCGGCAAACTGGGAGCAGGTATCGGGATGGGCCGGCCGGTTCCTCCGGAGCGGCAATAGCGATCCGGCAACGGCCGGGTCCGACACCCACGGACACGACGACGTCATAACAACGTCGAGTTCGTGGAGCGAGCAAAATTTCACTTGGGGCGGCGGGGGAGCGGTCCCAGTCTCGCATAGCCACACTCTGTCGATCCCTATTGACTCGGCGGATTGCAAGCCTCTCTACGTCGACCTGGTCCCGTACAGGCTGAAAGTCGATTTGGTCCTAAAGGTTGAGCAATCGAAGACCGTCTCGGTATCCACCGTCCTCAAGAGGATCTCGACCAAGACGTTCTCGGCCTCGGCCCGGCTGAAGAAGGCGGGGAGCGAGACGGTCGAGGTTGGGGGAATCGTCAAGCTCGTCACCGAGACGGAGTTCGGCGTAGGAGCGGTTGCGATGAACGCCGACGTCGAAAAGACGTTCAACACATCTCTCCTGATTCTGGCCCGGCAAAAACCTGCGTTTGTAGCCTCGGCCCTATTGAGGCAAGAGGGCAGCAGCCTCGGGTTGTCGGCCCGTTTGGTCCGGAGGCCGATCCCCGGTCTGATCCTGGACTCGATGGTTAAGAGCTACGTCCGTCAGTTCGACCAGATCCAGATGCTAGTCCAGGGCATGGCCTGGGCGAACCGGATCGAGTCAGCAGTTGGCACCGAGCTAGACCAGAAGTGGGGCCACGTCTTCGATTTGCCGAGGGAACGGGGCGAGTCAGACCAGGATTACCGGGAACGGTTGGTCGTGTTCACGCCGTTGCTGGTGGGATCGGGGGCACCGGGGCCGCTCAAGACGGCCCTGGACTACGTGACTGGTTATCCCGGTTCGTCGGAGATCGACACCTACTGGCCGGCCGAAGCGGTCGTCCGGTTCACCAACCCCGAAGCCATCCGGAAAGCACGAGACAACCTTGAGTTGGTGGAGTATATCCTCTCTCTAGGGTTTGCGTCCGGAGTCAGCCACGAGCTTATCCTCCCGATCGCCGATTTTGGTCTGAGCTGCCGGTTGTGGGGTTCGACGGAGGTCCCGCTCGACATTGGGACCCGGCTGCTTGCCGAGGATGTCGAGACGGAGTTCGGGGTGGACGCATCGATAATGACCCGGGCTGGCGAGGCTTTTGATCTGGTCACGATCCTCAAGCTCATCCGGGCTGAGCCTCAGAACGTCTCGGTCCTGGTCGAGGCCTGGAGGGAGGCGGCCGTCCCGGTCTCTGCGAGAGTCCGGTCCGAGGAGGCCGAGCCCGTCCTGGTCTCGACCCTGCTCCTGAGGCGGGCGTCACGAGAGACCCTGGTGGCGGCCCGGCTCGCCAAGCTCGGCCGGGCGGCCGGGGTCCCGGTCAGCAGCCGGTTCAAACGGCCGAGGATCTGGCCCTACTATGTCCGGACGGGCCTCAAAAAGGTCGGGATCGCAGACGGATCTATAGGGCTCTCGGCGGTGGTAGCAGCATGATTCCTTCAGTCATCACACTCCTCCCAAATTCTCCATGGATCGTAGGGACCTACGACCTCGATCAGTTTGAGTCGTGGTGGGTCGTCGAGCCTTTCGACCGGCCCGTCGCCGAGGTCCTATCGTTCGGGTTCGTCTACGGCCAGACGTTCTTCCTTTTGGCTAGGATGGAGGACGGCTCGACGGTCGTCCTCGGGAGCCCGGACGGGTGCAGGAGCTTCCCGAACCTCGTCTGGGAACCGGAAGTCGAGATATTGGCTATGCTCCCGCTTGATCCTGGCTGGGTCTTGTTCCAATGCGAGGACGGGTGGTACGAGACCCAGGACACCGGAGTCACGATCACCAAGACCTGCGACGGGGGGCCCGCCGGGGGCGCGGCAAAGGTGGTCGGGATGGATGAGCGCCACCTGATCGTCCATACCGGTACGGAGCTCTGGCTGAGCGAGGACGAGGGTGAGGGGTTGGCACGATCTTGGAGGCGGGTCTATGACGGGTCGTGGTGGGGAGGCGAGACGTCCCCTGTCCTGGTCGGCAACGAGCTACACTTGTGGGCCTCGATCGGGCCGGCCTGGCTCTGGAGCGGGGACGGTGGCGAGACCTGGGCCGAGGTCTACCGCCACAAGAACACGAGGATAATCCGGAATGCGATCTCTCTCGATGACGGGACGCCACCGAGCGTTTTTGTCCAGACGGAGGATCAGGTTTCGAGCACCTTCCGATTTTACGTAGTCACCGAGGGCGGCGAGCAGTGGACCGCCCGCTACGACCGGAACATCGCTCCGCGGGAGAACCTGGCGGGATTCAACGTCCAGGTCCCTGTATTCGGCGGGACGGAGAAGCTCTACTTCAACGGCGGATCGAAGTTCGATCCGGCCCTGGGGCGGTTCGTCCCTTCCCTCATGTATTCGAGGGATGGGGTTTCATGGTCTAAGATTAATCTGGAGAACACCCACACCTCTCCCTCCTCGCCGTTTTTGGTCGAGCAGTGGACGATCAAGATCATGGTCCCAGGCCGTTGCCACAATTGGTATTGGGCCGACGGGCCGACGGTTCGGAGGTGGGGCCTGAGCTTCGAACTCGCCGTCGATTTCATGCACCGTGAGATCGAGGCACCGGCCGATCTGAACGCTCTCGTTTCGCTCCGGAGGACGGAGACGGCCGACGTTTCGGCCTGGGCCCGACAGACCTTTTCGGCTGCGACCCCGGTCTCCCTCCGGGCGATGAAAACACGGGAGGCGTCGGTAGGTTCGAAGGCCAGGATCCTCAAGACGATCGACGAGACCGCTGACGTTTCAGCGTCGGTGGTCCTGAGGCAGATCGAACCGCTCGACCTGAGCGGCCGTTTCAAGAAACAGATCCCTGGCGAGTTCTGGGTGTCGTGGCGGGGCCGGAAGCACATCACCGTGGGGTTCGGGCTCGGGATCGTAATGGTTAAGAGCTATTACGACCAGATACTGGTAGATACGGAGAGTTATTTCCCGCAATTTTGGAATTTCCACTGTCCGGAGTGGCCCTGGTTCGTGTTCGACTCACGGAAGGATGTGATTTACTGATGTGTACAGGGGGGGATTAAATAAAGTCAGGTTATAGCGCCCTCAAGGCATTTTTCGGGCCAGGGGGCTGGATTCACACTCAGATAGAATCGATACAGACGCTATTGGCAAATATCGAGACTAAATTAGCCGATATCAAGACCGCCGTAGGGCTTACCCACGTCAATATAGACTTTCATCTCTGAGCGCGGAGGCGGCGAAGTTAGGGAGGAAGGATGCCTGAGATTACGATTCCGTCGGTCAGAGATGCGATAAACGTCCCGGAAGCCAACGAGCTGCCCGACGATGCGGTCGAGAGCGGGATCCTGAGGGCGGTCCCGAGGGTGAACAATAGGCTCCGGGGCGGGGAAGACCCCGATCTCGTCTGGGCGGCGAAAGTGTCGGCCGCTGCCTACCTAGCAGCTCTGACCTATGCGACCCGGTCGCACGATATCCATCCCGGCAAGTACAACCCCGAGACGGGCCGGTGGGAACCTGTGACCGAGGCCGAGGGACGGAGCTGGGCCTCGATCTTGAACCACCTGAAAGAGGTCATGGACGATTACTTGAAAGAGCTCCCCCCACCCCCCACTCAAAGAGCGGCCCGGTTCATGAGGGTTGGGCGTCTCGGAGGCTGAGGGATGCCTTTCTCGCTTGACCAGATCCAGAGGTTGTACGATTGGCTCCCGAAAAAGTTCGGTACCACGACCTACCCGGCGATCTGGTCGGACCAGTGGAACTCGGCCCCGACGGTCCCGAGCATGGTCCTAACGCTTCGGCCGACCGGCCGGTCAATGTTTTTTGACTCGTTTCTGCGTACAAACCTCGAGTTCGAGGGGACGGAGGGGTTGCTATATAACGACGTCTGGGGGCACTACGAAAAGGCAACGCTATCGGTTGATTTTCAGACGACGGATCCGATCGAAAGGGACCGGTTCGCCCACGAGTTTGGTCTCGAAGTGATGAGATACCGGCTCGATCTTGATTGGGACAACGATAAGCTCCGATTCTGCGATATCTTGATGGCTGGAGCCAATATGTCCTACGTAGACGGTCATGGAATGGTTATTTATAGATCCGTCATAGATATGGAGATAGAAGGAGAAATAAGCTGGACAGACGACACGCCTGCCATTCGCTCTTTTGGAATTTTGATTAGCGGGTCCAGCGGGACGGGAGAGCTGAGATACGTTCTCTACGCTCCAGGAAACTTCGGATTAAGCACCATATTGAGCTAAGGAGTGCTAAAAATGATACGGCGTGTGGACGGGTGGCGGCGTGGCGTTATCTCCGACGAAGATTACTATGCCGCAATACAAGCGGGCGGCGAGCCTACCGACCGGGTGGAGATAGCCGCAAAGGCCGTTTTGAAGGATCGGCCTCCCAAGACTAGGACCATCAAGAGATCGGCGATGGACATCGTCGCTATGGGAGGAGAAGGGAGTGATCAGTCATGATGGAGTTCGGACCACAGTTTAGTCTGGTGGGATTGACGGTCGAGCTGAGGTCGGTGGGGGTCGTCCCGCTCATCATCGGGCGGGGGGTTGCGGCTGTCATCGGGACTGCTGTCCGGGGACCCATAGGGGAACCGATCCTGCTCGGATCGAGCGTAGACGCCAGGGCCACGTTTTACAGCGGCCCGCTGGCAACGTCCTGCGATTTGATGTTCGGGAACGGCGCCGACGTGGTAGCAGCGATCCGAGTCGGCGGAGTGGGTCATGCCACGGCCGAAGCGGAGCTCGCCGACGGGATCGGAGTCCCTAAAGTGGTCGGAAAGCTGGTGGCCTCATCCCCCGGTGCCTGGGGAAACAACGTCCGGTACCAGATAGCCGAGGGGTCCTATCCGGCGTTCGAGACGGGCATTTTGACCGGTGACGGGACTATAGGCCCCTACTATCTGGAGAACTGGGATATCGAGGAGGACGCTGGCAACTTCATCCGGGTCTCAGGAGTACCTCGGGAGATCGTATACAATCCCGGCCTAATGGAGGCGGGGAAGGTCTACGTGAACAAGACTGAGGGATCGTACCTGTTTTATGCGGACGAAGGGGTCGATGTCGACACTGAAATCGAGTACAGCCTCAAATTCAAGACGCGGAGAATAATCCTGACCGACGGGATCAGGCAGGAAAGCCATCCCTTCAGCAGCTACGTCAAGCTCCAGGCGGCTCTCCTGGGATCTGCTCTGGCCCGGTACGAGCCGACGGTCGGCGAGACGCATCTCCCGAAGCTCTACTCATCGGGATCCCTCGCGGGCGGCAGCGACGGAGCGGCCATCCAGATAGCCGATTGGAGAACGGCTATGGGGATGATGTTGTCCTTGCCTCAGGGAGTCGTCCCGACGACCTGCTACATTACGTCTCGCGAGGTCGTGCCGGGGTCGAACGATCTCATCCCCGAATTTTCGCTGATGCTTTACGAGGCCGCGAACAAGTTCATCCCGATGATCGGGTTCGTGGGGGCAGCCCCGAACACTAGCATGAGCGAGCTTCTCAGGCTCAAGAGCGCCTACAACAATCCGTTCCTCGCCATCGTCGGGAACCCCTGGGATAACTCACAGGTCGAGAAGGATCTGGCGGCGGCACGGGCCGGGACAGAGGCGGGGTTGGCTCTTGGCGAGTCGGCGGCTCAGGACAACAACGCGATCCAGGGAGCGAACGACCTCCTAAATATCTTCGATCAGGAAGAGGTCGACGTCCTCACGTACAACGGCGTTGACATGCTGATCAAGAGCGTAGGGGTCAAGCCTTACCTCGGCGTAACGACCAACCCGGACCCGAACTTCCTGAGGACGGTCGATATGAGGACGGTCTGCTACTCCATGGTCGTCCTGAACTACGTCGCCAAGCGGTTCTTCCACAAGAGGAGGACCCGGCAGAACATGTCAGACCTGAAGGCCACGCTCGACATCGCCTTTGCCGAGATGGTGCGGCTCCAGATCCTGGACGACTTCAAAATCACCGTCCGGGCTAACGCTCTCGACCGGAACAAGGTCGATATCGATCTCTGGATCCAGTGCGTAGGCCATATTGAGCGCATTCACACCGTCTTGAGTGTCGGCTACTGGAGCACGGCTCTCGCTTGAGGGGGGATGAAAATATGGACATCATGACCAAAATCGTGCCTCTAAGAGGCGATAATCCGACGAACGTCGTGTTCGGTGCCAGCGCCCCCGCCCGAATAGTGGGGGCCGAGGCAGAACCTTTCGACCTGACCGGAGTAGGGTCCGGAGGCACCATCATAGCCAATCCTGGCGGGGCGGGCAACGAGACGGGCACAATCGAGGCGGCTGCGGGATATTTGACGGGAAAGACCGGGTGCTCAGAAAATATGACGGCGGAGGTCGATACCAAGCTCAAGATCGCCGTGGACGGCGGAGATCCGGTCGTCGCCACCATGGATTGGGACGGGTGCAACAGCGGGACTCTGATCGCCGCTCAGCTCCAGATCGCCATCCGGGCAGCGACCGGCGGCGAGGAGACCGTCGCCTGGTCGACCGATCATTACGTGATCACCTCTGCCCGGCTCGGGAAGACGTCGAGCATCGAGATACTGTCAGCCGATGAGCTCGACTGCAAGGACGAGCTTGGGTTCGGGACCGGGGCCGTGGCGACTCAGGGAACGGGCGACGTGGACGACCTCGGAGCGGTGACGGCGGCCGAGATACTGGCCGTCATAGCGACCGACATGGCCCCGATCGTGGGCTCGGCCGTCGGCGGCAGAATCGCCCTATCGGCCAACGGGGTCGGGAACGCCAGCTCCCTCGTCATGGGAGCGGGGACTCTGAACGAGGTCCTCGGGTTCACCGGGTCCGACGAGGCTTACGGGGCCGTCGGCATGGGTTACGAGGTGGCCGGTCTCGCCACTGTGGACTACGTGGTGGGCCTCACCCTCCGGGGGACAACGTCTCCGGCGGGCAAGGGGCTGAGCTGGAAAGATCCGACCCTGGCGGGCTTCGCTATCTATTGCGAGAACGCCGCCTGCGTCGATGAGGTGGGGGTCGTGGTCCTCCTGGGAGACTGAGGGGGTGGTATAAATGGCCGTAGTAATCTCAGAAGGTTGGAAAATCGAGGCGACCAGCAGCAACGACGTGGTGATCCAGGTGGCGGGGATCATGTTCCCAGTCAAGCGGCTCGCCTACCAGAAGCGCATCGAGGTCAAGGAGGAGTGGGGGACCGGGAGCCACCTGGTCTACGACCTCACGACGCACAACATCGCGTTCACCGGGTCGTTCGATATAGGGACCTGGATCTCGAAGGGTGACCGGCACGCTCTCCTGAAGCTTCTCGAGGACCAGGGGGACGAGGGGATCCCGAACTGGTTCAATATCGTCATCACTCAGAGGCTTCCCGAACCCCGGCCGTCTTCGAGTTCGGGGGGCCCTCCCGCCGAACCGCTCGGAGGCGGGGAGAACACCTCCCCCGAAGGCGGGGTCGTAGCGACCTCGACCATCGAGCGGGCGGTTTTTGAGAAACTGATCAACTGCAAGGTCACCACCTCCGGGAGAGACTACCCGGAAAACAACACCGTGATGACTCAGTACGAGTTTAAGGCCATGTACCGGGAGCCGTTGTAGACGGCCCCCCCGGGATCAATTTTTTAGGGGAGCAATTTTATGAAAAAAAAATCTGAGAAGGGACAAACGCGACGCCGGCTGACCAAACAGCGGATACTGGAGGGGATTGAATACCGGATGGATGTCGACCTCCCAGCCTATCCGGGCTGTTATGTGACGATACGGCCGCTGAAAGATTCCGAAGTGATCGGGTTCATCTTCGGCGAAACAGGAGAGGCCTTCGCCGAACTGAGCGACGCGGCCTCAGCCGGCGGCCAGCTCAACAAAGCGGCCCGGAAGATTGCTGCCGAAAAGCTCCTGGAACGGGCGGGAATGATCGACCTGATGCGATCTATATGCAAGCTCGGGATCGTCGCCGACACGGAGGAGGAGGATATCAGCGAGCTGCTCGACAGCATGATCGGTCTCTCCCTCTTCGATATCGGCCTTAAAATTTTTGAGATATCTCACATCGTCGAGGAGGAGCTGGAGGATTTTTCCGGGCCCCCGAAGGCGACGTCCTCTTCGGACTCCATCTCGGGGGATGGCGGCTCGGAGGAGGCGACCCCGGGAACCTAACCCCGGCCCAAGTCGAGGCAGCCCTCTGGATGACGGCTCGGGAAGCCGAGCTGAAAGCCGGCGAGGGGCAGGGTCGGGCCGGCCGGCAGCCTACAAGAGATCCGGGGCCGGGGGGAATGCTCCCGGTTCGGCCGGTCAGCCCGGCCGGCCCGATCAAAGGGAACTGGAACGAGGGCTGGATGACCACCGACGAGTACGTGGCGGCCCGGACCGCCAATACCCGGGGCCCCGACGAAGGTCTCCCGGCCTACATCCGGGCGAAGAGAGAAGAACAGGCACCGCTCCGGGCTTCTATTGCCGGCCTGGAGGACGAGGCGGGGGATGAGGGTTGAACGTTCGGGATCTGTACTTCCGGGTTGCGGCAATCGATCAGGCCACCCATAGGCTCGGCCTCATAAAGAAGGATGCGGACGCCCTGACCGCCAAAACGACCGAAATCCAGGCGGCGGTCGTCGACCGGGCCACGGCGCCTCTCCAGAAGATAGCCGCGGCGGCCGACACCGCCCAGAAGCAGTTGACACTTGCCGATTTTGCGGCGTCCAAGGCCGCCCACTCCGTTACCAACGCCGGGTACGCTGGATCGAGAGCGGCGTCGGGCATCGAGAGGTCGGCCGCCGCAGCCCAGCGCCTTTCCGGGGAACTGAAGCAGGTCGATACGGCAGCCAGCCAGGTCACGACCCGGCTGGCTTCTATGAAGTCCGGGGTCGATTCGGTCGAGGGGGGCGCCCGAAAAATGGCGGCCGTTACGGGCGCGATATCGGGCGTCGCCATTTATAAGGCGGCCAACTACCAGGAGCTGATCCAGTCGATCCAGAACCGGGCCTCTACCGAGACGGCAACCGCCCTCACCGCCTGGGTCAAGGAGGGCCAGACGGTCGAACACTCCTCGGGGCTCCAGCGGGCCCGGGTCGCCGCCCAGATGGCGGCTGGCACATACGGAAGCATGCCCGGTCTTGCCGAAGACCCCCAAAAGATGATCGCGTTCCTGGAACAGCTCGAGACGACCCTCGCCGTCCAGGGGAGCGCGGCCAATCCGAACATCCATACCCTCGAAGGGGTCCAGAGCCAGCTCAATTCATTTCTACAGGGGAACGTCGAGAGCCTAAACGAGATTGTACCCGGCTACAAGCTCAGCAGCAAGGAGATCCAGGATCTCAGGGAGCAATACCGGGCGACCATGCCGGAGCTCAAAAAGTTCTCCGACGCTGAGATTGATACCTATATCGCTATGGACCGGGCGACGGCTATCATGGCCGAGGCCAACGAGGGAAAAGAGGCGATCGTAGACCCGACGGTGCGGCTCAAACTGGCCTACGAGAAGCTCGGCCTAGAGATGGGCGATCATCTCCTCCCGGCCGCTGAAGCGGTCGTCGACATCATCGGCCGGTTGGTCGAAATAGCGATGAAGTACCCAGACGCCACCAAATGGGTCGCCTATGCGATCGCCATAGCGTTCGTCGGGTCGTCGGCGGTCTTGATCATGGGCCAGGTTCTTGGTGCGGCACTGGCCCTCTCGAAGTTCGGCCTGATCGCAAAAGGGTTGGCCGCCGGTCTCAAGGTACTGGCGGCGGCTCAGTGGCTCCTCAATATCGCCATGACGGCCAACCCGATCGGAATCATTATCGTGGTCGCAGCGGCTCTTCTCGCCGTTCTGATTTATCTGGCTCACCGGTCCGGTCTGCTGGCGAAAATCTGGGAGCGGCTGGGCCAGCTAGATCTCGGGGGTCTCTTGAGCCGAGGGATCGAGACAGCTACGGGGGCCTGGGACGGGTTCCTCGATAAGCTTCAGATCGTTTGGGACCGGCTCCGTTCGCTCAAGTCCGGCATGGGGGCGGCCGGAGCGATTGGGCTCGCAATGCATATGGTCATGCCGGCGGCGATCGTAGCGGCCCTCGGGAAGAGGATCCCCGATCTGCTGACCTGGATCTGGGGTACGCTCCTCAACACGAAAGACGATCTGGCCGGCTACTTCCGAAACCTCCTGCCGGACTGGTTCACCCGCATCGTCGACTGGCTCCGTAACATGTATGCGAAGCTCAAGGAAGTCTGGGCGGCGGTGGCTGACATTCCTGCCCGGATCAAGACGTTCCTCGTCGGGTCGGAGACCGAAGCCGGTCTCGCAGACAAAATAGGCGAAGTCATCCTGAAAGCGTTTGCACTTGTCCCGGGGGCGGGCTCGGTCTTGGCCGCTGCCCAAAAGAAGGCCGACCTCCAGGCCTTGACCTCCCGGTACGCGGAGCAGTACCAGGCGGGGCAAATCGAATCCGTGCGGGGATTCCTGGGCCGGGAAACAGGGATAGTTCGGACAGCGGCCGATAACAAGGTTGTCGTGCCGACGTTCCAGCCCAAAGAAGGCCTAGAGCGCGACGAGCTTGCCCGGGCGCTCGAAATACTGGCCGGCGGGGAGACTATGGAAAATGCTGGGCAGCAGTATATGGCCTACCCCACCTATGCCGCATTGCCTCCCGAGGAAAAGGCCCTTTTCGAGATGAGCCAATATCAGCCCAAGATACGCCGCACGGATCTAGGGGAGGGGTACAACCTCGAGGCTCATCAGGCGTTCATGGGTCTCCTCATGAACAAGAATCTCCCCCCGGAAGAGGCATATCTACGGATTTTGGCGTCTCCGACGGCAACAACTCCTATCGACGTCGCGGCCGAGTTTGCCCGGCCGGTCACCGAACCCCTCACCACCCCGTTACCGGGGACCGAGGCAGCGACCACCGCATTGGGTGGGGCAATCCGAGGAGATACTGGAGAGGCTGAACCGAGCCCTCTCCGGGAAGCGATGGCCGAGACGGTCGAGGGTGCCGAGGTGACTCCGGTGACCGTGTTCGGGGCGGCCGCAAACCCGTGGTGGACGGCGGGAAAGGGGATCTGGAACGTCGGAAAGAAGCTTTGGGGGGGGGAGAAGGAAGGCGAAGAGGTGGAGGGGCTCCAGTCGGGCGGGGGCGTCGAGGAGACCGGAGGGGCAGTCGTCCACAAGGGCGAGGAGTACTCCCCGGCCCAGGTCGTTCACAAGACGACCGTAGCTGAACGGCTGGCCGACACCGTCCTCAAGATGTTCGGTTCGACGCGGGGAGCTGGGGGGGCCTATTCGGAGGGGGTCGGGTGGCTTGGCGCGGCTTCGCCCGTCGGTTCCCCCGCTACGGCGGATGACGGCGCCCGGACGGTGATCATAATCGAGGGACCCCTGATCCACAACGAGAAGATCGAGACCGCCGTCGACATTAACGATCTGCTGTGGCGGATCCGGCGGCAGCTCGCCGATTTCACGCAACGGGACGAGGCTCAATATTATGGAGGTTGAATTATGGCGGAGATTTTCACAAGCCCGGCCGCAGCATCGCCGCCGGCACGAGGACACGTAAAAGTCGAAATAGGAAAGGTCAGGCTCGGGGAGCCGGCGACACCTACGGCGCCGGGCAAACCGAACCCGAAGGAGATCTCCTGGGAGCAAAAGTTCGGGATCGAGCGCCACTATCCGACCGGCCGCAAGCCCATCACCGAATGTGTCCAGCCCCTGGCCCTCTGGGAAGCCACGATCCAGTTCGAGACGACCACCGAGACCGGGATGGCCGAAATCCGGGATCTCCCGGTAGGCCCTCATTACGTCCGGACCTCACTTCATAAAATCTGCATGTATCTGGAGCGGAAACGGATGGTTCAGCTCGCCGGGACGGACGATTTCAAGTATTCTGTCACGCTGGGGCTGGTAGAAGCTAACGACGGGGGTACCCAGTAAATGACCCTGGATCACGTCGTTAGAGTCGGCGGGACCGACGTCTCGGACTGGGTCGAGTCGATCCGGGCTGATGAGAGCCTCAGCCACAACGAGCCCGACAAGATCGATATATCGCTCATAAATATCAATAATCGATTCACCGGAGCTTTCAAAACCGACGACGAGATTGAGGTTGAGCTGATAAATCGCCGGACGGGATGCTCAGGGGCCGCGACCCTTTCATTCACGCTGGCGAAAGGGATCGCCCAGAAGATCAGCTATAACCCGAAGACGGTCTTGATCGAGGGGGCCTGTTTCCTCGCCGACCTATCCGACTTCTTGGCCGAGGATTATAGCGGAAAACAGAGGACGATATCCCAGGTTGTGAACGACCTCCTCGACATGCACGATCGGGCCAGTTCTACCAGAACATATACCAGACGGTACATAGATATCCAGAACGACGAGGCGTTCGACTATCAGTGGCCCGTCATGAAGGCGGGGCAGGTCTCGTACCAGACCGCTATCACCCACATGGCCCAAAAGTGCGGGGCGATCTGGTATTTCGACGAGGAGGGGACGTTCTATTTTGTTGATCCGAAATCCGTAAAAGGGTCCTACAACTTGGACCCGTACATGCTCAACCCCGACGAGACGGCCTCGGCAATGGGTCACGTCAACATCGTCCGGGTAGTTGGGACGGGTGCCCTCCCACCTTCGAACGAGTATTCCCCCACCGAAACCCATGAGCGAATATTCCACGAGGAGCGGAATGAGGAGTCGATCGCGAAGCACGGGGAGCTTTACGGCCCTCTGGTCGTCTCCCCGAACCTCTCCAGCCTGATCGAGGTGAAAGAGCGAGCGAAGACACTGGTCGAATATTATAAGGTCTCGGACGATGTCGGCCGGCCCAAGCTGGTGGGCTGGTCGCCCCCCTTACTCTCATACGTTTCTTACCATGTTGGGGTGACGACGTTCTCCGGGTGTGGGGGCAACAAAATTGAGCACGGGATGAGATCGACTCGGGTTGACGGGCTGGTCGTGCGTCGCATTGTTGAATACTCTCGAAGAGGGTTACTCGTGGAGCTGGAAGTCGCCACCTCCGTTCCTGAGGCGGGCCTTAGCTACCTGGTCATAGATGCCGATATGGTCATGAGGCATATCGTTTACGTGGCAGATCCGGAC
>Ga0116144_10004372_pt1 | contig 13429 bp, 10 predicted proteins | sample AD_UKC035_MetaG_FD_89746 | JGI IMG/M metagenome (GOLD analysis project Ga0116144, IMG submission 89746) | Active sludge microbial communities of municipal wastewater-treating anaerobic digesters from USA - AD_UKC035_MetaG | ecosystem: Engineered > Bioreactor > Anaerobic > Digestate | place: USA... | reverse complement strand
TTCATAAATTGTCTCCTTAATCTTGCGGATAGGGCTATTCTATCAAATATCAGGTGGTGATAGAATGTCGCTATGACCTCCATCGGGCATTCATTGACTGGAATTGCCATCGGCGTGTTGAGCTTGCCGCCGCAGGTTGCCCCACGCCGCACCTTTTTCCACATTGCGGCCTTTACAGTGTTGGCCAACATTCCTGATCTCAGCCTGCCTGGCTGGTGGCATGACCGTTATTACTTCAGCCATAGTTTGTATGTCAACTTGCTGTTGATGCTGCTTGATTCGTTTTATAACCACGGCCTGGGGGTGGCAATCTTCTGGCCTTTTTCAGAAGGGCGGTTGGTTTTGCCACTGCCCTGGTTTTCAATTATGGATGGGCCATTATGGAGCTGGCAGGCGCTGCGTATTTCTCTGATCGAAGTGGCTTTTTACCTGCCGTTGATAGGGTTGGCGGTGTGGTATCGAAAGATACAAAAACGAACCTGATACGGCATCTTCTCATAACTGCTTGCGGATAAATTCCACCAACCAGGCTTCTTCTTCAGGGATCTCTTCGCTCAGGCGGGCTGCGGCGACCACCGGCAGCCAACTGCTCAGTTGGCCGCTTCCACCCGGGCAGCGCTGAAAATAGCGCCGCAGGTAAACCTGCTGGAACCAGCCGCGTAGCCACTGAACCAGCCAGGGCATGGGGGTTCCCGGCGGCAGCGATCTTCCGCCTAACAGCAGGCAGGTGCGGGCCACGTCTGCCTGGGGGTTTCCGCTGGTGGCATCGATCCAATCGATCACCACCGGCCCGCGCCCGCTCAATAACACGTTATCCGGGTGGAAATCGCCGTGGCAAAGCTGTTCTCCCATTGGCAGGCGGCGCAAGGCCAGCAGGGCGGCGTGGCGCAAGAATTCTGACAGCGCCGCGGCGTGATGGATCTTGTGCTGCAAACGTTCGTGCTGGTCGGGCAGGTCGCTGCAAGTGCGGCTGTGCATATCAACGTGCAGGTCAGCCAAGAGCCGCGCCATGGCCGTCAATCGCCAGGGTTTTCGGCGAAACACCTCCAGCATCGAGGCCCCATCCAGCCGTTCAAATTCCAATCCTGGGCGTCCATTGACCTGTACCACCTGACCCACATCTGGCGCCGCCGGCCAGGTGGCCCGCACGATGCGTGCCTGGCGCGCTTCGTATTCTGCTGCCGAAACAGGCATCCATTCGCGGAACAGCTTGAGCACCTGGCCCTCTTTCCAGGCGTATACTTCGGCTGTGCGCCCGGTGGCAATGGGTGGCTCAAGCGGCAGGCTCAATCTTACTCCCCGGTGCGTGCGCGCCGCTGCTGGGTCATCATACCAGCCTGCCTGACCAAGCCTCGTAGCGATGGCCGCGGCGCTCATCGCCCTGGTAGAAGGCCAGGTAGGTCATCAACTGGTAGGGGATGAACTTCTGCTCTTCGGGGCGGTAGCGGGTCAGGTCGTAATAAGTACGCCAGGTGCCGGTGTTGACCATGATCTGGTAGGCCAGCCGGTCGCCCACGTGGTATGTGTCCAGCGGCACAATCTCGTGGTGGTGAGTGTGACCATAGACGATGAAATCGGCCCGCCGGCTGGTAAAGGCCGCCTCGCTGATGGCATGGTTGGCAAAAGACAGCGCATCACTCCACAGTTTTTTCTGGATCCAGGTCATCAGGTCGTTGATGCTTTCAAAAGACGCCAGCTTGGTCACCTTGAGCACCATTTCCAGCCCATCCACGCTGTCAAAGGGGTTCAGCGCTTTGTCGTGGGCGCGCACGAATTTCAGGGCCAAGAATTCTCCTGCCAGCTCATCCCATATGGCCTTGACCTTGGCCTGGATGCTCGGGGCGCCGCCGTATTGGCGCACCTGGCTGCTGATCCACAACGGGGCCGCCACGCTGGGGCGGATATTGGTGATCTCGTGCAGCTCGCGGTAGAAGCTGTCGGGCAGCACACCGCTGAGGCGGTTCTCAACTTCGATTGGGAAGCGGTTGAGCAGGTCGATTGCCAGCGCGTCGCCCAGGGTCGACACATTGCGTCCCTGTTTTTGGTTATAGTTGAACTTGTCGAAGTAGTCGCCATGCCTGGCAAAGACGCGGTGCTCGTCGAGCATCTGCATCAGTGCGTTCGATTCGTGCGGGTCGAAGGGGAATGGCGTGGGCTCGTTTTGCAAACCCAAGGCCTCGATGATCTCCTGGCGGATCTGGTCATAAGGCTCGCCGGGCAGGTGGTACATCCAATCGTGGTTGCCCACCATGTAATGGATCTTCACCCTGACCGGGATGCGCCCGCCGACATCCGTCGCCGGGTTGCCGCGCATATCGGCCGGCGGCAGCACAATCGCTTCGCCAGAGGCAAGCTGGCGGAAAATGGCAAAGCTCTGGGCGTTGGCCTTCAAGATGGCGCGAGTGATCTGCCGCAGCTTGGCGGGCAGCTCCGGCTGGTTGGGGTCGCTCCAGGGGCGGGCATAACCCGGTTCGCCGGGCCTCTCGGTCAGCCATAGGGCAGAATGGACCACTTCAAGGATATCTCCCAGCAGCAGCAAGTGCATCTCTTCGATCGGCCGGTAGCGGCCATCATCGCGCACCGAGGCAGTCAGGGCCATCTGCTCCAGCCGGTCACGGAAGATGCGGAAAGCATCTGCAGAAATGGTTTTTCCGCAGGTGTTGTCGCCCATGTGCAGGTCACTGATGATGATTAACATCGGCTTCTACTCCCTAAAATCCCAGCTCATTCAAGATCTGGTCTGTGCTGCGCGGGCTGCCAGATTTGCTCAACAGCTCTTCCCAGAATTTATCGTCATAGCGGCGAGAGCGCACCGGCAGCGGCATGGGCACCCCCCAGCCAAGCAGCAGCACCTCTTCTTTGGCTTGCAGGTGCGCCAGCATGCCGCGCAGCGCCTCGCGCCCGGCCAGGCCCGAGAGCACGGCATGGATGTCGTCCTCGTCGCCCAGCCAACCCGAAATGCGCGTCCCCAACTGCGACATCACCTCATCGTAGATCTGCGAGGGACGCTGGTCAATGATCAGCAGGGTCACGTAATACTTGCGCATCTCGCGCGCAATGGTGCTGAAGGTGGTCTGGGCAGCCATCTCGCGGTTGAGCAGCTTGTGCGCTTCTTCGACGACGATCACCAGGGGGCGGGGTTCGTCCTGCCCGGTGGAACGGAAGGCATTGGTGCGCTGTTCCCAGGCGGCGCGGATGCGCCGGGTAAGCAGGTTGGCTACCAGCAGGTAGTCCAGGTCGCTTTCAAAGTCGCCAAAAGAGAGCACCACGTGCTGCCCGCTGCCCAGGGCTTTGACGATCTCACCGATCGAGTCGGCGGCAGGTTTTTCAACAATGTAGGGTTTATTGAACAGGCGGCCCAACTTGGAATGCAGCCCCTCCGCCGCCGACACATTCACGCCCGTCCGGTTGGCCCAGGCGGCCACGCTGTTAGAGGCCGGGACCTTCTTGCCGTTTTCGTCTTCGACCATGTCGCCGTTTTTTAAGTCTCTGAAGGCCGAGAACCAGCCCTCGCGCCCAAAGCTGTTGGCGAGCGCCTCTAATGTGGTGGGGGTGGTTTCCTTCAGGTTCAGCTCACGGGTTAGCATCTCGATATCTTCGGGGGCGATATCTTTGCGGGCAATCTCCAGGTTAAAATCAGGCGCCTGGCCGCGGATCTTTGCCCCAGCGCCCAGTCCCACCACCCGCACGCGGCTGCGGAACTTGGTCTTCAGGCCGATGACGCGTTTGCCGGTATCTGAGGCGGTATCGTCAAAGCCATATTCGTTGTGCATGTCAAACACCAGCACCGAGGCCGCGTTATACTGGATCAGCCCGGCTAACACGATGCGCGCCAAGAAAGATTTGCCCGTGCCGGTGGCGCCAAAGACGCCCGAGGAGCGCTGGACGAATTTTGCCAGGTCCATGCACACCGGGTGGCCTTGCTCGCGGGTGTAACCGATGACAAAATTGCCCTCTTTCCCCGGGTCGCCAAATATCTCGGCAATATCGCCGGGCTGGGCCGGGCGCACCGGGGCGTGGTGCGGGGGGATGGTCTTGACCGGCATCGGGTGGGGGTCTTCAGGGTGTTCCAGCCGCCAGGCCTCATACTGAGGCGAGGCAGGGTCGGGGCCGCGTTCCAGCATCAGCGCGGGCAGCACTTCCAGGTTGGTGAAGAGCGTTTGGCCGTGCAGCAAACGGGCCAACTCGGCCGGCAGGCGCGTTTCGCTCTGCTCATCGGCAAAGCGCGGGTCGGTGGCGCCGAGCTGAAGATCCGTCACCAGGCCGTAGAACTGCCAATCGCCGCTTTCAATGACCACAAAAGCCCCTTCTTGCATCTCTTGCGAGGGGATGGTCAGGCGCACGCGCAGGTTCTCTTTTAGCCCGCCGCCGACGATGTAACCGATGCTTGCGTGTTCGTGTTCGCTCATCATATTTCCTCTCCCACAGCCGTATCATCCATCAGCGGCAGGGGAACTTCAAACAGGCGCGAGGTCAGCACGCCGTTTTGAATGCTGAACAGGCGGTACTGAGGGTTTGCCAGGCGCACTGCCAGCGTGTCGATGGGGTGAAACGTGTAGCTGGTTGAACGCAGGCCCCAGGTTGGGATGCCGTATTCAACTTTCTCGTAAGAAATGTGCGTGTGCCCGGCAATGATGCCCAAGATGCGGGCGGTTGTGGTGGGGGCGCACAGGGCTTCCCAAAAAGCATTGACCTCGTCAGCGATAAAGGCATCCATCCAGCGCATGTTCAACGATGTCACCTGGTGATGCATGCAGATGACCAGGGGCAGGCCGCTGCGCAAGCCCTGATCCAGGCAGTTGTACAGCTCAGGGTACAGGCGCGCTTTGCTGTCGGCGCCCCAATCCAGGCACAAGAAGAGCACCCCTTTGTGCTCAAAGGAGGCATTCAACATGCCCCCGGGCCGGCTGAGCGGGAAGAACTGCTCGCACATGCGTCGCCGGTCATCATGGTTGCCGGGCATCAGGTAAAGGGGGAGACCCTCCAGGCCGGGCCGCCTCATGCTCAGCGGGCCGGGAAACGCCGCCGATCCAGGGGCAGCCCCGAGTTCATTTTGCAGCCAGGCGTAGCCTTGGGGGGTGGGCGGGTCCACCAGGTCGCCGGTGGAGATCAAAAAATCGGCCTGGGGGGCGGCATATTGGGCCAGGTGCTGCAGGGTTTGCGTAAACGTGTAATTCACCGCATACCCCAGTCGAACGCTGGTAGCGCTCGGCCCCAGGTGATGGTCTGTGATTTGGATGAAGGAGAAATCTTCTGGCATCGGCTTTCCTCTGGCAGCTCACCTGCCTATGGCAATCCATCTGCCAGGGCGCCCAGCACGTTCATCAGCGTGGGGTAATCATCGCGCAGCAGGGTGATCAGCTCTTGCGTGGCGGTGCTGCCCCAGCCCCAGTTGCCGGCCGCGGCATGCGCAGCCTGGGCCTGCTGGACATGCGCTGCCAGCAGTTCAGCGGCAGGCAGGTCGGCGGCCCGCAGAACGTGGCGGAAATAGCCAAAGCGCCCCGCGGCGGTGAACTGGCGCAGCTCATCGCCCTCGCACAGGTAGATCATATCCAGGCTGAGCGGCGGGCGCGGTGGCAGCAGGTGCGAAATGACCCCCTGCTGGCGGTAACCGACGGCCAAGACGCTCATTTCCAGCGGCACGTTGCGGTTGATGCGGTTATCGGCGATGATGTTGTCATCTATGCCTTCTGCGGTGACCAACTGCCGCACCAGTCCATCGTCGTCAATGTGGATATCGTAGATCAATCCATAAACCTGGTAGTCATCAGCCACGGGCACGCGCAGCAGTGCCCCAAAGGATGGGGCATCCACCTGGTCCACGCGGCAGCCCACCACAAAGCCAGATGTCCCGGCGCGCAGCAGCCTTCCGATCTCAATCGCTTTCATAGTTTGTGTCTTGTCCTCCCGCCCAGGTCTTTTCCGGCTTGCTTGAATGAGCGGCCCTCAACCGGGATGCCAAGCTGGGTCAGCTCGTGAAGAATCATCTGGGTTACTTCCTCTTGCTCGTCGTGGCTGACCACGGCTGTTTCGTGGGCGCGGTGCAGCAGGTAAGGGTAGGGGCGCGCCCCCATGATGCGGCATTGGTGGATCAATACGGCGTGCAGGCCGTCTAACATGGCCTGGTCTTTGGCAACCCAGGCCGGGATCTCGACGCGCGCCAATCCCTGCCGCCCACGACCGACGTTTAAATAGAAGAAGTGCAGCGCCAGGGCATCCTTGTAGCGCTTGGCCGATTGCGACTGCATGGCAAACACCGCCGAGCGCTGTCCGGGCTTGAGCAGGTCGCGGTACAGGTCCATATCCCGCACCCTTTGCAAGGGGCGATAATCGCGCATCTCTTTGACCTGTTCTGGGCCGGCTTTGGCCACTTCGAGCAGGCGCACCACCAGCTCAGCAGATGGCTTATCTACATAACCGGCAGTGGTCACGTTGGCCTGGTACATCTGCTCCAGGATATGCAGGTACTCATCCAGGCTGCGCTGGAATTCGGCGGCTTCGTCGCCGCCATCCCCCTTGGCGCCCCATAACTCCATCGGCCCATCTGTGAATGTGATCACTGGGGCGGGCGCCTGGGCGGCTTGCTCGGCCAACAGGATGCGTTCTTTCATATCTCGCCTTAACGATAGCATTGTATCGCTGAGGTACGAGGCCTGGGCGTCATAGAATAATTTGCATTCCTTGAAAATTACAGGCGGACTGCCGGCAGCGTGCTGCATCTGGATCACCCCCACGTTCACCAGGCCGTACTCCACCTCGGCGTGCCGGTCTACGAAGATCTGTGAGCCATCCGCCGCCAAAATGCTGGCCTGGGCCGGCAGGGGCGGCAGGTCAATGCAGGCATCCAGCCGCTCGTGAACCGGCAGCGCACAGCGCAGCGATGGGTCGTGGCTGCGCACCACTTCTTGTACTTTTTGGCGCAGTTCTTCAATGCGCCCGGCATGGATTTCCAGCAGTCGAAGGGCCTCTGCCCGCCGGTCTTCCAACTCTCGCTGGCGTTGGAGCGCATTTGCCCCCAGCTCTGTGACTTGTTGGCGGACTTGTTGGAAATCCAGGGCCATTTTATCCGGCTTTGTCTTTACACATCGATTCGAAGATCAATTGCAGCTCGCCCAAGGTTTCCTTTTCGCGCTGTTGGATATAGCTGAGCAGGAGCGGTTCAACCTCAGGGTTGGGAAAGATGCGGATGCCCAGGCGGTGCAAGAAGGTGCCCTCTTGATCCACCACGTTGGTGACCCTGCCGTTGAAGCGCACGATCGTCTCAGTATTGGGCAAACGGAAATCGACGTAGACCTCTTTCTCTTTCTCAAACGACAGGTCGCCGTAGATGTAGGCGGCAAAAGTACATACCCCAACGCCGGTGGAAGAGATGTCGGCAATTTTTCCGCCGATGCGCCGCCGGCCATCGTATATTTCAGCGTCAATGGGCTCATTGGGATGAACGCGTATGGCCGTGCGCAGCCCCACCTTGTTGCCACTTTCCACAAACTCCATCAGCGCCACGCGCTGCTTGGGCACATCGGCCCCCACCACGTTGGCGCGGTAAGTCTGCAGCAGCCGCTGGCTTTGCAGGTAAGTCTTGCCCTCCAAAGCCATGCAGACTGCCTGGTGTGGGTGCACCGACAGGCCCACCATGCCGCGATCTACGGCGACAATGGTGGCTGGATAATTGATCGGAAAGCCGCGATACGTGTTGAGCAGGGTAACGCTCTCGTTATCGTTAGAAATCTTGCGGAAGATGGTCATCAGTTCATCGTTTGCTTCCATCCCACACACTCCTTACCGCACACACTTCGAATGAAATCGATACAAGTATATTTTACGCCATCTTAAGCTTTTTTTGCGCGTCTTGTTTGCGCAAAATGAATTTGAGGATTTCTTCAGCCACTGCCGGGATAACAGACAAGCCCAAGATCACGCCCCATTCAGCCAGGCTGGGCATGTGGGTGTTGAAGATGGGCTGTAAGAACGGCAGGCCTACCACCGCCATCATCAAGACCAGCGAGAGACCCACAGCATACTGCATGTACTTGTTGGAGAAGACGCCAATCTGGAAGATCGAGGCGCGTTCAGAGCGAACGGTGTAAGCACGCAGCAGCTCGCACATCGAAAGGGTTACAAAGGCCATCGTTTCGGCTGTTTGGACATCCACACCACTGTAGTTGAAGCGCAGCAAGAACAGGAACGGATTCTCGCCTGCCGGCAGGTGCCCCTGGGCTTCCAGCTCCCACAGCAGGCCGATGATAAAGGCAGCCAGGGTGGCGAAGGTCTGCGCAAAGCCCTGCAAGATCAGGCCAGAGCTCATGGAGCGGTTGATGATGGGTTCGTTGGTGGGGCGCGGTGGGCGCTGCATGGTATCGGGGTCGCCCTTTTCCATCGCCAGCGCCAGGGCCGGCGCACCGTCGGTCAACAGGTTCAGCCACAACAATTGAATGACCGTCAGCGGGCTGGGCAGGCCGGCCAAGGTAGCCAGGAAGATGATGGCGATCTCGGCGACGTTGGAGGAGAGCAAGAAATACACAAATTTACGGATGTTCTCGTAAATGATGCGCCCCTGTTCCACGGCAGCCACGATGCTGGCGTAGTTGTCGTCCGTCAGCACCATGTCGGCGCTGCCTTTGGCTACATCGGTGCCGGTGATGCCCATAGCAACGCCAATGTTGGCGCGCTTGATGGAGGGGGCATCGTTCACCCCATCGCCGGTCATTGCCACCACCTCGCCGCGAGCGCGCAGGGCATCTACGATGCGCATCTTGTGTTCCGGCGAGACGCGTGCAAATACATCGGTAACAGCCACTTGCTCTGTCAACTGCTCGTCGGTCATAGCGTTCAAATCGTGGCCGCTCAACACCTGGTGATCGGGCCGCAGCAAGCCGATGGATTGGGCAATGGCGCGAGCCGTGTTGGCGTAGTCACCGGTGATCATGATGGTCCGGATGCCTGCCGTCAGGGCGTTCTTCAGCGCGGGGGCCACCTCAGGCCGGGGCGGGTCGATCATGCCGATCAGCCCAACGAAGACCAGGTCTTTTTCCAGGGCCGCGGCATTGCTGGTATCGGGCATGTCAGGGCGAACATGGTATGCCATGCCCAGCACGCGCAGCGCCTGCTGGCTCATCATATCATTGGCTTCTAGGATGCGCTGGCGGGCCGCCTCATCCAACGGAGCCGAGGTATCGTCAATGCGTTGGTAGTGGCTGCACAGCTCCAGCACCATATCTGGTGCGCCTTTGATGGCAATCACATACTGGTTGTTATGCCTCTCTTGATCATAGAAAGGCGAGATGTCTTCAGGGGTCAGGTCTTTGATGTGGTGCACCGTGATCATGCGCTTGCGCTCAGAGTCAAAGGGCACTTCGCCCACCCGGGGGTAGGCCTCGTAAAGCGGGCGCGGCAGTGCGCCGGCCTTGGCTGCGGCGACCACCAATGCGCCCTCTGTGGGGTCGCCGATCATGCGGTAGGTTTGTTCTTCCTCGCTGGTGCCCGATATCTCCAGCTCGGCATCATTGTTCAACGCCCCCAGCCACAGGGTGGTCAGGATGGCCGGGTAGTCGGTCAGCTTGACGGGTTGGCCGTCTTGGCTGAATTCACCCTTCAGGGCATAAGGTTTCCCGCCCACGGTGATCGTCTGACCATCTGCCCACAGGGTGGTGGCGGTCATCTCGTTTTGGGTTAAGGTGCCGGTCTTGTCTGAGCAGATGGTGGTGGTAGAGCCAAGCGTTTCCACCGAAGACAGGCGGCGGATGAGCGCATGGCGGCGGGTCATCTCGCGCATCCCCAGCGCCAGGCTGATGGTCACCACGGCAGCCAGCCCTTCGGGCACAGCCGCAATTGCCAGGCCAACCGCCAACATGAACATTTCCAGCGGCTCGTTCCCACGCAGCCAACCCACCAAGAACACGATGGCACAAATCGCCAGGGCGCCCCAGCCCAGCATCTTGCCCAACTGGTCCAGGCGTTTCTGCAGGGGGGTGGGTTCGTGGCCCACAGATTGCAGCATCTCGGCGATCAGGCCGATTTGGGTGCGCATGCCGGTGCTGACCACCACGCCGCGCCCGCGGCCATAAGAGACCATGGTGCCCATGAAGGTGGTATTCTTGCGGTCGCCCAGGGGAATATCGGCCTGCAGGTTGATATTGGCATTCTTTTCTACCGGCACCGATTCGCCCGTCAGGGCGGCCTCTTCCACGCGCAGATTAACCGCTTCGAGCAGGCGGATGTCGGCGGGAATAAAGTTGCCGGCCTCCAACATCACAATATCGCCGGGCACCAATTGGGGCGCAGGCAGCGATTGGCGGTGACCATCCCGCAGCACCTGGGCCTCAGGCGCACTCAATTTCTTCAGGGCCGCCAGTGCCTGCTCGGCGCGGCTCTCTTGCACAATGCCCAACACCGCGTTCATCACCACGATGATCAGAATGGCAATCGCTTCTTCGTAATCGCCCAGCACAGCCGAGATGAGCGATGCCACCACCAGCATGATGACGATGAAATTGTTGAACTGATCCCACAACATCTGCCAGAAGGTTGCACCAGGGGCCTCGTCCAATTGATTGAGGCCGTATTGTTGCAAACGCTTCTCAGCCTCTGCCGCACTTAAACCGGTGTCAGACGGCGTGGCCAATTGGCGCAGGGTTTCTTCAGAGGTTAAAGCATGCCAGCTTTCGAGGACAGGCTTTTCTGGGGCGAGCTTCTCTTGTTTGGGCATTGAATCTCCGTTAATTGCAATTGGAATTGTGGATGATACTCACAGGGGGCATCAAAAACACAGACAAAATTATATCGCAAGTTGCTATAATCAACCAAAAGGATTAATCATGGCAAACAAAATCTTACAGCGCTCTGCGGCAGGCCAAAAGATCAGCCTGCAGAATGGTATACGAAATGTGCCCGATCACCCAATCTTGCCCTTCATCGAGGGAGATGGTATTGGGCGAGATATATGGCAGGCTGCGGTGGGTGTTTTTGACGCCGCCGTCGAAAAGGCCTACGGCGGGCGGCGCAAAGTGGCCTGGTTGGAGGTTTATGCGGGTGAAAAGGCCTTTAGCCAGTTTGGCACCTGGCTGCCAGCCGAAACGATCTCCGCCTTCCGCCAATTCTCGGTTGGCATCAAAGGCCCCCTGGCGACCCCCACCGGCGGTGGATTCCGTTCGTTGAATGTGGCGCTGCGCGAAGCCCTTGACCTGTATGTTTGCCAGCGGCCGGTGCGCTATTTTGCGGGCGCGCCCTCTCCGGTCAGTCGCCCAGAGCAGGTGAATATGGTCATCTTCCGCGAGAACACCGAGGACCTCTACAATGGCATCGAGTTTGAGCTTGGCTCGGCAGGCAGCCAGCAGTTCAAGGCCCTGTTCAAAGATCACTTCCCTGCCGAGTATGCAAAGATCCGTTTTCCAGATACTGCCGGCATTGGCCTCAAGTTGGTCTCAAAAGAGGGCACCTGCCGCCTGGTACGCGCCGCCATCCAGTGGGCCTTGGATAACCGGCGCAAGAACCTTACCCTGGTCCACAAGGGGAACATCATGAAGTACACCGAGGGGGCTTTCCAGAAGTGGGGGTACGAGCTGGCAGAAGCTGAGTTTGGCGACCGCGTGTACACCCGGGCGCAGTGGGAACGTACCAGAGCCGGGTGCGGCGAGAGCGCAGCCAATGCCGAGCAAGAGGCGGCCTTGCAATCTGGCAGGCTGTTGATCAAAGACTTGATCGCCGATACGGTTTTCCAGCAGACCATCACCCAGCCTCAAGAGTTTGACGTGCTGGCAACCATGAATCTGAACGGCGATTACCTGTCGGATGCGCTGGCAGCCCAGGTGGGTGGGATGGGGCTTGCCCCGGGCGGCAACTGGAACGCTGAGAGCGGGCAGGCGGTCTTTGAAGCCGCCCACGGCACCGCCCCGCGATACGCCGGTAAAGACCTGGCGAATCCGAGCGCGCTGATCCTTTCGGGTGAGATGATGTTTCGCTACCTGGACTGGTTTGAGGCTGCCGACCTGATCTTCAACGGGGTGGCGGGTGCCATCGCCGCCCAAACCGTTACCTATGACCTGCACCGCATGTTGAAAGACTCCACCCCGCTCAGTTGTTCTGAGTTTGGCCGGGCGGTGATCCGGCAGATCACGCTTTCTTGATCTCCCCCAGGTAACCCAGCTCAGCCAGGGCCGCTAACACTTTCTCGGCAGAGCCAGGCCTGATGGCAATCGCTGCCGGGCCGAGCGGCTCGCCTAAGAAGCGGCTGGCGCGCGATTGGCGCAAGGCTTGTAGCACCTCCGGCGAGCTGAACCGCAGCACCTCCAGGCTTTCCAGGCGGGCGGCGCTGCCTTGCTCTTCCCAGCGTTCCAGCGCCCTCACCAGCGTGGGGGGCATGCTTTCGGCGTGGCGGCGCAGCAGGCCCAGCAGGTGGCCCATCGTCAGCCCTTGCTGCCGGGCGCGTGCCAATGATGCCGGTGTCAGGCGGTATGTATAAGCCTGGTCGTCTTCCTTTTCCCACTCACAAAAACGGGCCAGTTGGTAGCGTGCCAGGCGCGGCAGGCGGCGCGGGGCATGCAGCCGGGCATCTGAGCGCACCTTGAGCCGATCTTGTTCTGCCGGCAGCCCGGCAGGGTCTTTACCTTGCAGCAGCGCCTGGGCCCAGGCCGACCAGCGAAAGGCTGTCACCGGGCGGTGTTCGCCCTCTTTATCTCCAGAGGGGGCCGCCAGATCCAGGATGCCCAGCCAATGCAGTGGGCCACTGACCAGGTAGCGGACCAGTGCGCCATCCACAGCCTCCCAATGCTCAAAGCCGCGCAAGAATTCGCCGCTGTGCGTATCGCGCAGGTGCCAGGCGTCGTAATTGCCATGTGGGCGCTGAAAATCAGGCTGGCGTTGTTTGATGGCTGTAATGAAGGCTGGCAAGCTCCACCAGGTGCCCGCGGGCGTGTTGGCCAAAAAACCCAGCACGGTCTGGCGGGTCTTGAGCGGTTCATTTAGCCAACTGCCCTCGGCGCTCAGGCCAGGCAGCAGGCGCAGTTCGTTGAAGCTTTGGCTTTTTAACCAGGCCCTGGCCAATTGGCCCAGGGCTTCGCCGCGCCCGGCCTCGAGAAATTGGCGCGCCGCTTCTGGTTGGGGGATGCTGGCGGCATCCAGCAGGCCTGCCTCTGCCAGGAGTGCCTTCAGCACCTCGGCGGGCAGGGGCAGAGGCCCCAGCGCATACGGCTCGCTTGGCAGGGCCCGCCCCATGCGCAGCGCAGCCAGCAGGGTGCAGGCATGCTCCAGCAGGCGGTCAGTGGCCTGGAACTGCCGGGCGCGTTCAACCGGCAGGGCGGCGCGCCCCAGGGCCGCGCGTTCAGATTGGCGCGGCGGCGGCAGCCGTTCGATCAGATCATCGGGGATATAAGCATATTCTTCGGGCCCGGCGGCGGTATCGAAGAATGCCCGCCCCACCAGCCCGCGGTACCAC
>Ga0116144_10004371_pt1 | contig 13432 bp, 13 predicted proteins | sample AD_UKC035_MetaG_FD_89746 | JGI IMG/M metagenome (GOLD analysis project Ga0116144, IMG submission 89746) | Active sludge microbial communities of municipal wastewater-treating anaerobic digesters from USA - AD_UKC035_MetaG | ecosystem: Engineered > Bioreactor > Anaerobic > Digestate | place: USA... | reverse complement strand
TCAATTATTGGCAAAAAGAAGATATAACGACGTTAGAAGAACAAGTTGAACAAAAATTCCCTCCTATTGATGAAATCAAACGGGTGTATCGTGCTGTTTGCAATTTTCTAAAAATAGCCATCGGTTCTGGTAAAGATGAAACCTATGCGTTCAACATATCTCAGTTTTCTAAAAACTTTGACATCTCACCTGCACTTTGCTTCAATTCATTGAAAATCTTAGAATTGACGGGCGAACTTTCTTTTTCCGAAGGTTTTTTTTCGCCTACAAAACTAAAATTCTCAATAGGCAATGAGGCCTTGTATAATTTCCAAATTCAACACGAAACGTTTCGTCCGCTTATTACCATCATTACACGCGCCTATCCAGGTGTTTTCATGAATTTTATGGAAATTAATGAATCGGAAATTTGCAAACGATTGAACATCCAACCAAAAGAATTGGAAACAAAATTGCAATTTTTAGAAAAAACAGGAATCATCGATATCAATTGGAAAACCGATTCGCCAACCATCACCTTTACACGCGAACGTATGCCTTATGATTATTTGGAAATTGACCCTGAAGTGTATCATTTTCGGAAAAAAATTGCCGTAGAAAAATTAGTGAGCGTCAAAAAATACTTGCAAGATGACGTATGTCGTTCGATGCAATTGATTCACTATTTTGGACTTCCTACCGAAAAATGTGGTAAATGCGATGTGTGTATAAACGAAAAAGAACAAGAAAACAATCCCAATTACATTTCAATGGTGTTGAATTTTTTACAAGAAAATCCTAAAAAAGATTTTGAAGTAAAAGCATTGTTTACCAATGATGCACTTTACAAAACAACCATTCGAAAACTAATGGTAGAGGAAAAAATAAAATTTGATGGCGAAAATTACACGTTGTTCACTGCCAATTAATCGTGTGAAAATGTAAAGAAACTAAAAACCACATTGCCATAGCCTCTGCTCGATTCATAGCCTTTTAAATGCGAAATAGCTGTGCGCTTGCCGTGTTCTACTATCAACAATCCGTCTTCTTTTAACAATTGTTTTTCCAAAACCAATTGCACCAATTGCTCATAATGCTTAAATTCATACGGCGGATCGGCAAAAACAACATCAAATTTTTGTTCTGTTTTTTCTAAATATTTAAGAATATCGTTGTGCACAATTTGAATAGACGGCAACAACTCAAACTCTTTTGCTAAATGACGAATGTGACGGGTTACGTTAAAATTAGAATCAACCGCCACTACATTTTTTGCACCACGCGATAAAAACTCAAACGATATATTTCCAGTTCCTGCGCACAAATCCAACAAATCACACCCATCAATATCCAAACGGTTTTCCAACATATTGAACAATCCTTCTTTTGCAAAATCGGTAGTTGGTCGCGAAGGAAAATTTTTCGGAACCGTGATTTTCTTTGTTTTTAATGTTCCTCTGATTATACGCACGTTGATTGGTATTTTTCTACGAGTGAATGACTTTGTTTGACCGTGCAATTGTTTCCTTGCACTTTTTCTATTAATGCTTGAAGAGCGGCTAAATCAACTTCCGAACCTACGCCATTGGTTATTTCCAGTTCACCTGGTTGTTCGTTCAATTCCAATTGTTGCATGCTGTACGAAAAATAATACACCACATCTTCCAATGTAGCATAATCAAACGAAGAATAAAATTTTAAATTATTTTCTTTCAACACCATCAATACCAAATGTTCTTGATGCAAAACCAAGGTTGATTTCAACTTAAATGTTGGTCCTTCAAAAACCCCGCGAATGAGATGTGTGGCTTCGTGTTGTAATACAATGCGTGGGAAGCGTAACACAAAAAACGATTTCACCCAAGCAGGAATAAAAAATACATTCACCATATTTTGCATCGGCAAACGGTTGTAATCTACCTCATCCAAAGACACCGAAGTACCATAAGCTAAATTGAAAATTGCATTTTTATCCGATTCGTTAAACACATTTGCTGGAACCACCACATTTTGTTTTTCAGACCACGAAAGAGTTGCTTTTTCAAAATCAGTTTCTTTCCACTCGGTTTGTTTCCAAAATTCTTCCAATTGTGCTTTGTAACGATAATCTTGTTTTTCTTGAAACGCAAAAGCACGTTCACTCACCACAAAATTACCATTCAGCTTAACAAAGCGCACGGCATTGGTATTGATGTCTATTGCTAAATGTGTCATTCCACTTTTACTTGGTAGCACAAATCTACACTTTTTGTTCAATATATGTTGCATTTCACAAAAACCTAAACATCTCAACAATTTATCGTTCATAGTTTTATTAGGCAACGCCTCCAACAGAAAAATTTTAAGTTTAGTTTTGAAACAAATAATTATTATGGAAGATATTTCGTTGTTTTTTGCTCCTGTTGCTCAAGATCGTGTAATTGATTTTGGACTTGGAAAAACCATTGATACACATACAGAAAGTGCTGGATTTCCTGAAATACCCAAACAAAGCATTGCGCTCTTTTATGTTCCTGAGTTTAGAAATTCAAACTTTGAAAAGGTAAAACACGAAAAATTCCGTGAGCAATTACACCAATTCAACTATGGAAAAGATTGGACCAGAAAAATTGTTGATTTAGGCGATGTTTTTCCTGGCGAATCCATCAACGATACTTATTTTGCGGTGAGTAAAATCGTTGCAACTTTGGTTAAACACGATGTTATCCCTGTCATTATTGGTGGTTCACAAGATTTAACAATGGCGGTTTACAAAGGCTATGAAACCTTGGAACAGTATGTAAACTTGTGTACTATTGATGCAAAACTCGACATGGGGACACCCGAAAACGAATTGCATGCCGACGGATACATCAGCCATTTGTTGGTGCAACGTCCATGTTATTTGTTCAACCATTCCAACATTGGCTTACAAATTCCGTATGCCGATAAAGATGAATTGGATTTGTTTGATAAATTGTATTTTGATTACTGCCGTTTGGGCGAATACAATGCCGACTTTAAACGCGCCGAACCACATTTACGCAATTCAGATATTTTAAGTATTGATTTTTCAAGTATTCGTTATGGAGAATTAGCCGATTCGCAATACAGCAATGCCAATGGTTTTTATGCCGATCAAATGTGTCAAATTGCCCGCTATGCTGGAGTAAGTGATAAATTATCATCAATGGGGATTTTTAATTATTTACCCGAACTAACTAATGCAACCAATGCTTCTAATTTGGTAGCTCAAATTATTTGGTATTTTATTGATGGGGTAAATGCGCGTGTTGGCGACTATCCTATTGGCAACCGTAAAAACTACCTAAAATTCATCGTCCACATTGATGATTTTAAAGATGAAATTGTATTTTTCAAAAGTGATAAATCTGCTCGTTGGTGGATGCAAGTACCTTATCCTGCCGAAGAACAACGTAAATACGAACGTCATTACTTAGTGCCGTGCAACCATGAAGATTACGACAGAGCAATGCAAAATGAAATACCTGATTTGTGGTGGAAAACCTATCAAAAATTAGTGTAACACCTTGATTAATAGCTATACGACATACGTTTTGCCTTTATAAAACGAGGGATGTAGTATTTACTTTTGATGATATTTTCAATGGCAACACCTTTTCCGTTGGATGAATGAATGATGTTGATTTCTGTTTCATTTCTTGAAACAACCATTGCCACGTGTCCAACTCTGTTACTACGCACATCACTTCCCTTGAAAAACAATAAATCACCTGGTTTTACATCCGATAATTTAATGGTTTCACCTTGTTCGGCAATTAAGTAACTTGGACGTGGAATTGAAAACCCAAAATGTCCTACAACATAATTTACAAAACCAGAACAATCAAAACCAGATGGCGTCATACCTGAATAACGATAAGGCGTACCAATCAATGATTTTGCAAAGGCCAACATTTTATCAATGCGGTGTTCATCGCGTTTTTTGGTGGAAGTGGAATCTTTTGTAGTTGAAACAAGTGTATCCGCTTGCGTTGCTGGTGCCTGACCATAAGTCCAGCTACTTGCCAACAATAGCACAACAAAATAAACTATAAATTTCGCCTTAATTTTCATTTGGTTGCAAAAATATAATTAATTTCGAAAAAATAAAAATTGAGTAGTTGGCAGCAAATTTTGATATTAAGGACTTAAAAAAACTCTATTACACCATTGGTGAAGTAGCCGATTTATTCCACGTAAACCAATCCCTTATTCGGTTTTGGGAAAAAGAGTTTCCCAGCATTCAACCAAAAAAAAATGCTAAAGGCAACCGACTTTTCACACCAAAAGACATCGAAACTTTTAACAAAATTTATACATTGGTAAAAGTGCAAGGCTTTACACTCGATGGAGCAAAAAATGAATTAAAAAAACGAAAATCTACTCTAATTGACAACGAAACACCCATCGAAAAAACGCCTAATAACGAAGTAATTGCCAAATTAGAAGCTATAAAAGCAAAATTAATTGCCCTAAAAAAGTAGTGGATTGTACAATTATTCAAAATAAACCTGCTCAAATTCCGTTTCTAGAGTTATTTTTGTCAACTATGCATAAATTAACCTTGCTTTTTTTAGTGTTACTCTCTAATTTCATTCTTGCACAAGAAGTGGAAATTACGGGGCAATGTATTAATTCTAAAAAAGAAGGTATTTCTGATATCTTAATTCGCATCAACCAACGAAACGAAGCTATTTACACCGATCAAAATGGAAATTATTCTACAAAAGCAAACGTTGGAGATACATTAAACATTCATTATTTTGTTTCGGGCGATACAACCCAACGCCAACAAGTATTTTTTGTAAAAAACAACCATTCCACCAAAATTCCAGCGTTTGAAATCAACATCAAGCAATTTGAGGATGTGAAAATCATCAAAGAAATTGACAAACCATTTGATTTAACCCCCATCAAAGTAAAAGATTGGCAAACATTGCCGCTACAAAGTGTTGAACACGTATTGGTTTTTACAACAGCTGCTCGTTCCAACAATGAGTTAACGTCCAACTACAACGTGCGCGGTGGTAATTACGACGAAAACCTGGTTTATGTCAACGGATTTCAAATTTACAGACCGTTTTTAACGCGAGCTGGACAACAAGAAGGAATGAGTTTCATCAACAGTGCTTTGGTGGAATCGTTGGACTTCTCTGCAGGTGGTTTTGACGCACAATATGGTGATAAATTGAGTTCTGTATTGGACATTAAGTACCGTAAAGCCGAAAAATTCAAAGGTTCAATTTTAGCTTCGTTATTGGGTGTTGAGGGGCATTTGGAGCAACAATTGGGCAAAAAGAAACGCTTTAGCTATATGTTGGGAGCGCGTTTCCGTTCCAACGGTTATTTTTTAAATGCACTTCCAACAAAAGGAGCATACAACCCTATATTTTGGGATGCGCAGCTTTTAACCGATTACATCATTTCAGAAAATTGGACATGGTCGATTTTAGGACACATATCGAGCAACAATTACACATTTTCGCCACAAACACAAAAAACAGATTTTGGTACTGCCAACGAGGCCTACTCGTTCATGGTTTACTTTGACGGTAAAGAACAAACACGTTTTCGCACTATGATGGGAGGAACAAAATTTGCCTACACATCCAACGATAATAAAACCAAGTTAAACTTTTTTGCTTCGGCCTTTCATACCGATGAACGTGAATATTTTGATGTGCAAGGGCAATACTACATCAACGAATTGGAAACCGACCCATCCAAAGAAGAATTTGGAGACTCCATTGCTGTGCTGGGTGTTGGAACGTTTTTAAATCACGCACGTAACCGCTTGAGAGCAACAATTTTCAACGTTTACCATACTGGGAGCAAAGAATTGAAAAATACGTTTGTTGATTCCGAGCGCACATTGCACCGTCAATACAACATTTTGTGGGGAGTCAATTTTCAACAAAATGATTTTTACGATGTGTTGAGCGAATGGAAAATGATTGACTCTGCGGGCTATAGTTTACCACAAACCAACGATCATAAAGTCAATTTGCAAGAAGTTATCAAAGGAAAATTGAACCTGCAAAGTAGTGTTATCAACGGATATACGCAGTTCAACGGCATTTGGTCTAAAACAAAAGTGAACTATCCTGTTAGCATCACCAAAAAAATAAAGATAAAAAAACAAGAGCCAATAAAAGTTACATTTAGAGATACAATTGATGCGTCTTCGTCAAAATGGGCTTTATCCATTGGAACAAGGGTTTCATACACCAGTGTAAACAATGAGTTTTTTGTTACTCCACGTGCTTCGGTGATGTATTATCCTCGTGCTTATTTGGTGAAAGATTCTACCATTACACGAAGAAACATGAGTTTGCGTTTTTCAACTGGTTTGTACTACCAACCACCAATTTATCGTGAGTTGAGAACTTTTGATGGTCACCTCAATAAAAACGTCTTATCACAAAAATCGTATCATGCAGTAGTTGGTTACGACATGTTTTTCTTCATGTGGGGGCGTCACAGTCCGTTTAAATTCACAACAGAATTGTTTTACAAATACATGTGGGATGTCAACCCATACGAAGTTGAAAATGTGCGCACACGTTATTACGCCAACAACAATGCAACGGCTTATGCCTATGGTATTGATTTCAACATCAATGGTGAATTTATTGAAGGCATTTCCTCTTATTTTAAAATTGGATTGATGCGTACTATGGAAAACATCAAGGACGATCAGTACACCGAATATTACAATGCTGCGGGCGAAAAAATCATTTTTGGTTACAGCGATGACCAACAAGTGGTGGATTCTGCTGTTATTCAACCAGGTTACATTCCTCGTCCCACCGATCAATGGCTCAATATTGGTTTGTTGATTCAAGACAAAATGCCCAAATTAGAAGCATTGAGCTTGCAATTAGGTTTGCAATTTGGAACTCCGCTGCCTTATGGACCTCCAGGGCACGATCGTTACAAAGATACTTTGCGCATGAAGCCTTATTTTAGAGTAGATATTGGTACATCGTATGATTTCTTGCACAATAAACACAAACAAAAACCAAACTTCTTCAATAAAGCCTTCACCGACGCAATTTTATCGTTTGAAGTTTACAACTTACTTGGCTTTAAAAATGAAATGTCTAAACAATGGATTCAAGATGTAAACGGAGGGTATTATTCCATTCCAAACTACTTGACCAGTCGCCGATTCAATTTAAAATTGATACTTCGGTTTTAAATCATTTGAAAAAAAAGAAGTTATCCGTATCTTTGCGCCAATTTTAGAAATCATGGCAGATATTAACGTAATTATTATTGACAGAGAAGGTGTAGAGCACAATTTAGTAGCTCCTACCGACATGAACATGAACATCATGGAATTGTGTAAATCTTACGATTTACCTGTGAAAGGAGAATGTGGTGGAATGGCAATGTGTGCCACTTGTCAATGTTATTTAGAATCTGACCATCAGTTAGACGAGCAATCGGATGCTGAATTGGATATGCTCGACCAAGCATTTTTTGTGAAATCTAACAGTAGATTGGGTTGTCAAATTCCAATTACAGAAGAAATAGACGGAATTCGTTTGCGTTTGGCTCCTGAAGCCTAATCCAACAAATCGGTTGGAATTGTACACACCGGTATTGGTTGCATTTTGTGTTGATTGATGCGGTTTAATCTTCGGTAAATAGCTAAAACCGTTGCTTCACGTTCTGACAATTTAGTTTCATCCCCCGAAAAATTCATTGCCCATTCCAGTTCGGGATAGGTTGCACCAATTTGATCTTCGTCGCTTCGTCCATCGGCAAATAAGCCATCAGTTGGTTTTGCTGCAAGAATTTCTGGAATAACTTCAAGATGACGTGCCAAGGCAAAAACTTGAGATTTTGTTAAATCGGCAATAGGGGAAATATCAACTCCCCCATCACCATATTTTGTAAAAAATCCAATTCCGAAATCTTCAATTTTGTTTCCTGTGCCAACCACCAAACAACCATTGGCTTGCCCCACTGCATACAAAGTCATCATGCGCAAACGCGAACGTGAATTTGCCATTGCCAAGTGATTTTGTTCACAATCAAAAGGTATATCTTTTTCAAATTGGGTAAAAGTTGGCGTTAAATCAACCTCTAAACCAATCACATTGGAATGTTGTGCTTTTAGTGTTTCAATGTGTTTTGTAGCCCGTGAATATTCAGCCTCCGTTTGACGAATAGGCATGGAAATCACCAAGGTTTTCTCGCCCGTGAGCGCACACAATTTTGAAACCAATGCCGAATCAATTCCGCCAGAAATTCCAACAATAAATCCTTTCACTCCTGTAGAGTCCAAGTAGTTTTTTAACCACTGTTGAATGTGCTGTGAAACTGCTTCAGCTTTCAAAATAGAATAATTAGAATAAAATAGATACTTTCAATTCCAATTGCGCTTGAGTAGCTTTATTATTTACTTTACTTCTAACTATCGAATTATTTTCTGTTTCGTAAGTAAATAAATAAGAATTTTTGCGATTGTAATACAATGGTGTTACACCATAATAAAAACCAAGTTCTGCCACTAAACAAGTATTTCCAGTAAAATTCCACTCTGCTCCACCAGCAATACCAACAGAACCTTTGTAGAATACCATTTCATTTTTAGCTTTCATGTTTTTTTGAGTAACTTCTTCACCCAATTTGGTCAAATCCATTCCTTGAGTAGAAAGTGAATAACCTGTATCTTGTGATTTTTGAGTCAACAAGAAGTTGTGTTTCATTCCTAATTTACCAAAATAACGAACATATCCAATAAAGTTGGTTCTAAACAACAACATGGTTGGAATGTTGATATAAGTTGCATTTTGTTTTCTTTTGCTCAAAACAAAAGCATCGTTTGCACTTGTGTGATCTGCATCAAAATCATCTACTCCCACTATTTTTGTGTCATTGTAATAATACAATAATGTGTTAGGCCCTGTCTTAAATTTAGCACTCGAAAAGGTAAATTCTAACCCAGTTGCTAATCCAACATTATCCGTAAAACCATAATGCATTGCTCCACCGATAAATAAATCGGTTCCTACACCATCTTTTTCTATAAATTTGGTGCCCATGTTTTGAAAATTGATACCAAATCCAGCGGTGATACCACCTTGAAATTTCTTTTCAGCTGCAGATTGTGCTAGAGTAGTCAATGCAGTGGTTAATGCAAAAAGTCCTAAAACTATCTTTTTCATTTTCTTCTGTGTTATTTATATTAATTTTAAATAAATTTCATCAAAATGACTAAATTTGAAGCAAAATTATACAAATTAATGAAATTCATCTTTTTTTTTATAGTTAGTCTAATAATTTTAACAACCTTCTCTTGCAAGAGAAACCCATTGGATGTTGACACAAGTAATGTAAAGTTAGAAATTCAATATGTCAACTTGGATTCATTGTTATTCAACACACCAACAGATAAATTAATTGACTTGCGCCAACAGATGGGACAAAAAATCCCTGAATTATTTGACTATCAAATTGGATATTGCATGCGAATTGGGAAAGTGGTTGACACGGCTTTTGTGAACAGTATTGTGCAATACCGACAAGATACCATGATTCAAAAATTGGAAAAAGAAATTGCTCATAAGTTTAGTAATCTAAGTGCTCAAAAAAGCAATTTAACAACGGCTTTCAAACGGTTAAAAGCACATATTAAAACTGCAAATGTACCTACCTCAATAGTATTTCAAAATTCGTTATTTACCAGCAGTGCTTTTTGTACAGAGCAAGAAATTGGAATTGGGTTGGAACGCTATTTAGGTGCACAATCGCCCATTATTAAAAGTTTGCCAGGCGAACCTTTTTACGACTGGATTAAACAAGGTTATGATGTTCAATTTCTAGAACGCGATGCTGTTTTATCGTGGATTTTAACTCACATTATTCCAGAAATAAAAGGAAATTTAGCAGAATTGATGATTTATCACGGTAAAGCATTGTACCTCACCGAAGCGTGCTTGCCTGAGAGTGAAAAAAACATCATTATTCGTTATTCAAAAGAAGATTTGAAATGGTCGCAAGAAAATGAATACAGTTTGTGGAAATACCTTGTGGATGAAAAAATACTGTTTAAAACAGATGATTTAATTGCCAAAAATATGCTGCAAGAAGGTCCATTTACTTCTGGTCTCCCAGAAAAAGGTCCAGATAGATTAGGACAATACCTTGGCTGGGTGATCGTAAAAAACTACATGGAAAATTCTGAAACCACATTTGAGGAATTAATCAACACTCCATACAACGAGATACTACAATCGTATCAACCCAAATAATTATATAAAAATTTATAGCATGAGTCAAGAAGATAAAATTGTAAAAACTTCCGAAATTGTTTTAAAAGTAGGAATGAACGAAAATAATTTGCCTTTAAAAATTAAATGGACCGCAAAAGACGGTGATGTAGAAGACAAACCTGCACGTGCCATGCTTTTATCGGTTTGGGATCATAATGAAAACAACACGATGAAAATTGATTTATGGACCAAAGACATGTCGGTGGAGGAAATGAAACAATTTTTCCATCAAACATTGCTCACAATGGCAGATACCTTTGAGCGTGCAACAGGTGAACGCAACATTAGCGAGGATTTACGCGATTATTGCTATCACTTTGCTGATAAAATGCAAATTTTACCCGAAAATTAATGAAATTTATTACTCGTAAAATGAATGCTGTGCTCACCGATACGGTTGAGTACAGTTTTCGTATTGGCTCTGATAAAATTGTAGTAAACGATTATATAGGAAAACCCATTCGATTAGCATTTTCTGGAGCTATTTATTGTGTTAACTGTTCCAAAAAAATCAACAAATCGTTTCAAGGATTTTGTTTCAATTGTTTTCAAACAGCAGCAAATGCAGCAGAATGCATCATTCATCCAGAACTTTGCAGGGCACATTTGGGCGAAGGTCGCGATGTGGAATGGGAACAAGCCAACCACAACCAACCACATGTTGTTTATTTGGCACTTTCGAGCGAGATAAAGGTAGGCGTAACGCGCACGACTCAGGTGCCAACTCGTTGGATTGACCAAGGAGCAAGCGCTGCCATTCGGTTGATGGAAACTCCCAATCGCTTTGAAGCTGGAAGAATTGAAGTTGCCCTAAAAAGTATTTTTACCGATAAAACCAATTGGCAAAAAATGCTCAAAAATGAAATCAACGAAACCATCGATTTAGTGGAAGAAAAATGGCGTTTGCAAGAACAATTGCCCGATGATTTAACCACCTATTTTTCGGAAGATGACGAATTGATAGAAATCAACTATCCCGTTTTGCAATACCCCAAAAAAATCAATTCTCTTTCGTTTGACAAGCAAGCAGTAATTGAAAAAACATTGATTGGCATCAAAGGTCAATATTTACTTTTCGACGATCAAAGTGTGCTCAATATTCGCAAGCACGAAGGTTACGAAATTGAATTCTTAGGTTAAAAAAGTGCTGCAACCTTTTTACCAACGTTGGTACCCAGCGCCACTCCTATTCCACCCAAACGAGCTCCCACTGCACAGTTGTCGTTAATTTTTTGAATGATCGGAAATTTGCTTGTGCCCATTCCCATAGTGCCCGCCCATTGATAATCGATGGTGAATTGGGTGTTGGGAATAATCATTGTTTTAAGCAACTCCACCAAACGGTTTTGAATCAATGGTGTGGTGGTCATTTCATACGTTGTTTCGCCTTCAAAATCAAGGTTGCGTGCCCCGCCCAATAAAATTCTGTTTTCAAAATTTCTAAAATAATAGTAACCCGCATCGTAATGAAACGTTCCTTTTAGTTGTAAATTTGAAATGGGTGATGTTACCAAAACCTGTGCTCTGGCAGGATTTACATCCAATTCTTTCACCAATTTTTGTGTAAAACCGTTGGTTGTTATAACCACATTGGAAGCAGTAATTTGTCCGATGGTAGTTTCAACCGAATTATAGTTTGCACCAAGTGTTTCAACTTCAATACCATTGAGCAACAACACTCCTTTTTCTGCAAGAAGTTGATAAAAACGGTGCATCATTTTTCCTGTGTCTATCTGGCCTTCTTGTAGTATTTTAAAAGCTGTTGAAAGTTGATGAAATCCAAAGCGTTGAATTGCTTGCGCATCTTCTTCAAATCCTTTTTTGCCCGTTAGACGGATGAATTCTGTATTCAATTCATTCAAATTATCTCTCACCTCCGTTTCAATTGCCGTTTGTTGATGGTCAATCAAATCCCAACCACCATTGGCTTGAAAATCCATTGCTGCATCGCCAATTAATTCGCGCAGATAGATTAATCCTTCATAGCGAGCTTGAATGGTTTCCCACACAAGTGATGCAGGGTGTTTTTTCAAATCTTCTACCAATTCAACGGGACCGCCAAAACTTGCAAAACCAGCATTTTTAGTACTTGCTCCAGATGGTAAATAGCCTCGTTCCAAAACAACAATTTTTGCAGTTGGAAATTTCATTTTTAAATGATAAGCTGTTGAACAACCGACAATTCCACCACCGATTATTAAAAAATCGATGCCTTCAAAATACGTTTTTCGTTCCCAAAAACTAAGTTGATTGATGTTTAGCATAATATTTGATTCAAAAATTCAAGACTTTTTCGATATTTGTCATTATTTTTAACCCAAATTTAAACCAAATCTGTAACAAGTTGTACAGTAAAGACGTTTAAGTAGTTAATATGAAAAAACTTTTCTTTTTTCTCCTCCTTTTTTTCCCCTTTTTGGGGATTAGTCAGTCGTTGAATGTAAAATTTGACGGCGCAGTTTCTAATTTTGATAAAGGAAGTAGCGAATCTGGTGTTACCGTGAGCATTATTCAAAATGGCCAAGCAGTAAGCTCAGCAACAACCAGTTCTAACGGACGCTATTCTGTTAAAGGAGCCATTGACATTAAAAAACCATTTGACGTAGTTTTCAAAAAAAGTGGATTTGTTAGCAAAAAAGTAAGTTTTAATTTTATTGGATTAAATTTAGAAGATACGCCAGCGGGAGATTTTAAACCCGTTGACAAATTGGATTTAGATATTTTTGCGGAACGTCCGGGATTGGATTTTTCATTTTTAAATACACAAAGTGTAGGAGAATTTACCTGGAACTCACAAGGTTATGTAGAAGTAAACGATGCTAAGCGTAAGGCTGTTGCTGATAAAATTGATAATTTACTCAAGAAATCGGAACAAGACGCCCAAAACAATCAAGCAGCTTACAATGCAGCCATTCAAGCAGCCGACAAAGCATTTAACGCCAAAGATTATACCGCAGCGTTAGCTAAATATGAAGAGGCAACAAAATACAAACCCAAAGAAACTTATCCCATTCAGCGCATAGATGAAATTGATGCACTACTTCAAAAGCAAAAAGAAGATGCCTTGAAATTTCAACAAGAAAATGCAGCTTATTTGAATTTAATTAAAGCGGCTGATAACTTCTTCAAATTAGGCGATTACGAAAAAGCAAAACAAAAATACT